>Ga0070670_100003714_pt1 | contig 12716 bp, 12 predicted proteins | sample KBSS63metaG_FD_64665 | JGI IMG/M metagenome (GOLD analysis project Ga0070670, IMG submission 64665) | Switchgrass rhizosphere microbial communities from Kellogg Biological Station, Michigan, USA - KBS S6-3 metaG | ecosystem: Host-associated > Plants > Roots > Rhizosphere > Soil ... | reverse complement strand
CGTCCATGAGCATGGCGGCGAGCACCGCTTGCTCGGCGTCCTCCGAATACGGAGGGCGCCGCTCGCTGTACGGGTCACGCCCCTGGGGCGCGATCGAGAATTCGACGGGCGAGCTGGACATCTTCCCAGGTTGGGCGCTTCCACGCAGGATTGCGCAGCAGCGCGGCGGGGTGATACGTGACGATCAGCGGAATGCCGTAATACTTGTGCACCGAGCCGCGCAATTTACCTATCGAGAGCTTGGTCTCGAGCAGAGTCTGTGCGGCGAACGTCCCGAACGCCACGATGACTTTCGGGCGAATGACCTCGAGCTGGCGGACCAGATAGGGACTGCACGCTTCGACCTCCTGCGGCATCGGGTTGCGATTGCCTGGTGGTCGATGCTTGAGCACGTTGCAGATGAAGACGTCTTCTCGCTGCAAATTTATGGCGGCGAGAATCTTGGTGAGAAGCTGCCCCGCCTGCCCCACGAAAGCGAGTCCCGACTTGTCTTCGTTCTCGCCGGGGGCTTCGCCAACGCACACCAACTCGGCGGTCGGGCTGCCCTGGCCTGGCACCGGCTTCGTCGCAGTTTTGTAAAGCGGGCATTTCGTGCAGTTCGCGATGAGCTCCGCGAGCTGCTCGAGTGTCGTCACCCCGCTCAAGGGCCCGCCGAACAGCTCTCGACTCGAGGTGCCGACGACGATGCCTGATGGTGGCTCGCCGGCTGGTGAAGGCGTCGGTCGGACGCGCGTTGTGGCTTGCGGTGTCGGGCGCATCACATACGCCGGCGGTCCCGCGGCGGCGTCCTCGGGCGCGTCCGCGTCGTCGAGCTCATCGGGGGCTGGCGGAGGCGACGACGGTTGCGTCGGCGGAGCTGGCGGAGTCGGCGCGGCCGGTGCAGCTGATGCAGCTGATGCAGCTGATGCGGGCGGGGCGTCAGGCCTCGAGATCGTCGTCGCGCGCGAAGGCTCATTGCCGGCCGCGCGCAGGATCGCACGCCAATCCGACGAATCCGCGGGCGCCTCATCGGCGCGTGCAGGCGTTGTCGCCGAAGCCTCGCGCGGTTCCAGGCTTCGGCGCGAGGGCGTGCCGGTGTCCTTCGCTCCGGCGCTCGCGGCGCCCAGGATGCGCATCACGTCTTCCACCGACATGCCATCGAGAATGAGCTCACGTTCGCCCATCTCGCGTCGCTGCTCGAGGTATCGCCGAAGTTGTTCTCTAGCGTCCATGCATCAACGAGAGATCAACCGCTCTACGCGGTCGAGAATGAGATCAGCTACCTCGCCCTTGCCGAGGAGTGGTTGGGCGTCGGCGTGTCCGTCGCGATCGATGAACGTCACGCGATTCGTATCCACCGAAAACCCGGCGCCCGGTTCGGTCGCATCGTTCACGACGATCAGGTCGAGTTGTTTGGATACCAACTTTCCCCGACCGTGCTCGAGCGGCGAGTTGGTTTCGAGCGCGAACCCCACGGTGACGAGCTTATCGGATCGCGCCCCGATTGTCGACGCGAGTATGTCAGGCGTCGACTCGAGCGTGATTGCCGGTGGCGTGTTGGACTTCTTGATCTTCTGACTTGCCGGCGAAGCCGGACGAAAATCCGCCGGCGCCGCCGCCATGATCAGCGCGTCTGCACCAAAGATTGCACGCTCGACCGCATCCCGCATCTGCTCGGTCGTCTCCACGAACGTCACTTGGGGTCCCGCGGGTGGTGGAACCGAAAGCGGACCCGCAACCAGCTCGACATCGGCGCCACGCCGCCACGCGGCGGCTGCTATGGCGACGCCCATCTTGCCGCTGCTGCGGTTCGAAAGAAACCTAACGGGATCGACCGGCTCGCGGGTCGGCCCGGCAGTCACGACGACGCGTTTGCCGCGGAGTGCGCCGGGCCCCTCGAGCAAACGCCCGACGTGCGCGACGACCGTCTCTGGTTCAGGGAGGCGCCCGGGGCCGCTTCCCTCGCCAACAGCGAGCGGGCCGGCGTCCGGCTCGAGGATGTGGTAACCGATCTCGCGAAGACGGGCGACATTGGCCTGTGTCTGCGCATGCGCCCACATCCGGTCGTTCATTGCCGGAACAACGAGCACCGGTGCGGCCGCGGCGAGCAGCGATGCCGTGAGCAGCTCGTCTGCGTTTCCGCTAGCGGCGCGGGCAATGAAGTCTGCCGTTGCAGGCGCGACCACAATGGCGTGAGCCGCACGTGCGAGCTTGATGTGATCGAGGGCGTGGCCGTCGGCGATGAGCGCCGTATGCACCGGCCGTCCCGTGAGCGCCTCGAATGTGATCGCCCCGATGAATTCGGCCGCGGATCGCGTGAGCACCACGTCCACCGCGGCCCCTGCCTGAGTGAGCAGGCGAGCGATCCACGCCGACTTGTACGCCGCGATCCCGCCCGTGACCCCGAGAAGGATGCGACGTTGATCGAAGGGCCGAGTCACTCGGACCCTCGCGACCTCCTCACCCCTCGGCTCTCCGCTTGGGCACCACGCGATACTGAATCTCGCCAGTCGACAGCTCCTCGAGCGACCGGGTCGTCAGCTTCTTTTCCCGCGAGGACGAGCGATCGCGAGGAAACTCGTTCAGCACGCGCGCGAATTTCGCCGCAACGAGAACGCCGAGGTACTTGTTGCCTGCGTGCTTCGCGACTTCTCCAGGTGTGTACACTCGCATGTTACTCAAATCCTGATTGAAGAGTATTCGTGAATCTGACGATCGAGTGCGTCGATCAGCTCCGCCAACCGTTCATCGAGCAGGGGTAACCGTTCGTGCCGAACCGTTTCAGCATCCACGATCGCGGTCACCTGTGTGTACGCCCGCTCGAGATTGTCGTTCACCACCACGTACTGGTACCGGCCAACCTCCCGCAACTCCTCGCGCGCCGATCGCAGCCGAACGAGCAGCTTGCGATGGTCCTCCGTCTGTCGCGCGCGCAACCGATCGATGAGCACATCGGTCGACGGCGGCAGCAGAAACACCAACACCGACTCGGGAAACGCCCGCGCAAATTGCCGAGCGCCCTGCACGTCGATGTCCATGATCACGTGCTTGCCTGACGCGAGCACGCGCTTCACCTCGCTGCGAAGCGTTCCGTACAGGTTCCCGTGAACCACGGCGGACTCGGCGAACTCGTCGAGCGCCCGCCTTCTATCGAACTCGTCCCGCGACAGGAAGAAGTAGTCCTTCCCCTCCTGCTCCCTCGGGCGCGCAGCGCGTGTCGTGCACGACACCGAGTACCCCACGTCCTTCCGGCGCTCGAGCAGCAGCCGAGCGATCGTCGTCTTGCCGCCACCCGATGGCGACGACAGGATCAGCGGAAACGGATTCATTCGAGGTTTTCCACCTGCTCTCGAATCCGTTCCAACTCCTCCTTGATCGTCACCACATCCTGCAGCATCGCCGCGTCGTTGGCTTTGCTGCCCGTCGTATTCGCTTCGCGCAGCATCTCCTGCAACAGGAACCCGAGTCGTTTGCCAACCGGTTCGCCTCCGCTCGGTTCCAGTGCCGCGCGAAACGCGGCGATGTGCGACGCGAACCGATGTAGCTCTTCTCCCACGTCGAGTCGATCGGCGAGGATCGCGATCTCCTGCGCGATCCGCTGCTCGTCGACTGCCATCCCTTCCGTCAACACGCGAACCGATTCGCGCAAGCGGTCGCGCTGCGCGATGATCCGCTCCGGCGCTCTGGCGGCGATGCGCGAGAGCGCGGCATCGACGACCCCGAGTCGCTCGAGCAGATAGCCCGCCAACCGCTTGCCTTCCTCCGCGCGCGACTTCGTCAACGATTCGATCGCCGACTCGACGATCGACGTGAGCTCTGCCGGCGATGCCTCCGACCCGTCATCGTCCGATGCCAGCACGTCCGGCATCCGAAGGATCGTGGCGACGTCGATCGTGCCATCGAGGCCGTGCCTGTCGCGCAGATCGCGCAGCATCGCCGCGTAGTTCGCGAACCGCTGCTCGTCGATCGAGCTCGTGCTCGACGTGCGTTCGGTTCGCGCGGACAGTGTGACGTGGCCGCGCGCGATTTTGCGACGAAGCGCTTCCCTGACCTCTGGTTCCCAGCGAGACAGCTCGCTCGGCAACTTGATGCTCGGCGAGAAGAACCGGTGGTTGACGGTTCTCAGCTCGACGCTCACGCGAGACCCGCCGACCAGGCCCTCGGCGGCACCGAAACCCGTCATGCTTCGGATCATTGACAATCGTGCAAGTTATGAGCTGGCAACGACCTTGTCAATTGAAGAAGTCCCATCGCACTCCGTAGTAATTCAGGGCGCGAGGAGATGTGTAGTACGGGACGAGCGAGTAGAAGTCGCCGATCATGTTTCTGAATTGCCACGAGATGGTGGCGTCGTAGAGGCGAAGCTCGACCAGGGACGAGAGCGAGCGAAATTGGGATGAGAGCTGGGTTACGCCGTCAGCGCCCGGAAACCGCACCTCCGTCCGGTAATCGTGCTGGATCGCCGCGAGGATATGAAAATTCCCGGTCGGAAACCGGCTCAGCCAACTCGTGCTGAAGTACAGCTGGCTTCTCGTCTGGTATTGCGGAACGTACGGCTCGCCGGCGGGCCATTTCTGCGCGACGACGTCCACGCCGAATCCCTTCCATAGTTTCCCTCGCAACGTGGCGAAGGTCAGCCGTCGCGAGACGCTCACGTCCGTGTACAGCGTGTCGTACGCGCGCGGCGCCGGTACGATCGTCGTGTCGATCGACATGATCCCGCCCGTCGCCCACAGTTGACCAACGCGCAGCCCAACCTCTCCCCGGTAGGCGATCGAGGCCGGGCGTTCGTTGTCTTTGATGGGCCGCGTCTGGCCTAACGAGCCGGACACCGCGAGAAACGGGAGCAGCTTGAGACGAGCCGACACGTCACCGCGAAGCGTCGAGTCCGACTCCTGCTGCTCGGCGTAGACCGTCGCCGCGAGAATGCCGCGGTCGTAGCTCAATCGGGCTGATGGAGACAGAAACCATTGGCCATTGTAGACACGATACCTCGCGGTTCCACTGAGGCTCGTGTTCGCGAATCGCACGCCAGCCGTCGCGACATACTGTGCGCGAGACGCGATCGTATCGACCGTGTCGCCGATGAAGGGCACCCCTTCCGCTGGCGGAGTCGTGGCCGTGGTCTTCGCGTTGCTCTCGGCAAAGCGGCTCGTCGAGGCGATGAGCTGGAGCCAGCGTGCGCCGTCCGTATTTCCGTACCCGACGCGCAAGTACTCGTCGGCTTGGGTCGCGTCCAGGCCGGGGAGGTTGCTGAACACGCCGACGTCGGTCTGTTCGCGCTTCTGTTCGTTGCGGCTCCGCTTCGTACGCAGGAAGACTCCGTCTACGCTCCACTCCTTCTTCGCCCAGCCAACCCGTGAGAAGATGCTGAGCAGGTGGCCGTCGCCGCCGACTCTGACGTCCTCGGTGCTGTATTGTTGGGCGCCGACCTGCAGCGCGAAGCTGTTCGAGAACCGCCGGCCGAAATAGCCACGGTAGCTGTTCGTCGCCAGATCGCCGGTCGCTACGTCGGCGCGCGTGTACGGCGTCGTCTTGTTGACGCGCCAGCTGCGCAGATACACGCGAAGCTCCTCCGCCGCCCGCTCGACGACGATCTCCTCGAGCGTCCACGCGGGAATCGCGGCGAAGTCGTGCATCGGGCCAATGCGGGGGTCGAGCGGATCGAGCTCGACGCCGTCGTAAAAGAGGCGGATCCGCCGAAAGTCGCCGACGTAGGTGTTCGTATGCGGGCTGGCAATCCACCCGGAGGCGAACCCGGTGACGCCCGGGATTCGGCCGAGTAGCTCGCCTAACGACACCGAGCCGCTCGCGAACAGCTCATCCCTTCCCCAGCGGTAGCGCTCTCCAATGTCGGTCAGCGGCGGCACTTCCGCGTGGGCGAGCGGCGCCTTGATGCTGTCGGCTGACCGACGTGCGAGCGCGGCGGCGCGAAGGCTATCCGCACGCAGCCGCGCGCGCGCCGAATCGGCCGCGGCGGAGTCGGCTGGGAGCGGGATCGCGAGCACCGTGTCGCGCCGCGTCTTCGTGGTGTCACGCGTTGGGACCTGGGCCGTCGCCCCTCCGTGCAAAACGGCCCCGACCAGGAGGGCGAGGCCGATGCGACGCACGAGTCGAATGACGACGCCAAATAAACCGGTCAGCCCGCCCTCCCCCGCACGAACTCGACGAATGTCCCGGTGGGCACTCCGGTCGGGCCGCGTGGAATAGCCACGAGATCCGTCTCCGAATATGCCGTACCGGCGATGTCGAGGTGCACCCACGGATACTCCTCTGCGAACTCCTTCAAGAACATAGCGGCCGTGATCGTCCCGCCAGCACGTCCACCGGTGTTCTTGATGTCCGCCACATCGGATTTGATCAGATCCTTGTAATCGTCCCACAACGGAAGTTGCCATCCCGGCTCGGCGGCACGCTTCGCTGCCGTCAACACTTCGTCGATGAGGCCCTGATCGGAACCAAGCACGCCGGTCGCAACGTGGCCGAGTGCGATGACGCACGCGCCAGTGAGCGTCGCCGCATCGATCACAGCGGCAGGCTTGTACCGGCGCGCGTACGAAAGAACGTCTGCCAGGACGAGTCGCCCTTCCGCGTCGGTGTTGATGATCTCGATCGACTTCCCGAGGTGACTGATGACGACGTCGCCGGGTTTCACCGCAGTGCCAGACGGCATGTTAGTGGTCGCGCCGAACATCCCGACCACGTTCACCTTGAGCTTGAGCCGCGCGATCGCTTCCATCGCACCGAGCACCCCCGCTGCGCCGCACATGTCGAACTTCATCAGCTCCATGCGGTCGGCCGGCTTGATCGAGATGCCGCCGGTGTCGAAGCAAAGTCCCTTCCCCACGAGCACGATCGGGGCAGCGCTGCGCTTTCCCTTGCGATACTCCATGGTGACGAGCTTTGGATCCTGATCCGTTCCCTGCGCGACGCACAGGAACGATCCCATCTTCTGCCGTTCCATCTCGCGCCGCCCGAGCACCGTCACCTTGAGCTTGTGCCGACGACCGATGTCGGTCGCCGTCTTCGCGAGGTGGTCGGGCGTGCACAGGTTCCCCGGCATCTGCGCGAGCCGACGTGAGACCTCATAGCCGGCGGCGATGGCTTCACCGCGCGAGAGGGCATCCTTTGCGGCTCTGGAGTCGTTCGCGACGATGATCACGCGCGTGAGCGGCTTTTTGCGCTCAGCTTCGGGCGGTGGCGTCTTCAGATCGATGTACTCCCACGCCCCCATCGCGAGGCCAACCGCGATCGACTCGATCGCGTCCTCGTCGATGCCCGGCGCCACCGTGGCGAGCGAACCCGCGCCCATGCGATGTCCCTGACGCGCCAGCAGGGCCGCGCCCCGACGCAACGAGGCGGTCGGCGCGTCGGCCGCCGGCGTGCCCAACCCGATGAGTAGAACGCGGCCGGCGCCGCTCTCGGCGCCGTCGAAATGCAGCGTTTCGTCTTTGGCGCCGCGAAAGTCACCGCGCTGGAGCGCGCGCGACAACGCTCCGCCAAGGCGCTCATCCAGCGTGCGAAGTTGACCGGGCAGTTCGGTGCCCGACTGCAGCAGCACGCCGAGCAGCGGAGCATCGATCTCCGCTGCATCGCCGTTTCGTAAGGCGAATGTGAGGGCCATGGATCGGATTTCGGTGGCGAAGTGGCGGTAAGCTAGAGAGGGTCGCGGGCCGCCGGCAAGCGCAATGGCTCGTGAATTATGCCACGCGATCGGGCGGCGGCAGGCCGCGAAAGAACGCATCGAGGTTCGCCAGAACGCGTTCGCCCATCGCCTCTCGCGACGTCGTCGTCGCGCTTCCCAGGTGCGGTAGAAGAACGACGTTGGGTAGCGCGAGCAGCCGCTCGGAGACAGCCGGCTCCCGCTCGAACACGTCGAGCCCTGCTGCGCCGAGATGCCCGCGCTCCAGCGCGTCGGCGAGCGCCGACTCGTCCACCAGGTCGCCACGTGCGGTGTTGACCAGAATTGCGCCCTGACGCATCGCCTCGAGCCGCCGAGCATCAATCATGCGGCGCGTGCCGTCGCGTGCAGGCGCGTGGAGTGAAACGATGTCGCTCGACGCGAGCAGCTCATCGAGTGATGCGCATCGGTTGGCACCGGCCTCCTCGACGGCGGCTGCGTCGGGCGTGCTGGGGTTCACGAACAGCACGCGCATCCCAAACCCGCGGTATGCTCGCCTCGCGACCGCGGCGCCGATGCGTCCGAAGCCGACGATGCCGAGCGTGGCGCCGTTCACCCGAGTGCCGAGCAGGTACGTCGGACGCCAGCCGGCCCAGTCCCCTGCGCGCAGTTGGCGCTCGCCCTCGCTCGTTCGGCGCGCCGCCGCAAGAATGAGCATCACTGCGAGGTCCGCGGTGTCTTCCGTCAACGCGCCGGGCGTGTTGGTCACCACGACGTTGTGAGCTCGCGCTGCAGCGAGATCGATGCGATCGAACCCAACGCCGTAATTCGCGACGAGGCGCGTTCGAAGCGGCTGCGCCGCGAACACCGCAACCGGAACGTCGTCGACGACGGTGGGCACGATAGCGTCGAACCGCTGCGCGGCTTCGACCAACCGGGCCAGCGGATACGTCTCGTCGGTTGCGTTCAGAGCAACGTCGTAGCGCTCGCGCAGCTTCGTCTCGATCGCCCGCGGAAGTCGCCGCACGACAAACACGCTGGGTCGCTCGAGACTCGTCACGTCGGGTGCGTCGAAACACTCGAGGCGCGCGCATCGGTCGTCAGCGAGCGCGCGAGCAGCAGGCCGATGATCGTCACCGGGATGTACTGAATGAGAGAGATGAGAAACGCCACGGCGACGGCGGAATCCTTGTCCAGCCCCGTCGACGTTGCCGCGAGCGCGTAAAGCAGCTGAAAGACGCCGACGTTTCCCGGCGTCAAACGCACGACGAAGCTCAGGTTGACGACGAGGAGCGCGAGCAGCGAGTCCGCGGCAGTCGTCGGAAAGGATGCCGAGTGTGCGGCGTAGTGGAACGTGGCCCACTGCCCCGCCCACGAGAGGAATGAAAGACCCACCGCAATCGTGAGCCGTCTCGCCGTCGCGAGCTCCGCCGATGTTGCCGTGAGCCGCCTCCAGTAGTTGCGTGCGCGCTCGACCAGCCGCTGCTCGGCGGCCACAAGTCCGTCGCCGTGGGAATTCTTGGGTCTCCAGACGACCAGTGCCGCCAGCGCGATCGCCATGACGACCAGGGCGATCAGCGCCGCGGTACGCCACCTCGCCAGCTGAGGCGGCAGCGGAAGCCAGATCGCCGCGACCGCGAACAGCGCGGCGTAGCTCACGAGGTCGCAGAGCTTGTCGATCGCGAGGGTCGCCAAAACCGTGGCACTGGACACCTTGCTGTTGCGCGCCGTCGCCGCGACGCGCACCGCGTCCCCACCGTTCGCAACCAGCACATTGTTGAGTGCGTGGCCGGCAAACGTGGTGCGAAGCGCCTGTCCGGTTCCGCGAATTCCCACGGCATCCAGAAAAAGCGACCAGCGAACGCCCTTCACTACGAGCGTGCCGAGGTTCGCTATGGTCGCGACGCCTAACAACACGGGGTCGGCATGCGTGATCGCGCTCCAGGCATTCGCCCAGTCCACCTTGCGCGCGAACAGTGCGAGCAGAAGGATCGTCGCGATGGGCACCGCCCAATGCAGCCACCGCCGCTTCGTGCTCTGATCGCTCATGGCGTCGCCAGCGTCACGAAAGAAAACCCACGGTCGCGTAGACCGCGGATCAGGCGCGGCAATGCTTGCGCGGTCTGCATACGATCGCCTGCGGGATCGTACCCATCACCGTCGTGAAGCAGGACAATGGACCCAGGGCGAGTACCGCGCAGGACGCGTTCGGCGATCACGTCAGGTCCCGGTAGTGCGGTGTCCCAGACGCCCAGCGTCCATCCCACGGTTCGCTGTCCAGCGCTGCGGGCGATTGGGGAAACCCACGGATTCCGCTGGCCATGTGGCGCACGAAAGAGCCGTGGCCGCGCGGCGCCGGCACGTTCGATGGCGGCTGCGCCGAGCATGATGTCATCGCGGACGTAGCTCGGCGAACGCCAGACGAGCTTCCGATGATGGTACCCGTGGTTGCCGATGACGTGGCCCTCGGCCCTCGTGCGCTCGACGATGGCGGGCCATCGATCGGCGTGGCGGCCCAGCACGAAGAAGGTCGCCGCGACGCCCTCAGCGCCTAACGCGTCGAGGATGGCGGGCGTAGCCTCGGGGTTTGGCCCGTCATCAAACGTCAGCGCCGCAACCGGGTCGTTGCCCGGCAAGCGGCGCTGCACGCGTCCGAACAGCGGGCTGTTGCGCTCGAACGCCCCCCACGCGAGCGCTCCGACCGACACGACTGCGGCGGACGCAATCGTGCCGATCATGAGGCCTTCACGCAGCGATCCGCTCCGCGCCGAGTATTCGCGCGTACAGACTCAGGATCATGTCGCTGACCCGCGGCCATCCGTACGACAGCGCACGCTGCCGTCCGGTCGCGCCGAGCCGTGCTCTCAACGCGTCGTCCTCGAGCATGGTCGCGAGCGCATCGGCCAGAGCGCCGGCATCGCCGCACGGGACGAGCAGCGCCTCCCGCTCGTGCGCGACGACGTTGCGGAAGCCGTTCAGGTCCGAGCACACGATTGGCGTTCCGCACGCCATTGACTCGAGCAGCGTGATCCCGAATGACGCCTTGGTCGTCGGGCAGGCGTAGAGAGAGCAATTCGCGTAGTACTCCGGGCGCTCGCCAAGCACGGCCCCAACGAACGTGATGTCGGGATCGCCCGCGGCGAGCCGGCGATAGTACCGGCGAAGCGGTCCGTCGCCGACGACGACCAGCTGCGCTGGGCGACGCGGACTCCGAATGCGTTTGAACGCATCGATGAGCGACGCGAGCCCGTTTCGCGGATCGAACCGTCCGAGGAAGAGCACCGACGGAACATCGGCGCGAATGCTCATCGGGCGCGGAGCGTTCGGCGAAAAGAACTGCGTGTCTACGCCGTTCGGAATGTGCGTCCACTCGGTCTCGAAATAACGTCCGTGTGCCTCGACGACGGTCGGCGAGACGGCGACGGCCGCCGCGAGGCGGTCCATCCGACGCTGAAAATAGCGACGTCCGAGCGTATAGCCGACCGACGACTCGAAATACGTGTGGAACGTGCCCACGACGGGGCACTCGGCTTCGTCGACCGCGATCAACGGGAGTAACGGCGCGAGGGGCGAGTGGACGTGCACGATGTCATATGCGCCGTCGCGTAGTACGTCGCGTACCTGGCGTCGCAGCGAGCGACCAACCGTGATGCGCGCCAACGAGCCATTGCCGTAGACGGGCACACTCCGCCCGACGCGAATCACGTCCGGGGAATCGACCGCACCGGCAAGGTTCGAGGTGATGATGTCGACGTGATGGCCGCGAAGCCGCGCCTCACGCGCGAGGAAGTGAACGTGCTCACAGATTCCGCCGAGGTGCGGATAGTAGTACTCCGTTACCTGAGCGATTCGGAGTCGGTGCATGGCGGGGGGCCCGGACCGCGGCCGCGAGTGGTCGGATCAGAAGCGCCTGTACCCACTCCGCAAATTAGTGCATACGCCGGACCGGGCCACGCGCCGTGAGCGCAATTCCGTAATGATGCCGAGGCCAACCTTAACAGACGGTTTCTTTGCGGGCGCCAATGAAGCTGGTTCGGGGCGCGGTTGAGCGCATCGGCCGGTCCCGTTCGTGGCCTGTCCGCCCGTTATAGCTCGAACCTGATCTGTGAGCCTTCGGGTGGCGGCGAATCGTCGTCCGTCGTAGTGGGCGGGGTGCCCGGCGCCTCGGCCTCCGAAGTCATATTGCTTGGGCTCCCATGCGTTCGGAGCGCCACGTCGTCAGCGACGAAGTCGGGCGGTGGCTCCGGAATTCGACGCGTCGACGGCTGTTGTCGACGGGCGTCGATGAGGTGATCGACCGCTGACTTGGTCACACCGAGCCGCTGGGCGAGCCGCTCACGGAGCCCGTGATACGGCTTGAACCCGCCCAACATGTTGTACACGAGGGCCGGGGTAACGCTTTCATCGCGAGCCCAGTCGGTGATCTTCTCGGGCCAGAGCAGAATCTGGACGACGAGCGACGCGGGCATAGCCGGCAGCTCGGTGTGGACGCGATAGAGCGCCTTGCGCTCGAGAGCGCTGAGGCCGTCGCGGTCGCGAGACGGTGGTGGGGGCAGCGGCACCCCGCCCGGGTCTCGCTCGAACGCCGAAGAGACTGATTCCATCCGAAGCACCTGCCTTCGGCGGCTATCGGCGAAAAGCGAGCGAATGCGAGCATCACCTAACGTTCCCTAACGAATGCCGTGCCGCCTGACCCGAAAGTACAACGAAGCCGTTTTCCGCGCCATCGCTGACTGAAGAGCTGGGTTGTTAGGCGGTGGTCTCGAGTGGATGGGGTAACATACCTCCTTGGAGGTATCATACCCTGCCGGCCAAGGGACGTAGGCGTCTGGCTTTGGCGCGGCACTGCCGCGCCATCGCTCACGACGACGATCGCCAACCAGGAGTGCTTTGGAGCTGGCGGACTCGTGTCACAACGCCAACGGGCGCCGCCTCCTGTCGGGAGTCGGCGCCCGTTGCATATCCAATCAATTCGTGAAGGCGATCAGGCCTTCCATACCCGGGACGAGACTCGAACTCGTAAGACCCGAAGGTCGGGGGATTTTGAGTCCCCTGCGTCTACCGATTCCGCCACCCGGGCGCACTACTCCGACGCAATGTAGCGGCCTCGGTGACG
>Ga0070670_100003713_pt1 | contig 12717 bp, 15 predicted proteins | sample KBSS63metaG_FD_64665 | JGI IMG/M metagenome (GOLD analysis project Ga0070670, IMG submission 64665) | Switchgrass rhizosphere microbial communities from Kellogg Biological Station, Michigan, USA - KBS S6-3 metaG | ecosystem: Host-associated > Plants > Roots > Rhizosphere > Soil ... | reverse complement strand
TACCTCATGTCCCGCCAACGCCCATCGGGGCTGCCGAGCATCCCGGTCGCACTCGCACCCGAAAGACGCTCGCCGCTAGCGCGGCGGTGCGGCGCATTCGGCCGATCGGCCGGCCTGCTCAAGATAGGCGATGAGGTCGGCCCGCTCCTTCGCATCGGCGATGCCGTCGTAGGTCATCGCCGTCCCCGGCATCGCCTTCATCGGCGCCGCCAGGAAACGGTCGAGCGCGCGCTCCGACCAGACGATCCCGGAGCGCTTCATCGCCGGCGAATAGACGAAGCCGGGAACGCTGCCGGCAGGCCGGCCGATGAGGCCGCAGTGGCGCGGCCCGACCCGGTCGTAGGCCAGGGCATGGCACGCCAGGCAACGACCGTACACCTGCTCGCCGCGGACAGGATCGGGCGCCGCGGCCGCCGGCGCGACGACAGCCAGCACCAGCACCGCCGTCGGTGCCAGGCGGAAGAGGCGCATCAGGCGACGAACGCGGCCGGCACCGGCGTCTCGCCGAGCACCTGGCGAAGGATCGCCCAGTGCATCGCCTCGTCGCCGAGGATGCTGGCCGCGGCCTTGGCCAGATCGCGATTACCGAACAGCGGCACCGCGCCGAGATAGGCGCTGACCGCGCCTTGCTCGAGCTTGGCGGCGAAGCGAAGCACGTCGGCCTGCGCCTTCAGCTGCGCCACCGGGAAGTCGTACTTCGCCTTCGCGGCGACGGGCTTGCCGCCGAGCTTCTCGACCGTCTTGGACAGCAGATCGGCATGCTCCTTGTGATGGGCCTGGAATGCCAGCGCCAGGTCCAGCGCGGGCTTTTGCAGCAGCTTGCTCTCGGCACCCAGCTGATAGGCGGCGATCGCCTCCAGCTCGGCGCCGAGGGCGGTGTTGAGGATCTGCGCGTCGCCTGCCGTCGCCGGATCGGCCGCCGCGGCGAGCCGGTGGTTGCCAGCAAGCAGCGCCACCGCGGCGCCGGACAGCACCCGGCCGGACCGGCCGAGAAAAAGGCGCCGGGCGGTCGCCGGGTCGGGCATCGAGAAGAAGGACATGAAGGTCTCCAGGGGTTCAGGAACGGGAGGGGTCCCGGTCTTCGGCGAGCCGGCGGAGCACGCCGGCGACGATCCGGTCGCAGCGCTCGCCGGCAAAAGAGAACGCATCGCTGATCCCGAGATCGACGTCGCGCGACAGGCCTTCGCGGAGCAGCCCGCGGGCACGGAAGAAGCGGGTCCGCACCGTCGCCTCGGGCAGCTCGAGGACGGCGGCGACTTCCTCGACGCTCATCTCCTCGATCGCGCGCAGCATGAAGACGGTGCGAAAGGCCTCCGGCAGCCGGTCGATGCGGGCCTCGATCAGGCGGCGCACCTCGGCGCGCATCGCCCTGGGCTCGGGGCCATGGTCCGGATCGTCCTCCAGGGCCTGGCGCATTTCCGGATCGACGGGTTCCATGGCGGTGTCCAGGGGGATGATCTGGGCGCTGCGCCGGCGCAGGCGAGCGAAGGCCTGGTTGATGACGATGCGCACCAGCCAGGTGGAAAGCTTCGCCTCGGCACGGAAGTCGCCGATCGCCCGCCAGGCGAGCAGATAGGCCTCCTGGAGCACGTCTTCGGTCTCGACGTCGCTCTTGAGGATGCTGCGCGCGGTGCGGAACAGCAGCTGGTTGTGCCGCCGCATGATCGCCTCGAAGGCCGGGGTGTCGCCGGCCGCGGCGCGCTGCGCCAGCTCGGGGTCGGAGGTCGCCGCCGAAAGGGCGGCCGGGCCGGGGGTGGGATTCGTTTTCATGAGGCTTCCGGCCCATTCGATGCAGGGACTTCGCGCCACGTTCCCGGCCCTCGCTAGGATGGCACACTGGCGGCCCTCCCCCGCGCGCCAGACGATTCCATGACCACCTCGATCCGCCACGCCGACTTCGTCGACAGCATCGCCGCGGCGCTGCAGTACATCTCGTACTACCACCCCGCCGACTACATCGCCCACCTCGCCCGCGCCTACGAGCTCGAGCAGGGGCCGGCGGCCAAGGATGCGATCGCCCAGATCCTCACCAATTCGAAGATGTGCGCCGAGGGGCACCGGCCGATCTGCCAGGACACCGGCATCGTCAACGTCTTCCTGAAGGTCGGCATGGACGTGCGCTTCGAGGCCTTCCCCGGCAGCGTCGAGGACGCGGTCAACGACGGCGTCCGCAAGGGCTACCTGGATCCCGACAACCCCCTGCGCGCCTCGATCGTCGGCGACCCGCACTTCGAGCGCAGGAACACGAAGGACAACACGCCGGCGGTGGTGCAGATGACGCTGGTGCCGGGCTCGACCGTCGACGTGATGATCGCCGCCAAGGGCGGCGGCAGCGAGAACAAGTCGAAGTTCGTGATGATGAATCCGAGCGACAGCCTGGTCGACTGGGTGCTGAAGACGGTGCCGACCATGGGTGCCGGCTGGTGCCCGCCGGGCATGCTCGGCATCGGCATCGGCGGCACCGCCGAGAAGGCGATGCTGCTGGCCAAGGAAGCGCTGATGGAGCCGATCGACATCGTCGACCTGCAGGCCCGCGGCGCGTCCAACCGTGCTGAGGAACTGCGCCTGGAGCTGTACGAGAAGGTCAACGCGCTGGGCATCGGCGCGCAGGGCCTGGGCGGCCTGACCACGGTGCTGGACATCAAGGTCAAGGACTACCCGACCCACGCCGCCAACCTGCCGGTGGCGCTGATCCCCAACTGCGCGGCCACCCGCCATGCGCATTTCACCCTGGACGGCAGCGGCGCGGTGATGCTGGATCCGCCGTCTCTGGAAGACTGGCCCAAGCTGACCTACAACCCGACCAACGCGCGCCGGGTGGACCTGGACACCATCACCCGCGAGGAAGTGGCCAGCTTCAAGCCGGGCGAGACGATCCTGCTCAACGGCAAGCTGCTGACCGGCCGCGACGCCGCGCACAAGCGCATGATCGACATGCTCAACCGCGGCGAGACCCTGCCGGTGGACTTCACCAACCGCTTCATCTACTACGTCGGCCCGGTCGATCCGGTGCGCGACGAAGTGGTCGGCCCGGCCGGCCCCACCACCGCCACGCGCATGGACAAGTTCACCCGGCAGATGCTGGAGCAGACCGGCCTGCTGGGTATGGTCGGCAAGTCCGAGCGCGGCGACGCGGCGATCGCCGCGATCCGCGACAACAAGGCGGTGTACCTGATGGCGGTCGGCGGCTCGGCCTATCTGGTGTCCAAGGCGATCAAGGCCAGCAAGGTGCTGGCGTTCGAGGACCTGGGCATGGAGGCGATCTACGAGTTCGAGGTCAAGGACATGCCGGTGACCGTGGCGGTCGACGCCAGCGGCGAGTCGGTGCACAAGACCGGCCCGCGCGAGTGGCAGGCGCGCATCGGCAAGATCCCGGTGGTGGTCGAGGCCTGAGCGGCCGCGCGACGAACGCCGGCGTTCCGCGCGGTGCTGGCGGCGCGCCGGCGTCGCGGCAATAATCGGCGTTGGTTCCGCCTCCGGGGAAAGCGTCGTGTCCATCGTGCTTTACGGCTCGCCCAGCACCGCCTCGTTCGTCGTGCACTGGTTGCTGATCGAACTGCAGGTCGATTTCGAACTGCGCATGCTCGATTTCGAGCGCCAGGAGCAGAAAAGCCCCGAGTACCTGGCGATCAACCCGCAGGGGCGGGTACCGACCCTGGTCCTGGACGGGCAGGTGCTGACCGAATCGGTCGCCATCGCCCTGCACCTGGCCGACCTGTATCCGCACGCCGGCCTGGCGCCGCCGCCTGGCACCCCCGAGCGCGCCGCCTACTACCGCTGGATGTTGTTCGGCGCCTACACCCTGATGCCGGCCTACCGCGACTGGTTCTACCCCGACGAACCCGCCGGCGCCGACAACGCCGAGCGCGTGCGCGCCAGCGCCCGCGCGTTCCTGGAAAAGGCCTGGGACGAGGTTGCGGCGCATCTGCAGCAGCAGGGGCCGTACCTGCTCGGCGAACACTGCAGTGCCGCCGATTTCGTGCTGGTCATGCTGATGCGCTGGTCGCGCAACATGCCGAGGCCGACCGATACCTGGCCGGCGCTGAAGGAACTGGCCGAACGGATGAAGGCGCGCCCGGCGTTCCATGAAACGTACTGCCGGGAAGGCATCGTCGATTGGACGTGAGTGGCGCGCATGCGCCGAGCCGAATGCAATCGATGACGCGTTCGTCCACTCGGTAGCGCGCGTGGTCGGACACGGCAGTGGACAGGCGGTAGCGCGCGCAAACGCTGCGTCCGCACGCTTGGCGAAGGCGGCGTCTGCTCAGGGAAGCCGCTGCGGTGTGACCAGATAGAGCGTGCACATCCCGGCGGCCAATGCGAAGACGCACAGAAAGGCCCACGCTGCGGGTCTCCAGCCCGCGGTGCGCCGCACCAGGGCGGCATTGCGCCAGCGGAGCGCAAGCGCCGGGTAGGTCAGCGCGCTGCAGGCCAGCCACAGCATGCACAGCGCCCCGAACCGCGCCCAGCCGACCTGCAGCCTTGCACCGGAAACGACCACGGTGAAGACCCCCACGTACGCCCATGCCGCCAATGCAGCGATGGCGCCCAGTCCGGGGCGTGCGCGCTCCGAGGCCCGCGACAGCAGGCGTCTGAGCAGGAGCCATTGGCAGACGATCAACGGCGGGACGAACAGGAGGGTGAACGCCGCGGAGAATTCGCCGAGTATGCCGATCGCCATGTAGGACAGCGGCGTGAGCAGCAGTCCCGTGACGAGTGCGGCCAGGCCGTAGGTGCCTGCGTGCCGAAGCGCTGGGGCGATGAGGGTGGGCTTCATGCAGTGGGGATTTCGCGAGCGCCACGCACGACGACATGGCTGGCATGGTGCGGATTTCGTGGTGGAAGGTCCAGGCGAAGCGGAAAAGCGGTCGCCCGGTGGAATGGCTCCCGAACCGGAATGAAGCCGGAACGGACATGCCATCGACATGCAATCCGGGGAAGTGTTCCTCGCATGATGCACCGCTGCTGCCGGCCCTGGCCATCCTGGGAGCGGTGACCTTCCTTGGCCTGGGCACCTCCTGGGCGAGCATTCCCCGTTCTCCCTGGTCGGCGCGCAGGGCACCACGGCAGTGCGCGTGGGTTTCTGCGCGGTGCTGCGGCTCCCGCTGTGGCGCCCCTGACGCTGGCCGCCGTCGCGACGCGACGCGGGAAGGTGGCCGCGTACGGGGCCGCCCTGGGCGCCATGCACCTCCGCTTCTGCCTGTCGCTGCGGACCCTGATGTTCGGCATGTCGGTGGCGAGCGAGTTCTGCGGACCGCTGGCGGTGGCGTTGCCGTGTCCCGCCGCCCGCTGGACGTCGCCTGGATGGGGCTGGCGGCCGCGGGCCTGTGCCGTGGCGGCAGGGCCTGGGCATGCCCGATCCGCGCGGCGCGCGCTACCGACCCCTGTGCGTCGCTGCTTGCACCCTGAGCCGGCCGGCACCGCTGCGGGCCGGACTTGTCAACCGTCGCCGATTCCAGACCACGTACCTTGGGCACGCCTGAAACGCAGGCGCAAACTCCCCAGATGGGGACAAGGACGAGTCATGGAAATGAAGAAGACGGGCGTGCTGGCACGGATCGCGCTGGCTGGTGTGTTGCTGGCTGGCGCCGGCGCGGCGCAGGCATGCTGCCCGGATGGCGGCCACGGAGCGCCCGCGGCGGGCGCGGGTCTGGGCGAAAGCCTGCCGAAGGCGCGCAACCTGGCCTTGGATCCTGCCTGGCGCATCTACGAATTCCAGCGCGACGGCGTGACCTACCTGCAGATCAATGACGTGGCGGGGAAGGTGCGGGCGGCCGTGGGCAGGATCAACGACACGCTGTGGGTGCTGCCCATGGGGGCGGACGTGGCGCGCGTGAGCCTGCCGGCGACGACGGCCGGCAGCGCCGGGACGGTGGTGTACCAGACGTCGGGTTTCGTCGTGCGCGTGGTGCCGGGTAGCGCCGGCAACGCCTGGGACATCAGGGCCGCGGACTGATTCCCGCGGCGCGCGATTCGGATACCAGGAAACTCAGGCTGTACGCATGGCGGCGCCGGCAGGTGCCGCCATGCACCTTGAGCCGCATCGCCAGTTCCCCGTCGGCATCCCGTGCCGGCGGACGCTGACGCTCCAGCGGGGAGGCGTCGGCGAGCACGCAGACCGCGATGCCCTGGCGGCCTCCGGCATGCCACACCCTGGCCCTGACGAGGTGGCGCCTGGCCGGCGGCAGCGCTTCCACGACGTCGCGCACGCAGCGGTAGGCGGCCAACTGCAAGCCGAGCGACAGGCGCATCGGGTCGCCGCGCAGCCGGCACTGGAACTCGGTCTCGCACAGGTTGCCCATGGCCACCGAGCGCAGCATCGCGTATAGCCCATGCGTCTCGATGCCCAGTGGATACAGCGCGGTGACGTACTCGTCCAGCAGCCGCGTCTGGATCATCCCGCTGCGCGTCATCTCCATCGCCGCCGCGTGCTGTCCGCGCGCGCGCAGGTGCGCCACGATGTCCTTGCGCAGCCGGTTCATGTGCACGGCGAGATCGCTGTACTCGACCACGCGGCGCCGCAGCGTGCGTTCGGCCTGCAGGTAGCTGGCTTGCGCGAACTGCAAGGCCTGCTGGTGGTCGTGCCGGAAGCGGCGGGCGCGCTCGAACGCGATCGACAGGCGCGAACCCACCACGAACAGGACCGTGGCCGCGGCCGCCAGCGCGACCTGCGCCTGGAATGCCTCCGCGTGATAGGCCGCCAGCGTCATCGTGTCCGGCAACATGATGCCGATGGCGACGTTGGCCAGCACGATGCCGACCGCCGCGCCGCGCCAGCCGTGCAGCAGGGTCAGCACGATCGACGGAACCACCATCATCGCCATCAGCATCTGCTGCGCGAGGTGATCGTGCGTCGCGCCTGCGACCAGGAACAGGGCCAGCACCGCCGCGGCGCTCAGAAGCACGTTCCTGTGCAGTTCCGGTCGAGCGATTCCCGGTTCCTTCCGGCGCAGCCATAGCAGCGCCGGGAGGATGAACATCAGCATGCCCAGGTAATCGCCGAGCCAGTAGCGCGTCATGGCCTCCAGCGGCGCCAGCGCCGTGTATCCCTTGAAGAGGGCATTCAACGCCAGGTTGCACAGCGTGCTCCACAGCGCCAGCGCCAGGGCCAGAGGCAGCAGCAGGTATTCCTGTTGCAGCAGCCGCGGCAGGTGGCGCCGCGCGGCATGCACCGCCAGGGCGACGCATGGCATCAGCAGGAAGGGACTTGCCCAGACCCACAACGGATTGGCGCCGCGCTCCAGCATCGGGACGCGGATCGCCAGCAGGGCGGCCGCGTCGCCGACCAGCAGGCAGGGCCACAGGCGATAGGGCAGGAACAGCAACGCCGCCACACGCAACCCTGCCGGCAAGTACCATTGGTCCATGGACGAGCGCCACGCCAGCAGGAAACAGGCGCAGTAGGCCGTGCTCAGCAAAGCGCTTTGGGCGATGTCTCTCCTTGCGGCCATCCAAACCATCCGTGGCGTGTCGGCACCACTGTACAAGTCGGATGCAGCGCCAAGGTAGACAGGTGAGTCCGCGCCGATGCGGCCGTATGGCATGTGCATCGTCCCCGCGCCGATGCGCACGCGACGACCCGATGCGATCCGATCGATCCTGCGCGGCTGGTACGAAACGGTGCGGCGCCGCGCTTGCGCGAAGGCAGCGCCGATGTGCTTGGCCGACGCTGCAGCGAGCGTCCCGGCGCGGCCGGACCGAGCGGTTGCGCCGATGTCGGCGACCTCGCCGGCCCGGTGCGATCGCCGAGCCGGCCGCAATGCGTGGCTGCAGGGCAACTGTCGGCGGTTGCGTGAGCTTGGACGGTCGCCTCGCCGACATGCGCCGCGGCCGGTGCGCGGGAGCCGTGGTGCCGCACCGCCGGCGCGGAGCACGCCTGATCGGGCGCCACCTCTGCCGGGCCCGAGGTTAGGTCGTGCCCGGCAGCGGTTGGGCGAACGCGGGTGGCGGCGGGCGCCCGCCTCTCAGGAATGGCGCGGGCTCAGTACCACTCCAGCAGCGACACGCCCACGCCCACGTAGGTGGCGCGATGGTTGTAGTCGATCATGCTTTCGCCATAGCCATCGAACACCTGCACGTGGCCGCGCAGCAGGTTGCTGATCGGGAAGCCCCAGTCCAACTGCACCGCGCCATGCGAGCGGTCGCCGCTGCGCAGCGAGTGCCGCGCCATCAGCGAGACCTCGTGGCCGTTGCGGTTGTAGGTCAGGGTCGCGTCGCCGCGGCCCATGTAGTCCTCGATGTCGGGGTTGTTGTCCTGGCGGTCGCTCTCCGGGATCCGGTACCACGGGCGCAGCACCAGCGCCCAGTTCTCGCGGTCCAGGCCGATGTTGAGGATCGCCCGGTTCCAGCTGCGCGAGAACGGATCGCTGCGGCCGTTGGACTGGTGGGTGAGCTGGATCCCGGTCATCCGCCCCTTCCAGCCGAACAGGCTGTAGTTGTTGCGGAACACCAGCGCCAGTTCCGGCTCGTAGTTGGTCTCGCGGAACGGCCGCGACTGCTCGCTGTTGTAGACCTGCCAGCGCGAACTCTGGGTATAGGCGCCCCACAGGTCGCCGTTGTCGCCGAAGAGGTTCTCGGCGATCTTGGTCTTGAAGCTGAGCTGGAACTTGGTCTCGATGCTGTCCAGCGGCTCGGCGGTGGTCACCGTGTTGTTCGGGTTCGGCGAGGACGGCAGCTCGTTCTTCTTGCTGGTCCAGAACGCCGGCAGCAGGTACACCGGCTTGTAGGCGCGCAACTGGAACACGCCGAGCTTGGAATCCTTGGCCAGCTCCCAGCGGCTGTCCAGCAACGAGCCCTTGCCGGCGTTGGCGATGGTGGCGTCGTAGCGGTCTTCCTTGAACAGCGAGGCGGCGCGCTGGCGGGTGCGCTGGGCCAGGCCGGCGTCGGCCGGCAGCGTGGCATCCAGTTGCTGCTTCTGCCGCTCGGTGGCCGCCTGCGCCGCCGCATCGGCGGCCTGCGGATCGACCCGCCGCGACAGCGCCTGGTCGTAGCAGGACAGACGCGCGGCGTCGCTGGAAATGGCGACGCAGGCCTCGGGCGACGCCGGCGTGGGCAGCACCTCCTGGGCATGGGCCAGCGGGATCGCCGCGAAGGACAGCAGCAGGAGGGGACGGGCCGGGCGGTGGATCATGCGGGTTCTCTCGGAAGCGGGCGGCGCCGGCGGGTGTGCGCTGCCTGGATGAATGGCCGGCTGCGAAAATACAGCAGCTTCCGCAACGGGGTCATCACGCGTTCATCTCGTCGCGCGCACCCGGCGGCTCAGAGCAGCCACACCGCGGCGAACAGCCCGACCATCGCCACCGCCAGGCCCAGCTTGGCGGCGGTGCCCAGGACGATGCCCAGCCAGGTGCCGAGGCCGACCTTGGTCGCCTGCCGCAACTCCCGGCCATGCCAGTACTCGCCGGCCAGCGCGCCGACGAAGGGACCCACGAACAAGCCGATCGGCAGGAAGAACAGGCCCGCGATGCTGCCCAGCACCGAGCCCCACAACGCCTTGCGGCTGGCGCCGACCCGCTTGGCGCCGAACAGCGTGGCCAGGAAATCGACCAGGAACGAGAGCAGGGTCAGCACCCCCAGCACCAGCAGCGTCACCCAGCCCACGCGCTGGAAGCCGTCGGCCCAGGCGGCCAGCAGCAGGCCGGCGAACAGCAGCGGCATCCCCGGCAGCGCCGGCAGCACCACGCCGGCGATCCCCACCACGACCAGCAGCGCGGCGATCGTGTAGTAGATGAACGTAGGATCCACGTCACGGCCTCCGGGGGTCGTTTGGGGGTTGACAGAAGGGTGTTCTTGCGGATTGCAATTTCATTTTGACCGGGGTAAGTTTTCAGCGCTGCGTTTGCAAAGGTCACCGTGAATCGTGGCCCGATGCGGTAGATCCAACGATCCGCTACAGCGTTATACCTCGCTTCCTCCTTGCAACCAGCCGCCGAACCCCCGGCGTACCCACCCCTGAGAAACCGTGTTCCAAGGAGAAAGTCCATCATGAGCAGTCGCGAAAACGGCACCGTGAAGTGGTTCAACGATGCCAAGGGTTTCGGCTTCATCAGCCGCGAGAATGGCGAGGACGTGTTCGTGCACTTCCGCGCGATCCAGACCCAGGGCTTCAAGAGCCTGAAGGAAGGGCAGAAGGTCAGCTTCACCGTGGTGCAGGGCCAGAAGGGCCTGCAGGCCGACGCGGTGCAGCCGATCTGAGCGCCGACGCGCTTCGTCGCGCCCCGATGCGCCATCGCGCGCAGCAAAAAGGCCCGCAGTGCGGGCCTTTTTGCATTGCGGCAGCGCGCGGGTCACCGCTTAGCGCGGCACCACGCGTCCGTTCACCACCCGCACGTAGGTGTTCTCGCGGACCCCGGCCAGGTCGCGCTGATTGACCACGATCACGCGGCCATCGTCCATCTGCACGTGGACGTCGTAGGTGTCGCTGGTGACGTTCTTCTGGATCTGGTTGCCGGCCAGGGCGCCGGCGGCGGCGCCGGCGACGGCCGACACGTTCTGGTTGCCCTTGCTGCCGCCGGTATGGTCGGAAATCTCATGGCCGGCGACCGCGCCGACGATGCCGCCCAGGATGGCGCCGGTGGCGCTGGGCGCGGTACGGCCCGAGGGCACGGTGTCGATGCGGGTGACGATGCCGCAGTCGGCGCAGCGGTTGTCCGAGTAGCCGCGCGAAGGCTGGCTGTAGCCGCCGCCGTTGCCGTAGCCGCCGCCATAGCCGGGGGACGTGGCGCAGCCGGCCAGTGCCAGGGCGGCGATGGCGCCGGTGGCCAATCGTTGGATCTTCATGCGTGCTCTCCTCGACAGACGTGAAATGAATGCGGCAGCGCCGCGTTCGCAGGCATCCTGTCCGCCACCGCGTGAATGCAACGCCAATCCAGGCCGGATCGCGGCACGCGGGGCCGTGTGGCGTCAGCCGCAATTCAGCGGCGGACCGCGCTTGCGGGCCAGCGGTATCCGCGGAAACACCGCTGCAGTCGCGCCGACAGACGCGCTGGCGGTCAGCGGAAATCGCGGTGGCAGGCGTCGCAGGCGTCGTCGATGCGTTGCCGCAACTGGTCCAGCGCGGCGCAGCTGTCCGGCGCATGGCTGGGCGCGGTCTGCAGGGTGGAGCGCAGCGCCAGCAGGTGCTCGCGAAAGCGCGCATCGTCGGCGAGCGCCGGAAAGGCGGTGTTCACCTGCTCGCCGAGCAGGCGCAGCGTCTGCAGGTGCGGCTGCGCGTCCGCCGCGCCGCAGCGGCCCTGCGCGCGGCTGCGCTCGAGCAGCGCCAGTTGCTTGCCCATCACCTGCATCAGGCTGGACGGGAACGGATCCTGCCGCGCCTGCAGCGCGCGCAGCGTCATCACCGCGGCGACCAGGCCGATCAACAGCCCTGCGACCAGCACGAACAGATAGCGCGATGCGGCGGAAGCGGGCGGGGCGGGGCTGGCCATGGGCGTGCGGACGGAAGGGGAACGCCGATGGTACGCCGCTGCCGCCGCATCGGCCGCACGAGGAGGCGCGGCGGGCGCTGGTGCCGCCCGCGATGAAATAAACTGCGCGCATGAACGAACAATTGCGTGAGCGCTTCGCCGGCATCGACCGGCTGTACGGGCGCGGGACCGTCGAGCGCCTGGCGCAGCGCCGGGTGGCCGTGGTGGGCATGGGCGGGGTCGGCTCGTGGGTGGTGGAAGCGCTGGCGCGCTCGGCGGTCGGGCACCTGACCCTGATCGACGCCGACGACATCTGCGTCTCCAACACCAATCGCCAGCTGCCGGCGCTGCAGGGGCAGTACGGACGCAACAAGGCGCGGGCGATGGCCGAGCGCTGCGTGGCAATCAATCCGGCGATCGAGGCGGTCGCCGTCGAAGCCTTCCTGACCCCGGCCAACATCGCCGAGTTGCTCGGCGGCGGCTTCGATCTGGTGATCGACGCCTGCGACAGCTTCCGGGTCAAGGTCGAGACCATCGCCTGGTGCCGCCGGCGCAAGCTGCCGCTGCTGACCGTGGGCTCGGCCGGCGGGCGCACCGACCCGACCCTGGTGCGCATCCGCGACGTGTCGCGCACCGAGCACGACGCGATGCTGGCGCTGATCCGCAAGAAGCTGCGCGGCGAGTTCAACTTTCCCAAGAATCCGCAGCGCTACTTCGGCGTGCCGGCGGTGTACTCGCTGGAGAACGTGCGCTATCCGCAGGCCGACGGCAGCGTGTGCGGGCTGCGGCCGCAACTGGGGCCGGACGCAGCGCTGACCCTGGATTGCGGCGCCGGGCTGGGCGCCGCCACCCATATCACCGGCGCGTTCGCCTTCGCCGCGGCGGGCAAGGCGCTGGAGATGCTGTTGAAACCGTCGGCGCGGCGCGCCGCCGCCGACGCCGAGACGGTCAGCGGGCGCGAGGCGGCGCCGGAACCGCAGCCGCAGCCGCAGCCGCAGCCAGCGTCGGCGCCGGCTGGCGGGTGATCAGCCGCTCCAGGTCCTGCACCGGCTGCGGCCGGCCGAACAGGAAGCCCTGGAAGTGCAGGCAGCCCATCGCCGCGAGCATCTCGCGCTGCTGCGCGTCCTCGACCCCTTCGGCCAGCGCGACCATGCCCATGATCGCGGAGATCTCGACGATCTTGGCCAGCAACTGGCGCGCCGAGTCGTCGGCCCTGGCGTCGTTGACGAACTGCCGGTCGATCTTGAGCTTGGTGACTGGCAGGGTGCGCAGCATCGCCAGCGACGAGAAGCCGGTGCCGAAATCGTCCAGCGCC
>Ga0070670_100003710_pt1 | contig 12719 bp, 8 predicted proteins | sample KBSS63metaG_FD_64665 | JGI IMG/M metagenome (GOLD analysis project Ga0070670, IMG submission 64665) | Switchgrass rhizosphere microbial communities from Kellogg Biological Station, Michigan, USA - KBS S6-3 metaG | ecosystem: Host-associated > Plants > Roots > Rhizosphere > Soil ... | reverse complement strand
GCGGCTTCGAGGTCGCCGCGCAGCGCTGCTTCTCGAGCCTCCCCACCAGCGCATCGAGCGCCAGGTCCAGCACCGCCGCGAGATCGCCCCCCAGCACGCGATGCCCGAGCAGGTCCTGGACGCGCTGCAGCTTGGCGCGCGTCGCCTGCGAGATCGTCGTCTGGAACGCGAAGCGCTCGGGCGCGAGCGGCGTCACGCGGGAGGGAGGCGGCGACGGCTGTTCGCAGGGAGTCGCGGCCGCGGCCGGCGTCGAGGCCGAACTCGCCGGCACGGCGAAAACTGGTGCCGGCACCAGTTCCTGGGGACCCGGGACGGGTCGCACCACGGACGGGACGTCCGGCTGCGGAAACCGCGCGGCCAACACCAGCTCGATCTCGCGCCGGCTCCTGTGAGCCGCCGCCGCGAGCAGTTCTTCGGCGTTGGCTTCGGTCAAATGATCGTGCAGTTGCACGATACCGGTCAGGTGCAGGCGCCCGTCGGCGACCATCGGGAACACCACGGGGAATCGCAGGGCCACTCGCGCGGCACGGATCCGCCAGTACGCCGCGTCCTCGGACAGGTGCAGGTGGTCGACGCAGTAACGAAACGTGGAGCGATAGCCCGCCGGCCGGCACAGCTTGCGCGCATCGAACTCGGCGATGTGGGCGAGGAGCCGTGCAGTGCTGCCGCGTTCGTCCCCAACGGCCGTGGCGAGGCCGTGCACGATTGTGTCGTCACTGAGGTGCGTGAGCGAATATGAATGTACGGACATCCTGGATCCTTCCGTCTCGGGGGCGGATGGATCGGCCACGAAGAGTCTCTCATGCGTGGTTTCGGCTTCGTGAGATGGCCGTACGCGCCCGAACGCGACGGAAAAGCGCGTCAACGGCGAGCCGAGACCCGTTCGCTCCAGCCGCCTCGACCAAGGCGCGATGAGCCACCTTCGGCGCAGCCGATGGAGCGTGCGACCTGGTGATGCGTCGCAATGCGTCAAGGGGATATTTTCGATCGCGCACCCGCCGCCGTCGCCGCGCCGCCGCCGCCGCCGCGCCGCCGCCGCCGCCGCGCCGAGCCGCCGCCAGCGCCGCGCCGCCGTGGCCGCCGCCTCTTCTTCTCCCTATAAGAAAGCCGTTACCGCCGCCGCGCCGGTCCGCAGCGCCGCGCCCGCGCCGCCGTCGCGCCGTCGCCACCGCCGCCGCCGCCGCGCCCACCGGCCGCCTCTTCTCCCCCCTATAAGAAAGCCTTTCCCGCTCCTCCCGCTCCCGCACGCACGTGCCCCCCGGCGGCCCCCTGCGCTATCGTCGCGCGATGCAGATCCGCCTCGCCACGGTCGCCACGCTCGTCCTCCTCGTGACCGCGGCCGCTCCGGCGCCGTCGCCCAAGCGCGCGCCGCCGCGCAACCCGCAGCTGTTCACCGCGCCCGCGCACGACAGCATCGCGATCGAATCCGCGCCCGCGCCGCTCATCGTGCCCGGCGCGCCCGCGCCGCCGGACACGCAGCCGCCGCGGACGCCGCGGGCGTTCGCCGAGCGGCAGTACCTGCTCGGCCAGGCGCTCGAGCGCGACCGCAACCCCGGCGCGGCGTCGATCGCGTACGCCAACGCGGCGCGCGCGGACTCCACGTTCGCCGGACCCGCCGGCCGGCTCGGGCACCTGTTCCTCGAGCAGGGCCGCGCGAAGCTCGCCGTGCCCATGCTGAAGCGCGAGCTGCGCCGCAGCCCGCGCGACGTCGCGGTGCAGCGCGACCTCGCGCTCGCGCTCGGCGCGCTCGGCCGCCATGCCGACGCCATCGCGCGGCTCGTCCCGCTCACGCGTCGGGCGCCCGCCGACGCGGAGAACTGGTACGCGCTCGGCGTCACGTACGCCGCCGCCGGACGCATGCGCGAGGCAGTCGCGCCGCTCGAGCGCGCCGTCGCGCTCGCGCCCGGCCACGCGGCCGGACACCGCGACCTCGCCGTCGCGCTCGCCGCACTCGGCCGCGTCCCCGCCGCACGCGCCGAGTACGCGCGTGCGCTCGCGCTCGATGCGCGCGACGCCGCAGCATGGCTCGACCTCGCCAACCTCGAGGCGCGCGCGAGCCGTCCCGACACCGCGATCGCGGCGTACCGCCACTCGCAGCAGCTCGAGCCCGAGGACGCCGCCGCGTGGGAGGGCGAGCGCGTGCTGCTCGAGCGCGCCGGCCGCCGCGACGACGTCGCCGCGCTCTACCTGCGCTGGGTCACGGCCATCCCGAACGACGACGACCTGCGGCTCCGCGCCGTGCGCCACCTCGCGACACTCGACCGCCGCGATCGCGCGCTCGAGATCGGGCGCGACGGCGTGCGCTACGACCCGAAGTCGCCCGAGAAGCACCTGATCCTCGGGCTCGCGCTCGCCGCGTACGGCAGCACCCGCGAGGCCGTCGCCGAGCTGCGCACGGCGCAGTCGCTGTATCCCGGCGCGCCCGATCGCGCCCGCGTGCGCCAGCTCGTCGCGTCGATGCGGGCCGCGGCGCCCGATTCGCTGCGCGGGATGTTCGCGGCCGACAGCCTCGCGCACCCGGGGCAATAGCCGCCGCGCCAACCGCGATTGCGGCGGCGCGGGGGGTCGATTAGCATCGCAGGTTCAGCGCTGCGTTCCCGTTCCCCCGAGGCGCCTGCGAGCCCCATGACCCCCACGACCCACACGCTCTACCTGGCGGCGCCGCGCGGCTTCTGCGCCGGCGTCGATCGCGCCATCGACATCGTCGACATGGCGCTGCAGGTGTACGGCGCGCCGATCTACGTGCGGCACGAAATCGTGCACAACCGCCACGTGGTCGAGGATCTCCGCCGCAAGGGCGCCGTGTTCGTGGACGAGCTGGCCGACGTGCCCGCCGGCGCCGTGGTGATCTTCTCCGCGCACGGCGTGTCGCCCGAGGTGCGGCGCGAGGCCGACGCCCGCGGGCTCCGCAGCCTCGACGCGACGTGCCCGCTCGTGACCAAGGTGCACCTCGAGGCGCTGCGCTACGCGCAGCAGGGCTACACGATCGTGCTCGTCGGCCACCGCAATCACGTCGAGGTCATCGGCACGCTCGGCGAGGCGCCCGAATCGATCGTCGTCGTCGAGTCGGCGGCCGAGGCCGAGCGCATCACCGTGCGCGACCCCGAGCGCATCGCGTACATCACGCAGACCACGCTGTCGATGGACGACCTGCGCGACATCGTCGACGTGCTCAAGCGCCGGTTCCCGGCGATCCACGAGCCGGCGAAGGACGACATCTGCTACGCGACGCAGAACCGCCAGAACGCCGTGAAGGCGCTGGCCGCCCGATGCCGCCGCGTGCTCGTCGTCGGCGCGCCGACCAGCAGCAACGCCAACCGGCTCGTCGAGGTCGCGATCGCGCACGGCGCGCAGTCGGTGCTGATCGAGTCGGCCGAGGACATCGGGCCGGAGTGGATCGACGGCGACCTGGGCCTCACCGCCGGCGCGTCGACGCCGGAACCGATCGTGCGCGCGTGCATCGACCGCGTGTGCATGCTCGGCGGCCACCGCGTCGAGGAGATCGTGCTCACCGAAGAGCGCATCATGTTCCCGCTGCCCGGCGAGTTGCTCGCCGTCGCGCAGGAGCGCGGTGTCGCAGCGCGGCCCGGCAACGAACGCGCGGCCGCGCGCGCCGCGGAAGAGTTCCGCATCCGCCATCATTGACCCGGAGACCGCGCGGATGCTGACGTCACACACCCTGCTCGTTCCGCACCTGCCGACGCTCGTGATCGACGACCAGCGCGGCCACCACGCCGGGATCGCCGGCTCGCTGCGCGACGCGGCGCGGCGGCTGCACGACGATGCGCCCGCGGCGATCGTCGTCGTCAGCGCGCGCTGGGCGACGCCCGGCCCGTTCACCGTGGATTCGCTGCGGCAGCACGACGCCACGCTCGCGTACGGCGGCTACTCGGTCGGCGGCCGCTATCGCGGCCCCGGTGCGCCGAAGCTCGCGCGCGAGATCGTCACCGCCGCGACGAAGGCGAAGCTGCGCGCCGTCGCGCTGCAGCGCGCGGTCGACACCGGCATCGCGGTGCCGATGTACTTCCTCGTGCCCGCCCGCGATCGCCCGGTCGTCGCGACGTCGGTGCCCGATCGGCCCGCCGACGAGTGCAGGCGCTGGGGCGCCGTGATCCGCGAAGTGATCGCCGCGCACCCGGAACGCATCGCGTTCGTCGTGAGCGGGCTGCTGTCGTTCAACATGCACGCGTGGGACCTCAAGCGCGACGTGCCCGAGGCGGCCGAGTTCGACGAGCGCGCGCTCGAGGCGCTGCAGGCCGGCCGCTGGGACGGGCTCGGCGCCGGCGACGCGCGCGCGCTCGAGCGCGTGCAGCCCGAGACCGGGCTGCGTCACCTCGAGGTGCTGCGCGGCTTCCTCGGCGAAGACGTGGCCGGCCGCGTGCTCGCGTACGAGGCATCGCCGGGCGCCGGCCAGGCGCTCGTCGAGTTCCCCGTGCCCGGCGGCACCGCAGCCGACACGCCGGCGGAGGAGCAGGCGTCGTGAGGATCGCCGACCGCAACTGGATGCAGGTCGAGGCGTACCTCGCGGCCGGCGGCGACCGCGCCGTGCTGCCGCTCGGCTGCACCGAGCAGCACGCGTACCTGAGCCTCGCGACCGACTCGATCCTCGCCGAGCGCGTCGCGACCGATGCCGCGGAGCCGCTCGGCGTGCCGGTGTTCCCGGTGCTCGCGTACGGCATCACGCCGCACTTCCGCGCCTACCCCGGCACCGTGTCGCTGCGCGTCGAGACGCACCTCGCGGTCGTGCGCGACATCCTCGACGGGATGTACGAGCACGGCTTCCGCCGCGTGCTGATCGTCAACGGCCACGGCGGCAACAGCCCCGCGTCGTCGCTGGCGGCGGAGTGGGGCGTGACGCATGCCGGCGCGGTCGTGCGGTTCCACAACTGGTGGAACGCGCCGCGCGTGTGGGCCAAGGTGCAGGAGATCGACCCGTTCGCGTCCCACGCGTCGTGGATGGAGAACTTCCCGTGGACGCGGCTCGACGGCATCAGCATGCCCGACGAGCAGAAGCCGATGGTCGACTGGGCGCTGCTGGCCGCGCGTGGACCAGCCGCGGTGCGGGAGGGACTCGGCGACGGCAACTTCGGCGGTCGCTACGCCCGCAGCGACGACGACGTGCTCGCGGTCTGGCAGGTGGCCGTCGAGGAGACGCGGGCGCTCATCTCGGATCTTTAGCCGCGGGGGAAACGCACATGCGTGAGCTCGTCGCATCGATCGAAGGCGAATACCGGCGCTACCAGAAGCTCGGCGAGGCCGCGCTCGCACAGCTCCGCGACGACGAGCTCGACCGCGCCGACGGCGCCGCCGACAACGCGCCGTCCGCGATCGTGCGCCACATGGCCGGCAACTTCGTGTCGCGGTTCACCGACTTCACGACGAGCGACGGCGAGAAGCCCGATCGCGACCGCGAGTCGGAGTTCGACGCGCCGCACGAGTCGCGCGCCGAACTGCTCGCGCGCTGGGAGCACGGCTGGAGCGTGCTGTTCGCCGCGCTCGCGCCGCTCACCGACGCCGACCTCGCGCGCACGGTGACGATCCGCACCGTGCCGCTGCGTGTGCACGAGGCGCTGCACCGCTCGCTGTCGCACGCCGCCTACCACGTCGGCCAGATCGTGTACGCCGCGAAGCAGCGGCGCGGCGACGCGTGGCAGAGCCTCAGCATCCCGCGCGGCGGCTCGAGCGCGTACAACGCGGCGCCGGTGCACGAGAAGCCGCCGGGCGGGCGCGCCTAGAAGACGCCCGCGCCGCTGCGCTCGCGGCGCAGCCGCGTGAGCGCGGGGGCGAGCGCGAGATGGCCCGCGGCGACCGCGAGGCCGGTGGCCAGCACGCCGATCCACAGCGCCGCGCTGCCGAACCGCTGCATCACGAACGACCCGATCGCCGGCGCGGCGCACGCCGCGACGCCGAACGCGAAGTTGTAGGCGCCCTGGTAGCGGCCGCGCGCATCGGCGCGGGAGACGTCGGCGACCACCGAGTTCGACACCGGCAGCACCATGATCTCGCCGATCGTCCACACGCAGATGCCGAGCGCGAACACCCACGGCGCGTGCGCGAACGCGTTGAGGCCGAACCCGATGCCGGTGAGCGCCGCGCCGATCGTAAGCACCCTCGAGCGCGAGTAGCGCGCGAGCGCGGGCGCGAGGAACGGCTGGACCAGCACGACGATCGCGCCGTTCAGCGCGAGGATCGCGCCGAACAACTGCTTCGGCAGGCCGTGCGCCGCCATATCGAGCGGCAGCGCAAGCGCGTGCTGCAGGAACAGCGCGGCGTACAGGAACCCGAGCACGAGGAAGCCCACGAACGGCCCGTCGCGGAACGGTGCGAAGAAGTCCGTGCGCGCCGCCGGCGCGGGCGCGTCGTTGCCGCCGGCGTGCACCGGCGTCGCGTGGCGCACCGGCCGCGTCTCGGGGATCACGCGCCACACGATCAGCCCGAACAGGATGCTCGTCAGCCCGTCGCCGACGAACAGCAGCGTGAACGACACGGTCGCGAGGAACCCCGCGAGCGTGAGCCCGATCGCGACGCCGAAGTTGATCACCCAGTAGACCAGCCCGAACGCGCGCACGCGGTCCCGCGGCTCGACGACATCGGCCACCGCGGCCTGCATCGCCGGCCGGTACATGTCGGTGACGAGCGCGACGAGGAACGCGGCGACCGCGATCACCTCGAGCCGCCGCGCGAACCCGAGCGCGATCATGCCGCTGCCGCCGGCGAGCAACGCGATCAGCATCGTCGCGCGGCGGCCGATGTGGTCGGCGAGGTGGCCCCCGATCGCGCTCGCGAGCGCGACGCCGGCGCCATACAGCGCCGCCACGCCGCCCGCCTGCACGATCGAGAATCCGCGCACCTGCGTCAGCCATATCGCGAGGAACGGCAGCACGAACGTGCCGATGCGATTGACGAGCACGCCACTCCAGATCAGCCAGAACGTGCGCGGCAGGCCGCCGGCGGCGGCATCGAAGCGGGAGCGGAGCAGGGCGAGCATGGATCGCGGAACGTAGGCGTCCGCGCGGCCCCGCAGCAAGCCGTCGGTCACCAGCGCGGCCCGCAGCCGGTGGACCGCAACCCGCGCTGGCGCGGGTGAACGTCCGCATCCCCACGCTCACATGCTCCGGAGCATGCGCCGCAGCGCCAAGTGCACAGTCACGAATGACCGCACTCGCTCCGGAGCGAACGCCGCCAGCGCCCCATGCGCCCCCGCGCCCGACCACGCACTCATTCCCGTCGCCCCTATAAGCGAAGTGAAGTGCCTTCCCCCGCGACCTGCATCGCCTTCGCGAGCATCCCCCCACCAAAAACCGCGGCCGCCCGAAAAACTCCGGGCGGCCGCGTTGCCTCGCTCCTGCGACGCGCGTCAGTGCAGCACGATCATCCGTCCCGACGCGACGCCCGTACCCGCCGTCGCGCGGTAGAAGTACGTGCCCTGCGACACGCGCATGCCGTTCGCGTCGAGGCCGTCCCAGCGGACGATCGTCGAGCCCGTGACCGTCGCGTCGCGCATCAGCTCGCGCACGAGCCGGCCGCCGACGTCGTAGATCGCGAGCCGCACCGGCGTGGACTGCGGGGCGTTGACGACGAAGCCCATCGCCGGCCCGGACGACAGCCGCATCGGGTTGTTGCCGAACGGCGCCACGGTCACGATCGGCTGCGAGCCGCCGCCGGTCGCCACGTAGCCGCCACCGCCACTGCCGCCCGTGCGCTGGGTCCCGAGCGACTGCACGGCGCACTCGCCGAGCCGCGCGAGGAACTCGAGCGTGTCCGCGTCCATCCGCGAGCACAGCGCGTGGTCGAGCACGTCGATGACGTCGCCCAGCGTGAACGTCGGCATCGAATCGGGCTCGCAGCCGCAGTCGATCGCGTTCGCGATCGTGCCGTACATCGCGGCGTAGCCGTGGCCGGCGCCGTGACCCTTGCCCTTGCCCTTGTTGTCGTCGCCGTCGTGACCCTTGCCTTTGCCCTTGCCGTTGCCGTTTCCGTTGCCCTTGCCCTTGCCCTTGCCGTGGCCGCCGAGCCCGTCGAACAGGTCGCCGCACGCGAGCGTCGTCGAGTCACACACGAGGCCCGCGCAGTGGTTGAGCTCGAGGATCAGCAGCGACCGGACCGCGCGCTGCTGCGCCGTGGCATGCCCCTTCGTGAACAGCAGGTTGCAGGCGGGCGTCATGCAGCCCGACACGCCGAAGAACGCGCTCGAGTCGCGGATGCACGCGAACAGCCCGGACAGCGAGTCCGGCGACCCGGTCGTGCGGCCGCAGCGCCACGTGTCGCCGGTCAGCATGCGGCACTGGCTCTCGAGGAAGTCGTCGCTCAGCCGGCCGCCCTGCGAACACGCGACGACCGGGCCGGCCGCCGCCGACGGCGTGAGGAAGCCGAACAGCCCGTGCGTCTCGTCGTCCGGCCCCGCGGTGAAGTACAGCCAGTCGGTGAACGGCGCGCCGGACACGCTGCGCGCGGTGGCGATCGCCCACAGCCCGTCGATCGCGATCACGGCGCCGGTGCTGTCGCGCAGCGCGCCGTCGGGCGCGCCGGTCGCCATCGAGTACGCGTGGATCGTGCCGTCGCCGAAGTTGCCGACGAGCAGGTCGCCGGCGAAGTCGCCCCACGACGCCGGCGCGAGCGACAGCCCCCACGGCGCGTTGAGCGCGCCGCCCGGCGACACGAGCCGGCGCACGAATCCACCGTTGGTGTCGAACACGTCGACCAGGCCGAGCCCCGCACCCGCGTTCTCGTCGCCGCCGGCGCCGACCTGCGCGTACGCGACGACCACCTGGCCGTTGATGACCGCGACGTTGAACGGCGCGTAGCCCGCCGGCAGGTTCGGGTCGGTGAACGCGCCGCCGAGGTTGACCTCGGCGAAGTTCGCGTCGTACACCTCGACCTCGCCGGCGCCCGAGAAGTTCGCGACGTACAGTCGCGGCCCCGACGCGCCGTAGGCGACCGCGGCGCCCTTGTAGTTGCCGCCGCCCGAGTCGACCACCACCGCGAACGTCGAGTCGAGCTGGCGGTTCCACGCCGAGATCCGGCCGGTCTCGCTGACGAAGATGAACGCCGCGCGCGAGTTCGCGCCGCCGCCCGGGATCGAGAACGCGGCCTGCGCCGGGTCGGTGGCCACCACCCCGGTGATCGCGCCGTGCGGCACGATCACCGTCAGCGGCACCTTCGTGCCGTTGGGCTGGTACAGCGACGACGTGCCCGTGCCGTTGTTCGCGGTCCAGAACACGCCGGAGCCGCCGGTCGCGAGCCCCCACGGGTTGACGAGGTCGGTGTTGGTCGATCGTGCGCGGCCCGCCTGGTCGGACGCCAGGTCGACCTCACGGAACGCGCCCTGTGCGAACGCGGAGGTGGCTGCGAGTGCGAGGGCCGTGGTGAGCCATGCGAAGCTGCGGTGCGCGTTCATGGGACCTCCGTGAGGAACGCCAAAGCCATGCGCGGGGTCGTGGGGTGCGGCAGCGGGGAACGACGGGCGCGCACCAGACACGACCGGCCGTCTCCCTTACGGGGACGGCCGGTCGGCGGATGAACGGTTTTACCGAAGCGCCACGATTCGCGAGACGGCGCTCCGGCCACCCGCCTCGAGCCGCACGAAGTACACGCCTTCACCCGCCCGCGCGCCCGTATCCGTGCGGCCGTCCCACGCGATCGAGCGCTCGCCGGCCGTGGCGGGTCCGTCGAGCAGCGTGCGGACGCGACGCCCCGCGACGTCGAACACCGCGAGCGACGCCGGCCCCGGCTTCGCGACCGCGAACCGGATCGTGGTGGCGCCGTCGCGCGCCGGGTTCGGCGATGCCGACACCGCGAACTCCGCCGCGCGCGGAGCCGTCGCATCGAGCCAGCCGGTGAAGTTGACCAGGTAGTTGAACCGTCCGCCGCGCGTGTTGTCGTTCACGCCCGTCTGCAGCGAGCCGGCCGAGCCACGCAACCCCGACAGCCACGTGCCCGCGGCGATCGGCGCGTGCCCCGCCGGCAGGAGCGCGTTGAGCTTGGCGAGCGACGCCTTGATCATGACGGTGCTCGTCGTCGTGTCGATCGTGCCCACCGCCGTGCCGGCCGGCGCGTTGTACGCCATGGCGAACGCCGCGAACACCACGGGCGCCAGCGGCTCCGAATCGCGGTACGCCGTGCCGAACGTGAACCGCGGCGTCGCGCCGCTCGAGTCGCTCGCGAGCAGGTAGAACATGTCGCCGTGGTCGGACACTCCGTCCGGGTACCAGTTCGAGCCGTAGGGCGCGTTCGCGGTGAACGCGACGCGCCAGTTGCCCGGCGTGGCGGTCGTGAGCCCCGACAGCGTCATGCGCGCGCCCACGTACGGCGCGTCCGGCCCGTCGTTGTCCGCGAAGTAGGTGATCGACGTGATGTCGAACGGGTTGTCGGACGGGATCGGCTGCACCCGTGCGACCGCGTCGTGCACGGGGTCGACGACCTCCGGCCAGCCGAAGTTCACGGCCGCGGGCGCGGTGGGCGTCACGGACGACACGATCCCGGCGCCTCCGTTCGCCGACGCGAGCAAGCCCGGACCCGCGAGCTGCCGCACGACGAACGTGTTGCCGTCGAAATCGTTGTGATCGTCCGCGAACGCCACCACCGCCGCGCCCTGCGGGTCGTACGCGATCTGGAAGTAGTCGCCGAGGTTGCGGTTCGCCGCACCGGTGAGCCCGCCCTCGCTGATGTTCGAGCCGTGGATCACGTGGTCGGTGATCCGCTGCTGCCGGAACGTCGGCGTCGCCGAGTTCGCGTCGAGGCTCTGCGCGAAGTACACGTGCCAGTCCGCCGCGGACAGGTTGTCCGACGTCGAGCCGTACCACACGACGCCGATGCGCCCCGCGCTGCCCGCGGCGAGCCACGGGAACACGTTCGAGCGCGTCGCGTCCGGGTCGGACAGGATCGACGGCGCGGTCCACGTCGTGCCGTGGTCGCGCGAGTACGTATAGAGGATGTGCCGCGCGTTCGACCACACGGCGTACACCGTGCCGTCGCCGCCGACCTTGATCGGGTCGAACAGGTGGCCGTGGCCCGTCGCGTTGTCGACGAGGACCGTGGTCCAGGTCGCGCCCTCGTCGCTCGAGCGGCTCACGTACAGCGCGCCGTCGTTCTGGTGCGATACGTAGACGGTGCCGTCGTTCGGGTCGACGGTGATGTAGCCGGGCGTCGTCAGGTCGGTCGGGTTCACCGTGTTCACGATCGGCACCGGCGCGCCCCACGTCACGCCGTGGTCGGTGGACGTCTGGCAGTACAGCGTCGTCGCCGGCACCGGCGCGCGATACACGAGGTACACGTTGTTCGGGCCGTACGCCTCGATCCACTGCCGGTCCTCGGACGGGAGCGGCGCGGCGCCCGGGTTGTGCTGCCAGGTCGCGCCGAGGTCGGTCGACACGTGCGACGACACGTTCGCGAGCGCGAGGCTCACCATGCTGACCACCGGCGTCTCGTTCGGGTCGTCCGGCACGCTCGTCGCGATCTCGATGTCGCCGCCGCCGTCCGCGCCGCCCGACAGCGAGTCCGCCATTGCCTGCTCGGAGAACGCGTCGACCTTGCCCAGGTAGACCGCGTGCCGCATCTCGGGGTCGAACGTCGGGCTCTGCGGGTTCAGGTCGAAGCGCCACATGTCGACGCCCGCGGGCACCCCGCGGATCGCGCCGACATAGCAGTTGCCGCGCACGTCGACGCGCACGCTCGGCTCCAGGTCGCGCACCGTGGACGGCGCGAACACCGGCACCGTGCGGCTGAACGGCACGTCGCCGGCGAGGTGCGTGATCGTCACCGAGCCCGGCAGTGGCACGATCGCCGCGGTGCCGGTGTATGTCATCCCGGGCGGCACGCTGGCCGCCTGCGGGTGCGCCCACCAGGTGATCGGCGACGTCACGACACCCGGCGACACGCTCAGGAACACGTGCTCCTCGGTGTTCCCCGGCGGGCCGTTGGTCGCCGGGAACACCGGGCCGCGCAGTGTGTTGAGGTGCACGTACAGGTCGTAGTCGTACGCCGGCACCGTCCAGGTGATCTGCACCTCGACCTGCCGGCCGGTGTAGTCGCCGGGAGCGAGGACGACCTTGAAGCTGTCGCAGCTCACGCCGTCGACGCACGTGTTCTCGCCGCTGCCGGCGCCCGAGATGCTGCCCGTCCAGGTGAGCGTCGGGTGCGCGGCATCGAGCGTGCCGCCGGCGGGCGTCGCGGCGTCGGCATCAGTCGAGAACGCGACGGCGAGCAACGCGAGCGCCGCGACGACCAGTACGATCGTGAACGGGACGAACGCGGGGTGGATGCTGATGCGCGATCGCGGCTGTGGCGCCGGAACGATGCGCTGGGTCGGTCGCATGTCCGTACCTCCTCGAAAGAGCCGCGCCGGGCGCGGCGGCGCGCGGGCGCTCCTGTGGCGCCCGCATCGCCAGCGAGGTTCACGGACCGGTATTGAGCAACGCTTGACCGGGGTGGGGGCATTGCGCCGCAATGCGTTGCAATGCAGTGCCTTGCAGAATCTTCGCGGATTCCTTGCGAGGCGTTGTCCGGATCAGCGCTGGGCGCCGAACGGCCACGCCTCGACGCCCGGCTCGAGGTCGACGCCGAGGCCGCTCACCAGCCGGTTCACGGCGTTGTAGAACGCCGTGACCGCGGTGGCCTTGAGGATCGCCGCGTCGTCGAAGCCGTATTCGCGCAGCCGCTCCACGTCCTCCTGCTTGCGCTCGGACGGCTCGCACGTCAGCGCAACGGCGTAGTCGAGCAGC
>Ga0070670_100003707_pt1 | contig 12724 bp, 10 predicted proteins | sample KBSS63metaG_FD_64665 | JGI IMG/M metagenome (GOLD analysis project Ga0070670, IMG submission 64665) | Switchgrass rhizosphere microbial communities from Kellogg Biological Station, Michigan, USA - KBS S6-3 metaG | ecosystem: Host-associated > Plants > Roots > Rhizosphere > Soil ... | reverse complement strand
TCCGAGCCTCGGGACTACCGTCGGTCATCAGGACGGTGGAGGAGGCGATCAAGCTCATCGACCGCAACCTGCCGCCCGACCTCGCCCGTTTGCCGCGCTGGACCTTTGCGCGCGCCCTGCTCGCCGAAGCGATGCAGACCGGCAAATCAAGAGACATGAAGGCTGCGGTTCGCCAACTCACGCAGGCGCTCCAAAACGAAAAATGGCTTGATGAACGGCCATGAAGCAGGTCGCTTGATCCCGCCTTGAAGTTCGCGACCGAGCAGCATCTCCAAACTTGCGTCGCGGATCGAACCAATGGCGGCCTTCTTCGTTGGTGGGAAGACATCAGCCATGGAGAATACCAATGGACGAACATCGCGTAGCGGGCACTGCCAAGAACATCGGCGGGAAGGTTGAAGAGGGCTTCGGCCGCCTTGCAGGGGACATGAAGTCCCAGGTGCAGGGACAGGTGAAGCAGGTTCAAGGCGCCGCCGAAGACCTCTACGGGCAAGCCAAAGACACGGCCGGAGAGCTGACCGACGTCGTCCGCAATATCATCGAGACCCGTCCCTATACGGCAGTGGCCGTCGCGCTCGGCCTCGGCTGGCTGCTCGGTCGGACGCACCGGCCGCTTTAGGTGAACGCTGTGGCGGGATGCTTGGTCCCTCCAGGGCCGCGGGAGGCATCGCCAATTTGTGGGGCTCGGTCGACCGCAGCTGCGTGGACGTGATTTTAACGAAACATCGTCTTCGCCCTGCCGGCATGACCGCACACCTTGAAGCCTACGCCCGCTCGCGCGCCAGCCGGGCTTCAAGCTCGTGGCGCTGCACCTTGCCGCTGGTCGAGCGCGGGAAATCCGCGAAATCGATAAACTGGAATTGCCGCGGACATTTGTATCCCGCCAGTTCGCGGCGGCACAGTTCACGCAGATCGGCCTCGGTGATTGTCGCGTCGCGCCGCGATACGAACGCCACCGGCACTTCGCCCCATTGTGCGTCTGCTACCCGCACCACCGCCGCTTCGGTGACGCGTGAGTCACTCATCAACACGCGCTCGATCTCGGCGGGATAGACGTTCTCGCCGCCGCTTTTGATCATGTATTTGGCGCGATCGACGAAGTCGAGCGAGCCGTCGTCATTGCGCCGAAACACGTCGCCCATGTGAAACCAGCCGCCGCGAAAATCACGGGCGTTGGTTTCCTGCGCCTGCCAGTAGCCGGAGAACACGGTCGGCCCGCGAATGGCAAGCTCTCCGGGCATTCCAATCGCCACCTCGTTGTCGGCGGGATCGACAAGCTTGATTTCGCAGAATGCGCTTTGCTCCTTCGACAGACGCGTCGGAACGGCGCCGATCGCGATCAGATTTCGCGTCGCCGGCGGCAGACCCGTTTCGGTCGAGCCAAAGCTGTTGACGTAGGGCGCCTGCAGCAGATCAGTGACCTCGGACAGAACGTGCGGAGGAACCAGATCGGCCATCGCGCCGCATGTCCTCACCCCTTTGACCTTAGCCGGCTGCGCGCGGAAGCCGGCAATGAAACGCTCGATCATGCCCGGAATGAGCACGAACCAGCCGATCCGGTGGCGTCGCAGCGCGCAAACGAGCGGCTCGATCTGGAAGCCGTCGACGATCACGACGGTGCCTCCGCGCAGCAAGGTGGCAAGGCCGTGATCGGTCGACGCCATGTGATAGAGCGGCGCCCATGCCACGAAGGCATCATCGTGAGCGATATTCAGCTCGGAAGAAAACACCAAGGCCCGCGCGGTCATGGCGCGATGCGAGACCACGGCCCCCTTGGGCAACCCGGTGGTGCCGCTGGTGTAGAGAATGACAAGGCCGTCTTCCGGCTCGGCCGCGATCGGCGGCGTCTGGGCGTCCGATCGGTGCAACAGCTTTTCGTATTCGACACCGAGGGTAATGGTCGTGCGTCGATCGCCGGCGAGGCCTTCCAGGCTTGCGGAGAGTTCGTCTTCGACGATGAGGAGCTTTGGCGAAACGAGATCGACGCAGTAGGCCAGCTCGCGTTTCGACAGTCGCCAGTTCAGACAGGCCGTGATTGCTCCGAGATTTGCCGCCGCCAGCTCGATCTCGAAATATTCCGGCCGGTTGCGCGAGAGCAAAGCCACCCGATCGCCGCGCGCCAGCCCCCGAGCTGCCAGCATCAAGGTGGCGCGATCGACCCGATCGAGCAGTTCGCCATAGCTAATTTTGCGTTCCCCGAACTCGATCGCGAGCGCGGATTTCTGTATCTGTGCGCGCGCGCGAAACAAGCCGCCGACCGTCGAGAGTGTGCCGGCCGTCGCTGCCAGCGGGTCCGCGAGCTGGCCCTTCATGACGCTTCCTCCAACGGGCGGTCGTTTCCATTCGGCCGCCCGGCCGGAAGTCTCAAGGCTACCGCATTCAAGGGCCAAAGCGAATCCTAGCGTCCGGGAGCGAAGCGCGTGACGATTTCGCTCAGCGCCGGGCGCGGCCGATCCTCTGGTGGACCGGGCGGTGTCCCGATGTGAACGAAGCCGGCGATGCGCTCATGCGGCGCCAGGCCGAGGGCGTCGAGCACCGCGCGATCGTAAGCGTACCATTCGGTAATCCAGTTCGCGGCGAAGCCGAGAGCGTGCGCGGCGAGAACCAGATTCATCGCAGCCGCGCCGGCGGAGAGCACCTGCTCCCATTCCGGGATCTTCACGTGTGGGCCGGCACGGCTGACAACCGCGACCACCAGTGGCGCGCGCAGCAATCGACAGCGTTCGGCTTCGACATGCTCCGGTTTCGCGTCGGGGTATCTGGACTGAAACGCGGCGGCGATGGCGTCTCCGGCGGCCCGCCGCGCTTCGCCTTCGAACACGATGAAGCGCCACGGAGCGAGCTTGCCGTGGTCCGGCACCCTGGCAGCAACCGTGAGCAGGGTGTCGATTTGCGCGGCAGACGGGCCGGGGCCGGAGAGCTCCATGGCCTTGAACGAGCGCCTGGTGGTGAGAAGTTCGAGAGCGTTGAGCATGCTTGGCGTTTGTTGGTCAGCTAGCCGCAATAGATAATCCGTAGAGCCGCAACGGCCATCGTGGCGCAGTCAAAACCGTAAAGCCGCACCAATCGTCACGCGGCTGCGCACACGATGAGCGATGGGAGTTTCCCGCGCGGCGAAGGTTTCGCCGCGCGGGCACAACCGCTGACGGCTATTCTTTCTTGGCGACAAAACTGCAGCCGCCTTGGTCGAGCGGGCGCCACGCGTCCTCCGCGGGAATGACCTTGGCCAGCTTGTAATAGTCCCAGCGCGCCTTGCTCTCTTCCGGCTTCTTCACCTGCCACAGATACATCGGGTGAATGTGCCGTCCGTCTTCGCGGACACGGCCGGCACCGAAAGTGACGTCCTCCGTCGGCAGCTCCTTCATCTTGGCGACCACCTTCAGACCATCGGTCGTCTGCGCCGCCTCGACGGCCTTGAGATAGTGCAACATGCCGCCGTAGTTGCCGGCGTGGTTCATGGTCGGATAGAGCCGGCCGCCGATCTTCTCGACGAACCGCTTGGTCCACGCGCGAGTGTCGTCGTTCCTGTCCCAGTAGAACGCCTCGGTAAACTGCAGACCCTGCGCGACGTCGAGCCCAAGCGAGTTGACATCGGTGATGAACACCAGCAATCCGGCCATGCGTTGCCCGGCCTTGACGATACCGAACTCGGAAGCCTGTTTGATCGAATTGATGGTGTCGCCGCCGGCATTGGCGAGCCCGATCACCTTGGCCTTTGAGGTCTGCGCCTGCAGCAGAAACGAGGAAAAGTCCGGCGTGTTCAAGGGCGCGCGCACGGCGCCCAACACCTTGCCGCCCATCTGCTTGACGACCGCCGTCGTCTGCGCCTCGAGGTCGTGCCCGAACGCATAGTCGGCGGTGATGAAAAACCAGCTGTCGCCGCCGGTCGCAACGACGGCGCGGCCGGTGCCATTGGCGAGCGCGAAGTTGTCGAACGTCCAGTGCACGGTGTTGGGGCTGCAATGGTCGCCGGTGAGGCGTGCGGTGCCGGCCGAGCCGTTGACCATCACCTTGTTGAGCTGGCGTGTTATGTCGTTGACCGCGAGCGCCACCCCGGAGTTGGGCACGTCGAGAATCATGTCGACGCCGTCGCGTTCGATCCACTGGCGGGCGATGTTGGCACCAATGTCCGGCTTGTTCTGATGATCGGCGAAGATGATATCGACTTTGAGCTTCGAATTCGGGTTGGCCTTCATGTAATCTTCGAGCGCCAACTGAGCGCCGATCACCGACCCTTGGCCGGTGGCGTCGGCATAGAGGCTCGACTGGTCGTTGAGCACGCCGACCTTGACGTGGCCGTCGAAAGCGGCCTGGCCGAAAGCGGCCGATGAGACGGCGAGGAGCCCCACGGGAAGCCACGCAGCAAGCAACCGGCGCATACAATCTCTCCTTATGAAGAAAGCATCAGATCGCCCATTTTATCGGGATTTGAGCCGTTGGATAGCTGAAACAGCCTGCCGGGGAACACGGGCAGCGCCGGGGAAAAGTGGCTGGGTTCCCGCCGCGGCGCGCAAGAGGCATCCACAGCGACGGGATAAATGACACCCCGAGGGGCGGCAGCGGACCCTCAGCAAGCCGACGCGCTCCGGCATATCGCCGGAGCGCGTCGAGCTACTTGCTTGCCAAGTCGCGCGTCAAGCCAACCGGGACGGCGATGCCCGCGATTGATCGCCGCCTCCGCGAGACACCGGGCAGCGAGCTATTGCTGCTTGCGTTCTCGACGGAGCCTAACGCGCCCTCTCAAGCTTAGAGGATCAGCATCAGCGAACTCGGCGACGGCGACAGCGACGCGCGTCCCGGGTGCGGATCGACGACTGCAAGACCGGCTATACGGATACGGTGGAGCCGCGTGAGCCCCTTGCCACTGTTCGCGTCGTAGAGCATTGCGGTGCCGTCGCCGAAGTATTGCCGGATCACTGCGACATGGCGCGTGCCCCATAGCACAGCCATGCCTGCAGCCGGCGCGGCGCGCGGAAACCGGTACCAGTTCGACACGGCCCAGAGGTCGCGTATCGAATGGCCGAACACCTCGATGCTCGCACCGCAGCCGCAGAACAGGCGCGCCGGACACCCGGCCGGATGCTGAATGATTTCGCCGCCGCCGAGCGCATAGTGCGGCGCTTTCGCCTCCTCGTGTGACGCACTCCGAGTCACAGCAGGCTCGGCTTGCGAGCGTGCCGCTTCAACAGGTTGCCGCTGCGCGCGGTACGCCACACTGGGTTGGCGTTGCGTGCGGGACACCTGGCGCGCGCGAGCCTGTTGCGCCCGATACGTCCAATACTGCACCGCGGGGCGCTGGACGATTTGGCTGCCGCCGTAGCGCGGCACTTGCGCTCCCTGATATGGCGCACGTCGAGCGACGACGGGCCGGCTTTGCGCGCCGTACATTTGGCGCGCGCGATACAGCTGACGAGCCCGGTACATTTCGGCAGCGCGGGGTTGTTGCGCACGATACCCCCAATACCCCGAACGCGTCGCGACCGCCTGCTCGGCGCCGACGCCGCCGCATGAGCAGCCGCCAAAAGCGGTAGCTGCAGCCTCGCCGGCGGTGGCGACGCTGAGCAAACAAAAACACAGAACGACCAAACCAGATATTCGCATGATCCCTCTCAAGTCGATGACGTCCTCCCGCCATGCCAAACCGGCAATCGCAGCGATTGATCAGATCAGCACTGGAGAACCCGTCCCTTCGATGCGAGGCGCAAATCACGGGCATTGGTGGCGTCAGTTGGGAGGCGTTGTGTCTTTTTTGTGCGCCTGCGCTCAGCGCATGGCTTGAGTCGGGGATGCGACCATTTGGAATTTGCTCTTAGGTCGGCGACGGCGAGACGATGGCCGTCTGTTCTTCAGGTTCAATGCCGGTAAAACTGCGCAAATACGGCAATGCAGAGTGATGCAACGATGGCCCTAACTCAGCGTTGACGTGTAGCCGAACCAAAGACAGCCTGAGCGAGCAATTAACTGTATTTCGACGTCGGGCCATCGAGACAACATACATCGGGCCATCGAGGCAACATACAAATGTTGCTCCGCCTTTCGTCGAGGTGAGGCCGGCGACTGGCGCCGGCGGCATCCGAAAGCGTCTCACATTCTTCGCTCCGGCCCTCGTGGTCTCCATGGCTGCCGTGTGACATCCGCGTGCACGTGTTGGTTCGGCGAGGAGTGTCCGCCATCTTCTGCCCGTCCCGCGTCCACTTTATTGTGCGCGGCATCGGGTCACATCATTGCGAGGCGTACCCGGCACCTTTTTTTGGCCCAACGCCTCGCTTAAATACCAGGCAACGAAGACAATCGTATCCGGGCCCCTCTGGCGAGGACGCCGCCTTCGGCCAACCTCGCGATGTCGGATCGTAGTTCTGCGCGAGTTGGTACGCGCTGGGATACTGGCCCGGGATTTCACGCTTCGCTCACCTCCTGGCCGGCAGACCGACGCTCCTTTCGCGCGCAACCCGGAGCGCCGTCGGCGCCTTGCGAAGAGGAGCACCATGGCCAACACCCGCCCCCATGCGATCACGATCGCTGAACTTCCCGCCGGCCGCCGCGATCGCGATGAAGACATGTTGCAGGCCCTTGTCACGGCCGGCGCGCTCGTGGCGCTGGCCGACGGCGAACTCGCGCCGGTCGAACGAGGCGAACTGCTGAGCTTCATCAGTGAACAGGGATTCGTGCCTACGATCTCGGAGCACGATGCCGCCGCGGCCTTCGATAACCGTGTGCGCGAGCTCGAGGACCGACACGGCGCCAGCGTGATCCTGGAGAGCCTTCGTCCGCTGGCGGGACTGTCCATGGCATCGGTCGTTGTCCGCACGGCGGAGCGCGTCGCTGCCGCGGATCGGAAGATCCACCGCGGCGAGCAGAGAGCTCTCGAGGTGCTGCGACTGGTGTTGAAAACGCTGCCCGCCAGGTGCTGACGGGCGCTTGGCTCGAGACATGGAGGTTATCTTGCCGACCAGGATATACTCTCACGCATCGGCTGCGGATTTGCATGCGAGCGGTCCGTTCGATCGTGAGCGCGATGCGACAATGGACGACGAGCGGCTCGAGCGACTGATCGACCGGCTGCCGCGATTTCTGCGCTCGAGCATCCGTTGGCTGCGGAAGCCGCCAATGATCTGGCTCAGAATCCCGGCGGGCTTCCTGCTGATCATGGGAGGCCTTCTCAGCTTTCTGCCGATCCTCGGGCTCTGGATGCTCCCGTTGGGCGCGATTTTGCTGTCCGACGATTTCCGTTCACTGCGAGCGCTGCGAACCCGGTTTCTGGATTGGGTAGAACGTCGCCACCCGAGCTGGCTCGGCCATTGATGGTCCGGCAGGCACCATTGAAGGTCTTTTCCGACAGTGGGCCCGCAGGCGAACTAGATAAGCCGCAGGGCCCGCTGCCGAATGCGATTGCAGCACCTCCGGTGTGGCACACGCTGACGGCAGCTGGCGTAGCTCTGCAGCTCGGTTCCGATCTCGAAAGCGGACTGACATCGGCGGAGGCGGCGCGCCGCCTCCTCGCGGAAGGGCCTAACGAGATCCGCGAACAGCGGCGCCGCAGCATCGTCCGGATGGTCGCGTCGCAGTTCGAAGACTTCATGATTTTGGTTCTGATCGCCGCCGCCATCGTTTCGGGGCTCATTGGCGAAGCGGCCGACGCGGCCATTATCCTGGCGATCGTCGTGGTGAATGGCGCGATCGGCTTTGCGCAGGACTATCGTGCCGAGCGCGTGATGGCCGCGCTGCGCCAGCTCGCTGCACTGAAAGCCGTCGTCGTGCGCGACGGCCGCCGGCACGCGATTGCAGCGTCCGCGATCGTGCGCGGCGACCTCGTGCTGATCGAGGCCGGCAACGGCGTTCCGGCAGATCTGCGTCTCGTCGAGGCGCCGCGGCTCAAGATCAACGAAGCGGCGCTCACCGGCGAAGCCGTACCGGTGGAGAAGCGCGCGGCTCCGCTGGCAGATGCGGGGCTGCCGCTCGCAGATCAGTCCAACATGGCATTCAAGGGCACCGCCGTCACCTACGGCCGCGGTCGCGGGGTCGCGGTCGCGACCGGCATGGCCACCGAACTCGGCAAGATCGCCGGCCTCATCGAAGCCGTCGAACCGGCACAGGCGCCGCTGCAGCGGCGCCTCGCCGTTTTCGGGCGGCAATTGGCGATCTCGATACTCGCGATCTGCGCCGTGTTCTTCGCCATCGGCATCTGGCGCGGCGAAGCGCTCCTGCTCATGCTGCTGACGGCGCTGAGTCTCGCGGTCGCCGCCATTCCCGAAGCCTTGCCCGCCGTGATTACCATGATGCTGGCTTTGGGAGCCCGCGCCATGGCGCAGCGCAATGCCTTGGTGCGCCGGCTGCCCGCCGTTGAAACCCTCGGCTCGGTGAGCTTCATCTGCACCGACAAGACCGGCACGCTGACGCTCAATGAAATGCGTGCCGCGGAGGCCTACGTTGCAGGTGAGCGGCACCCGATCTTTGCACTCCAGAGCCCGGGTGCTCCGACCCGGCAACTGGTGTCGGCATTGGCCCTTTGCAACGATGCCGAGCGCGGTGCGCAAGGCGACGTCATCGGCGATCCCACCGAAATCGCGCTCTGGCGCGTGGCCGTCGAGGCCGGCGTCGACCCGGAGACGCTCCGGCGCGCGGCACCGCGCACCATGGAATTTCCGTTCGATTCCGACCGCAAAAGAATGACGACCTTCCACCGCGAAGGCGATGGCACGTTCGTGGCCTACACCAAGGGCGCGCCGGAAACGGTCCTCGAGCGCTGCGCGACCGAGATGGGCAGCGAAGCCGATTTGCCGGCGCATCGCGATCGCGCGCTGGCCGCCGCCGAAGCCATGGCGGACGAGGGCCTGCGCGTACTTGCGGTGGCGAAACGTGGTTGGACCAACTTGCCGGAAAGCAAAGCCGCAGACGACGTCGAGCGCGATCTCATCCTCCTCGGCCTCGTCGGCCTTCTCGATCCGCCACGACCAGAAGCCAAAGCGGCGGTCGCCGTGTGCAAGTCCGCCGGCATTGCGCCGATCATGATTACCGGGGACCATCCGGCGACCGCTCGATCCATCGCCCTCCAGCTGGACATCGCCCGTTCCGGCGACCGGATCATGACCGGACGCGAACTGCATGCTCTTTCGGACGCAGCGTTGGCAGATTCTATCGAGACCACGCCGGTTTTCGCCCGTGTCGATCCGGCGCAGAAGATCCGAATTGTGTCGGCGCTTCAGGCCCGGGGCCAGTTCGTGGCGATGACTGGCGACGGCGTCAACGATGCGCCGGCGCTCGCCCAGGCTGATATCGGCATCGCCATGGGCAAAGCCGGCACCGACGTGGCCCGCGAAGCCGCGAGCCTCGTCCTCCTCGACGACAACTTTGCCACCATCATCGCGGCCGTTGCCGAAGGACGGCGCATCTTCGACAACATCCGCAAATTCATCAGCTACGTCCTGACCTGCAACACTGCCGAAATCCTGACGCTGTTTCTGGCGCCGTTCTTCGGCCTGCCCATTCCGCTGCTGCCGGTCCACATCCTCTGGATCAATCTGATTACCGACGGGCTGCCAGGTCTGGCGCTGGCCGCAGAGCCGCCCGAGCGGGGCGCGATGCAGCGGCCGCCGCGGCCGCCTGGCGAGAGCATATTCGCGCACGGCATGTGGCAGCACATCCTGGGGATCGGGTTGGTCATGGCGGGCGTCTGCCTGCTGACGCAGGCGTATTCGATCCACCTCGCCCTGCCCCACTGGCAGACGATGGTTTTCACCGTGCTGACGCTGTCGCAGATGGGCAACGTGCTCGCGATCCGATCCGAGCGCGAGTCGCTGTTCCGGCAGGGATTGTTCTCCAACCTGCCGCTCCTTGGCGCCGTGCTGCTGACTTTCGCCCTGCAGATGGCGACGATCTACGTGCCGGTTCTCAACCCGATTTTTCGCACCGCCCCCCTGACCTTGTCGGAACTGGCGGTGTGCCTGCTTCTGTCGGCCATCGTGTTCTTTGTGATCGAAATCGAGAAGTATTTTTTCCGGCGGCGGGCCACCAGCGAACAGCAAATCGCTTGAAGTCGCCGGCGGGCCACTCCGGCCAGCAGAACTTCCGGCTGCGCTGTCCCTTTCCCGCTACGCGACGTTTGCTTCCGCGACTTCGGTAATGGCGAGCCGCGCTTCGTGGGCGCGATCCTTGAGGAACAGACCCGCCAGCAAGCCGACTGCCGCGCCAAACATGACGTAAAACGCCGGCGCGACCGGCGACCCGGTCGTGCCGATCAGCCACGTGACAAAGAACTGTGCGAAGCCGCCGAACACCATGACGCTGACGTTGTAGGCAATCGCCAATGCGGTCGAACGCACGCGCGCCGGGAATTGTTCGGCAAACGCGGTCGACAATGGTCCGAAGAAGACGCCGAGCACGGTGCAAAGAGCGACCTGAGTGATCACGAGATTGAGGAAAGATGGATTTTCGTGCAGCCAGGAAAACAACGGATAGGTCAGCGCCAGATAGACCACCATGGAGACAATCATCACCGGCTTGCGCCCGACATGGTCGGACAGGGCGCCGGATATCGGGATGAGCACGATCATGCAAACAAGGCTGATCGCCTGGGCGGCGAAGGCTTGGTCGAGCGGCAATTGCAGTTGCGTACGGGCGAATGTCGGCATGTACAGCAGGATCACGTAGAACGAGATGGTGCCCGATATGCAGATTCCCATGCACACCAGAATGCTTCTGACATGCGATGCGAGCACGGTGCCGAGCGCCGGCTGCCCGGCCGATTCCCGGCGTGATTCGAGGAACGCTTCGGTCTCGGCCAGATGGCGACGGATATAGAGTCCCAGCGGCCCGATGATGAGACCGAACAGGAAAGGCACGCGCCAGCCCCAGCTGTCGAGGGTTTCGGGAGCAAGCGTCCGCGTGAGGAAAGCCCCGAGAAGCGCACCTGTGAGCGCCGCGAGCCCTTGGCCAACCATTTGCCAGGAACCGTAAAATCCTCGCCGATGCGCCGGAGCGCTTTCGACAAGGTAGGCGGTGGCGCTGGCGAACTCGCCTCCGGCCGAAAAGCCCTGCAGCAGACGAGCAAGGACGATGAGCAGCGGCGCCGCGACGCCGATAGAGGCGTAAGTCGGGGCAAAAGCTATCAACGCGATCGCGACCGTCATCAAGGCGATGACCAGCAGCAATGCCGCTTTTCGTCCGTGGCGGTCGGCATAGATGCCGAGCAGCACGCCACCGACCGGACGCATGAAAAAGCCGACGCCGAATGTCGCCGTGGTGAGCAGCAGCGAGGCGTATTGGCTGTCGGCCGGAAAGAAAAGCCGCGAGATGATCACGGCGAAGAAGCCAAACACGATGAAATCGTACCATTCGAGGGCATTGCCGACGACGGCGGCGGCAATCTGGAAAGGTTTTGGTGTGACCTGCGCAGGCGACATTCTTTCCCCCTGTCGTTCATATCCCCGAACCGCCCCGACATCGGCGATTGTAGTCGAGATGAAAATTCCGGTCACCTTACGGGTCGGGCCGAGCCGAACGCGCCGGATCGCCGGCCGACGTCTCGCGCACCGGCATGCTTGCCGCCACTCTCGGATGCGCTTTGTCCCGCGGGCGTGTACGGTACCGGAACCGCGCACCAAGGCATGCCTCGTGAGCAAAACTCGCCTCTGCCGTGACAGCGATCGCGACGCCGTGCTCGCGATCATCAACACCGCCGCATTGGCCTATCGGGGTGTGATCCCGGCGGACCGATGGCACGAGCCCTACATGGCCGCCGCGGAGTTCGATAACGAGATCGCTGCCGGCGTGGTCTTCTGGGGATACGAGTTCGGCGACAAACTCGTCGGCGTGATGGGCCTCCAGTCGGTACGCGACGTCGACCTCATCCGTCATGCCTACGTCCTGCCGAGCAACCAGCGAAGCGGTGTCGGCGGCGTGCTGCTATCGCATCTCCGCGGCAGGAGTACGCAGCGCATTCTGGTCGGTACCTGGGCTGCGGCAGAGTGGGCCATCCGCTTTTATGTGCAGCACGGATTCACAGTGGTCTCGCCGGCGCGCAAGGTCGAACTGCTGAAGGCCTATTGGACCATTCCGGATCGGCAGATCGAGACCTCGGTCGTGCTGGCCGACGGTCAGGACGACAAAGGGTAAGGGCTACTGGCTGAGGTTCGCGAACAGCCCGTCGCGGCTGGTGAGCAGTTTGCTCACAATCCCGCGTCTGCAAAGCGCTTTTTTTAAATGACTTACACAGCGGTGTCGCAGCCGTGCGCGTGGGGTCCGCCGCGTTACGGTGAACCACGTCCTTTCTCTGTTCGTCTATGTCAGCGGGGTGGCATTGAAAAGGGCGCCGAGGACATCAGGAAACATCGTTGTTTCCTGAAGCCTCGGCGCCCTCGGTCTCGCGTTTCGCGTAGGTCTACGTAATTTGCGATCCGATCGGCAGGCGGCGGATGCGCTTGCCGGTCGCGGCGAAGATCGCGTTGCAGAGTGCCGGCGTAAACGGCGGCACGCCAGGCTCACCCACACCGCTCGAGGGGACGTCGATGCCGTTCTCGACGATGTGCGTGTTCGTCAAAGTCGGCGACTCGTCGATGCGAACAACCGGGAAGTCATTGAAGTTGCTCTGCTCGACGCGTCCCTTCTTGAGGGTGATCTCGCCGTATTTGGCGAGCGACAGACCCATCACCGCCGCACCCTCGATCTGTGAGCGGATGCGTTCGGGGTTGGCGACGAAGCCGCAGTCGATCGCAGTATCGACCCGCGG
>Ga0070670_100003704_pt1 | contig 12733 bp, 10 predicted proteins | sample KBSS63metaG_FD_64665 | JGI IMG/M metagenome (GOLD analysis project Ga0070670, IMG submission 64665) | Switchgrass rhizosphere microbial communities from Kellogg Biological Station, Michigan, USA - KBS S6-3 metaG | ecosystem: Host-associated > Plants > Roots > Rhizosphere > Soil ... | reverse complement strand
CGTCCATGCGCTCGATCAGCGTGCGAAACGGCGGATGGTGCATGGCGACGATCGTCGCCACCGCGGGCGCGGCCGCCAAGGTCGCGTCGAGGTCGGCAAGCTGCGCGGCGTCGATCTCGCCGTGGGTCGCGCCCGCCACCGACGTGTCGAGCACGACCAGGCGCACGTCGCCGAGATCGACGGCGTAGTGCAGATGGGTGGTGGGGGCGTCGCGCAAGTAGCCGTGGTCCGGGAACGCCGCGCGCAGGGCGTCGCGGTCGTCGTGGTTGCCGGGCAGCAGATAGACCGGGCCGGCGAGCGGCGCGAGCAGCGCGCGCAGGTGCCGGTATTGCTCCGGCTTGCCCGAGTCGACGAGGTCGCCGGTGACGATGACCGCGTCGGCGCGTTGCGGCAGCGCATTCACCGCCGCGACCGCGCGCGCCAGCGCCGCGGCCGTGTCGACGCGCCCCTCGGCGAGCTCGCCGGGCTTGCGGATGTGGGTGTCGCTCAGCTGGACGATAAGACGAGTCACGGCCCGGACGGCGCGCGGCGAGGCGGCTGGCAGCAAGTCATCGGCCGATTCTGCGCCGGTCGCCCCGGCGCCGCGCGCCCCCGGCGCCGCGTCAGCCGGCCTTGACGGCGCGGCCGGCGATCAGCATCTGGTAACGCTGGTCGCGGTGATCGAGCTCGGCCGGCCGGAGGTCGTCGACGCACAGGCCCTGCAGGAACGCCGTCGCCGCCAGGACATTGCCGTAAGCCTCGACCTCGACCGTGCCGCTGCCGAACGATTCGCCGAGCAGGCGTCCGAGCGACTGCGCCGTGAAGCGCCAGTACTCGCCCCAGCGGTCGCGGTCGTACGGGCTCATCTGGCTGATGCCGGGAACGGTGACGAGCAGCACACCGCCTGGTTTCAGCAGGCGATGGATCGTTGCCACCGCGCGCTGCACGTCGTAGATGTAGGTCAGCGTCTGGGTGCAGATGAAGCAGTCGAAGCTGCTGCTCGGCAGACCGTTGTCGACGCCGGCCAGGTCGCCGACCAGCGTCGCCCGCGGGTTCGAGTCGTCGGCGTGCAGGATCTCGCTGCGGCTCACCCGCGCGCCGCCGTAGGTGCGCGTGTAGGCATCGTCGCCGACTTCGAGAACGCGGCCGCGGACATCGCCGGCATGACGGCCGAGGAAGTGCTCGATGTAGTGACGATCGACCGGCTTGCCGCGGCCGAGGCCGAAGCCCGAATCGATCGGCGTGACCCGGCGCAGGTCGCCGAGATCGAGCGTGGGAGCGGAAGCGGTCATGCGGCCTCGCGATGTGCGGACCGCAGCCACGGCAAGGGACGCGCCTGCGCCGCAGCGCGGCGCGCCCCTCTCCCATCAGCCCATGCTCGGGTCCGGCTTCAGGATCGCGATCGACGCGGCGAGCGGATCGATGAACGCGGCCAGCCGGCCGACGCCGGGAATGTCCATCGGCGGCATCACGATGGTCGCGCCGAGACTCCTCGCCCGCTCGCTGGTCGCATCGGCGTCGGCGACGCAGACGTACGGCGTCCATTGCGTCGGCATCTTCGCGTCCTTCGACCGGTACAGCCCGGCCCGGCCCTTGTCGCCCTGCTTGAGGATGTAGTAGGTGCCGTCGGGCATCGCCATCGCGTCGTTCGAAAAGCCGAAGGCCTTCTCGTAGAAGGCAAGCGCCGTCTTCTCGTCCTGGGTCGCGAGCTCGTTCCAGATCCAGCCGCCCGGCGGCGTCGTCTCGCTCTCGGCCGGGTCGCCGTCGGCGCCGCGCCAGAGCGAGAACACGCCACCCGTCGGATCGACGATCGTCGCCGCGCGGCCGGCCGAGCCGTAGTCCATCGGCGCCATCAGGCTCTTCGCGCCGGCAGCCAGCGCGGCCTTGTAGGCGCTGTCGACGTCGCTCACCGACAGATACGACAGCCAGCGCGACGGCGCTCCGGCCTGAGTCGTGGCGTAGCCGCCGATGCCGTTGTCGCCGTTGTGGATGATCGGATACGGATCGGAACCGGGCATGGCGGTCAGCTCGGTGTTCCAGTCGAACAGCTTCTCGTAGAAGGCGCGCGCCTTCGCGATGTCGTTGGAGCAGTGCTCGTACCAGACGAATCTTCCAGGGGTATAGGACATGGGAACTCCTGTCGCGAGGGTCTCTGGGAAGTGAGGGGACGGCGAGCTGCGCGCTCGAAACCGGGCCGACATTCGGCGAGCACAGGCGCGAAAAGTCAAGGCGCGCGCAGTAAAGGCCATGGCGTCAGCACGTTTGGCCGCGGTTGCCGCGCTCGGCCTCGCACGCGAGAATCCGCCCCGCTGCTCAGACCCGGAACCCGTCATGAAATGTCGCGAAGTTGTGATCTGCCCGGAGTCGGTCGGCCGGGTGTCGAGCGCGGTGCTCGGGGCGTCGCGATGACCGCCGCGCCGCCGCTCGCGCCGCGCCAGCCGCATGACGTCAGCGTCCACGGCGATCCGCGCAACGACGACTACTTCTGGCTGCGCGACCGCGACGATCCGCGCACGCTCGACTACCTGAAGGCCGAAAACGCGTACGCCGACGCCTGGTTCGAGCCGCACGCGGTGCTCAAGGAGACGCTTTACCAGGAGATGCTCTCGCGCATCCAGCAGGACGACGACTCGGTGCCGATGAGGAAAGGCGACTGGTGGTACTCGACCCAGACGCGCACCGGCGAGCAGTACCCGCGTCTGCTGCGCCGCCGTGCCGTCGGCGCCGAGCGCCGCTACGACGGCGACGGCGTCGACGAGGTCCTGCTCGACCTGAACCAGATGGCGCTCGGCAAGCCGTTCCTGCGCCTGGGCCTGTCGACGGTGAGCCGCGACGCGTCGCGGCTCGCCTACAGCGTCGACCACACCGGCGGGCGCGACTTCACGCTGCATGTCAAGGATCTCGCCAGCGGCGCGACCGATCCCTGGTCGGTCGAGCAGGTCTCGTCGGCGGTCTGGGGCAACGACAGCCGCTCGCTCTACTACGTCACGATGGACGAGACCAAGCGCGCCAACCGGCTCTGGCGCCACGTCGTCGGCTCGGCTCGCGCCGAGGAGCTGCTGTTCGAGGAGGGCGACGAGCTGTTCGACATCGGCGTCGCCAGGACGCTCGACGAGCGCTTCCTGCTCGTCGGCAGCGAGAGCAAGGACTCGTCGGAGTGGCGTGTCGCCGGCGCCGACAGCAGCGCCGACGCGCCGCTCGCGCTGCGCACGGTATTCGCCCGCCGCGCCGACATCGAATACGACGTCGCGCACCGAGCCGGCCGCTTCTACGTCCGCATCAACGACACCGGGCGCAACTTCCGCCTGGTCAGCGTCGACGCCGCGGCGCCCGACCTGGCGGACGCCGACGAGCTGATCGCCGCACGCGCCGACGTCATGCTCGACGACGTCGACGTCTTCGCGAGCCACTTGGCCGTCACCGAGCGCGTCGCCGGCAGCCTGCAGCTGCGGATCGTCGACCTGGCCGGAGCCGCCCACACGGTCGCCTTCGACGAGCCGGCGTACAGCGTCCACGCGAGCGGCAACGCCGAGTTCGAGACCGGCCAGCTGCGCTTCGTCTACACCTCGCTGACGACGCCGGCGTCGACCTACGACTACGACCTGGCGACACGCGAGCGCGTGCTGAAGAAGCGCCAGCCGGTCCCCGGCTACGATCCGTCGCTGTACGCGAGCGAGCGCATCACGGCGAGCGCCAACGACGGCACCGCGGTGCCGATCTCGCTCGTCTACCGGAAGGACCGCAAGCGCGCCGAGCCGCAGCCGCTCCTGCTCTACGGCTACGGCAGCTACGGCATCCCGATCGACCCGTCGTTCTCGCAGACGCGCGTCTCGCTGCTCGATCGCGGCGTGGTGTTCGCGATCGCCCACGTCCGCGGCGGCGGCGACCTCGGCCGCAGCTGGTACGAGGCGGGCAAGATGGCGAAGAAGCAGACCACGTTCGACGACTTCATCGCCTGTGCCGAGGCGCTGATCGCGGCGCACCTGACGACGCCGGGCCAGCTCGCGATCGAGGGCGGCAGCGCCGGCGGCCTGCTGATGGGCGCCGTCGTCAACCAGCGGCCCGAGCTGTTTCGTGCGGTCGTCGCGGAAGTGCCGTTCATGGACGTCGTCACGACCATGCTCGACGAGACCATGCCGCTCACGGTCGGCGAGTTCATCGAGTGGGGCAATCCCAAGGTCCCCGCCGAGTACGCGTGGCTGCGCGCCTACAGCCCGTACGACAACCTGACGCGCGGCGCCTATCCGGCGATGCTCGTTCGCACCGGCCTCAACGACACTCAGGTCGCCTACTGGGAGCCGGCCAAGTACGTCGCCAAGCTGCGTGTCCTGAAGAACGACGATCGGCCGCTGCTGCTGAAGGTCAACCTCGAGGTCGGCCACGGCGGCGCCTCCGGCCGCTTCGATTCGTTGCGCGAGATCGCCGAGGACGACGTCTTCCTCCTGGTCGAGCTCGGTCTCGCCGGGTGAACGTCGGTTCGAACGGCGTGCGCGGCGTGTTGCTGCGCGGGGTCGTCTCGACGCTGGTCGCCGCCAGCGTGGCCATCACCGTGGCGCAGCAGCTCGGCAGCGACGGACCCTGGTGGCTGGAGCTCACGCGCTACCTGCCTTTTCCGCTGATGCTGGCGCCGGCCGTGCTGGCGCTGGTGCTGTCGCCCTGGCTTGGCTGGCGCTGGGTCGTCGCCAGCGCCGCTGCGGTGGTGTTGTTCGTCACCGTGGCCATGGGCTGGGTCTGGCACGCGCCCGAGCGTGCGCCCGGCGACCTGCGCGTCATGACCTACAACACCAAGGCGGCGCAGCTGCTCGAGCGCACCGGCGACCTCGCGCCGATCGAGCGCGAGATCGTCGCCCACCGTCCCGACATCGTCGTCATGCAGGACGCGAACGGCATCCGTCACTGGCGCGGCTACGACGCGAAGGGGCCGCTGTTCGGCTTGCCGTACGTCTTCGCACAGCGCGAGTACGCCGTCGCCAGCCGGTGGCCGTTGCGCGACTGCGCCGTCGTGCAGGCTCGCGTCGCGACAGGTGTCGAGCCGCTGTCCTATGCGCGCTGCAGCGTCGACGCGGACGGCGCGGCCTTCACGCTCGTCACCGTCCACTTCGAGTCGCCGCGCATGGGCCTGAATGCCGCGCGCCGCGAGGGCGTCGACGGCATCGACGCGTGGCAGCGCAATCACGAGACGCGACTGGCACAGGCACGCGCTCTCGCCCGCGACCTGGCCCCCGGGCCGATGATCGTCGCCGGCGACCTCAACGCGCCCGACGCGTCGGCGGTGGTGCAGAGCCTGCTCGCGCTCGGCCTGCGCGACGCCTTCGCGAGCGGCGGCCGCGGCTACGGCTACACCTACGGCCACACCTTGCGGCCGGGGTTCTCGTTCCTGCGCATCGACCACATCCTGGTCAGCGCCGACTTCGCGGTGCGCGACAGCACGGTCGGCAGCGACGACGCCTCCGACCACCGGCCGGTGATCGCCGACCTCGGCTGGCGCGGCGTGCGGGCGCCGGCCGTGCCGCCGCGACCCTAGGCCGGCACGGATGCCGCCACCGGCGCCAGGCCGAGCAGGCGGCGCGCCTCGGCGGCGGTCGCGACTTTCCGGCCGTAGTCCCGGCACAGCCGCGCGACCTGCGCGACCAGCGCCGCGTTCGACGGCGCGAGCGTTTCCTTGTCGAGGCGGACGTTGTCCTCGAGGCCGGTGCGGCAATGGCCGCCGAGCTCGAGCGACCAGCGCGCGAGCGTCGCCTGGTCGCGGCCGATGCCGGCGCCGGTCCAGGTGGCGCCGGGCGAGAGGCGCTCGAGCGTCCTGACGTAGAACTCGAGCACCTCGCGGTCGACGGGCATCGCGTTCTTGACGCCCATCACGAACTGGACGTGGAGCGCGCCGTCGATCTTGGCGCTTTTCTGCATCGCCGCCGCCTGGAAGATCATCGACAGGTCGAACGCCTCGACCTCGGGCTTGATGCCGTAGGCCTTCATCTCGCTGGCGAGCCAGTCGACCAGGTCGGGCGGGTTGTCGTAGACGCGGGTCGGGAAATTGACCGAGCCGGTGGCGAGCGACGCCATGTCGGGGCGCAGCGAGAGCATGCCGCCGCGCTCCTTGCCGGCGCCCGAGCGGCCGCCGGTCGAGACCTGCGTGATCATTCCCGGCGCGTGCTTGCGGATGCCGTCGAGGACGGCGGCGAAACGCTCCGGCGCCGCGCTCGGCGTGCCGTCGTCGTTCCTCACGTGCAGGTGGACCAGCGTCGCGCCGGCCTCGAACGCTGCCTGGGTCGACTCGACCTGCTCGGCGACGCTGATCGGCACTGCCGGGTTGTCGGCCTTCTTAGGCAGCGAGCCGGTGATCGCCACCGAAATGATGCAGGGGGTCGTCGTCGTCATGGATGTCTCCTGGTGCCGTCAGCCGCGTGCGCCTCCTGCGCTTGCGCCGCCATGCGCGCCGGTGCGTTGAGCGCGCCGTACGCGTCGTAGTTCGAGCGTTGCACGACTTCGAAGAAGAAGCGCTCGGCGAAGCTCTCGCTGTAGATGTGGAAGTATTCGCCGGCGCCGTCCCGGTCGTAGAGTATGCCGAGGCCGCGCATGCGCTCGACCAGCGGTGGATCGAGGGCGAAGCGCGCCAGCAGGTCGTCGTAGTAGTTGCCCGAGATCGGAACGAACGAGGCGCCGCGCGCACGCAGCGCCTCGACCGTCTCGAAGATGTCGGTGCAAGAAAAGGCGATGTGGTGCACCGCGGGCTTGCCGCCGAGCGCCGCGACCGTTCGCGCGGTGCGTGTCAGCGGCCCGCGCGAGATGTTGAGGACGATGCGCAGGCGCCGGTCGGCCGTGGCGACGCTGCACGTGCGAACCAGCCCGAACGGGTCGGCGAGCTCGAGGCTGTCGCCGACCTCGAGCGCGAGCACACTGCGGCTGAACAGGACCCAGGTGTCGAGCTGGTCGGCGGCCAGGCCCATGGCGATGTGGTCGATGCCGGCGAGGCCTGCCTTCGTGGGGTCGCTGCCGACTTCGTCGAGGACGAAGTCCGCGGCCGCGAGCCCCGACGCGCCGAGTGCGGTCGGCACGAAGTGGACCAGCATTCCGCCCGGCGAACGCAGCGCCGGCAGGCGCAGTTCGCCGGCGCCGAGCGGGCTGTCGAAGCGTGCCGAGAGCAGTGCGGCAGCGCGCGAGACGGCGCGCGGCGCATCGTCGGAGAGGACGCCGACGGCGCTGACGCAGGCGCCCTGCTCGGTGAAGCGCTCGCGTGCGTCCGAGCCGGGCTCGGCGTTGACGATCAGCAGGATTTCGCCTTGGCGAAAGAGCGTCACCTGCTTCGATCGGTGACGGCCGGCCTGGACGAAGCCCAGTTGCAGCAGCAGCGCCGTCAGCTGCGAGGCAGTCTCCTCGTCGACGCCGAACTCGATGAAGGCGAAGCCGGCGAGCGCGGTCGGCGCCGGGGGATCGGCGAGCTCGACACGCCCCACCACCCGCCGCGCCTCTGCGTCGCCATGGCCGAGCCGGCCGCGCGCCTCGCTCTCGAGCCAGAGCAGCGAGCGCATCGCGTCGACCGCGGTGCGCCGGTTCGGCGTCTCGCGAAAGACGTCGTTGAAGATCTCGAGCGAGAGCGTTCCGGCGTAGCCCGAGCGCAGCACCTGCTCGAAGAAGCCGACGACGTCGAACTGGCCCTGTCCGGGGAAATTGCGGAAGTGGCGCGCCCACTGCAGCACGTCCATCGCCAGGATCGGTGCGTCGGCCATCTGCACGAAGAAGATCCGCTCGCCCGGGATCGACGCGATGCCGGCCGGGTCGTCCTGCAGCGACAGGGTATGGAAGCTGTCGAGGATCAGGCCGAGGTGCGGATGGTCGGCGCGCTCGACGATGCCCCAGGCCTGCTGGTAGCGATTGACGTGGCGGCCCCAGGCGAGCGCCTCGTAGCCGATGCGCAGGTTGCGCTTGGCGGCGCGCTCGGCGAGCGTGTGCAGCTGCGCCGCCGCGCGCTCGGGTTCGCCCAGCGAATGCGGCGAGGTGTTCGAGCAGACCAGCATCAGCGGCGCGCCGAGCGCCTGCATCAGGTCGAACTTGCGCTCGGCGCGATCGAGGCTCTTCGCGAACAGCTCGTCGGGCATGCCCTCGAAGTCGCGAAACGGCTGGTAGAGGTCGATCGCCAGGCCGAGGTCGGCGCAGATCGCCGCCAGCTCCTTCGCCGGCGCGGCCGAATGGATGAAGTCGTTCTCGAACAGCTCGATCGCGTCGAAGCGCGCGGCGGCGATCGCCTCGAGCTTGGCGCGCAGCGTGCCGCTGAGCGAGACGGTGGCGACGGCGCGGCGCATCTCAGATCGGCGGCGGCAGCGATGCCTCAGACGTCGAAGAAGACGGTCTCATCCTCGCCCTGCAGCCGGATGTCGAACCGGTACACGGCCGCGCCGTCCTTGGCCTTCTTCGACTGGCGCTCGGCGACGAGCGTCTTCCTGCGCTGCTCCCATTCGATCAGGTTCAGGACCGCGTCGCCGGCATTGGCCTCGGCCTCGTCGCTGAAGTAAATCCGGGTGTTCAGGCCGATGTTGATGCCGCGGGCGACGATCCAGGCGTTGACGTGCGGCGCCATGAAGCGGCCGTTCCGGCCCTCGACGACGCCCGGCTTGATCGTCTCGAACGAGTAGACGCCGGTGTCGAAGTCGGTCGCGGCGCGGCCCCAGCCGCGAAAGTGCGGATCGATCTTCTTCTTCGGCTGGCGGTCGCCGGGATGCGCGTACTTGCCGGCGGCGTTGGCCTGCCAGATCTCGATCAGCACGTCCTTCAGCACCGTGCCGATGCCGTCGAAGACGCGGCCCTCGATGCGGATCCGCTCGCCCTTGGTCTGGGCGTCGACCAGGACGTTGCCGAAGTTGTTGGCGAAGATGTCGAAGCCCGCGGCCTGCGGCGCCAGGCCGATGTGGACGTAGGGCCCAGCCGTCTGCGACGCGGTCTCGCGGCGGACGACCAGCTGGCTGCCGCCGGGCGCAGCGTAGGGGCCTTCGAGGCCATGGCGATGCTGCATCGGGGCGCTCATGGCTGTGCTCCTGCGGGCGTCTTCTGGACCGGGTTCTCGAACAGCGTCGCGCGCTGGCCTCGCAGGACGATGTCGAAGCGATAGGCGCGGCTGTCGAGCTGGACGAAGGCGCCGATGTCCTGGAGCGCGATCAGGCCGCGGATCTGCTCCTCGCTCGGCGCGACGCCGAGGATCGGGCAGCTCCGGATCAGCGGGTCGCCCTCGAAGTACATCTGCGTGATCAGTCGCTGCACCCAGCCGCTGCCCGAGATCGCGTAATGGATGTGCGCAGGCCGCCAGTCGTTGACGCGGTTGCGCCACGGGTACGGGCCCGGCTTGATCGTGCGGTAGGCGTAATACCCGTTCGCGTCGGTGAGCATGCGGCCGCAGCCGCCGAAGTTCGGGTCGAGGGCGCCGATGTACTGGTCCTTCTTGTGCCGGTAGCGACCGCTGGCGTTGCACTGCCAGACCTCGACCAGGGCGTTCGGGATCGGCCGGCCGAGCTGGTCCTGGACGTAGCCGTGGACGACGATGCGCTCGCCGATCGGCAGCCCGCCCTTGGCGTAGTTGAGGATCAGGTCGTTGTCCTGGGGGCCCAGCTCGTCGGCGCGAAACACCGGCGCGGTCACCTCCGAGAGCGACTGCTGCAGCGAGATCAGCGCCAGCCGTGGGCTGCGCAGGACGCTGGTCTTGTAGGCCGGCGTATACGACGGCGGGTGCGACGTCGTGTCGCGCATCAGGTATTCGCCGTCGGCGGCGGGGGTCGGTCCCATGGTGGATGCTTCTCCTGGGTATTGAGTCGGCCAAGTGTGCCGGATCGCCGAAAGCCGGCGCCGATCTCAGGCGGCCGCGACCGCGGCGCGCAGGCCGAGCAGGTAGCTGTCGACGCCGAAGCCGCAGATCTGGCCGCGCACCACCTCCGCGAACACCGAGACGTGGCGGAACGGTTCGCGCGCGTGCACGTTCGACATGTGGATCTCGACGATCGGCACGGTCAGGATCGCGAGCGCATCGCGGATGCCGTAGCTGTAGTGGGTCCAGGCGCCGGCGTTGATCAGGACGCCGTCGACCTGGTCGGTGTAGGCCTCGTGGATGCGCTCGCACATCTCGCCTTCGCCGTTGGTCTGGAAGCTCTCGACGGTGACGCCGAGCTCCTGCGCCAGCTCCTTCAGGCGGCCGTCGATCTGCTCGAGCGTGATCGTGCCGTACTGCTTCGGATCGCGCTTGCCGAACATGTTGTGGTTGATGCCGTGCAGCATCAGGAATCTTTTCATGGCATCACTCCGCTTGCTCGGTCAGGGACGAATCTGCGACACCGCGCGTAGCTCTTCGGCCGTCGCGACACCGAAGCCGAAGAACTCGAGGTAGGCCGGGATCATCTCGTACAGCATGTCGGTGCCGATCTGGACCCGGCAGCCCTTGGACTGCGCGGCGGCGAGCAGCGGCGTGATCGTCTGCTTCATCACGACCTCGCCGACGAAGGTGCGGGCGGCGATGCGCGAGACGTCGAACGGCAGCGGGTCGTCGTCTTTCATGCCGAGCGGTGTCGCATTGACGATCAGATCGAAGCCGTCCGGATCGTTCGAATCGGTCGCGATCTCGAGCGCCGCGTAGTGCTTGCGCAGTCTTCCGGCGAGCGCCTGCGACGCCGCCGCGTGGCTGTCGTAGAGCGCCAGGTGCGCGACGCCGGCCGCCGCGAGCGACGCCGCGATCGCGCAGCCCACGCCGCCGTTGCCCGAGACCAGCGCGCGAGCGCCTTGCAGTGGCAGCCCCTTGCGCTGGACGCCGCGAACGAAGCCGGCACCGTCGAACTGGTCGCCGAGCAGGCTGCCGTCAGGTCGCAGCAGGATCGCGTTGCAGGCGCCGGCGATCTGGCCGGTCGGCGTCACCTCGTCGACCAGCGCCACGGTCGCGACCTTGTGCGGCATCGTCACCAGCGCGCCGCGGATGTTGCTGAACCTGAAGATCGACCGCAGCGACGTCGCATAGTCCTCGGGCTTGACGCCCATCGGCACGACCACCGCGTCGATGCCCTTGCTCTCGAACCAGGGGTTGTAGATCAGCGGCGCCTTGAAGGCCTCGGTCGGATAGCCGAGATGCGCGATGAGCGTGGTCTTGCCGCTGATCATGACGGTCTCCGGATGTCGAGTGCCAGCGAGCGCCGTACGGTCGAGCCGGGGAGACGCTCGCCGATCGGGATCAGGTCGGCGCTGGCTGCTTCGCCGGCGCCGCCGCGGCGGCGCGCCTGCCGAACACGCGCTTCAGCTTCTGCACCGCGTCGTCGACGAAGGTGAAGACGACCGGAATCACGAGCAGGCTGAGGAAGGTCGACGTGATCAGGCCGCCGATGACGACGATCGCCATCGGCGCGCGAAAGCTCGGGTCGGTGCCGATGCCGAGGGCAATCGGCATCATGCCGGCGCCCATCGCGATCGTCGTCATGACGATCGGCCGGGCCCGCTTGTGGCAGGCGTCTAGCAATGCCTCCATGCGTGACATGCCCCAATCGCGCCGCGCCATGATCGCGTACTCCACGAGCAGGATCGAGTTCTTGGTCGCGATCCCCATCAGCATGATCAGGCCGATCATCGACGGCATCGACAGCGCCGTGCGGGTCAGGAACAGCGCCAGGAACGCGCCCGGGATCGAAAGCACGAGCGCGACCAGGATCGTCACCGGCTGGACGAAGTCCTTGAACAGCAGCACCAGCACGATGTAGATGCAGGCGACGCCGGTCAGCATCGCCAGGCCGAAGCTGTCGAACAGCTCGGTCATCGCCTCGGCATCGCCGACCGTCGTCTGGACCACACCGGGCGGCAGCTGCTGCAGGCTCGGCAGCGCCAGCGCCAGCTCCTGCACCAGGCCGAGCGGCTGCTGGTTCAGCTCGATGTCGAAGTTGATGTTGCGCAGGCGGTCGTAACGATCGATCTTGGCGGGGCCGCTGTCGATCGCCAGGGTCGCCACGTTGCCGAGCATCACCGGCCCGCGCGCTCCGGGAACCGCCAGGCGCGAGAGCAGGCCGAGGTCGGTGCGCGCCTCGGGCGGCAGCTTGACGACGATCGGCACCTGGCGCTGCGCCAGGTTGAGCTTGGCCAGGCTCTGGTCGTAGTCGCCCGCGGTCGCGACGCGCAGCGTCTCGCCGATCGCCGTCGCGGTGACGCCGAGGTCGGCGGCGCGCGCCGAGTCGGGCCGGACGATCAGCTCCGGCCGCACCAGGCTCGACGTCGAGGTGACGTTGCCGATGCCGGGCAGCGTGCGCAGCTCGAGCTCGACGCGGCGGGCGACGTCGGCGAGGACGGCGCCGTCCTCGCCGGCCAGCACCAGCGTGTACTTCTCGTTCGAGCCGCCGAAGCCGACGTTGATGCGCGCTCCCGGGACGGCGACCAGTGCGTCGCGCAACTGCTGCTCGACGACCTGCTTCTTGATCCCGCCGCGCTCTTCGCGCGGCGTCAGGTTCAAGGTCAGCGTCGCCTTGCGAACTTCGGGGCTGCCGCTGCCCATGAACGGATCGGCGCCGGTCGCGCCACCGCCGACGGTGGTGTAGATGAGCTTGACGTACGGATTCTTGGCGACGATCGCGCGCGCCGCTTCGGCAGTCGCGTTGGTCTGCTCGAAGTTCGCGCCGGGCGGCAGCGAGATCTGCACCTGCGTCTGCGACAGGTCGTCGGGCGGGATGAAGCCGGTCGGCAGCAGCGGTACGAGGGCGAGCGAGCCGAAGAAGAACACCAGCGCGCCGATCGTCGTCACGACGCGGTGGCC
>Ga0070670_100003703_pt1 | contig 12739 bp, 10 predicted proteins | sample KBSS63metaG_FD_64665 | JGI IMG/M metagenome (GOLD analysis project Ga0070670, IMG submission 64665) | Switchgrass rhizosphere microbial communities from Kellogg Biological Station, Michigan, USA - KBS S6-3 metaG | ecosystem: Host-associated > Plants > Roots > Rhizosphere > Soil ... | reverse complement strand
ACCGGGGCAACGCCTCCACACCGACAGAACCAACCCAAGCGTTGCATTGTTTACTTCAGACTGTAGGTCCGAAACGAGAGACTATAAAGGGTGAAGGAATTGACTGTCAAGCGCGCGTGGCGGTGGGATAATGACTCGATTCGTGTTGGTTTGTTCTGGTTTCGTGATACTTCGTGGTTAGTGCGCCTCGCTGTTGGGGAAGACGTACCACGAAACCACACGAAGCCCAATCGAAATCACCCAAAATAGCTCGGCATCTACAGCGGATGTTGTAACGGCAGGAGGAGAGGTGCGGCGAACTTAGGTTTAGTTAAGCGGCCGTCCGCAACAGATGCCAAACTCCCCAACCAATCCCAATTAGCACCATCAGTATCAACAACACGACCGCGCCCACGATCAACTTGAACTTCAGATAACGATGCTTGTCCGGCGGCGTTAACGAGCTTTGCGGGAAATACGGCGGCGGCGTGTAGGTGGCCATTAATTACTCCTTGCTGTTACTCAGACACAAAGCGCGTTTCAGTGAAACAACGACTCTACCACAGTAGGAGCACGTCATGCCGTGCCCCTACTCGAGAAAAAGCCTACCGGAGAAACAAAGCCGCGACGCGAAAACCGAAGCCAACTCAGGGCTTTCGATTACGGTTCAAGTTCGATTTTGAATTCGAGTTGGACTTGGACGAGCCAGAAGAACTGTTGGACTGGCCCAAGTCGCCATTCGCGTTCTGGTTCTCTTCCTTCTGCTGCTTCTTCAACAAGTCTTCCTGATGCTTCTTGCCGGCTTTTATTCGCTGCACGCCCTCGCGAGCTTCTTCCAGTCCGTCTTCCGCGCGATAGTTTTCCGGGTCAATCTCCAACGACTTGCTGAATGCAGCCACAGCCTCGTCGTACTGTGCCAACTTGGTCAGCGCCGTGCCAAGATCGTAGAACATGTCGGCGTCATCATCTTTTAGCTTGGTGGCCTGGCGATATTGTTTGACCGCTTCAGTGTAGAGATGCAGACCCGCATAGGCCTGGCCCATGTTGTAATGTGCCTCCGCATTTTTGCTCTCATCGTCGAGGTGCTTCTTATAAACCTCGATAGCCTTTTTATAGGCAGCCTCCGCTTCCTGTTCCTTGCCGACTGCGTCAAACGCCAAACCGAGTCGGAAGTGCGCTTCAGCCAAGTCCGGGTCTAACTTGCTTGCCTCGGCAAACGCCTCCACCGCCTTTTCGTCCTGATCGGTGCGATAGAGCTCCTTGCCCTCTTCGAGCAACGCTCGCGCCTGCGTCTGATCCTGCTCGGCGGTGTGCCCGCCTTCAACAGCGGCGCTGGTATTAACATTGACGGGCTGCTTGCGCTTGCAAGCCCCTTGACCCAGCACGATAAAAACGATGACGATTAGCGAAATTAGGAGTGATGCTTTCATCATTATGCTCGGGCGGCGGCCGTCTTTGGGCGACCACTGATCTACTTGAATTCGCATGGTGAGTCAAACTCGGTATGCACCCGCCCATCGTCTCAATTTGAATTATCCTCTGTGCGTCCTTTGTGCCCTTTGTGTCTTTGTGGTGAAGACTCATGCCGGAGTCACCACAGAGACACAGAGGACACAAAGGACGCTCAAGAGTTACCGTCAGAGCGTGAAGTCTTTTCAGTTTTGGAAATGGACCGCCATTCCCCATATTTCCCTATCAACTGCTACTTCTCGGACTGAGACCCGTCGGCCATTAGACTGTGGACTGCGCGGACTCGAAAGAACGTGACACCTTAAAAGGAGTGGAAATGTTAAGAAACGAGCGCCGCCTGATTGGATTGTTCCTACCAATTGCCCTGGTAGGATTTTTCGCCCTCGCAAGTACCGCGTCCGCGCAAAAAGTAAGAATTGTGACGCGCGAATTCACTCCGCCAAATCTCAGTTTAGTAGCGGAACCGCGAGTGATCACGGTGTGCGAAGGCGCAGGCCCGGCGGTCGTTCACCTGAACGCGCGTGCCAATTCCAGCTACCCAATTAGTTATCACTGGACCAGCAACGGCGGCCGTATTGAAGGCGATGGAGCAGACGTTGCCTGGGACCTTTCCGGTCTCCGACCCGGTACTTACAAAGCCTCAGTCGACATCGACACGGGCAGCGGCGATGAAGCCTGTCAGGCCTTTGCCTCCACCCTCGTAGTCGTGAATCGTTGTCCTCCGCCCAAGCCGGTTTGTCCGAACGTGGCGATTGAATGTCCGGATCGCGTTGTGGTCGGGGAACCGCTGACATTTCGCTCGACCGTCACCGGCGGCACGCCTGGTGTGCGACAGATTTATAACTGGACCGTCTCGGCCGGCAGCATCATCGATGGCCAGGGCACCGACACGATTCACGTGGACACAACCGGACTTGCCGGACAATCACTGACCGCAACGCTTTCGATGGGCGGATATGAACTCGACTGTACGGCCACCTGCACCGTGCAATTCCCGGTGCCGGTCGAATGCCGAAAGTTTGACGAGTTTCCGGCCATTCCCTACAACGACGAAAAGGCCCGACTCGACAACTTCACCATTGAACTCCAGAACGATCCAACCGCAACCGCGTATGTCATCGTCTATCCCGGACAACGTGGACGGCCGGGTGAAGTGCAACGACACACCAACCGCATCGTTGACTACCTGGTCAACTCGAGAGGAGTGAATGCGCAAAGGATCGTGACCCTGGTTGGACCACCGCGAGGCGATCTGCTGATTGAACTGTGGCTCTGCCCGCAAGGTGCAAAACCTCCGTCAAACCCATAACCGCTCCACGCATCGGCAACAAAGTAAACCGGCGGCTGCATCAGCAACCGCCGGTTTTGCTGTATACTCCCCGCTCGCCCTCTTCGTACGAAACGTCGCTGATGAAACAAGCTGAATTTGATGTGATCATCGTAGGCGCTGGTCCAGCCGGATTAAGCGCGGCGCTTGTCCTGGGCCGCTGCCGCCGCCGCGTACTGGTGTGCGACTCAGGTAACCCTCGCAACGCCGCTTCCCACTCTTTGCACGGTTACCTGACCCGCGACGGCATCGCGCCGGGCGAGTTTCTGGAAATTGGGCGTATCCAGTTACTCCGGTATAAAACCGTGGAGCTGAGAAGCACCTCCGTGATTGAGGCGCGAAGGCTGAACAAGCTGTTTGAGATTAAGCTCGTGAGTGGTGAGCGTCTCACTACGCGCAAACTGCTGTTAGCGACGGGTGTAGTCGATGAGCTGCCGCAGATTGACGGACTGCCAGCTTTTTATGGAACAAGTGTATTTCACTGCCCTTACTGCGATGGCTGGGAGATGCGTGACCAACCGCTGGCTGTTTACGGTCGAGGGGAAAACGGCGCCGGCCTGGCCCTCGAGCTCACGTTGTGGAGCCGAACCCTGGTGTTGTGTACCGATGGTCCTTCCCAGCTGACAGCGAAAGAAAGCAAACGGCTGCACCAACACAACATTCCGGTGCGAGAAGACAAGATTGCGCGATTGGAAGGAAAGGACGGCCGGCTCGAACGTTTGGTGTTTGCGAACGGCGAATCGCTTGCCGTGCGCGCAATGTTCTTCAGTACTGCTCAAAAGCTGGCGTCAGATCTCGCGGAGAAGCTCGGCTGTAAAATCACGAAACAAGGTTGCGTTGACACCGGTGAATATGAATCCACCAACGTGCCAGGACTTTATGTCGCCGGCGATGCGTCACGACTGGTCCAGTTTGTTATCGTCGCGGCTTCGGAAGGCGCACAAGCCGCCGTGGCAATAAACAAAGAGTTGATGAAAGAAGACGTTAACTAGAGTTCCAAGTTCCAAGTTTCAAGTTTGGAATTAAGAGCTACGCCTTTTCTAACTTGAAACTTGGAACTTGAAACCTCCCCGCTTTCTTCTTCCGCTTATCTTTGATTGGCGGGACTTGCTGCAAACACACATCAGCCAACGCCAGCGTTGTCATAGCGCGTTGAAACTTATCGGTGAAAGCGCCGGCTTGAGACAGCGCATTGTTGAAGTCGGCCTTCGCCATTTCGCGAACCGCAGTTTCAGGATCGAGTCCCGGCATGTAAAACCCGATGGGGAAAGTTCCGGCGTTGCTCCTTCTCTTGACCGTTTTTACCAGGGTTTGGTTGTCACTGAGAAAATCCGGGCTTTCAATGTGGTTGGTGACATTGATAGCTTCTCCCAGCACTGAGATTGACCGGCTAAGATCTACCTTGGCATAAAGATTCGACGCCGTCAGCAGCGTACGTGCCGCGAAGATCGTCATGTCGGCTTTGTTGGCATCAGTTATTGCATCTTCAAGAACTTCGCGCGCGTGGACCTTCGTGTCAGCAGCTTTTAGCAGGCTCTTGGCGATCTCCGTGTGCAGATACGCCCGTTGCTCCCTTCCTTCGACTCTGGACGCCAGCCGCTCGGCTTCGTCAAAACGCTGGTTATCGGCGGCCTCCTTTGCCCTGCGAAAGTAGAGCCATTCCCGCAGGGTCGCGCGGATACTTGAATCGGTGATTTTCTCGATCGCCTCAACCACATTATCCAAACTCTCTTTATCGGATGCATTTAGAACTGCTGTAGCGATGAGATCGTCGCGCGTGTTTACATCTGGCGTTTTCTCTGCCGTCTCGATCTGTTCGGCAAACACTCTTGCCGGCGGAGAAGAAACTTCATCGCCCCCGGGATGCAGAAATTCCTTTTGGGTTTCAACTGGAAGTGAAACCAGAATCTTTTCCCGCGCCTGGGTCAAGCTGTCTGATAAATCCGGCAGCCGCTCTCTCACCTGCGGCTCAATTCGCATCAAGGCCTCAAGCAGATGTTCGATGCCCGGTTGATGGTTGAAGTCATCGCCTTGATCTAATGGGACTTCGAGTGCTTGTTGCGCGCGCCGCAACAGAGCCTGTACAAACCGGCGTTGCAGTGAATTGTTAGGCGCGAAATTGGCCGGAATTTTATAAGCCCCGGCGACCGGCATGTTGTTGCTGTCGGGAAACGCAAACGGGTAACTTAATAAATAAAGGAACTCGCGCACGGGCCGGTCGGCGTAGGCCCTCAACGCCTGATCGTAAAATTGATCCGCTGCTCGTTGATTCGTCTCGGCAAGCTTATAGAGGAATCTGCTCAGCTCGGAAGTGGCAGGATACCTTAGACTGGTTAAGGCAAGGTCCATAGCTGAGTTGGTATCAGAAGATAGTAGTTGAATGGCGGAGGCAAGTAGCTTGTATGATGTCAAGATCTCAATCGGGTAGTCCCTAACTGATGACTGCTCCCAAGTTTGACGATCCAGTTTTAGCAGTTGCTCGGTCAGTTTTTTCGCCCCTGCAGAATCGCGTTTTGCAACGGCACGAATGACTACAAATCGTTGATCCGGAGTTTCCAGCAAAATTATGGCTCGATGCTTCTTCCACAGGTCGCCTTTTTCATTTTGACTTTCTTTTTCGTTTTGTACGGCCAATTCAAAAGCTTCAGTGAAAGCCAAGCGCGCCTTATCCGGCTGCAAAGGCCACAGCACATCTGCCGCGCGAACGAGAACAGCAATGCGCCGGACAGCATTGTCGAAAGTCCTGGTGATGGCAATCTGCTGACCAATCATCTCCAGCGCATCATCTCGGTTACAAAGCGAAGACGCTTCGGCTCTAACAGGTTTCGATTGCGCCAATGTTTGGTAAAAGGGTACTAGCACAACGATGCCGACAGTCAGCATCTGTAAGCATCGAAGAGGGACCTTAAGTACGAACCGGGGAGATAGCTGATCTCTGAAATTCCGAGAGGATAATAATTTGTTCATGGTGTGAGCGACGTTTCTTGAACGAGTTATCGGTTCATTCACCATAACGCCTGAAAGAGACGAATGTTCCGCTAAGAGAACACCGTGATCGATCTTTCACTTGGGGGAATCTAATGCGGGCTTAGTTATTTCTCGATGGTAAACCCGGAAGTCGGAGCCCGAAATAAGCCTCCACCTCAGGCTGCGTAAGCTCGGCATAGGCCCCTTTCCAATTCTTTAACACCAGGCCCTCCGGCGAGATAACAATAGTTTGGGGGGTGCCTCCAAGTCCGAGAGAATCAATAGTCTTTGACGTCAAGCGCGTGTAGATCGGAAACTTGAGATGATGGCCTTCTGCATACTCCTTTAGGCCGGCTTCAGTTAGCGAGAGTCCAATAAACCTAAAGTCATTTCCCTTAAGCTCGACAAGTCTTTCAATGTTGGCCTTGTTCCGTTCACACCACACACAACTTGGTGACAAAACATAAAACACTGTGGGTTTGTCAGTCGCGGCGTAGGAGATCGTCTGTTGGTTTCCGTCCAGGCCTACGGCGGTGAAAGGATCGACCTTCGTGCCGGGTGAAAGCTGAAGACTACTACGCTGTGTACCCGGGTGAGTCCCAACTTGCTTAACGCGCCAGCCCAAATAAACGTTAAGAAACAAAGAGGCGACCAGAAGGAGAAGAAGAAAACGATCCGTCCTTTTCGTGTGTACCGGAGAATCGTCCGGGCCAGAAACGGCACCACTCATTTCGTTAACCTCTCTAATCCGGGGATCGCGGGTGGGACTCAAAAATCAGCGCCTTGTTCCCACTTCTTTGCAGCGATTGATTTGTGAAAACCTGCAAAGTTCACCCGTACGAATTCAGTCTTTGACCTCGGGACAGTGGGGAGATCGAAATTATTCCTTCGCGCCGTGCACAATACGGCAGAATCGTTATTGCGTGTTCAAAGAAAGAGGCCACAACGATTCCTGACTAACACCCGCCACAGTTACAGGAATTCAGTACCCATTGGGCGCCGATACATTCGTTACCGGAATACAGGCACACGCACTGATCGTGACCACTGCACATGCCGCACCGGCCGCAATCACAACTACCACCACCGGGCTTGTCGGCGCTGCTGGGCGTTGGCGCAAACGTGGCATAAATGGCGAAGGCCAACACGCATAGAACAACGGCCATTAACCTCATTCGGAGGGTTCGTGCTCTTGGTAGGCTCATTTGATGCTCCTTTGTGAGTAGGGAGTAAAGCGCGGCTCTTCTAGTCTTTGTTTGGTAGGTACGTCAACTAAATACTTTATGCGTGCTGCAAAGAAGAGCTGCGAAGCTACTGCGGCTCTTCGCGAATGATCTCCGTCGCTTTCTTGTCTTCGCGTAATCCCTGGAACGACGGATGACGAATCACATTGTCAGCGGTCCATTCGGTGAATTCCACTTCGCCAACCAGCTGCGGCTTGGCCCAGTGCGCCTGGCGCAAACCCGGATCCTTCGGCACGGACGCGAACGGCATCGTTGGTTGCGCGAGTCGATCGAGTTTCTTCTGCAACTCGAGCCGTTGCTTGATGCTGAAACCGGTGCCGACGCGTCCGGAGTAAATCAACTTCCCTTTCTCGTAGACGCCCAGAACTAACGAACCGAAACCGGGGAAATCTTTTTTCGAAGGCGTGTAACCGGCGATTACAAATTCCTGCCGCTTGATACATTTCGATTTCTGCCAGTTTCGGTTTCGCGTCGATTCGTAAGGAGAATCGGCAAGCTTCGAAACGATGCCTTCAATGCCATATTCGCAGGCCTGCTTGAAGAATTGCGCGCCGTTGCCCTCGACGTGATCGCTGTAACGCAGCGGGCCGGTTTCGGCTTTGAACTTACCGGCAGCGAACAACTCGGCGAGCAGCGCTTTGCGTTCCCTGAGCGGAACGCGGGTGAGGCTGTAACCGTCGAGATAGATGAGATCGAAGATTTCAAAGATAAAAGCCGGAGCTTTACCACTTCCGCCGCGGCCCATCGATTGTTGCAGCGACTGAAAACTGCTGCGGCCGGCCTTGTCGACAATTACGACTTCGCCGTCGAGTATCGCGTTCTGAACCGGAAACGTTTTCAGCGCCGCCGACAGGTTGGGAAATTTTTCGGTCCAGTCTTTACCGTTGCGACTCCAGAATTGCGCCCTGCCGCGACTGAGATGACAGATCATGCGGTAACCATCAAACTTCAATTCATGCAGCCACTCGTCGCCACTCGGCGGCGTGCGCATTAGAGTGGCGAGCTGAGGGGAGACGAACTCGGGCATCGGCGCCTTGCGCGCGCCGGAAAGTTTTTGAAGTTGCGTGACAGTTCGCTTCAAGTGTTTCTCTCGCGAATTAAGAGTCCGCAAAGCGGACGAATGATAATAGCCCAGCGATTAATCGCTGGGGTGCGAAATTATCAGTAACGAAGTCCGTCAAGCGGACGACTGAAAGCGGGTCGACTTACCATTCAGTCGTCAGTTTTACGGACTCCGAGCCTTTCGTCCTCTTTACCCAGCAGTCAACTGCTGGGCTATTATCACTCGTCCGCTGTCGCGGACTGATACAGACGCATGACTGAAACGTCAGATCAATCCGAAATCGCAACTGCCTACAACGACTGGGCGGAGACCTACGACACGGATCAGAATCGCACACGCGACCTCGCAGCGGAAGTACTCAGACAAACGAAGATCGATTTCGCCAGCCGCAGAGTGATCGAAGTTGGCTGCGGCACCGGGCGTAACACCGAGTGGCTGGCCAAACGCGCGGGCGAGGCCGGCGGGATCGTCGCACTGGATTTTTCAGAACAGATGCTTGCCAAAGCCCGGCGCCGGGTTGCCAACCCCCGCGTGCGTTTCGTGCAACACAACGCGCTCCTCAAATGGCCGTTCCCTAAGGCTTCGGCGGACATAATCGTAGCGATGTTAATCCTGGAACACGTTGCGCGCCTCGACACATTCTTTGCCGAAGCCGCGCGAGTTCTGGTGAGTGGCGGCAAGTTGTTTTCGTGCGAGCTGCATCCGATGCGTCAACTTACAGGCGGGCAGGCGCAGTTTAGTAATACCAGCACCGGCGAGCGCCAGCGTATCGCGGCGTTTCTGCATGATGTTTCCGAATACGTAAACACCGGCCTGGCAGCCGGGTTTGTGCTGCAAGAGTTAGGTGAATGGCGCGACGCCGACGCACCAATTAACAGCATACCGCGATTGCTGTCGCTGCACTTCCAACGGGCGTAGATCAGAACCGAGAGCGGTGGCGACCGGCCGGATATGCAACCGGCGAATTGACCAAACTAATGGCACAGGCTTTCACAGAAGGCTCAACATCAGAACCGTGAGCGGTAGCGACCGGCCAAATACTTTTCTTGCGTGATGAGACTCTTCCTTTTCCGAAGTGCCTCCCTGACCGATCGCTACCTCTCTCGGTTCTGATAAAAGCTGACCCGGTTTATATTTTGTTTGCGCGTTAGCTCATGACAGCATTTATTCGCCAGGGTACGGCATGCCGTAGCCCCTACCCGAAACAAAGCACGCACCGGAGCGATTGGAGAACGAAATGTTAAAAACAAAACTGCGCCTCCTGATGATCTTATGCCTGACGCTGGCCAACACGGCCAACCTCCAGGCCCAGACCTCGAAAGAAAAAACTAATAAAGACAAGGCTAATAAAGAGAAAAAAGTTTACACGGGCCCGGCCGTGCTGTGGCGCGCTCCCGACGATATCGAGTCGCGCAATCTGCTGCTGGGCGCTGGTGGTGACGCGATGAAGCCCGACCTTTCGCGCGTCACTTTTGTCGCGGTCAAAGAAGGCGGCTGGTCGACGAAGTACACCGTCAAAGATGCGAAGGGCAATGAGTGGGTCGCGAAACTCAGCAAGGAAGCCCAGCCCGAGACGGCGGCTAATCGCCTGCTGTGGGCCATCGGCTACCACACCGAGATTTCGCACCTCGCTCCCGAGCTGGAGATCCAGGGTAAAGGCACGTTCAAAAACGTGCGGCTCGAGGCCCGACCGAAGGACGTTAAGCGCGCGGGCGATTGGCTGTGGGCCAATAATCCTTTTGTCGGCAAGCCGGAGTTTCAGGGTCTCAAGATAATGATGCTGCTGATTAATAACTGGGACATGAAAGACGACAACAACGAGATTTTGGCGACGAAGGGTGTGACTGATTCTGAGCGCCGCTTCATCATCAGCGACCTCGGCGCAACTTTCGGCAAGACAGGGGGAATTATTTCGCGCAGCCGCAATAAACCTGAAGACTACGTGAAAGCCGAGTTTGTGAAGGGTATCAGGGGAAACCGGGTCGAATTTCACTACGGCGGCAAGAACGGCAAGCTGTTTGAAGATATCACCGTCGAGCACGCCAAGTGGCTGGCGTCATGGTTGAGCCGGCTGAGCGACGAACAGATCAAGGACGCATTTCGGGCCGCGAATTATTCAGCGGCGGAAGTCGACATGCTGGCCGACGCGGTGCGCGCGCGAATCAACACGCTTAATAATCTTTCACCTGGCGGTGGCGGCCGCTAAGCAATGAGGCAGTAGCCCGACCGTCAGGAAGGGCTTAGGCAGAAGCCCGACCGTAAGGGAGGGGCTCTGGCTTGGCCGCTTCAAGCCCTTCCTAACGGTCGGGCTTCTGCCATACAAAAAAGTAGGACAGGCATTCCTGCCTGTCCTCTTTCTTTTGGGTGCGGTGACTCCCAAAGTTACTCCACCACGTCCTCAACGTCGCCGTCGCCGGTGGCTGTGACCAACGGCTCGCGAACCGTAGGCGTCACGATGTCGTGACCGCCGACGATATCGGGAAAGTCGTCAAGGTCGCGATCCCGCGCCGCCTGGTCAATCGTCTCGTCGCGCGCGATGTCCACGTTGCGGTAATACTCCATTCCCGTCCCAGCCGGAATCAGCCGTCCCATGATCACGTTTTCCTTCAGGCCGCGCAGGTAGTCGATGCGACCGGAAATGGCCGCTTCGGTAAGCACGCGCGTGGTCTCCTGGAACGACGCTGCTGAGATAAACGAGTCAGTCGACAGCGACGCCTTGGTGATACCAAGCAGAAGCGGTTCGGCCTGGGCGACTTCGCCGTCCTCGTTGTTGACGCGCTCGTTTTCATCGGTGAAGCGGAAACGATCGACCTGTTCCTCGAGCAGAAAGTCGGTGTCGCCAACTTCCTTGATCTTCACCCAGCGCAACATCTGACGCACGATAACCTCGATGTGCTTGTCGTTAATGTTCACACCCTGCAGGCGATAGACTTCCTGGATTTCGTTGACCAGATACTCCTGCAGCCGCTGCATGCCCAGCACGCGCAGAATGTCGTGCGGGTTCAACGGACCATCCATCAAAGCTTCGCCGGCGCGCACGCGATCGCCTTCCTGCACATTGATGTGCGTGCCGCGCGGAATGTCGTACTCGCGCTCCTCACCGTCGTCGCCGGTAATGATCAGCTTGCGTTTGCCCTTGGCGATTGGGCCGAGGGTGACCGTGCCGTCGATTTCCGACATGACCGCGGTTTCCGCCGGACGTCGCGCTTCAAACAACTCGACGACGCGCGGCAGACCGCCGGTGATGTCTTTGGTCTTGGTGGTTTCGCGCGGAATCTTCGCGATGATGTCGCCGGGTTCGACGTTGTCGCCGTCGGCCACCATCAGGTTCGCGCGCACCGGCATCTGGTAAGTCTTCAGCAGCTTGTTGCTGGCGTTGCGAACTTCCAAACGCGGCTGTTTCTTTTCGTCAGGCGAATCTTTGACAACCATCCGCGACTGACCGGTGACTTCGTCGACCTCTTCATCAAAGGTGACGCCTTCCTTCAAGTCCTGGTACTTAACATGACCAGCGACCTCGGTCAGAATCGCGAACGTGAACGGATCCCAGGTTGCCAGCAACTGGTCCTGCGTCACGCGCTCGCCGTCTTCCACCAGGATGTGTGCGCCGTAAACAATCTGATAGCGCGCCGCTTCGCGACCGCGATCGTCGATGATCGTGAGCGAACCGTTGCGGTTCATGGCGATGCGCTCGCCCTTGCGGCTTTTTACAGTCTGGAGGTCTAAATATTTTATTGTCCCGTCCTGGCGAGCTTCATGCTTCGAAGACTCTTCGAGTCGCGCCGTGCCGCCGATGTGGAACGTGCGCATGGTGAGCTGAGTGCCGGGTTCGCCGATTGATTGCGCGGCAATAACGCCCACTGCCTCGCCGATCTCGACCGGACGTCCGGTGGCGAGGTTGCGGCCGTAACACTTGATGCAGCAACCGCGACGCGATTCGCAGGTCAACACCGAACGAATGCGCACGCGCTGCACGCCCGATCGTTGAATCTCCGACGAAAGGTCTTCGTCGATCTCCTGGTTCGACTCGACGATCACGCGGCCTTCAACCGGGTCGATCACGTCTTCGAGCGCGATGCGTCCGACGATGCGGTCGCGCAGCGATTCGATTTCCTCGCCGCCTTCAACAATTGCCGAAGCCGAGATGCCGCGCAAGGTGCCGCAATCCGGCTCGCTGATGATCACGTCCTGGGCCACGTCAACCAAGCGACGCGTCAGGTAACCCGAGTCGGCAGTCTTCAACGCCGTGTCGGCCAAGCCTTTGCGCGCGCCGTGCGTCGAAATGAAGTACTGCAACACGTCGAGGCCTTCACGGAAGTTGGCCTTGATGGGCGTTTCGATGATTTCGCCCGAAGGCTTGGCCATCAAACCGCGCATGCCGGCCAGCTGACGAATCTGCTGAGCGCTGCCGCGGGCGCCGGAATCGCTCATGACCAGAATTGGATTCAACTCGCCGGAGTCTTTCTCGCGCTGGTCCATCGCCTTGAACATTTCCTTGGCGACCTTGTCAGTCACTTCTGACCAAACGGCGATGACCTTGTTGTAGCGTTCACCGGAAGTGATCACGCCGTCGAGATACTGCTGTTCGACCGCGATCACGTCTTTCTCAGCTTTATCAACGAGCGGCTTCTTCGCGTCAGGCGTAACCAGATCGTCGATGCCGATCGAGATGCCGGCCTTGGTCGCGTA
>Ga0070670_100003696_pt1 | contig 12746 bp, 3 predicted proteins | sample KBSS63metaG_FD_64665 | JGI IMG/M metagenome (GOLD analysis project Ga0070670, IMG submission 64665) | Switchgrass rhizosphere microbial communities from Kellogg Biological Station, Michigan, USA - KBS S6-3 metaG | ecosystem: Host-associated > Plants > Roots > Rhizosphere > Soil ... | reverse complement strand
CGACCTACATGCGATTCGGAGGCGAGGAGGTGGAGAAGGCGGCATTTTACGCTTTGGCCGTAGAGACCGGAACTGATCTGGCACATACCGGGCCAATGGAGATCGAGGACAATGCGATCGAAGGTGGAAGCAATGGAGTCTTGTTAAGGCTGCATGAAACGGTGACGCAGGCGACATTCAGGAATAACACGATCGAAAATATCGAGGGAGAAGGTTTGGTGGTCCTGCAAAAGGCGCCCCTGGAGATCAGCTTCAATGTCTTTGAAAAGTGTGGCAGCACGGCGCGTGGAATAGCGAAGGGGATTCCCTTTCCCGCGTTGCACCTTCACGAGCTTTCCAATTCCAACTGCCTTGTGAAGGAGAACACCTTTCGAAATAGCCGCGGCGCTGCGATTCTCGCTCACCATGGCAGCCCTGTGCTGCAGGATAATCGAATCACCGAAGGAAAGGCGGTGGGGATTCTGCTCGATGAGGAGGTGAAGCCAATCTTTATGGGCACCAATACGATCGAAAGGATGGGCCGTGGCGGCGTCCTCGTGAAGTCGGGTGCGGAGGTCAGTGTTGAACATGCCATATTTACCGAGAACGGAAAAGCAGGCATCCTTGTCGAACCCGGTGCAAAGCTAACAGCGCGCGACTGCAGCTTCACAGGTCAGCGCGGACCGGGAATCGAGTTGGCCAATGGGACGACAGAGAAACCGGCGCGTGGACTTATCGAGGATTGTCTGTTCACGAAGAACACCGGAGCGGGCGTCCTAATCGGAAAGAGCGCGTCCGGCGAGATCAGGGGTGGACAGTTCGTCGATAATTCCGGGCCAGGGATTGATATCGCGCCTGCCGGCGTTACAAAGAACGCAAAGCGGAAGGACGGCAATGGAGATATCGATTATCCGGAGCAGCTGAGTTTTGATGACGTGACCCGAATGCTCCGCGGAAAGGCCGAACCTGGCGCATTGGTACGACTTTATCGGACCGAAGATAATAGGCGGCGCGGCAACCCGAAGAATGGTGAGGGCGCAAAGTTTGTGGGATCGACGACCGCTACAGGCGCTGGAGACTTTGCCATTGCTCCTGGCCCTGCGCGCGAGGGCGACCTGTTCACCTTCACAGCGACTCGACCGGGCGCATTGCCGGTCACTTCGGAATTCTCCGAGAATATTGCCGTGCCACCTTCTCCACCGTTCGAGTTGATTAGCGTTTCGTCGAACGAGGAAGTGGGGAATAACCAAAGTACGGTCCGGGAGCCGGACAGCGGCGGCCAGCTCACTTTTCAAAGCGTGGGCGACACAGTGAGCGCGAATGGACAATTTGTAGTTTTCAGCTCTCGCGCAACGAATCTCGTCAACGACGACACGAACAACACGCACGATGTTTTCGTACGCGATCGCGCCACGGGCGCGACGCAACGCGCCAATGTCAGTACCAGCGGGGAGCAGGCATTTAAAACCGGTACCTCGCTCCGCTCCGGCTCCGCCTCGATTAGTGCCGATGGCCATTCCGTTGTTTTCTGCTCGAACGCCACGAACCTGGTGACTGACGACGGAAACAACCAAACGGACGTATTCCTGCGCGACCTCCAGACGAATACGACCATCGCGGTGACCGACCCGACTCAGCGGACCGACGGAACACGGCTCGATGGCGGCTGGGATCCTTCAGTCAGCGCGAACGGGCAATTCGTCGTATTCGTCACGATTTACCGAAACTTCGCGCTCGACGACACGAATGATGCCGCGGATATCTATGTCTGGTCGCGATCCAACGGCGCCTACGAACGTGTGAGCCTCGCCGCGGACGGAAGCCAGATCCCCGGCGGAGTGCAGTATAACACCGGCGTCCCGAGGATCAGTGGCGATGGACGCTATGTGATCTTCGAGACTGCGGCCAAACTTGTACCCGCTGATACGAATACATTTGGCGATGTTTATTTGCGGGACCGGCAGACAAATGCAACCGAGCTCATCAGTCGCGACGCCTTGGGCAATGCAATCGGCGGTGGATATCATGGGATCACGCCTGACGGTCGCTTTGTCGTCTTCGCCACCACGGCATCACTCAATCCGAATGACACGAATACCGACGCGGATGTCTATGTGCTTGATCGGAGTGATGGCACGATGCACTTTGCCAGTCCTGCTCCAGCCGGCGGCTACGGGGGCTTCCACCCCGGCCGGATATTTCCCAGTATTAGTGCCGACGCACGCTACGTAGCGTTTCAAGGAGATGGCAAACAGGAGCCGCCCGATGGACTCACCTCGCTGGAAACAGACATCTACGTCCACGACCGACAGCTCGGCGTGACCATCAAGGTAAGTGTAGGCAGCGATGGCGTAGCGCGGAGCGGGGCGCTTCCGGCCATCTCTGCCGACGGCTCGACGGTTGTTTTTCAAACAGCCGCAAATAACTACATTCCCGGTGACACGAACGGCGGCATCAACGACGTTTATGCGCGAACCATTTCGCCGAGAGATTTCGGGATCTCCGGAAGTGCAAAGTAATCGCTGGTCATTGGCGAACCGCTCGGACGCGACTTTGCTGGTGTCGCCGTGGGCGGTGAAAGGTGTCGTTCAGCGGTTGCTTATATCGTAACACGCCAGCTTCTCGTGGAAGCGGAGGTAGAGCTTGCCGTCGAGGATGACGGGATGGGCCCAGGCGTCATGCTGGTCTGCTTTGGCGAACCGGAACTTGCTGATGATGCGAAACTCCTTTTCCGCGGTTCCCATCAGGAGCATCCATCCGTCTTCGGAGAGAGCGTAAATGCGACCATCGGCCACGAGCGGGGCTCCCTTGGTGATATCCGGCAGAGTGTAAAGGGTCTGGCCGGTTTGTGCATTGAGCGCGGCCCAGCCTTTTCGTCCGCCATAGTAGGAGCCGATAATCTTCCCACCCGTTTGGACGACGCTGCCTTGAAGGGTGTCCAGCGTGGTGCTCCAGCGCTCTATGGCGCCAATCGTGCTGCCGGCATTCGGCGGCGCGATCAGGTCGAAGAGACGGCCGCCTTTGCCGTGAGGCGCGGTCATGAAGATCCCGTTGCCGACCAGCGCGGGCATCATGGAGATAACCGAGTAGGTCGTGGGAAAACGCTGGGTCCACTGCAGCGCGCCCGTGGCGGCATCGACGCAGTAGAGACGCCGGAGCGAGCAGCCGATGACGAATCTGCGGCGTGCGAACTCCACCAAAATGGGGCTGGCGTAGCTGGCGTTCTCGGCGGCTTCCTCACCCTCTCTATCCCGCAGGGGTGGCGATTTCCAGAGCACCGCTCCGTTTTTCTTGTCGAGCGCCACGACCAGGGCTTCGCTGCCGCCGGCAGTCGCATAAACCGCTTTCTCATCTACGAGCAGACATTCGCTGAGGCCCCACGTGATATTCTTTCCGCCGAATTGATGGAGCAGGTTGATCGACCACACCTCGCGTCCAGCGGCCGCTTCCAGGCAGGCAACGCGGCCGTGCGCGTTCTCGTGGTAGACGTGGCCGGCGCTGTAGGTCACCGATGCGCGGGCAGCCGGGAATTCGCCCTTCCATGCCGCGCCATTCTTCGCCTGCCATACCAGCTTCCCGCCGGGATCGAGGGCGAAGATGTGCAGTTCATCATCCACGTCTCCGGTAAGAAAGATCCGACCGTCAGCGATGATCGGTGAGGAATAGCCTCGTCCGAGCTTGTCCGCGGACCAGAGTGATTTCGGTCCTGCCTCGGGCCAGGGTACGAGCAAGCCTTTCTCATCACTTGTTCCATCACGCCGGGGGCCGCGAAACTGCGGCCAGCCCCTCTCCGGTGACGCGACGATTTGGGCAAAGGGCTGCGCAGTTTCCTGCGCGGCAATGGGCGTACTCTCACCCGAGGTGACAAGGACGAGCTGGAAAAGGAATACGCGATGCGAAAGAGGCATGAGGCGCATCCGGCAGTTTGACTCAGTTGTCGAATTTCAGCAATCAACCTCGCTTCTTCTCCACCGAAGCGGCGATTGCCGGGATTACTATTTTCACGCCAAGCCGCTTTTTACCTCGTTGATACTGGATCTGGATCCCCTTCTTCAATGGACCTCCCTCCGTAGCCAAAGGAATCGGTCTCAAATTGCAAATTGCACAATCAAGAGTGGAACTGCGGCACTCTGATTTTAGCTTTATTGAAGTCTGCCGCTCTACTCGTTGTGCATCTCCCTCAATGAAACGCTGGGCTTTCATAGCTCTCCTTGCCATCGCTGTCGCTCTCGCATGGCGATACCAACAGCAACCGCGAACGACGGCTCGCCTCACCGCGACCTGGCTTGGTCCAGACTGGGCCGAAGCGAGGTCCGGCGGACGAATCGATTGGAATCGACGGATTCACCTCAAGAACACCGGGGAAAGGGATTTCATCGCGACGGTGTACGGTTTTGCAGGCAAGGACCCAAAGCAGACTTTTGTCGAGGGCAAGGCACGTGACGCTCTCGGCGCTATCGATCTTGGACCTGGTGAAGCGGTTGCGACCGGCGTTTGGTCGCCAGATAACCCTGCGCAAGGCGTTCAAGTCATGGCTTTCTCCTGCTCCGCGGTCGAACTCAAACGAAGGATCAACCTTCGTGCGCGCTATCCAGTCTGCAAAATACTCTGGCCTCTGCCCTACTATATCCTTCACGTCGGAGAGTATAAACCGCCTGAGACGACCGAATGAACGACTGGCACTCACTGCGGGCGCGGGGTTGGCAATGCCGCGCGTCTGTGCCGCTCTCACGTGCGTCCTGCTTCGAGTCGTTTGCGTCAATTCACAAGCCGGGTGAGTGGGGGACGCTTCTCAGCTCACTTCCAATAGTTTCCATGATTTTCGTGCTTGCTTCCCTTGGATATTTGATCTGATGCTGACGGCGGTTCCCCGCCGGCTGCCAATGTGGGCCGGCGCGGAGAATTAACCCCCCACTCCCATGCAAATACCGTTCTCCGAACGCTTAACGCGCTTGGTATTGGTGACTGCCGCCGTGACAGTCTGCATTGGCAGCACTCGGGCAGGAACCTTCACCGTGACGAATACCTCAGACGCTGATCCCGGCTCTCTGCGTCAGGCCATTTCTGCAGCTAATGCGGACGCAACAACTCCGCGTTTGATCGATTTCGCCATCCCGGGAACCGGCGTCCAAACGATCACCCTGGCCTCGGCGCTGCCACAAATCACGAGAGTGATGACGATCGATGGAACTACCCAACCGGGATATGGCGGAAATCCGCTAGTAACCATCGATGGGAACTCCGGGGACTACGATGGCTTGGTGGTAAACTTCTTCCTCTCCGGTAACGGCGCACCCACGAGCATCAAAGGTCTCTGCATTATCAATTGCGGCGCGCCGGGCGGAACGCCACGCCATGGTATCAATCTCACCGACTCGGACGGAGCGGTGACGGTTACCGGTTGTTTCCTCGGAATTCAGGCCACGGGAACGACCGCCGGCAGGAATACTGGCTCCGGGATATTCTGCGCTCCCACTTCGGATAGAACATGGACAATTGGAGGAACGACAAGTGCGGACCGTTGCGTCATCTCAGGCAATCTGGGATCGGGCGTCGATGCGCAGGCAAGGTCGCTGACGGTGATAGGGAATTACATCGGCACTTCGTCGGACGGATTAAGCCAAGTACCCAATGGCGGCGATGGGATATTCATCACTAACCAGGGACTTGCGAAGATTGGTACTGCGACGGCGGGTTCGGGCAACGTGATCAGCGGCAACAATGGAAACGGTGTGCGCGCTCTCGTTTCCGCAACGCTGACTAACAACATCATCGGCCTCAGTGCGAACGGCACCGATCCACTCGGTAATACCCTGAATGGCGTTGCGGTCGATGGCTCTACAACGCACGTCGACGGCGACAATGTCGTCTCCGCCAACGGAAATAATGGTGTCCGGGTAAACACTACCGCAGCCTTCAGCTTCCGCTGTACTGTTATCGACAATCACATTGGCACAGATTCCACGGGCACACTAGCTCGCGGCAATGGCAGCCATGGCGTGGATGTTGTACGTGGCTCGGCTGCGGTGAGCCGCAATGTGATCTCGGGAAACACGGGCTACGGCGTCCATGTTAATACAGGCGATGGCTTGATCAGCGGGAACACGATCGGAACAAACGAAGCTCTCACTGCTCCGCTGGCGAACGGCGGCGGAGGGATTTGGAATGAGAATGTTCCTAATCTGGGCATAACAGGCAATACTATCGCCGCGAATAATGGCCCCGGGGTGAAGGTTAGCGGCACGGCAGCTGTCGGGGGGACGATCACGGGCAATACCATCGGCGTGAGCGGGACGCCCAATCTCGGCAATGCCGGGCCGGGTATCTCGATTGGAGGCGGTGCGGCGCACCAGGTTATCGGGTCGAACCTGCTCGATAGCAATCTCAACACGATCCGGTTCAATACCGGCCCAGGAGTGGAATTCGACTCCTGCAACCGGGTACTCTTCAACAGCATCTTCGGCAATGGTGGCTCCGCCCTGGAAGGCGGAACTTTTTCTCCAGCGACGATCACAGCCGTCAAAGCGACGGGATTCCCAGACGCCCGCGATCTCGATGTATCCGTGGACGATCCACTGAATCCATCGGCGAACCTCACTCTGTTCTTCTTTTTGAACGACGTGCAGGACCAGAATACCAAAACCCCGGTCGGATTATTGGACATCACGAGCGATGTCACCGGGAAGGCATCTGGTTCTGTCCGCGTGACCGGGCCCTTCGACGCTATTCAGTTTCTCACGACATATACTGTCACCGATCGCGCTTCCAATCCGAACACAAGTTGCACGAGCCGGGTAAGCATCGGCACCTCAGGCGGAGGAGAGCCGCCCCCGCCGCCGGTTACTCTGGATAAGACGGCAGGGAATCACTTATTCGCCCACGACATGCTGGAGCCTGTGAGCACGTTCAGCGGCGAGCTCTTCGAGCTTGAATCGGTCGACCTCGACTTACGTGGGCCATTGCCGTTGTCCTTTGCCAGATACTATGCCTCCAATATCACGAGCGACGGCAATATTTCGAGTTCCCTCGGGCGCAGTCGACTTCATAACTTTGATGCAAAGCTCACCGCCGACGGAGCTAACTTGGAAATAATCCTTAACAACGGTCGGGTGGTGCAGTTCACCAAAATGGGCAACCAATGGGAACTCGCCGGACGCAAAGACGTCGCCTTTCAACTCGTCGAAAACGCCGGTAATTTCACTCTTGCAGATCCAGGCTCGCAGCAAATGTGGACCTTTGACGGTAGTGGGAAGCTGACCATGATCGAAGATGGCCGGGGCAACTCACACCTGCTCACTTATACTGGGACGCAGTTGACCAGTGTAAGCGATGGATTGGGACGCACACTTTCTTTTGGATACGGCGCAGGGGATCAACTGACTTCCGTAACCGATGGAACCAGGACCGTGACGTTCGGCTATAACGGCGTCGATCTCACCACGGCGACCAATCCGCTCAACCTCACCACCACTTATATATATGATGCAAGTGGCCGGCTGATCTCCACTCAGCGCCCGCGCGGGAACTCGCCGTTCTCGCAGACTTACGACAGCGGGGGCCGCGTAGTGACCCAGAGCGAAAGTCCCGGGGGAACGCCGCAAACCTACACACTCTCTTATGATTCCGCGGCGCGGACTACCACCATACGGGATCCCGCCGCACAGACGCGGGTAGACACTCACACAGCGACTGGTGAATTAACGGCGATCACCGACGAAGCCGGCAAGGTCATTGCGATCGGGTCAGACGCCGCAACGCGCCGAAGCACAATCACGGATCAACTTGGCCGCAAGAAGATCATCACCTATCACACGGAGAGTGGCAAACCCGAGAGCATCATATCGGAGGACGGCGCGACTGTTTCCATTGCATACAAGTCGCGGGAGACGAAGGGCATCAAATTTTACGACCTTTCAAAGATCACCTTTCCCGACGGCACGGCACAATCATTCACCTATGATCCCAAGGGCAATGTCACCACGGCCAGCGATCAATTTGGGAAGAAGTCGAAATTCACTTACAATGCCCGGGGGCAACTTTTGACCGCAGTCAATCCGACCGGTGGCACCACGACGTACACCTACGATGCCAAGGGTAACCTCGCGACACGTGTCGACAGCGACGCCGGAATCGGCACCACATCGTACACCTATGATGCGTTCAATCGACTGGCGCGGGTGACGCACCCGGACAACACGCATTTCGATTTGGCCTACGATGATGCGGACCGCATCACGCGGATGACTGACCAACGTGGCGGCGTGAGTTCGTTCACTTACGATGCCAACAGTAATGTCATTGTGGCGTTGGACCCGAACGGGGCCACGTTCCAGTTCACTTACGATGGGCTCGATCGCGTGAAGACTTTCACGGACCGGCTTGGCAAGTTATCGAGTCGAGCCTTCGACCCTCGCAATCTTCTCGCAAGCGAAACGGATTCTCTCAACCATACGACGATCTTCACGCACGACGAGCGAAGGCGCGTCTCGAGCGTTGCGGAGCCCGGAAATGCACAGACGACGTTCGGCTATGATGATCTCGGCCAGTTGACCTCGATTACTGATCCACTTGGCCATAAAAACACGCTCTCCCGCAACAGGCGGGGCAGTGTCATTGCAGCAACTGATGCATTAGGCCACACCGCGCTCGTTGAGCGGGACACCCTCCAGCGCATCGTCAGAAAAATCGATCCCATTGGCCGCGCCACCACCTTCACTTACGACAAGCGAGGTTTGCTCGAAACGGCATCGCGGGATGGCGGTGAAAAGGCTGTTTACACCCGCAATGCAGCTGGAAGATTGGTAAAGATCACCGACGCAAATGGCGCGACGTGGGGTTTCACCTACTCTCCAATGGGTCGACTGACCTCGAGCCGTGATCCGATCGGAAATCTGACTCGGATCGAATACGACGCGCAAGGCCGGCTGAGTAAGATCAATCTTCCCGATGCGGCGACTTGCAGCTTGCAGCGCGACGCCGCGGGGAACCTGTCGCAACTCAACTTCAGCAGTGGCCCGACAATCGATTTCCAGTACGATACAATTGGGCGCCTCATCGGGACGAACGGAGTCGTTCTCACCCGGGACGGAGAGGGGCGCGTTACCAATTCGTTTTCCGGCGGACTGAACCATTCCGCCACCTACGATGATGCGGGCCGCCTCATTACTGCAGGATACAACAACGGCGCAGTAATCGTCTCCTACACTTATGATGCCAATGATCGGATCACTGCAGTGAGCGACAACCTCTCGGGTGCGACCGTAGGGTTTACGTATGATGCCGCTGGACGTGTCACCGCCGTCACTCGCTCAAATGGAGTGAACGCCTCACTGACTTATGACGATGCGGACCGGATCGCGCGTATCCAGGAGGGTACGATAGTCGACCTCAAATACAGTTTGAATAACGCTGGCGACATTGTTTCCACAGACTTTACCGCTCCGCTCGTCCCCAGCATCACGGAAGCTTCCAGGAAGTTTGCCTACGACGCCGCATCGCAGGTGAAGGGTGCCGGTTACGCCTATGATAAACTCGGCAGACTAACGGCGATGCCGGAGCATACGCTGAAGTGGGATGGCGCCTCCAGACTCGTGTCGTTCGATTCGACGACTCTGGTCTACAACGGACTTGGCGATGTGGTCACACGCACAACAGGCACTTCGACGAGTACCTTCTTTTATCACTATGCACTCGGGGGGCATCCGCTCGCAGCGGAGCGGGACGATTCACTTAATCAATTCACGCGGTACTACGTTTGGACTCCAGGTGGTCGATTGCTTTACTCGATCGACGCTGTCAGTCACGTGCCGAGTTTCTATCACGGGGACGTTCTTGGATCGACCCTGGCGTTGACCGACGCAACTGGTGCGGTGACCGATCAGTATGCTTACTCCTCCTACGGCGAACTGCTTTCGCATGAGGCTACATCCGGGCATAGCCCAAGCACGCAGCCCTTCACCTTTGTCGGGGCGTATGGAATTCGAGCCGAGGATAGTATCTATCAAATGCGAGCGCGATATTACGACCCCGTCACCGCGCGCTTTCTCTCGAGAGATCCCGCTGGCCCACGGCTTTCCGATCCACGCACGCTCAATCACTATCTCTACGCGCTGGGCAATCCCACGCGCTATATCGACCCAAGCGGGGCAGTGGAAACTTCCATGATCGGGAATGCTGATTTCGGGATTTTCTTCGCACAGACCTTCACCCAACCCTTCGTCGATAAGCTTGACGCCGAAGAGTATGGTGAGACGGCCACCACTCTGGGTCACGAGCCCTACAGCGTCGTAAAAACAAAAGTCGAACCCCCAGACCTCGAGAGAACCGGAGAAATCTTCGGCGAAAAGGCGCGTACTTCCGGTCCGCAGACTTTTGAAGATTTTCTTGAGGCTAACCCGTCATTAGTCGCGAGTTTGAGTATTATCGACGTGAATGGAATCGGAGAGGCACCACCAGGAGAGGGACTTGATGTCGGGCCACCGCCAAAAGCCTCCCAGCTTGCCAGTGAGGCATTGGATCAGACGTTCCCTGGAGCCTTGGCACCGGCTGCGCAGACCCTGCGGCCGGAAGTCGTGGAGGTGCTTGAAAGGTTAAGTCCCGGTCTGAGCATACTCGATTCAAACCAACCTGCGGCCCGAAATCCCGAGAATGTCGCAAATAATCGTGGAGACAAAAAGTCAAAGCCGTCAGACAGCCTCTTCGGCCTCTTCTATGATCAATTCTTCGGGAAGGGACTCGGCCCCAAAAAGTTCAAGAAGGCGTTGGCTAACGCGATCGAGAAGAAACTCGCGGCCGAGCGCGAAGCCGAAAGGCAGAAGAAGGTACAGGAGGAACTCAAAAAGTCCGGAATCACACCGAAATGATCGGGCGCGCCTGAATCCTTTCCCATCGCACGGCCTGCCGCCGGAAGACTCGATTACGGACTCCGCCGGCCGGACTGCGGAGAGTCACCGTCTTTGAAAGCGCTGGAGTCCGAGCAGAATCGCGGCGCCGCCGAGCAGGGAGACGAGGGCGCCCGGTTCGGGGACGACGCGGAGGACTCCGGTCGTGTAGAGCTGGCTATCGCTGAAGAAGAGGCCCGGAGCGAGTGTATCGCCGGGAGCGAGCTGGATGCTGCTGAATGAGCCTGCGACTCGCGCGGGATCGAAGTCGAAGAGGTCGAATTGCTGCCCGTTTTGGGGGTTGAAGCCGTTGATCAGATTGATGACGAGCGTGCCACCAAAGGTCACGTGGGGAAAGCCGAATCCGGTGAAGATCAGTTCGTCGTGCTGTGTGCCGGCGGTGAGACCGCCGATTTGAAGAGTCAGCGTGTTGGTCGCCAGAAACGCGGCGCTGGTGGCGAAGTTTGCGGTGCCGGCGCCGGGGTCCTGAACGTAGCTACCGGCGAATTCGATCAACCCGGCATCGCCGATGAAATTCCCGTCCCCTTGCAGCTCCCCATTGAAGCGGATCGTTCCGCCCGCCCCCGCGCTTACCGTCCCGATCCCCAGGGGACGATCGAACAAGCCATTCACCGTGAGGTTGCCGTTCAAAACCGAGAGATTTCCTTGGAAAGCCAGGTTGCCGGTGAAAGTAGCACTCCCGCCATTGATCGCGATTTCGCCGGCCTCTCCGACGAATGTTCCGCCGGAGAGCTTCGTGAAGACGCCGCCATTCTGCACCCTCAGTCTTCCTGTCGAGACGGCGCCGAGATTGAAGGTTCCGCTCTGAGTGAGCGTCGAGCCGTTGCCGTCCACGGTGATGGTGCCAGTTGTCGAATTGCTGGTGGACACCACGAGACTTTCCACGCTGACGTCCGCGCCACTTTCGACGTTGAAGGTGGCGGAGCTGTTGCTGTTACTCGGCATCACCACCGAGCCGACCGCACCGGTCGCTCCATTCCGAAAGGTGATCTCCCCTCTTCTAAAATCGACCGAATCTGTCGTTGCTGAGGAGCCGACTCCATCCACCACGACGGTTCCAGTCACGCCTACGCCGACTTCCAGGTTGCCCGCGTCCAGGGTCGCACCGGCGGAGACATTCACGGTCGCTCCATTCTCGACGCTCACACGATCGTTTGCAGAAAGTGTCGAGCCCGGGCCCGTCACGGTGGTGGTTGCGGCGGTGAATAAAGAGAAATCGTCCGTCGCGGTCGCATGACCACCGCTTTGAATCGTGAGTGTCTTGCCCGGTGCGAGGATGATGACGCTGCCGATGGCGTTAAGGTTCAGCTGGCCCCCATTGATCGTCATGTTGCCATTGGCGTTGAATGTTCCGATTTGAACATTAATCGTTCCGGTGGGGTTCACCGTGATCGCTCCGGTGCCGCTGTTGAAAGTGGCGCCGCTGCCGAGGACATCGACTCCGATGACGTTGAGCACCGCCGTGCTCCCGCTCGCGAGTCCCACGGTCAGCGTGGAGGCGCCCGTTTGCGTGATGGTCGACCCGTTCCCGGATATGGTAACCGTACTAGTTGTGTTCGGACCGGGTCCAATGGTGATGCTGCCCGTGGTAACGTCCGCATCGCTCTCGATGTTCCAAACATTGGTCGAGACGTTCGGGCCAGAGCCGAGCTGGACTGGACCCAGCGTACCGGTGGCTGCATTTCGGAAAGTCAGGCTGGAATTGCCCGCTTCGGTCAGACCCACGAACAATGTCGAAGGCACCGTCAATGATGACCCCGCTCCATCGATCACCACGTTGGCTGGGCCGCCCGCTGTCGTCCCCGCTACGGTGAAAGTCGAGCCAGTGACTGACGCACTCGCTCCTCCGAGGACAGTCAGGTTGCC
>Ga0070670_100003694_pt1 | contig 12751 bp, 11 predicted proteins | sample KBSS63metaG_FD_64665 | JGI IMG/M metagenome (GOLD analysis project Ga0070670, IMG submission 64665) | Switchgrass rhizosphere microbial communities from Kellogg Biological Station, Michigan, USA - KBS S6-3 metaG | ecosystem: Host-associated > Plants > Roots > Rhizosphere > Soil ... | reverse complement strand
GAAGCCGCGCGCCGCCTTCAGGTAGACCATGACGTCGTCGCTGATGTCGTAGTTCGCGCTGGCCAGCCACGAGACGCCGTCGAAGGTCGCGTCGCGCGGCACGCTGCAGCGGACGTAGCGATCGGCGAACGAGACGTCCGCCGCGGTGGTGAAGCTGCACGTGAAGAGGCCGTTGCCGGGATTGAAGCGCGAGCTGATCGCGTCGAGGAAGTGCCGTTCCTCGGTGTACCTAGCGCCCAGCGTGATCTTAAATCTCTCGGTCAGCTTGATGTCGTTTTGGGAATAGATCGACCAACTGGTGTTCTTCACGCGATTGTCGGTGAAATTCACCGACAAGGGAGACGTCGACGTGAGCGGTCGAAACACCGTCGCATTGCGGTCGTGTCCGGTCTCCCGGCTGTAGTACACGCCCCCAAGCCAGTTCACCCGTCCGTCGAACACGTCGCCGGAGAGATTGAATTCCTGGGAGAAGAACTTTGCGCCGGTCAACGGCTGGGGATCGAAGGTAAACGGCGTGGCGACGGCCGGATCCGGCCGCGTGTTGATCTCCAGGATCGTGAAGCGGGTCCCGTCGAGATCGTAGATCTGATCACGTTCCAGCTTGTGATAGCCGGTGATGGACTTCAGCAGGACGTGCTCGGTCAGGTCCGCCGACAGCGTCCCCCCGACGCGGAATACATCCACGTCCTCGTGTTGCAGCAACTCGGTGTCGGTCGTGAAGATGTCCGCCCGGCCCATGGCGGCGATCTGTTCGCCGAGCGCCTGGGCCGCCGCCAACTGGGCGGCCGTCACCGGCGTCGTCGCGGTTCCGCGCGCGAGCTCTCGCGCGATCTGCGTGTTGGTGGCCGCACCGCCGACATAGATCGCCGGCACGCGGAGCACGCCATTGGTGTGGTTCTGAAGCCAGTCCGCCTTGATCTCAGCCCTGATGGAATCGACGGGTGTGAACAACAGAGAGCCGCGGACATTGTAGATGTCCCGGTCGCCGCCGAACCTCTGGCCGGTGATCCGCGATCGACCGTAGCCTTTGCGCTCCTCATGCTGGGCCGCCAGCCGCAAGGCCAGCTTGTCGGCCATGATCGGAACGTTCACCGCCCCCCGAAGCGCCCACTTCGAGTAGTTGCCGGCTTCGGCGGTGAGGAACCCGTGCAGGCCCTGATGATCCGCGCCGCGGGTGATGATGTTGATGGCGCCGCCGGTGGTGTTGCGCCCGTAGAGCGTCCCTTGCGGCCCCTTCAACACCTCGATGCGCTGCAGGTCGAAGAAGCTCGAGTTCACCCCATAGGGGCGCGGAATGTTGACGCCGTCGATGTAGAGGCCAATCGGCTGGTCGATGGTGAGCAGGGAATCCGACCCCTGCATCCCGCGGATCGCGAACTGCGCGGTCGTCTGGCCGACGCTCGGCGACGTCGCCGTCAGGCTGGGAACCTGCCCCATCAGGCTGATGGGGTTCGTGATGCCCGAGCGATCAAGTTGCTCGCTCGTGTAGGCGGTGACGGCGAGAGGAACGTCCTGCAGCGCCTCTTCCCGTTTCCGGGCGGTAACCACGATCTCTTCGACAGTCCCCTGCGCGACGGCGGGGGCCGGAGCGAGGCCCGCCATCAGCCCCACGGCGACGCCGCTGCAAAGCGCCAATCTCATGCCGCCGCCGCTCAGGTCCAGCGCGCGCGTCTGCCTGCTCATGGTTCCCTCCCCTGTGCGCGAACGACGAAGAGGCTCCCGAGACCGGGAGACGTTCAGGTGCGCGGCGTATGCGCCGAATCCCATCGCGCCTTGCAGAGCCATTTCGCCAAATCGCGTCGCGCTTCGGCTTTACCGAATGGCGAGTATCCTTGCCTATAATTCTTAGTTTGGTCAATTATTGACCGGATATATCACACTCTGATAGGCGAGAATAAGAACCTGGGCGCCAAGCCTGGCGACGCGGACAGCTCGGGAGAAGGCATGTCGACCAATCGCACGCCGACGATCGTGGGCGCCGCCTTGAGCGATTACCCCCGCGCGCCGCACCTGTCGGAGCGGCAGCACCACGCCCAGGCCCTGACCCGCGCCCTGGCCTCGTCAGGACTCTCGATCAAGGACATCGACGGCTTCATGGCCGCCAGCATGGGCGCGGAGAGCGCCATCAGCCTGGCGGAGTACTTCCGCATAGACCACAAGGTCCTGGGAGGGGTCGGGATCGGCGGGGCGATCTTCGAATGGATGGTCCAGCAGGCGGCCGCCCAGATCCTGGCCGGCCAGTGCGAAACGGTGGCCATCACCTATGGCTCGGACCTGCTGACGCGCTCAGGACGAACGCTCGGCACCGCCGGATTCTACCGCGCGGGGGACACGATCTCCACCTCGGTGATGTTCGAAGCGCCCTATGGCTCGACCATCGTGGGCGCCTACGCGATGGCCGCCCGACGCCACATGCACGAGTTCGGCACGACCTCCGAGCAACTGGCCGAGATCGCCGTCACCTGCCGCGAGCACGCTGCGCTCAATCCCAATGCGATGTACCGCAAGCCGATCACCGTCGACGACGTGATGACCTCGCGGATGGTGGCCGATCCCCTGCACGTGCTGGATTGCTGCGTGATCTCCGACGGCGGCGGGGCGGTGATCCTGACCACCGCCGAGCGGGCGCGCGACCTGCCGGTGAGGCCGGTCCACGTCCTTGCGGCCGAAGGCACGCAGACGCACTGGAACATCAGTGAGATGCCCGATTTCACGATCGCGCCCTCGGCCTATTCCGGTCCGCGGGCCTTCGCCAAGGCCGGGCTCAAGCCCAGCGACGTCGACACGATCCAGCTCTATGACAGCTTCACCATCACGGTGATGCTGATGCTGGAGGGCCTGGGGTTCTGCGGCCGCGGCGAAGGCGGCCCGTTCGCCGCCAGCGGGGCGCTGAAGCTCGGCGGCCAGTATCCGCTGAACACCGATGGGGGCGGCCTGTCGGCCTGTCACTCGGGCATGCGCGGCATGCATGTGCTTGTGGAGGCCGTGCGGCAACTGCGCGGTGAAGGCGGCGCCGCCCAGGTTCCCGACGCAAAGATCGCGCTGGCGTGCGGCTCGGGCGGTTTCCTCTCCGGCCATGCGCTCGTGATCCTCGGGACGGAGCTGCCCTGATGGACGATCTGCTCGAAATCCCAGCGGACCTGACGGCGCTTCCGACGCCCGACGTGGCCGGGGAATGGAAGCCGTTCTGGGATGCGGCGACCGAGGGGCGGCTGTTGATTCAGGCTTGCCCGGCCTGCGGCCAGCGGCAGTTCTATCCGCGTGCGATCTGCACCGGCTGCGGCGGGGAGCCTGAGTGGCTGAACGCCGCCGGGCGCGGGACCCTCTACACGTTCTCCGTGGTGCGCCAGAACCTGGTGGCGCCTTTCAAGGACATGGCGCCCTACGTGCTCGCGATGGTGGACCTCGAAGAGGGGGTGCGGATGATGACCAACGTCGTCGGATGCAAACTCGCCGACGTGAAGATCGGCATGCCGCTGGAGGTGATGTTCGTCCGGGCCAAGGAAGGGCTGCACCTCCCCTACTGGCGTCCGCGGGCGGCGGCTTAACCATGGCCGCGACCCCGGATCCCGTGGGATTTTGGGCCTGGGCGCACGCCGATCCCGAGCGCATCGCCCTCGTCGATCCGGAGGGGCGGAACGTCACCTATGGCCGGCTGCACGCCCGGTGCAACCAACTCGCCAACGCCTTGCAGGAGATGGGCTTGAAGCCGGGAGACGGCGTGGCGCTCTTCGTCTCCAACCGGACGGAGTTCTACGAGATCGCCCTTGCGGCGCTGCAGATCGGGCTCTTCTTCACCCCGATCAACCATTACCTCGCCGCGCCGGAGATCAGCTACATCGTCGGCGACTGTCAGGCCAAGGCGCTGTTCGCCGACATGCTGTACGGCGACAAGGTGGCGGCCTCGCTCGAGAGTTCCGGCCTGCCGGCCGGGCGCTGCTTCGTGATCGGAGGCGAGCTTCCCGGCTGCGGCGTCTACGAGGCGTTGCTCGCCAGCGGCGCGCCGACGCCGCCGGCGGCGCGGTTCTCAGGGGAATCGATGATCTACACCTCCGGCACCACCGGTAAGCCGAAGGGGGTGCGAGTAACCCTGCGCAGCCAGTCGCCGGAGCAGGGCGCGGCCGCGCGGGTGGCCATGGCGCCCATCCTGAAGTGGCGGTCCGGCGACGGAGTGTACCTGCTCAACGGCCCCCTGCACCACTCCGCGCCGGTGAGCTTCTCGCTCCAGGCTCTCCACCTCGGCCTGACCGTGATCATGACAGACCACTGGGACGCCGAGGCCGTCCTGCAACTCATCGAGAAGCATCGGGTCACCGTCAGCCAGATGGTGCCGATCCACTTCCACAGGTTCCTAAAGCTCCCCGAGGAGGTCCGCGCCAAGTACGACGTGTCCTCCCTGGAGTCGGTCATGCACTCCGCGGCGCCCTGCCCAACCGACGAGAAGCGCGCGATGATCGCGTGGTGGGGCCCGATCCTCTACGAGATGTATGGCGGAACCGAAGGCGGTGCGGCCCTGGTGGACTCGGAGGAATGGCTCCGCAAGCCGGGCACCGTCGGCAGGCCCTGGCCCGGCACGACGATCCGGATCGTGGACGACGATCACCGGGAGGTTCCCGCCGGAACCGTGGGAACGGTCTATTTCTCCACCGTGACGGGCCCGCCGAAATACTTCAACGACGCCGAGAAATCGCGCTCCGTGCTGTTGGACGACAGCACGTTCTTCACGCTGGGCGAGATGGGCTACGTCGACGACGACGGTTATCTGTTCCTCGTCGATCGCAAGGCCGATCTCGTCCTGTCGGGCGGGGTGAACATCTATCCGATCGAGATCGAACAGGTCCTGTCGCAGCATCCGAAGGTCTACGACGCAGCGGTCTTCGGCATCCCCAACGCGGAGTGGGGAGAGGAGCTGAAGGCCGTCATCCAACCTGTGAAAGACGTCCAGCAAAGTCCGCAACTGACCGACGAACTCGTGGCTTACTGCGCCGATCGGCTTGCAAAATTCAAGATACCGCGAAGCTTTGACTACGTTGACGAACTTCCGCGGGGGCCCAACGGCAAGCTCTACAAGCGCCAGCTCCGCGACGTCTATTGGCAGGGTCGCGATCGAAAAATCTGACGGAGGTTCCGAAGGTGGCATTGCTGGAGAATAAGGTCGCCGTCGTCACGGGAGGTGGTCGCGGGCTGGGCCGCTCCCACGCGATGGCCCTCGCCCGCGAAGGCGCCGCCGTGGTGGTCAACGATCCGGGATTCACCCTGGCCGGAACGCCGTCAGACGAGCGCCCGGCGGACGCCGTGGTCCGGGAGATCCAGGCCGCGGGCGGACGGGCGGTCGCCAACTACGCCGACTGCGCCGACTGGTCCGGCGCGCAGTCGCTGGTGGAGGACGCCCTGGCGAACTTCGGCCGCCTCGACGTCCTGGTGAACAATGCCGGCATCATCCGGGACCGGATGAGCTTCAACATGGGCGAGGCGGAGTTCGACGCGGTGGTGCGCGTCCACCTGAAGGGCCACTTCGCGCCCTCGCACCATGCCGCCCATTACTGGCGCAGCGAGGGGAAAGCCGGCCGTCCCGTTGCAGGGCGCATCATCAACACCACCTCGGAAGCCGGTCTTTGGGGCAATCCCGGCCAGGTCAACTACGCGGCCGCCAAGGCCGGCATCGTCGGAATGACCCTGGTGATGGCGCGCGAGCTGCAGAGCTCGAACGTCACCGTCAACGCCATCTCGCCCCGGGGAGCCACCCGGTTCACCGGCTCCGTTCCTGGCGCCGAAGGCCAGTCCGAGCGTGATGCGGCCATGCCCGTCGAGCAGGTCTCTCCCCTGGTCGTCCATCTCGCCAGCGAATCCGGCGGAGGCATCACCGGCCAGGTGTTCGTGATCTATGGACGCTACCTGGCGCTGTCCGGCTGGGTGGGTCCGATCGAGGAGATCGAGCACCCCACGGGCTGGACGCTGGCGGACATTCCGGCGGCCGTGGATCGCCTGTTCGCCGCCCACAGCCGAATACCTGTTCCGCTGGAAGTCGCCCGCGACCGGGCGAAACCGCCCGCCGGCTAGACTACGGCTAGGGCGTCGTCGCGGAGGCCTCGCCTGCGGCGATGGCCGTGTCTTCGTCGACCGTGCGGCTGGCCACCAGGTAGAGCACGGCTGCGATCGCCAGCAGCGCCGGGCCCAGCAGCATGGTGTAGCGAAGCGCCTCGGCGCCGTGGGTCTTGCTGACCACGTCGTTCACGAGCCCGAACACCAGCGGTCCGCTGCCGCCGCCGAACACCGCGATGCAAAAGAACACCAGGGCGGTCACGAACGCCCGCATCTGGGGCGGCGCGATAGACACGTAAGTCGCCATCGTCACCGTGGTCAGCCCCCCGGAAACGAGGGTGTAGAACAGCAGGCAGGCGATGGACGCGCCCAGTCCCGTCACCAGGCTGGACGCGGCGAGCGCCGGAGCGGCCAAGGCGATGACGGCGAAGCAGTAGTAGAGCCGCCAGCGCGCGCCGCGCTTGGCGAGCCTGTCGCTAAGCACGCCCGCCACCATGTTCGCCAGCGCCGCGCCGCCGACGACAATCCCGAACAGCGCGCTCATCTTCGTCGCGCTCAGGTGATGAACCCGCATGAGGAACGCAGGCGCCCAGCCGAGCCACCCCGTGAAGGCCATGTTCATGCAGACCACGCCCAGCACCAAGGGGTAGAAGGTGCGGATGCGCGCGCATTGGCGCAGTTGCTGGCGAAACGTCCCCTTCGAAATCTCGGTCGGTTTGGCGCCGTCCTGGCCGCCCCGGACCGGCTCCGCCACCGTGAACCGCAACAGCAGCGCCAAGAGCAACCCCGGCAGCCCGACCGCCAGCGCAGCCCCACGCCAACCGTAGTGGTCGTTGAGCACGCCGGCGATGAAGGACCCCAGGGAAAAACCGATGGTCATTCCGACCACGACCACGCTGATCGCCGCCCCGCGGCGCGCCGCGGGGTAGAGGTCGCCGATCATGCTCATCGTCGCGGGAGGCTGGGCGGACTCCGCCGCGCCGACCGCGAGCCGCGCCAGGTACAGTTGGAGGAAATTGACCGCCATGCCGCAGGCCGCCGTGGCGACGCTCCACGCCGCAAGGGCGAACGCCAGCAACTTGCGCCGATCGGTCCGGTCGGCGAGCCGTCCGATGGGCAAGGCCACAGTGGCGTAGACCAGCGCCATCGTCGTCCCGGTCAGCGCCCCCATTGCGCCGTCGCTGACCTTCAGATCATTCTGGATCGGGACGAGCAGCACGGAGAGGATGTTGCGATCCACCGCGGCCAGCATTCCCACCGCGCCCAGCATCGTCACCGCCCAGGTCCTGGACGCGCGCAATCGGCCTATGAGGGAATCCGCCATGTCGGTCACCAACCCGCCTCTGTCGCGCCCGTGGTAATCGCCGTCACTCGACGGTGTTCCTGGCGACACCCGGCAGGGCGCGCGAGAGGTTTTCCGACATCCGCTTCAGCACGCTCAGGCAGGTCGCAATCTCGTCCGGGGAAATGCCCGCCGCGGCGACCTCGTTTATCCGATGGGCGAGAGGCATCAGCTCGGACTTCAGCGCCTGTCCCCGCGGCGTCAGGAAGACGCTCACCTTGCGCCGGTCCTGCGGATTCCGTTCGCGTCGGATCAGGCCGAGCCGGTCCATGGCGCCCAGCGTGGTGACGGTGGTGGGTTCGGTGACGTTGTTGAGCTCGGCGAGACGCTTCTGAGTGGCGCCGCTCTCCTGCCAAAGGGCCCTCAGGAAGTACCAGAACCCGCTGGTGAGGCCCCGTTGGCTCAGGTGCGCGTTGAGGACCCTGTCGAACGCCCTGTGGCACCGTCTGACCTGAAAGCCGAGGCTGCTCTCGGGCCGGAGGTCCTTGGGTGGGCTCATCGTCAGATCCTGAAAGCCTTCGTTCGCTGCACAGCCGCCGTCGCGGCGGCTCGCCCCGCTGGACAGCACCCACCGACCCCCGTAAATTACTTTGAGACCTAAGTCTTAGCAATCGCTCCCGTGGCGACGGCGGAGGAGCCGGGGCGCGGGGCGACTGCCGTAGCGGTACGTTCCACGTCAAATGCCGGCGGCGCCTCCAGCCCGCCGGGACCAAAAACCGGAGGCGACCGAATGGGACAAAAGAACCGGGAATTCGACATCCGGGGCGTCAACCACCTGGCCCTCGTGTGCAAGGACATGGCCAAGACGGTCGCCTTCTACCGTGACGTGCTCGGCATGCCGCTGATCAAGACGATCGAGATGCCGCGCGGCATGGGCCAGCATTTCTTCTTCGACATCGGCAACGGCGACTCGCTCGCCTTCTTCTGGTTCCCCGACGCGCCTCCCGCCCAGCCGGGCGTCGCCGCGCCCAGTCATCTGCCGACGGAAGGGGATATCCGGACCGCCCACGCCTCGATGAACCACATCGCCTTCAACGTGCCGCCGGAGAAGTTCGACGAGTACGTCGACAGGCTGCGCTCCAAAGGCATCGCGGTCTCGCGCGTCCTGAACCACGACGACTCGCCCATGGGCGTCAGCGCGGAGGTGACCGACGGCGTGTTCGTGCGGTCGGTCTATTTCTTCGACCCGGACGGGATATGCCTCGAGTTCGCTTGCTGGACCCGCGCCTTCGGGCCGCACGACGCCAGGCACGCGCCGATGACCGCCGAGGGGGTGCACGACGAGAGCCTGATCACATCGGCCGCAAGCCCGTCGCTTCAGTCCGCCGAATAGGGCCGTGGCGCCGGCCGCAGAGGAGCGCCAATGTCAAAGGTGAAGCTGCTCGCCTTCTCGGGAAGCCTGCGCGTGGGCTCCTACAACCAGCGTCTGCTCAACATCGCCTCGGGCCTGGCGCGTGACGCGGGCGCAGAGGTCACCGCGATCGCCCTTAGGGATTTCCACCTGCCGCTCTACGACGCCGATCTCGAGGCGGAGGGGTTCCCGGAGACCGCCGAGCGGCTTCGCAATCTGTTCGTCGGCCACGACGGCTTCCTGATCGCTTCGCCGGAGTTCAACGGCTCCGTGAGCGGCGCCCTCAAGAACGCCATCGACTGGGCGTCGCGGCCCCGCCCGGGCGATCCCGGCCCGCTTCCGGCGTTCCGCGGCAAGGTGGCGGGGATCATGTCCGCGTCGATCTCCTCCTCTGGCGGCTTGCGCGGCCTTCTCGCGCTGCGGCAGATCCTGGGGACCATTCAGACGCTGGTGGCCACCGAGCAGGTGATGGTTCCGTTCGCGGAGCGGGCGTTCGATGGCGCGGAGCTGACGGACCGCATGCCCCGCCAGATGCTTCCCGGCCTCGTCAACCGCGTCGTCTTCCTCGCGAAAGCGCTGAAGACCGGCCTGGCCAATTAGAGGCTGAGCTGCTCCCCGGAGAACCGTTCAGGGCGACAAGGAGATGAGGCGTCGATGGAAAGCCCGGCCGACCTGCTCGCAAAGGTGGACACCCAGTTCCTCGGTCTCGCCTCGCCCACCGCGCCGCGGGCGCTGGCCGGAGGGCATCCCTGCCAAGGTATCTACTGGACGCCGCGCGGGCGCCGCCCGACTGCGGCGTTCATCGCCACGCACTACAACGCGGACTTCTCGGAGCACTACGTCGCGCCCTACATCGCCGCGCGGGGCTTCGGGTTCCTGGGCTGGAACACGCGCTATCGCGGCTTTGAGGACCAGTTCCTGCTGGAGCAGGCGCTCATCGACATCGGCGTCGGCGTCCGCTGGCTGAGGGAAGAGGCCGGGGTGGAGACGGTCATCATCCTGGGCAACTCGGGCGGCGGCTCGCTGATGGGGGCCTATCAGGGCGAAGCCATCGATCCGACCTTGCTGCATCTCGTGAAGGGCGCAGGACTCGAAGCGCTGCAGACGCTTCCAAAAGCCGACCTCTACGTCTCCCTGAACGCCCACCAGGGCCGGCCTGAGGTGCTCACCGACTGGTTGGACGCCTCGGTTGTGGACGAGTTGGATCCGGTTCCCACCAACCCGAAACTCGACCCGTTCAATCCCGACCACGGCCCGCCCTATTCCGAGGCGTTCGTCGTCGCCTATCGCACCGCCCAGCGCGTCCGGAACCAGCGCATCACCGATTGGGCCAAGGCGGAGCTTCGGCGCCTGAACGACGCAGGCATCCCCGATCGACTATTCGCCCTCTACCGGTGCTGGGCCGACCTTCGGATGATGGATGGGATGATCGATCCCTCCGACCGGCCGACGCCCATGTGCTACCGCGGACACCCCGCGATGGCGAACAGGCATCCGTCGCTCGCCCGGGCCAACAGCCTGAAGACGTGGCTGTCGATGTGGAGCCTCGAAACGTCGAAGTGCCAGGGCCGACCGCATCTGGAAAAGTTCAGCATCCCGGCGCTGGTGGTCCAGGGCATGGCGGACACCGGCGTGTTCCCGCAGGACGCCCGGGACATCCATGGTTTCATCGGCTCGTCAGACAAGTCGTTGGAGCTCATTCCCGGCGCGCACTATTTCGAGGACTGCGAGGAGGCCCGCAACAATATGGTGTCGCTGATCTGCGACTGGGCCCGCCGCCGACTCTGAACCCTAGCGTTCGCCCGAAATCCCTCGCCTCCACAGGGAGACCCGCGCCGCGCGTCCCGTTTGACCATGTGGAGTTTTTTATGACAAATTATATTCCAGTTGGTGAAGGATATTGCGGGACGGGATCCGACGTCTCCTGAACTCGCCGCCCTACAGGGGGAGCCCGATGCCGATCAACGTCGACGCCGCGATGGCCGCAAAGCTCGAGCCGATCGACTACGAATGGGACGAGGACCGGGTGATCCTCTACCACCTGGGACTTGGAGCTGGCGCGGCGTTCACCGACCCCAAGGAGCTCGAATACACCTACGAGAACGTGTTGAAGGTGCTCCCCACGTTCTCGGTGCTGGCGGGGTTCGGCATGGCGCCGCAGGTCGTCAGAACGCCGCACCTGAACATCGACCCGAGCGGCGTGGTGCACGGCGAGCACGAAATCGCCGTCGAAGGCCCCTTGCCGGTCGCAGCGCGGGTCCGCTCCACGGCGGCGGTGACCGGCGTCTACGATCGCGGTTCGGGCGCGGCCATCGTCTTCAAGATCGACACGGCGGACCGGGATACCGGAAGGCTGCTGTTCTCGAACACCTGGACGCTGTTTGCGCGCGGGGCCGGCGGGTTCGGCGGACCACCGCCCCCGAAATCCGACGTCGCGCGCCCGGACCGCGCGCCGGACGTCGAGATCCGCTCTCCGCTGATCCCCCAGATCGCCCAGATCTACCGGCTGTCCGGCGACAAAGCGTTCCTGCACATCGACCCGGAGCTCGTGAAGCGCGCCGGTTTCGAGCGGCCCATCGTCCACGGCTTGTGTTCGATGGGCGTGGTCACCAAGGCGGTGGTGGATGGCGTCCTTGCGGGCGATGTCGCGCGGGTTCGCCGGGTGCGGATGCGCTTCGCGAAGCCCGTTTTTCCAGGCGAGACCGTTCTGACACGCGCCTGGAGGGAAGGCGACCGCGTGGTGATCGAAGCCGTGGCGCTGGAGCGCGGCGAGAATGTCGTCACCCAGGCCTGGATGGAGGTTCGCGACGCCTAGTCGTGGACGAGGCAGCCGAACAGCGCCTCGAGGTACTCCTTCAACACCGCAGGATCGTGCGTGTCCTTACCCGTGCGCTGCTGGAAGCGAGACGCACCGACGAAAATCTGCGTGGCGGCGCCGGCGAGGATGCTCTGCAGGATCAAAGGATCGGCGTTTCGCGGCAGGACGCCCTCCTCCTGGAGCGCCATGATTTCCTGGATCACGGCGGATGAGGACGAGGTCGCCGGATTGTCCCTGCCCCCTTCGGCCCCCGGCTCAGACTCTTCCAGGGCGTATCGGACCATGAACCGGTGGATCTCGGGATTTTCCGCGGCCGCACCGACGATTGCGCGCAGCAGAACCTTCAACCGGGTCTTTCCATCCATTCCGCTGTTGGCGCGGACCTGGGTCTCCAGCCGCTCGGCGTAGCGACGGCTGATGGACTCTGCGCACTGTCGCCAGAGCTGCTCCTTGGATTCGAAGTAGTACGACAGGAGGGTGTGGTTGACCCCCGCCTCTTCGGCGATGGCGCGCGTCCTGGCGCCGCTCAATCCGTGGCGTCCAAAGACCTTGATCGCAGCCAGCATGATCCTTTTGCGCGTCTCGGCGGACCGCGGCTGACGGCGAATGGCGGCCAGATTGTCCAAATTCTTTCCTTAAGCCCGACACCCGTGGTGGATCGGCTTAGTGAAATTTCGCCGGTTGGACAACAAATCATCCGATTCGATGCTCAGCCGCGGCTGCGCCTCGCGCCGTGCGGCGAAGCGCGCCACGCCGCCGGCGTCCAGACATCCTGGTCCTCGCCCCAGCAGGTCTGGCCGTCGAAACGCCATTGGACCAGGCTGTCCCACGCGAAGATGTTGCCGCTGACGTTCATCTCCGCGCGGGCGACGCAATCGCCCTCCGCCTCGAGTGTGCGCCCCGCACGATCCTGGAGACTAAGCGCGAGGCGAAGCGGCTCGCCGGCGTCGCCGCGCGCCAGAATGCGCCGCTCGCCGCCGACAATGTCATGCATCTGCCCGTCCCGCAGGATCCACCCCCCGCCGGCGGCCTTGGTCTCCTCGACGCCCGAACTGCCGACCAGGAAGGCGAGGTCCTTGGAGGCCAGGCCATAGGTGTAGCCTCCGACGCGGCCCTCCAGGTCGGAGCGGCGCTTCCAGGAGCGGTCGCGCATCTGCAGGCAGTCGATCGGGATGGTCTCGCCATTCAGGACCAGACG
>Ga0070670_100003693_pt1 | contig 12753 bp, 11 predicted proteins | sample KBSS63metaG_FD_64665 | JGI IMG/M metagenome (GOLD analysis project Ga0070670, IMG submission 64665) | Switchgrass rhizosphere microbial communities from Kellogg Biological Station, Michigan, USA - KBS S6-3 metaG | ecosystem: Host-associated > Plants > Roots > Rhizosphere > Soil ... | reverse complement strand
GATCACAAGGGCCCGAGCCCGCAGGGCTGGGGCTATTGCGTGTTCGGCAAGGTAACGGGCGGGCAGGACATCGTCGACAAGATCAAGGGCGTGAAAACGGGCAACAGCGGGTTCCACCAGAACGTCCCGACGCAGGATGTCGTCATCACGCGGGCCGAGGAAGTCGCATAAAGCCTGCGCTGTTCCTGTCCGACCTCCACCTGTCGCCGGCGCGGCCTGCGCTGGTGGCGGCGTTCGAAGCGTTCTGCAAGGGCCCGGCGCGCGAGGCGTCCGCCGTCTACGTGCTGGGCGACCTCTTCGACCAGTGGGTCGGCGACGACCAGTTGCGCGAGCCGCTGGCAGCGGGCGTCGCCAGCGCGTTGCGCGGCGTGTCCGACTCCGGCGTGCCGGTCGCGATCATCGTCGGCAATCGCGACTTCCTTCTGGGCCCGCGCTTCACCGCGGCAGCGGGCGCGAAGCTTTTGCCCGAGCAGAGCGTCGCCGACATCGCCGGCACGCCGACGGTGATCTCGCACGGCGACGAGATGTGCACCTCCGACGTCGGCTATCAGCGCTTTCGATCGTTCACGCGGCCACGGGCCGGGTGGTTCCTCGCACTTCCGTATTTCGCGCGCCGCGCCATCGGCAACTGGCTGCGACATAGGAGCCGCGCCGCGACGGCGATGAAAGCGGAAGCGATTCTCGACGTGGAACCCTCGGCAGTTGACGCGGCATTCCGGTCGGCGAAGGTTGCGCGCATGATCCACGGCCACACGCACCGTCCCGCCGAGCATCGACACGTCGTCGATGGCCGCCAGTGCGAGCGGTACGTGCTCGCCGACTGGTACGATCACGGCAGCTATCTGGAAGTCGACGCCGAAGGCGTGCGCACGCGCCAGCTGTGACGCGATCGCCCCCACTCGGTGCGCCGTACGCTAACGCATGCTTGCGAGCGCTTGCCCGAAGTCGTTGATCAGATCGTCGCGGTCCTCGATGCCGACCGACACGCGGATGAGCCCGTCGACGATGCCCATCTCCGCGCGCCGCGCGGGTCCCATCTCCCAGAAAATCGTGTGCGCGACGGGGATTGCGAGCGTCCGATTGTCGCCGAGATTCGACGACGAGACGACGATGTCGAGGCGATTCAGAAAGTCGAAGCAGTCGATCCCTTCCGCGAGTTCGAACGCGAACAGGCCGCCGTACGCGCGAAAGAGCGTGCGGGCGATCTCGTGCTGCGCATGGGTCGCGAGCCCCGGGTAATGGACGTTGCGCACGCCGGGCTCCGTGACGAGAAACTCCGCGAGCGCAAGCGCATTGGCGCACGTGCGTTCCATCCGCAGGGCGAGCGTCTCGGCGCCGACGGCGATCGGATGCGCCTCGCCTGCGGCCAGCGTGCCGCCCCAGTCGCGCAGCCCTTTCTTGCGGATCTGCTGGATGCCCCACAGCGCGGGCGGCTGCGACTTGTAGTTCTCGGCGATGTTCGGGAAGCGCGTCCAGTCGAAGGCGCCGGTGTCGGTGATGCTGCCCGCGAGCGCATTGCCGTGACCGCCAATGTACTTCGTCAGTGCGTTGATCACGAGACCCGCGTGCACCGTCTTCGGCCGGAACAGAGCGGGTGACGTCATCGTGTTGTCGACGACATACAGGATGCCGCGCGCCTTCGCGAGCTCGCCGATCCGCGCGAGGTCGGCGACCTGCGTCCGCGGGTTCGCGATCGTCTCGACGAAGATAAGCCGGGTCGACGGCTTGAGCGCGCGCTCGACGTTGGCCACGTCGGTCGCATCGACGAACGAGATGTCGGCACCGTGCGCCGCCATCGTGCCGAACTGGCTCACGGTGTTGCCGAACAGGAACTGGCTCGACACGACGTGATCACCGTCGCGCAGGAGCGCGAGCATCATTGCGCCGATCGCGGCCATGCCGGTGCTGAAGCAGACGGTCGCGACGCCGTCCTCCATCTTCGTCACCTTCGCTTCGAGCGCGGCCGTCGTCGGATTGCCCTGCCGGCCATAGGCGTAGCCCGACGCCTTGCCCTGAAAGACGGCGGCGAGATCGCGCGCGTCGCGATAACCATATGCGACCGAGACGTGCAGCGGCTTGTGCAGCGCCCCGTGCTCGATGCCTCCCTCGCGGTCGGAATGGAGGATCGCGGTGGTGAAGCCTCGCGGCGGCGTGTTCAGCGGCTTGTCCGTTTCCATCAGCGCTCCAGAAAGCAAAAAACCCGTTCGAGCCGCCGAACGGGTTTGGCAACTGCTGCCGGAAATGCTGGAGCAGCCGAACCTCGCTTTAGCGGAATTTGTTACGCGCCCGCAAGCTGAAGCTCAAATCGGCGCCCGTCGATTATCGGCCGGCATGGCGGAATCGTCAATCGCCGCCGCGTCGGCGGCTGCAGCAGGCGCAGCGGCGCCGCCGCTGGCAGCCCCTTTCGCGGCAAGCATGGCTTTCATAGCCTTCAGCCGCTCGCTGCCGACGGATTTTTCCTTCGCGGCCTCGTCCGGCGGCAACGGCTCTCCGGACCAGCGCAGATCTTCCTTGGCGAGCTCCGCCAGGAACCGCGAGGGCTGGCATTCGATCGTTTCACCTCCTCGCTTGCGCTTGCGGCAGAACGACAGGTGCAGGCTCCGCTCGGCGCGCGTGATGCCGACGTAAAAAAGCCGCCGCTCCTCCTCGACGTTGCCGTTGGCGATGGACTCCCGATGCGGCAACACCCCTTCTTCGAGCCCCACGACGAATACGTGCGGGAACTCGAGCCCTTTCGCGGCATGCAGCGTCGAAAGACGCACTGCGTCGGGTTGCACTTGCTCCTGCCCCTCGAGCATCGTGATGAGCGCGATCATCTGCGTGAGCTCGAGCAGGTTCTTGCCATCCGCCTCGCCTTTCTTCGAGAGCCAGCCGATGAAGTCCCGAACGCTGCGGGAGCGAGCCTCCGCCTGCTTCTTGTCGCAGGTCGACTCGAGGTAATCGTCGTAGCCGATCGCCGCGACGAGCTCGTCGAGCAGGCGCGAGGCCGGCTCGCGTTCCGCGCGGAAGCGCAGGTCGTTGATCAGCGTGCAGAATGCATCGAGGATCTCGCGCTGCCGTGCGGGGATGTCGGTCCGCGCTTCGTCCGCGTACACCGCGGCAAAAAGGCTTTCGTGCCGCGCGCCGCCAATGGCGCCGAGACGTTCCAGCGTCGTCGAGCCCACGCCGCGCTTCGGCGTCGTGACGGCGCGGATGAACGCGGGGTCGTCGTCATCGTTGGCGATGAGCCGCAGATAGGCGACGAGGTCCTTGATCTCGACGCGCTCGAAGTACGACTGGCCGCCGGAGATCTCGTACGGCACCGCCTGCGCGCGAAGCGCCTGCTCGAACGGCCGCGCCTGGTGGTTGCCGCGGTAGAGGATCGCGTAGTCGGCGTGGCGTCCGCGATGCTCGAAGCGGTGCGCGATCAATCGGCGAACGACGCTTTCGGCTTCCGCCTCGTCGTCCGCGGCGGGCGCGATGCGTATTGGATCGCCGTGACCGTGCTCGCTCCAGAGCTTCTTCTCGAAGAGCTTCGGATTGCCCGCGATGAGCGAGTTAGCGGAACGGAGAATACGCACGGTCGAGCGGTAGTTCTGCTCGAGCTTGACCACCTTGAGCGCCGGATAGTCGTTTGGCAGTTGCGCGAGGTTGTCGACCGAGGCGCCGCGCCAGCCATAAATGGCCTGGTCGTCGTCGCCCACCATCGTGAACGCCGCGCGCTCGCCGACGAGATGGCGGACGAGGCGGTACTGCACGGGATTGGTGTCCTGGTACTCGTCGACCAGCAGATGCCCGCAGCGCTCCCGCCACTTCGCGGCAGTCTCGGAGTCGGTCCCAAGCAGCGTATTCGGCAGGACGATGAGGTCGTCGAAGTCGACCGCCTGGTAGGCGCGGAGCGCGTCGTCGTAGCGGGCATACGCAATCGCCGCCGCTTTTTCGTCGTCGTTGTTCGCAGCCTTCGCTGCGGCGCCCGGTGAGACGAGCGCGTTCTTCCAGCCGCTGATCTTCCACTGCGCCGCCCGCGCACGGGCGCGGTCGGTCGTCTGCAAGAGTTCGGCGACGATCGGTTCGATGTCGCCGGGATCGAGAATCGAAAAGCTCGGCTTCAGGCCGAGGGCGGAAGCATGCGCACGAAGGATCTTGAGACCGAGCGCGTGAAACGTGCAGATCGTGACGTCGTCCGCAAGCCCGCTCTTTGCCTGTTTCGCGAGCAGCTGCGCCGCGCGCTCGCGCATTTCGCGCGCCGCCCGGTTGGTGAAGGTGATGGCGGCGATTGTCTTCGGGTCGTGGCCGCTCGCAATGAGGTGCCCGATCTTCGCCGTGATCACACGCGTCTTGCCGCTCCCGGCGCCCGCGAGCACCAGCAGCGGGCCGTCGACGTAGCGCACGGCCTCGCGCTGTGCAGCGTTGAGGGGAAACGACATCGGAGACGAACCGGAAGGGAGAAAGAAGGCGATGCTAGAATCGGCGAAGAATTTTAGCATCGACGCCGCTGACGAGTCGCAGCGCGCGGAGTGCTACGCGCGGAGGTCGGTTAAGTGTCCCATTACGCGATCGGCGACATCCAGGGCTGTCGCGCCGAGTTCCGCCAGCTGCTCGAGCTCATCGGCTTCTCCGAAGCGAGCGATCGCCTGTGGCTCGTCGGCGATCTCGTGAACCGCGGCCCCGAATCGCTTCCCGTATTGCGGGACGTGAAGGCGCTGGGCAACGCGGCCGTCACGGTGCTCGGCAATCACGATCTGCACCTGCTGACCGTCGCGGCGGGCTACGCGAAGTCGCACCGGCACGACACGATCGCGCCGATCCTCGAAGCGCCCGACCGCGACGAGCTTCTCCACTGGCTCGCGCGGCGTCCCCTCGTCGTTGCGGAAGACGGGAAAGTTCTGGTGCACGCCGGGCTGCTGCCGGATTGGTCCGCGCAAAAGGCAGTCGCGCTTTCGGCGGAAGTCGAAGCGATGCTCGCAAGCGAAGACGCGGATGCATTTCTTCGGGCTCTCTACGGCGACGAGCCCCACCAGTGGAACGACGGACTCACGGGCTTCGATCGCCTGCGCGCGATCGTCAACGCCTGCACGCGCATGCGCTTTTGCACCGACCAAGGGGTGATGGAGTTCAAGGAGAAGCGCGGGCCTCGAATGGCGCCAACGGGCTTTCGTCCCTGGTTCGAGCACGAGCGGCGCAAGTCGGCCGACGTCACGGTCGTCTGCGGTCACTGGTCGACGCTCGAGCTGCAGCTCGCGCCCAACCTCCTGATGCTCGATTCCGGTTGCCTCTGGGGCGGGACGCTCACCGCGGTCAGGCTCGACGATCGTCGCGTGTTCCAGGTGCCGGGCCGCGCGCCGGTGACGCCAAAGCCGTTCGGATAGCCTCTTCCGCTGCGCGCGACAGTTCGCGGCGATGCGCCGTTGCCGCGGAGAAGGCGGGCAATACGTGCAGGTCTGCGACGATGCGCGGTTCGCCCGTCACCCGCCAGAACGACTGCACGAGATTGAGCTCCCCCACGTACGCGGGAGCGCCGCAGAACTCGTCGTGCGGTGTCCGGTAGCGAATCGCGATCGGTTGCACATGACCCTTGGCATCGACTGCGGACTGCAGCAGCGAGCTGTGGAACTTGAGGAGGCCCGTTCCGTCGCTCGTCGTCGCCTCGGGAAACACGGCGACGACGTCGCCATGCTGCAGCGCCTCGACCGTCGCGCGATTCACCGTATGCGTGTCGCGGCGCCGCTCGCGCTCGATGTAGAGCGTCCCGACATTGGTGATGAGCCGACCTACGACCGGCATGCGCTTCAAGTCGGACTTGGCGACGAAGCGGGCCGGCTGGAACGAGAGCAGCACGAAGATGTCGAGCCAGGAGATGTGGTTGGCGACGATCAGCACGTGGTTCGGCATCGCCCCCGCCTCGGTTCGGTGCACCCGCGGCTCGACCGCGAGCATTGCGACGAACTGCCTGCACCAGCGGCGGATGATCGCCTCGCGTTGTTCCGTGCTCACCCGGGGGAATACGAACACCGTGGTCCCGAGACCGCCGACGATGTGCATCAGCGCGCGGGCGCAGCGCAGAAGGCGCACAAGCGTCGGCGTCGTGCGGCCGCGTGGCATGGGCGCTCCCGAGGCGCTGCCCGACGGCTCGCGCGTGCGCCCCTGCGGCTCGTCTCCTACAGCGAGGTCGGTGCCGGTCGACGTCACCTCGCGCAGGATCGCGCGGTCAAAAGAGGTGCGCACGAAACGCCTGGTAATACGCGGTCGCAACGCGATCGCGCGTGAGCGAGTGATTCTGCCCGCCGCGCGAGGCGATCTTGAGCGCGCCGAGCGTCGACGCGAGGCGCCCCGAACGCTCCCAGTCCCAGCCATTGGCGATCCCGTACAGCAGGCCTGCGCGAAACGCATCGCCGCAGCCGGTTGGATCGACGACCGATTCGGCAGTCACGGCCGGGATGTCGAGCGTCGTGCCCTCCGCATGGATCCGTGCGCCCGCCCCCCCGAGCGTGACGATCAGCGCGTCGACGCGGCGTGCGATCGCCTCCACCGACAAGCCGGTGCGCTCGGACAGGAGGCTCGCCTCGTAATCGTTCACCGCCACGAACGACGCTGCATCGATCATCTCGACCAACTCGGGTCCCGAGAAGAGAGGCATCCCCTGGCCCGGGTCGAACATGAACGGAATGCCGGCGTTCGCGAACTGCTCGACGTGCGAACGCATTCCCTCGCGCCCGTCGGGCGCGACGATGCCGAGCCCGATGTCCGCGACGTCGCCCACTCGATTCTCGTGCGCGGCGTTCATTGCGCCCGGGTGGAATGCCGTGATCTGGTTGTCGTCGAAGTCGGTGATGATGAAAGCCTGTGCCGTGAACATCTGCGGCAGCGTGCGCACGCCGTCGATCGCGATGCCGAGACCCGCGAGGCGCTCGCGATACGCCGCGCCGTCCGAGCCGATGGTGGCCATCACCACGGGCTCGCCGCCCAGCGCCTTCAGGTTGTACGCGATGTTGCCGCTGCAGCCGCCCCATTCCCGACGCATCTCCGAAATCTGGAACGACACCGACAGCACGTGCGTCTGCTCGGGCAGGATGTGGCGCGCGAACCGGTCGGGAAACACCATGATGGTGTCGTACGCGAGCGAGCCACAGATCAAAGTGCGCTTGGACATGCTTTCCTATCTCGCCGAGGCCTCGGCCCCGCGTTGATTTTCGCGTCCGATCTCGCGGACGATCGATTGCTGCCGGCGCGACACCGGAAGCGTCTCGGCAATGCCCTTCAGCAGCACTTCCCAGTGCGCGTCGCCCTCGTCGCCGACCCGTCGCTCGAACCCGCGGATCGCGTCGCGCGCCACGAGGCAGTTGCGATGGACACGCACCAGACGATGGCCGAACTCCTCTTCGAGCTTGGTCAGCGATTCCTCCAGCAGGAATTCGCGCTCGGCCGTGCGGATCGTAATGTACTTGAGCTCCGCCTTGAGGTAGATGATTTCCTCGACCGGCACGAGCACGACTCGCGAGCGCTCGGTGACGGACAGGAAACGGCGCGCCGTCGACGCGAGCGCATCGAGGCGCGCGGACGACACGGGTTTGAGGCGGGGCACCTTCTCGAGCGCCGCGAGGAGCCGCTGCACGCGAATCGGCTTCAGCAGGAAGTCCACCGCGTTCACCTCGAACGCCTGCACTGCGTGCTTGTCGTGCGCCGTCGTGAAGATGACGACCGGCGGTTGTGACAGCTTGAGCACGTGGCGGGCGAATTCGAGGCCGCCCATCTCCGGCATTTCGATGTCGGTCAGGACGAGGTCGGCACTCACCGCGTGCAGGAGCTCGAGCGCCTCGCGGCCGTTGGCCGCCTCTCCGACGCACGCAATGGGCAACGCGGCGGCACAATCGGCAAGGAGATCGCGAAGCCGGCGTCGTGCCGGCGCCTCGTCGTCGACGATCAGCACGCGAAGCGGGGCGTCAGCCACGCAAGACTCCCGTGTTTCCGTCGCGCAGCGCGGGACCGCCTTCGTTCCGACGGGCGGCGGGCTTCCCGGCGCCCGGGAGAGGCTCGGCGGTGGAGGCGGACGACGCTGCCGCCGTCCGGTAGGGCATGCGGATGTGCACTTCGTACATCGTGTCGCGAACTCGCGATTCGAGGGAGCCTTCGGCGTCGAAATGGAGCTTCAGGCGCTCGCGGATGTTTCCGAGCGCCATCTTGTTGCCCGCGTGGTGGCTGCCTCCCTCGGAGCGATACGGATTGCGGAGAATCGCGTGCACGTCGCCGCCTTTGGAGAAGATGTTGATCGACACCACACCCGGCGTCGCGAGCGGCTCAATCCCATGATAGACGGCATTTTCGAGCAGCGGCTGCAAGAGGAGCGGCGGCACGAGCGCATTTTCCGGCATGTTGTTCAGGTGCCATTCGACCTGCAGCCGGTCGGTGAGCCGGAGCTTTTCCAGCTCGAGATATTGCCGGCACAGCTCCACCTCGTCGGCGATCGGGACAAGTTCGCGGTTGTCGCGCATGAGCACTCGGAAGAGATCCGCCATGTCGAGCAGCGCGGTCTCGGCGCGCTTCGGGTCCGAGCGCACCAGCGACAGCACCGCGTTGATGCTGTTGAACAGGAAGTGCGGGCGGATGCGCGCCTGCAGCGCCTGCAGCCGCGATTCCGCGATCGCGGGCGACAATGCCTTGGCGCGCAGATTGAAATACACGAGCAGGACCGCGTAAGCCGATAGTGCGAGCAGCAACTGCCGGACCAGCGCGAATGGGGCGTCCGAATACGGACGGCCGATGAGAGCGTGGAGGCCGAGGCCGACCCCCACGGTCACCGCGGCGATCACGAAGGCGCTCATGGAAGCGGTCTGCCGGAAGAGCCAGGGCGCGAGCGCATAGAGGATCGCGAGCTCGACGATGAGGTAAGGCTCCACGGTGGCCGTCATGTCGATCCACTGCGCGATCCACAACTCGACCTGCGGCTCCTTGACCAACGCGGCGACGATCGTCATGGCATTGACGGCAAGCACGACGCGAAGGATGGTTCCGAGGTTTCGGAAGTCCGGGAATTCGAGGCGAATGGTGTCTTGCCTTATAATCGGTTGCATAAAGAAACCGGCATGCAAGCATCGTGCCGGAAGCGAGTGGTGAAGACCGATCGGGACGTGCCGGCGGCCGTCGGGTGGGTTGGCCGGTCGTTCGGTCGTTCGTATTGTCGGCAACCCCCGTCGGCGAGGCAAGCCGAACCCGAAGGCGGATGGTTTTGCTGCCGCCGGTTGCGGTTTCGATGCCACCGTCGCGTCTTGCGCGCCACCCTCGAGTAGTCGCTTCATTGCCGCTCAACTGCCGTACACGATCGGACGACATGGCCGACCCAAAAGAGCCGCGGAAGGGCGCCACCTCGCGGCCACCCTCCGTCGCGGATGCCAAAGGCTGGTCGGGCCGCTTCGCCGAGCCCGTCTCGCCGCTCGTCAAGCGCTATACGGCGTCGGTGGATTTCGACCGGCGCCTCGCCGTCGCCGACATTCAGGGTTCGCGGGCGCACGCCCGGATGCTGGCGGCCACCGGTGTGCTGTCCGCCGCCGATCTCGCGGCGATCGAGCGTGGCCTCGACGCGATCGACGGGGAGATCGCGCGCGGGGAGTTTCCGTGGTCGGCTGACCTCGAGGACGTGCACTTCAACATCGAAAAGCGGCTGACGGCGCTCGTCGGCGACGCCGGGAAGCGGCTGCACACCGGGCGCTCGCGGAACGACCAGGTCGCGACCGACTTGAGACTGTGGCTGCGCGGCGAAACGGATGCGCTCGTCGCCTCGCTCGCCGCGCTGCGCCGCGCGTTCATCGAGCTCGCCGAGGCGCACGCCGACACCATCATGCCCGGCTACACGCACCTGCAGGTCGCTCAGCCGGTGACGTTCGGCCACCATCTGCTTGCGTACGAAGCGATGTTCGCGCGCGACGCGGAGCGATTCGCCGACGCCCGCAAACGGTTGAATCGCCTGCCGCTCGGAAGCGCCGCGCTTGCGGGCACGAGCTTTCCGATCGACCGCCAGCGCGTCGCGACCGAGCTCGGCTTCGAAGCGCTGTGCACCAACTCGCTCGATGCGGTGTCCGATCGCGATTTCGCGATCGAATTCCTGGCGGCCGCGGCGCTCGCGATGACGCACGTGTCGCGCTTCGCCGAAGAGCTCGTCTGGTGGACGAATCCGCGCTTCGCGTTCGTCACGCTGGCCGACCGGTTCTGCACCGGATCTTCGATCATGCCGCAAAAGAAGAATCCCGACGTGGCCGAGCTCGCGCGCGGAAAAACCGGCCGCGTCACCGGTCACCTGGTCGCGCTCCTCACGCTGATGAAGGGCCAGCCCCTCGCTTACAACCGCGACAACCAGGAAGACAAGGAGCCGCTGTTCGACGCCGTCGACACGCTGTCGGACACGCTTGCGATCCTGACCGACCTCGTCGCGGGGGGCATCGCGGTCAACGCAGGGCGAATGCGCGAAGCCGCTGCAGAGGGCTTTTCGACCGCGACCGATCTAGCCGACTATCTCGTGCGCAAAGGCGTGGCGTTTCGCGACGCGCACGAAGCGGTCGCCCGCGCGGTGCGCCACGCCGAGACGCGCGGCGTCGCGCTCGATGCGCTGCCGCTGTCCGACCTGCAATCGTTCGCGCCGCAGATCACGGCTGACGTTCATTCGGTGCTGACGCTGGAAGGGTCGGTTGCGAGCCGCGACCATCCCGGCGGGACGGCGCCCGAGCAAGTGCGCGCGGCCGTCGCCGCCGCCCGACGTGCGCTCGCAAGCTGACGCCGCCGCGCGCGTCGAAGTCCTCTAACCCGCAAGGAGCACCGAATCTCATGGATCCGCGCAACGTCGCCTTTCTCGGCCTTGGAGTCATGGGCTATCCGATGGCAGGCCACCTCGCCAAGGCCGGTCATCGCGTCACCGTTTACAACCGCTCGCCCGACAAGGCCGGGCGCTGGGTCAGTGAACACGGTGGAAGCAGCGCGCCCACACCGGCCGCAGCCGCGAGGGAAGCCGATCTCGTGCTGATGTGCGTCGGCAACGACGACGACGTGCGCGCAGTGGCGCTCGGTCAGGACGGTGCGCTCGGCGCGATGCGCAAGGGCGCGACGCTCGTCGATCACACGACGGCGTCGGCGCAGATCGCGCGCGAGCTCCATGCCGCGGCCGGCGGCAGAGGCGTCGGCTTTCTCGATGCGCCGGTCTCCGGCGGTCAGGCGGGCGCGGAGAACGGGAAGCTCACGATCATGGTCGGCGGCGACGAAGGCGTCTTCGACGGCGCAGCGCCCGTTCTCGGTCACTATGCGCGAGCGGTAACCCTGATGGGTGGCCCGGGCAGCGGCCAGCTCACGAAAATGTTCAATCAGATTTGCATCGCCGGGCTCGTGCAGGCGCTCGCCGAGGGGATCGCGTTTGCAGAGAAAGCGGGGCTCGACGTCGAGCGCGCGCTCGACGTGATCAGTAAAGGTGCCGCGCAGTCGTGGCAGATGGAAAACCGCGGCCGCACCATGCTCGCCGACAAGTTCGACTTCGGCTTTGCCGTCGACTGGATGCGCAAGGACTTGGGATTGTGCCTCGCGGAAGCACGGGCGCGCGGGGCGACGCTGCCGGTGACCGCCCTCGTCGATCAGTTTTATGCGCGGGTGCAGGCCGACGGCGGTGGCCGCTTCGATTCGTCGAGTCTCATCCGCAACCTGCGCAAGCGCTAGCGACGCGTGCGCCCGCTCACGCGGCGGGAACCGCGGCTGCAGGCGCGGGCAGACGGTCAGCCTCGAGGATTTCGATGTCGTAGGTGATCGCCGCAGTCTTGCCGAGCATCAGCGTCGCCGAGCAGTACTTGTCCTTCGAGAGCTGCACCGCGCGCTCGACTTGCGCGCGATCGAGGCCCCGGCCCGCGACGCGATACGTCAGGTGAATCTTCGTGAAGACGCGGGGCACGGTGCCCGCGCGCTCGGCAACCGCCTCGACGGCGCAGTCCGCGATCGGCTGCCGGGCCTTCTTGAGGATCATCACGAGGTCGAATGCCGTGCAGCTGGCCGCTCCCATCAGCACGAGCTCCATCGGCCGCACGCCGAGGTTGCGTCCGCCGGCATCGGGGGAGCCGTCGGTCACCACCGCATGGCCGCTGCCCGCTTCGGCGGAAAAGCTCACCCCCTCGATCCATTTCACCCTGGCCCTCATCGCATCCCCCCACGAGTCGAATAGCGCCCATTGTCCCGCAACTGCCGCGAAGGATGCGCTGGAGGCGCGAATGCTGCGTCCTTTACGCAACCAGAGGTTTCCAGCACTTTGAAATCGCTGGTTTCTCGCCCGAACGGGTGGGATTTCGGGGTCGAGGATTGCATACGCCTTGACACCTATTGCAATGGAGGGCCGGGTATGCCAATATCATAAGCGTTCACGGCGGCGGATCCCCCTCCTCGTCCGTGGATAGGGTTCCACCCTTTCTCCTCCTAGGGCGGAATGCTTCGGGCGCGGTCCGCACAAGGCCGCGCCCTTTTTCATGGGGCGGGGACTTTATGTTCTGGCCGCGCCCTTTTTCATGGGGGCGGGCCTTCTAGTTCTGGCCGCGGCCTTTTTCATGGGCGCGGGCCTTTTATGTTCTGGGCGCGCCCTTTTTCATGGGGGCGGGCCTTTTATGTTCCGGCCGCGCCCGCGGCGGGGGCGTCCCACCTTGACCGTCCCCTCGAAAACAAGTTAACATTTAAGACTTTGCCGACACCAACCCACCCGTACGTTCACCGATGAAAACCTTCTCCGCCAAGCCGCAGGACATCAAGCACGACTGGTACGTG
>Ga0070670_100003687_pt1 | contig 12759 bp, 9 predicted proteins | sample KBSS63metaG_FD_64665 | JGI IMG/M metagenome (GOLD analysis project Ga0070670, IMG submission 64665) | Switchgrass rhizosphere microbial communities from Kellogg Biological Station, Michigan, USA - KBS S6-3 metaG | ecosystem: Host-associated > Plants > Roots > Rhizosphere > Soil ... | reverse complement strand
CTGGCGGCCAACGTCTGCTGCGGGCGGCCGCTCATCTCGAAGGGCCTGCTGAAAGATGCGCGCGACCTCGCATCGCGCAACACGAAGTATCTGGCGTCGCTTCTGGGTCGGGCTGAAGCCGGTCACTACATCTTTCTCGAACCGAGCTGCCTGTCGGCGATACGCGAAGACGTGCCCGCGCTGCTGCGTGGCGACGAACAGCAGCAGGCGCTGCGTGTGGCCGAGAGCTGTATCTCGTTCGAAGAATTTGTCGGCCACCAGATGGGCCGACCTGAAGGTCGGGCCCTACCTATCGAAGGAGGTCCGTCGCGGATCCTGCTTCACGGGCACTGTCATCAGAAGTCGATGGGTAGCATCCCGGCGGCAAAGGCGCTGCTGGAGCGAATTCCCGGAGCGCAGGTGGTCGATCTCGATGCGGGATGCTGCGGTATGGCGGGATCATTCGGCTATGCGCGCGAGCACTTCGACGTCTCGCGCCAGATCGGCGAGCGGCGGCTGCTCCCTGCGGTGCGCGGGCTGAAGCCGGGCGAGATACTCGTCGCCGCCGGCACGTCGTGCCGTCAGCAGGTGGCGGACTTCACCGGGGTCCGCGCCCTGCATCCCGCAGAACTGCTGGCAACCCTGCTCAGACCGGCTTTGCCTTGAGAATGCCGATCTGGATCAGCATGCCCGTGAAGTCGTAGATGCGCTGCTCGCGGACGATCTTCCCTCCCCGCAGCTCGAACATCATCACCGTCCGCAGCTTGAATCCGCGGCCGCTTGGCGCGATGCCCATGAACCCGCCGATGTTCGTGCCCTCGCACATCCCGATCACGCCGACATGCTGGCCATCGACGATGGGCGGGTCGAACGTCGCCTTGAGATCCAGGAACGCATCAAAGAACGCACGGAGGTTCCGCTCGGCGTCGGCCTTGCCGTGCCGGCCGCTCATCGGACTCTCGATCACGACATCGTCCGCGTAGTCGGCGGCGAGCCGTGCGGCGTCGAGATCGTCAAAGGCCTCCTGCCGCCGCGCGAACATGGCGAGGATCTCGTCGCGCGTCAACTCTGTGGCTGATGAAGCGACTGACGTCTGCCTCTGGTGGTCCGTCGACATACGCACCTCCCGTGTGGCGCGGATTATGGAACTTTTTCCTTTCTACCTGCAATCACCTTCCTAACGCCGGATCTCAAGGACTGTCGCGAATCTGCGTAAGGACACGCCATGTATCGCTGCATCACGAGTCTGCTTGCCGCTGCGCTGGTCGCCGCAGCCGAGGCGCAATCGCAGGTAACACCGACATTCGAAGTTGCCTCGGTCAAACAAAGCGTCGGCGACCCTGGATCGTCGTCCTCGAAGGACTCTCCTGGCGGCTATGCGGCCACCAATATGCCGCTTCGACGCCTGATCGCCTTCGCGTACCGCATCCATCCGGCGGGGGCCCGTCGAGTTCCTGATCATCGACAGGATCGAACGGCCCTCGCCAGATTGAGCCCGCGTCCGCCTGACGCGGACACTACGGCTGAATGTTGAATCTCACCCCGACCATCGCCGACCGCGGCATCCCGGGATAACCGAGCGCACCTTCGTAGACCTCGTCGAAAAGGTTGTCGGCGCGGAAGTAGATCGTTGCGGCGCGCTGTGCTCTGAATTCGACCCCGACCCCCGACACGGTATAGCCAGGGTTGACGCTGATCTCGCCAGACGTGAACGCCGGCGTCAGCAGTCCGATGAACGACGAGTCGTGCCGCTGCCCGACGATCCGCGTATCCCAGTGTGCACCTACCGGGCCCCGGCGGTAGTCGATGCGCAACGTCCCCGAATGCTTCGGCCGGCGCAGAAGCGGCTGTCCGGGCCGGAACTGCGCGTCGAGGTCGGTCGTTTCGATGACCTCGGTCGGAACGTACGCGTAAGTGACGGCCGCCGTCACGCCGGTGTAGGGTCGCTGCAGAGCGCCTTCGAGCTCCAGTCCGTGAGCGTTGGAGCCGGCGATGTTCACGTAGTCCGGCTGCCCGTCCGGTGCGAAAAATGGGCTCGTCGAGCGGAACTCAATCTGATCGCGGTAATGGTTGCTGAACACCGTGGCGCTCGTGCGCACGCGTTGATCGGCGAGGGTGATCTCCACGCCGGCATCCATCGATCGCGCCCGTTCGACTTTCAGATCCGGGCTCGAGTCGGCGAACGATCCGCCAAACCGCTCGAAGAAGTTCGGCGACTTGATGCCCTTGCCGATATTCCCGAACACCTTCACCGATGACACAGCACCTGGCCCGGCTGGCAGCAGGTAGCCGCCGGCCGACACTCTCGGGCTGAAGAAGGCGTCGTACATCGACTTGTCGTCGACACGCGCGCCGACCATCGCAAACCAGCGATCGCCCACGCTGAACTGCTGTTGCGCGAACACCGCATTGTTCGTGAGTTCCTGGGATGACTCCAGTGCGTTGGTCTCACGCTCCCATTCGTAGCCGACCGTCAAGCGCTGCCCGTCTCCCCACAACAGGTCGCCGGCGTACTTGAACGCCGGTCGCCGAAACTGCGTGCGGCTGTTGAACGGAAAATCGCCGAAGCCAAACGGCGTTGACGCGACGAACTGGCCGGCAGGGAGCGTCGAAGAGGCCAGCGAGTTGAATTCGGAAGCAGTGAGCAGTCGCACGAGGCGCGGACCGTCCGGGAAGATCGCTCCGGGGGTGCCTGACAGTAACGCGTAGACGTTGACTGTCGGATCGGTGCCGGTGTCGGCCGACAGATTGTTGGCACGGTAGTAATTGACAGTCGCGGTGCCCGCGTACCGCGCGCCTGTCGTGTGGTTCAAGTTCAGAAGCCAGTTGAAGTCTTTCGTTTCGGCCGTGCCGCCGGTGTTGAGAATCCCGTACGCGATTTGACCGGCGAGCCGGCCGTCGGCATCGCTGTAGCGGATGCCGGTGCGGAAAGACGCGCGCGGCCCGATCGAGTTGCCGACGGAGACGTCGAGCGCGGTCTGGTCGAAGTGATCGTCCTCAGGAAGTCGACTTGAGAACGCGCCGTCGGTGCGACGCGCTGCCACGCCGAGCGTGTAGTCGAGGCGATCGCGGTCGCCACCCGTCAACCAGGCATCCGCGCGAGTCGTCTTGAACGAGCCACTCTCGAACGATCCGCTCAGGCGCGGAACGTCCGTCGCCACAGCCCGCTTGGTGATGACGTGCACCACCGCACCCATGGCGTCGGAACCGTACAGTGCGGACTGTGCGCCACGCACGACTTCGACGCGTTCGATCTCCCCGGCAGCCACGCGGCTGAAGTCGAACGTGCCGCCGCTCATGTTGACGCGGACACCGTCGATGAGCACGAGGTTGTAGTCGGACTCTCCACCGCGGGCGAAGAGTGCCGTGGGCGCACCTTCGCGGCCCGACGATTCGACCGCCACGCCGGGCACGAACCGCATCACATCGGCGAGCGACGCAGCGCCGAGGGTGTCGATCTCCTGCGCGGTGACAACGGTGACCGACTGCGTGATGCGCGCCAGGCTCTCCGGAGATCTGGTGGCCGTCACAACGACGGTGTCAGCAAGACGACCGACCTGCAGACGCAAGTCACGTCTGGTATCGCCTTCGACGCCGGTCACCTTCACGACTTCCTCTCCGAATCCCGCGAGGCGGGCAATCAGCGTGAACGGCACGCCCGCCGCGACCCTGAGCTCGTACCGTCCATCGTTGCCGGTCGTGGCTGCGGAAACGACGCTGTCGGCGACGCTCAGCTGCACGACCGCTCCGGACACCAGGGCTCCCGACGCGTCCCGGACGACGCCGGTTACCGTGACGGTCTGTTGAGCGAGAAGGGAGACGGACAGGCAGACAGCGAACAGGGAACCGAGTGCAATTCGAAGCATGACCAGCAGTCTAGGTGAGCAGCGTCGCGGATGGTCCTGAAGAGTTTCTGAAATGCGCTTCAGGCGACGCATATATAAGGTCACGGGCGTCCGGCAAGTCTGACGAAAACTTCAGGATTGGGGCGAGTGCCCAGCAGGAGCGCGTTCTTCGCCAAGCCGTCACTCGATGACGAACATTTCAGGAACTCTTCACGTTCGCGCACGCGGCCGCTTCGTACACTGCGAAGCAGATGCGTGTGCTCGTTGTCGAAGACGAACTGAAGATCGCCGAGGCGCTGCGCGACGGGCTCGAGGCAGAGCGATACGACGTCTCCCTGGAGCGCACGGGTGAGGCGGCCTTCTATCGCGCGTCGACCGAGGACTTTGATCTGCTGCTGATGGACCTGGGCCTGCCAGGCCGCGACGGCCTCGAGGTGATCGCCGCGCTGCGCCGCAACGATCGCCACACTCCGATCATCGTCTTGACCGCCCGTGACGCGGTCGGAGCGCGCGTCAGCGGCCTCGATGCCGGTGCAGACGACTACCTCGTCAAACCGTTCGCGTTCGAGGAACTGCTCGCGCGGATGCGCGCGCTGATGCGGCGGGATTCCGGTCACCCGCAGCTCCTGATGACCGCCGGTCCGCTCGTCGTGGACGTCCTGAAGCGCACTGTGACGCGCGACGGTGAGCGCATCGACGTGACGATGCGCGAATTCGATGTTCTCGAATGCCTGATGCGCTTTTCCGGGCGCATCGTGTCGCGCGAAACATTGGCGCGCGAGGTATGGAGCGAGTCGCGCACATCTTCGCTGGACAACGTCATCGACGCGCACGTAGCCCGCCTGCGGCGGAAGATCGACGGAGACCGCACGACGAGCCTCATCCATACCGTGCGGGGCGTTGGTTTCGAGCTCACCCACCACGAGATCACGGAACCGAATCCAGCAAGATGACGAATCACTGACGCGCGCGTCAGTGATGAAAAGTTCAGGAAGACTTCAGGTGCAGCCGCGCTGATTCTCGCTAGGCTCGCTCCTATGGGCGTCATCCTTGATATCTGTCGCTATCTCGAAGCTACATCCATCAGCGTTGGCATCCGTGAGTCCACCTGGACGTATCCCGTCATCGAATCCGTACACGTCCTCAGCCTCACGCTGTTCATGGGCCTGCTGTTGCTGTGGGATCTCCGCCTCCTCGGCGTGAGCATGCGCGGGTTCGCCGTCTCACGTATCTGGGCGCGGCTGTTTCCGTGGATTGGTGTCGGCGCCGTGCTGATGATCGTCAGCGGTCTGCTGTTGTTCTGGTCCGACCCGGTGCGGTTCTACGGGAACGTCTTCTTCCGCATCAAGTTCATCGGACTGGTGCTGGCGCTGCTCAACGCGCTCGCGTTCCACTTCGGCATCGAACGGCGGCTGCCCGACTGGGACACTGCGCTGGTGCCGCCGCGGGCCGCCCGGTTTGCGGGTGCCGCGTCGCTGTTCTTATGGACGCTGATCATCGTGGCCGGGCGATTCGTCGCTTACAACTGGTTCAAACCGCTCGTCTGATTCAGGAGCAGCGTCATGATGCAACTGGCATTCGCCTGGCTCGAGCACTCGTGGCTCGGGATCGCCGTCAACGAATCGAAATGGGCGTTCGCAGCGCTCGAAGCGGGGCACCTGCTGTCGCTGGCCATGCTGGGCGGCGCCGTGCTGCTCGTCGATCTGCGGATTCTCGGATGGGGGTTGAAGGAGGAACCGATCCGCAAGATCGCCCGCGCGGCGCAACCGTGGCTGATCGCCGGGCTGGCGGGCATGATCGTGACGGGCGTGCCGCTGCTCGCCTCGCTGGCCGGGAGCAAGTACTACGGCAACGAAGCGTTCCGGCTGAAGATGTACTTCCTGGCGGCGGCGCTGCTCTTCACGTTCACCATCCGCCAGCGGTTCGCCCTGCGTGAGGGGTCCCCGGTCGGTGCACTTCAGGCGAAGATGATCGCGGTCACCTCGGTGCTCCTCTGGTCCGGCGTCGGCATCATGGGACGCGGCATCGGCTTTTACTGAGCCGCGGCGCGACGATCTCAGCGCGGGTTGAACGGCCTCGGTGCGCGGCTGTCGTCAGGCATGGTGAGCAGGCCTTCGGTGTAGTGACCGGCGGTCTTCAGGGTCACCGTTACCGGCTTGTCGCTCTGGTTCTCCCAGAACCAGCCGTGGATGCCTGTGGTCGGCGCCATAAAGCCGCCGTTGCCTTCCTTGCCCTCTCCCATCGCGTAGCTCTCGGCGTAGCCGGCCTTCGATCCCTTCGGCTCTCCGTGAAAGTCCCAGACGACGGAGTCGCTGGCCGTCCAGGAGTAGACCATCATGCCGCCCTTCTCCATCCGGTAGTTGAACTCGACGCCATCGAGCGGCGCGATCTTGAAGGTCCTGGTGTCGCGCGCGTAGGCCATGGTGACCGGAAAGTCCGCGCCTTTGCGGACAGGCTCGCCGGCATCGTTTGGTGAGCCGAGCGAGGGATCGATCGCCAGCGGGTCGGCCGCAGCGGGCGACGCGGGAGCGGGCGCCGGCGCGGCCGTTTGCGAGGTGGGCGCTGGCGCGGTCGACTTCTCCGCCGGTTCATTCCCGCAACCAATCCCGAGGCTTGCAGTGGTAATGACCACGAGCAGCACCCCGATGGCGCTCATGAGTGAGCGGACGGGCGTAGGCATGAGTCCTCCATCCATACGGGACCAATCCTAATCACCACCCGCGGTGATCGATCTGAAGAGTGTCTGAAGAATTCTTCAGAGATGGCTGAGACCAGCGTCTCAGCCTCTTCGATGTCATTGGCCGTAACGGCCATGGTAGGCGATTTCAGCGTCCGGTTGTGCTAGCGACGCCGCCACCGAACTTCTCCGGGAATTGTTTGATGATGCCGTCCGACAAAGCATCCGCCATGTGGAGGATGTGGTCATAGACGGCGTCGAACGCTTTGACGTCGCCTTCCCAATCCTTGCTGAGACGCGCGCCCAGCTCCGCGGCGGTCGTCGAAAGGTGCGTGTTCATCATCTCGAGCAGCGTGGCCCGCGGCCAGTTCGGATTTGCTTTGCTCAGAAAGTCGGAGATCTGAATGGCGTTCTGATGCCACTTGTCGTCGGCGGCTTTCTGTCCCGCTTTGTCGCCTCCCATCGCCGCTTTGACGATGTCGCCTGCGATGGCGATGTGATCCTTCAGCAGCGTGGTGAGCTGCCGACCCGCGGCGGCGCCGTAGAACTTCGCCATGGCATTACCGATGTCGTCCTGGTTCTTCATGAGGCGATTGAGCGCGGCTGGCGCGTCGGGCTGATTCAGCGTGGCAGCCACGATGTAATCGCGCGTCCACACGACATGATCCGTCCACAGCTTCCGCATGTCCTGTTTGAACGCCGTGGCGGCGTCACTGTGTGTGGCGAGGCTCTTGTCTTTCGCCTGAGCGAAGGTGGGTGACGGAACGACGAGGAGGGAAACGATCGACGCGATGAACGCGAGGTTCCGGAACTTCACTGTGCACCTCCCAAAGAGCTATTCCTGAGGTTTCACCGAAGCGGAAAGCGCTGCTTTAAATAAGCAATCGGAGGGCCGTGTGGTGTGCTCATCAGTAGCGCTGGTCCGGCTGAAGCCGGACACTACTGCCGATCGGACCGGCTGAAGCCAAGACACTATGAGCGGGCTGCAGGCGCGAGGATCACTCCTCGCGTCTGAGTTGTCGGGCTATCGCCGCATCACTGCCACTTCAGGCGAAGCGTCGTCGTCACGTTGATCGGTTGTCCGGGAAACGCATTGTTTCCGAAGTGTCCTGGCAGGAAGTAGTTGTCATTGTTGAACAGGTTTTCGGCGTTCACCGTTAGATCCCATCGAGGCGTCCGGTAGCCGAGCGCGCCGGAAAAGATCGTGTAGTCGTCCAGGCGCTGCGTATTCTCATCGTCTCCGAACTGTTCGGCAATGTAACGCAGACCGAAGCCGGCGTTGAAGCCGCGCGGCAAGTCTGCCCGCAGCCACACGTTGACGTTGTGTTTCGGCACAAACCGCGGCGTCAGGCCGTCGAGATCGCCTCCCTCCTCCTTGAACTTGGGCACTGCGAGGCCATAGTTGAAGACGAGATAGGCACGCTTTCCGAGATCGGTGTTGACGTCCACATCAAGCCCCTTGGAGTTCTGCTCACCGACCTGAAAGAAGCTGATCACTGACTGCTGAACCGTGACGTTGTTACGGGTCAGATAGTAGAAGGCCGCCGTGGTATCGACTCGGCCGTTCCATCCCTGCCAGCGGTGCCCGACTTCATAGTTGCGCGCCGTGCTCGGTTCGAGCTGCGATCCGTCTGCGGGAACCGTATTGACCGGCGTGAACGAGCTGGACGTCGCGACGTAGAACTGCTGGTCGTAGCGGGGCGCGAACACAAGGCCGGCGCGGTACGAGTGGGCCGTTTGTTCACGGTGTTGCGGAGTGAACGGAAAGCCTCCGACTCGACTGACGTCGCGTGTGTAGTCATCGAGCCGGTAACCGAGATTGACCTTGAGCTGAGGCGTGATGTCGATCTGATCCTGCGCGTAGAACCCCTGACTCTGCTCATTGACGAACGTGGTCCGCGCGACAGACGTGATATCGAGCGGCCCCTGCGTCTCGGCCATCGTGGTGATGTCCATCGGCGTGATCGTGACCCACCAGTAGCCGCAAATGCAGTCCGGATCATCGCCAGCGGTCACCTCGGTGTGGTACCTGTCCCGGTAGTATTCGTACCCAAACAGCAGGTTATGTGTACCGGCGCCGGTGAGACGACCGACGACTTCTGCCTGGTTCTGTACCGGGCGTCGGCTGTGGTGAAAGTCGAGCGGCTCACGGAAGACAAGGTTTTCGTCCGGGTTCCCGTACACGCCTTCGGTGACGAAATACTTGTCGCTGGTCCGCTGGTAGGCAAGGGAGTTGCGCAGTTCCCATCCGGGCGCCAGCCTCCCGGTGAAGACAGCCTGCGTCTGCGAGTCCTCGAAGAGCACCCGGTCCTGCGGCAGACTGAAACGCGCATCACGCCGGAAGTTCGGCAGAGTGACGATGTTCAGCGGCACGCCGCCATCGCCGTCGAACTTATCGCGAACGAATACCTGGTGCAGGGTCAGCCGCGCCTTCGGGCTGAACAGGAATGTCAGTGATGGCGCGAGGTTGAGGCGATCCGCGCCGGCCTGACGCCAACCATCGCTCGACTCGAAGCTCAGGTCAGTGCGATACAGGATGCGCTCGTTGTCACCGACGGGGCCGGTCGTTCCCAGCGCCAGCTGGTGTGTGTTGAAGCGGCCCCCGCGGTAGAACACCTCGCCTGATCGAACAGCCTGCGGCTTCTTGCGGATGATGTTGATGCTGCCGCCGAGCGCGCCGCGTCCGTAGAGGATGGAGCTCGGCCCCTTGAGTACTTCGATGGCCTCGACGTTGTTCGCCTGCGTCGCCGCCCGATTGCCGTTACGGCGCATGCCGTCGATCATCACGGCGTTGAAGCTGTCCCGATCGTCGTCGAAAAAGCCGCGGATGGTGTATTGCTCGTAGACGCCGTACCACCGGATGGCCTGAACGCCCGAGGCGTTCCTCAGCGCGTCGCCAACGGTGTTGACGCCCTGCTGCAGGATCAGTTCCTGCGGAATGGTGCTGACCTGAGCTGGCACATCGACGTCGGGCACCGGAAGTCGCGTGGCTGTCGCCTTGCCGGCGGTCGCCGTCACGCTCACTGTGGTGTTGACGCGGCCCACGGCCAGGAGGACGTCCACCGCAGGAGTCTCCGGTCCCAGTGCGACATTCCGAACCGCGGTCTCGAACCCGCGCAACGACACCGACAGCTCGAAGCTCCCGGCAGATAGTCCGGTGAAGCGGTATTTTCCCGACTCGTCGGTTGTCGTCGTCGCGACCTGCGCGCCGCCTGTCGCCAGCGTGACGGTCGCGCCGGGAACGACACCGTTCGCGTCCCGAACTGTCCCCGAAAGCGAGAGTTGCTGCGCCGCGCTTTCGGATGCGCAGATAAATACGGCCGCCAAGAGCGGCAGGATCAACCTGGCACGGATGAGTGCCTTCATACCTCGAACCTCCATTAAGAGTGCGTGTCGTAGAAATCGTCTAGGCTTCAATCGCAAGATCCTCGTCAGGTGAATTGAAACGGGCCCGGATGATCGCGGCGATCTTCCGCGCCAGCACCCGCCAGGCCAGTACCAGCGACGTCACGCACAGCGCTGTGCCGCCGAGCATCAGCGTGATGACGACGATGTCCCAGAGCGGGCGGTAGTTATAGAGCCACGGGAAATCGAGTGAGTGGAGCCCGTGATACAGCCACCGGCTCACCCAGTTGCGGGTGCTGTAGTTGCCGACGACGCGGGCGGTTCTGGGATCGATGTAGTACCGGGTGCGAACCGGATCGTTCATCTCCGCGTACACGACGGGCAGCGGGGATTCACGACGGCGATCGAGGTAGTAGGCGTCGTAGGCGTCCATGACGCGGAGGTCGGCCAGGTTCTGGCCGGCGGCGTTCCGGATGACGCGCATCACCTCGTCGGTGCTGAACGACTCCTTCGGCGGTCCGCGAACCGGGATGATTCGCGTATCTCCTGTGCCGTTGGTGGCGAGATAGTTCGGCTCGCCGTCGAATGAGGTGAACTCGAGTTCTTTGACGCCGAACGTGCGGACGGACTCGAGCACAGAGCGCGGGTCCTTCTCTTCGAACTCTGAGAGTGTCGCGCTCCCACGGCCGCGTAACGCCGCCGCCAGGTTCGGACCGCGACCGCCACCGCGCGCGTCGCGGCCGCCCTCGGGCGCAGGCGGCGCTGGAACTGTGAGTTCGGTCAGCTTGTCCGTGATCGGAAACGGCCCCATCGACAGCAGACCGCTGAACGCCCAGGTCGTCGTCACGACGCCGAAGAACAGGCCGATGATCGTGTGCCACCGCTTCCAGCCGCGATACGGCACCATCGTCGGAGCGCCGGCATAACGGTATCGCTTGCGGGGCGAGAGCATCCAGATGGCGATGACGACGCCAATGAGCGCAGTGACGGTGCCGATGAGCGACGACCAGACGACGAACGTGAACCACTCCGGCTGATGTTTGCGAAGCGGCGTGAAGTACATCCAGTGCGGCACGGCGCCGAGGTACGCCCAGAACCGTGATGACGATGTGGTGTACTGCCGGACCTCAGCGGTGTCGGCGTCAATGTACACCTGCTGCCCGTCCGCGAAGGAGTACTTCTGGAGCGGCAGCGCGTTGCGCATGCCGACCGTCCACTGATCGACCTCCTCGACCGTACTTTTCTTCGCCTCCGCCAGCGGCCGCTGTGCCCACGCGACCGCCGCGCGGTCCACCATCGCCTCGTCAACGAGTTCGACGAGGGCGCCGGTGTCGGCGTAGACCATCGCATTTCCACCACGTCCACCAAAGCGATACGCGGGGCGATTGTCGAAGGTGGTGAGACGGGGCGGGCCGGCTGGCACGTCAGCTCCGAGGGCCGCCCGCGCGGCAGTCGGGGAAACCTTAATCTGATCGGGATTGAGAACCGGCAGCCGTTCGAGACGCTGTTCGGCTGTGACCTCCGGGAAGCTCCAGTACATCATCACAATGCCGGAGGCGAACCAGAGCAGAAAGATCAGGGACAGCGCCACGCCGATCCAGCGGTGGACGAAAATCAGTGAGCGCTTCAGGAGTGCGGAAGTACGGGCCACGCGAGCGACGAGTCTAGAGTGACGCGCGCGCAGAACAAACTGAAGATTCCCTGAAGTCCCGTTCAGGCTTTCGACAGGCGAATACGGAAGGTGGTGCCCTGGGCGTCTGATCGCTCGAGCGTGAGCTGACCACCGTTCGCCTCGACCGCGCCCTTGGCGATCGACAGGCCCAGCCCGGTGCCCGATGCCGCCAGCTCGTCGCCGCGAAAAAAGCGATCGAAGATTCGTTCCCTGGCCTCCGATGGAATACCGGGTCCGGTATCCGTCACGTCCACCACCGCCGTCCCATCGTCGCTCGTGACGCGAACCGACACCTGGCCGCCCGACGGCGTGAACTTGATCGCGTTGTCCACGAGATTGATCAACGCCTGACGCAGCACCACGCGATCGACGACAGCAGTTGGTCTCCCCGTCGCATCAACGGACAACGACTGCCCTTTCTCCTCGGCCAGCACGCCGAGATGTCCAACCACGTCTTCGGCAAGCTCGACCAGACTGACGGAGTCTGGCGTCAGCGTTGCCTGATGCGTCTCCGCGCGCGAGAGCGACAGCAGCCGATCCACGAGAACAGAGAGCCTGTCGGTTTCCTCGAGCATGCTGCCGATGATCGCGCGGTAGCTCGCTTCATCCCGGCGGCCGGCACGAAGGCCGACTTCGCCGACGCTCCTGATCGCCGTCAGCGGCGTTCGCAGCTGATGTGAGACGTCGGCGGTGAACCGGCGCATCTGCTCGAACGACTGCTCGAGACGGCCAAGCGTCTGGTTGAACACCGCCGCCAGCCGGCCCATCTCATCGTCCGGATTGTCGACCGGGAGGCGATCGTTCAGCCGTTCGGCAGTGATCGTGCGCGCGTGGCTGGTCATGCGCTCGATGGGCGCAAGCGCGCGACGAGCCAGCACGTACCCGCCGACGCCGGCAACAGCCACCGCAATGGGGAGGCCGAGCACCAGGATCAGTGCGAGATCCCGAAGCTGAGCGTCCATCGAGCTTTCTGATCGCCCAATCTGTATGACCACGCGCGATTCGGCGAAGGGTCCCTTGAGCGCACCACGCTGCGTCATGATGCGCATCCGTTCGCCGTCCTCCGCCGTGAGCGTGACAATGCCCTCGCCCACGACCGAGCGGCTTTCCGGAACGGACGTGCGCTGCGCTTCGCCATTGCGATAGACGACTCGCGAGCGATCTCCGCGCCACACCTGGACCCATGGCAGCGGGAAGTCCGGATCGATGCGCTCCGGCTCGGTCAGCATGTACATGCCTTC
>Ga0070670_100003686_pt1 | contig 12760 bp, 13 predicted proteins | sample KBSS63metaG_FD_64665 | JGI IMG/M metagenome (GOLD analysis project Ga0070670, IMG submission 64665) | Switchgrass rhizosphere microbial communities from Kellogg Biological Station, Michigan, USA - KBS S6-3 metaG | ecosystem: Host-associated > Plants > Roots > Rhizosphere > Soil ... | reverse complement strand
TCGAGCTTGCGGTAGTAGGCGATCGCCTTCGCCTTGTCGCCGCTGGCCGCGGCGGCCTTCGCCGCGCCGCAGTACCCACGCAGGCGCTCAGGCGCCGCCTTCAGCGACGCCTTCGCCGGAGCCGGCGGGCCTCAGCCGCCGCTAATAGACGCCGGTACCTGCGACTAAGTCTGCACGTCAGTAATTTTGGCCCAGACGGGCGTCTTTACCGCGGTGATGCCTCTGCGCGTGCGAGGCGCTGGACGAATGGAGACAGAACGTCGGGGCTGACGTCGGACACGGCAAGCCAATCCATCCCGGAGCCGCTTGCGTGCGCGACATTGAAGCCGCGCACGGTGCGCAGCGCCGGCGGTGGCGCACGAGCCGACTCGGGCCGAACAAATACGTCAATCGTGTGTTGGCGATACCGATAGACCAGTGTGGCGACGGGTCGCTGCTCGAGTGTATCAAGCCTACCGCCGGTCAACGCGAACCCCTCGGTCGCCAAGTCCTGCACCGGCGGCGAATAGTCGAGCCGGGCCGAGAGCCATGGCCTGACCGTGTGCTGGTCCGATGATGCGACCTCGATCAGATGGTTTCCGAGCGTCGCTCGCACATGGGATCCGACAACCTCGGTGGCGAGGTCATCGTTCGCGCGCCAATCGATGACCACAGTGCCGAGCACCCAGGCCAGCATGGTTGCCGTGCAGCCGGCAAGGGCGCCCCCAGTAAGCCAGCGCCAACGATCGCGCTCCGGGCGCGGACGAGCCGGGGCTACGTCCTGCGCATTGGCGAGCTGCGCCTGTACCCGCTCGCGCAGTGCCGGCGGCGCTGGGAAGTAGGGCACCTCGGCACGAATCTGCGCCCGCAGCGCGAGCAGGCCCTGGTGTTTCGCCGCGCAAGCCGCACAGGCGTGCAGATGCTTTTCGATCGAACGTCCTCGAAGGCCATCGATGTCGCCGTCGACGTATCTCGCAATCAACGTTTCAGCTTCATTGCAATTCATCGCGGATCGAGCCCAGCTACTGCTTGCGCACGTGCACGACGCCGGTCATGTACGGATGCACGGTGCAGATGTAACTGAAGTCGCCTTCGCTGGTAAACGTATGCTCGAACTTGTCGTCGGTATCCAAGCCTTTCGAGGCAAAACTCTTGTCGTTGCTGGTCACGGTATGCGGCGTTTGGTCGTGATTGGTCCAGACGATCTTGGTGCCGGGTGCGACCGCTATCTCCTTCGGTCCGTACGCGAACTTTGCGATGTTGACTTCGACGGTCGACGCGGGAGCAGCCGCCGCCAAAATCGCAGGCATGACGAAGGCTGTGCCCACGGCCAGCGCGAGCACGACGCCACCGCGAAGCGACCGCGAGGTGTTGCCGAAAAGAGCTTCGTTCATAATGCCGTCCTTATTCGTAAGAAGTTTGCAAATAGGGCGATTTGCCGCGGTTTGCAAGGTTCATGCAGTTACGATCCGACGGCGCACGCCGAGAGAATCAGCCAGCGAGCGGCGTGTCGATCAGCGCAAGTTCATGCCGTCCGCGTGCAACGGTGAGCTGGCGCGTGCCGAGCAGTTTGCCGAGTTCGCCGGCCGACACGGTGACTGGACCGGGCTCGCCGATGCCCGCCTGTCCGGGTGTGGGCAGCGGGTAGGCGAGCGACATCGCGGTGTGCAGAGCGATATTGCCTTCGACCTTCTGCAGCACTTGATGGATATGTCCGTTCAGCACCGTGACCGATCCAAATCGACGCAACAGCGCCATCGCCTGCGCGGAATCGCCCGTGCCCCAGCCCCAGGGTTCCCAAACCGTCCATAGCGGAATATGCCCGAGTACCACGATCGGGGTTGAGTTGGAGACCCGCGCGAGATCGCCCTTCATCCAGGCGATCTGTTCGTCGCCGAGCGCCGCCATGGTACCCATCTTGAAGTTGAGCACGTTGTTCAAGCCGATGAAATGCACGCCGCCTTGGTCGAAGCTGTACCAGGCCTTGCCGTTGCCATCGTGATCGAAAAACTTGAGATAGCCGGTGACGCCATCATCGATCGTGTCATGTTCGCCCGGAATCGTGTGCACGCGATCGACATGGAATTCCTGTAGCACCTCGCGCGCCTGACCGAATTCCTCGGGTCTCGACAAATGGCTCACATCGCCGGTGTGCACGACGAAGGCGGGCGCTCGCGGCAGCGCGTTGATTTCGGCGATTGCGTGGCGCAGGCTGCCGACGACATCGGGATTGGCTTGCTTGTTGAAGCCGATGTGCGTATCGCTGATCTGCACGAACGTCAGCGCATTCGCCGCGGCCGCCGTAGTGGGACCGGCGGTCGTCGCGCCGAGCGCACGCGGCACGCCGCCGGTAACCGTCCAGACGACGGCGGCACCGGACCAGGCGGCAAGACAGCTCAACGCTTGGCGGCGGGCAGGATTGTGGGGGGGGCCGGCGCGGTCGTAGGTGCTCATGTGAGGCTCCTTGTCGTGAAGGCGGGATTGCCTGTACCCGTCTGTACCGACACAAGCGAGGATTTATTCCAAATGCGCGGCTATGGCTGGGTAAGTCGGAAGCCGGATTCCGGTAGCCATCGCAATCCATGAACCTGGCATCGCTGGAATATTTCGGGTAGCACGCGGGTATTGCATTGCGCAACCGCTCTGTTCCGCAAGGAGCTACCTATGAGGCGTTCAATGAACTGCGGCGGCGAGCTTCCGTTGACGGACGAACGATCGATGCGAAAGCACAGGGAGGGAAAGAATGGATGACAATCAACATGGCGATCTGTCACGTCGGTCACTTATCAAAGGCGGTATGTATGCACTAGTGGGCATTACCGTTGCCTCGCTTACGGCGACGAAGACATCAGCCACCGACGCAAAACTCGCAAAGGCAGCGGTGCAATACGAGGATGTCGGGAACAAGAAAGGCGCGGACTGCGATGATTGCGTTCAATTCATACCGGGCAGGACGGCCAGTACCCTTGGAACGTGCAAAATAGTCGAAGGCGAGATCAGTCCCCACGGGCACTGCATTGCATTTACGCCCAAACTTGGCAAATAGCGGTCACGGAATAGAAGCGGCGAACGTTGCGGGAATTAGTGAGCGCCGATTGGCGTGTCTGCAATTCGCGCGACTTCCCTGCACGAAAGTTCCTCGAGTTTGCGCGTAATTGAGGCCTGACGCAAAGCCAGTGGCAACTCCGCCACTGCGTCGGCCAATTCCCGCGACGCGGCAATGCGCAGCGCGAATTGCCTTCGCGCTATACCGCGCGGCGGCAGAGATTATTCCCCTCGGAATAGAACCGCCGCCAATGGGGTCAGGCAGGAAAGCGTGGAGCGCAAACTTGTCCGATCCCACCCAATTCGAGGAACTGGTCCTGCCGCACCTCAATGCCGCCTACAATCTGGCGCGGTGGTTGACGCGCGATGTCAACGATGCGGAGGACGTCGTTCAAGACGCATGCGTGCGTGCGCTCAAGTATGTCGGCTCACTGGATGGCAGCGACGCCCGCCCGTGGTTCCTGACCATCGTGCGCCACGCATTCTACGACTGGTGCAAGCGCAACCGTCCGGCGGAGATGGCGCGGGACGACGGTACCGCGATCGACATGGCGGTCGATCCTGCCGCAGTCGATCCGGAGCAGGCGCTTCTTCGCACTGCCGAGTCTAAGGCGCTGTCCGACGCGGTTGAGGCGCTACCGCTGGCCTATCGCGAAGTACTGATTTTGCGCGAGCTGGAAGAGCTGTCGTATAAAGAGATCGCGCGGATCGCGGACATCCCGATCGGCACGGTGATGTCGCGTCTCGCGCGCGCCCGCGGCCTGTTGCAGCGTTCGCCGCTGCTGCGCGCGGTGAACTGACACACCTCGGGATGACAATGAATTGCAAACAACTGGAAACGCTGGTCGCCGCCTGCGCAGATGGTGAAGTCGACGCGCTGCGAAGCTACTCGGTGAAGAGGCATCTGCACGCCTGCGCGGGCTGTGCTGCCATGCACCGCAACATTCTCGCGCTGCGCGCACGGATTCGTAGCGAGGTGACCTATTTTGCGGCCCCACCGGCGTTACAAGCGCGAGTTCGCGCAACGGTGGGCGCAATGCGTGCCGCCGCACCTCCGCGGTCGAGCCCAAGGAGCGATCGCTGGCGCTGGCTTACCGGCGGCGTACTGGCAGGTTGCACGGCCAGCGTATTCGCGTGGATGCTGGGCACTACCGTTCTCGCGTGGCACGCCGACGAGGAACTTGCAGGCGCGGCTGTCGCTGCCCACGTTCGTGCGACGCTTGGTGATCATCTCATTGAGGTCGCATCATCAGACCGGCATACGGTCAAGCCGTGGCTCTCCGCACGGCTCGACTATTCACCGCCAGTGCAGGACCTGGCGAACGAAGGGTTCACGCTGATCGGGGGCCGGCTCGACTATCTCGAGCGGCGCCCGGTTGCGACGCTTGTCTACCGCCACGGGAAACACACGATCGATGTCTTCGTGCGGCCGGAGACGTCGCGTGCATCGACGCAGGCGCCGCGCGCCGTGCGCGGATTCAATGTCGCCCACGCGAGCGGCCCAAGCATGGATTGGCTCGCGGTGTCCGATGCCGAGCCTGCCGAGCTGTCGGCCTTTGTCCAACGGCTTGCGCACGAAGGCATTTCGCAATAGGCGCCGATTCTCGGCACATGAGCCAAAGGGCGCGCCAGCTGGTCATTCCCGGAACCGAAACTACGCGTCAAAGGAAATCAACCATGCGAGAAAGACACAGGTTATTTGCGATGGCACTTGGCATGCCGTTGTGCTCCATCATCCCCGCCGCAACCTATACACAAGACAAGGTAGACCGCTTCGAAGTACAAGCACAGATCGTCGTTGACCATTCAACCGAGGCGGTCACTGCCGCGCTTCGGACCGGGGCCACGAGTGTCTCCGACAGCGAGGTCGCGCGCCGGATCGCCGTCGGTCGCGCCGGCATTTCCGTACAGCTGGTGACGTTGCCGCTCCTCTGGGGAGCGGACACCGGGGTGGTGGATCTCGTTGGGCGAAGCGACGGCACGGAAATCTTGGAACTCTGACCGAGGTACCGCCTGATGTGGTCAGCCCACGTCTCATCGCCCAGATTCACGAAGGGACGTGCTTGAATCTCAAGTCGGGTCCGGTTCGCGCCACCGAAGAATGTGCGGCTGCGTATTCCCTGACTCCTTCGGTGTTTTCGTCGCGGTCCTTCGGCGCAGTGCTTCCGCTCTCCCTCGTAGCGCTGCGAAGCAGCGCCCACGCCGTCACGGTCCGCGCCGGTCCAGAGGAGGGAATCTCTGCGTTCGCCTGCATCGACGTCGGTAAAGCCTCAGCATAAGCCGTATCGCTACCGCGTCGAACATCGATTCCGGATCAACCGGCGGACGGCGTCCGATGCAACCGATGGCCGCAGCGAGTACGGTCGTCAGCTGTCTCCACGCTAGTGGCGGGGTTGGAGGACTCACGAAAGCCAGTCGGCCCGCTCGGCGTGCCATTCTCCGGGACGAGACCTTGGCGGTCCTCACCGCGTTGGAGCGCTTGCCGCGCGCGCGCGAGGCGTGACATGACCGTTCCGATCGGAACGTCCATGATTAGCGCCATCTCCTTGTAGGAAAGCGCCTCCACTTCGCGCAAGATGAGACATTCTCGCCACGTGACTGGTAGCGCGGTTAGCGCCTCGTCCAGCGCGGCAAGATCCTGCCGTCGCGTCAGCGTCGCGTCCGGACCGGGGCTCGAATCGGGTATGTCCATATCGACGCCGTCTTCATCGTCGGCGCGCGTTCCGCCGCTTAGCGAAACTTCCATTCGCCGCCGCTGGGCTTTAAGCGCTGAGTAGGCGGCGTTACGGACAATCTGCAGCAGCCACGCCCGGCCGGAGCCGCCGGAAAACGATGCGTAATATTTGCACGCGCGTTCATAGGCGTCCTGCACAACGTCGTCGGCAATCGACGGGTCGCGAACCAGCCAGCGGGCCAGGTTATGTGCGGCGTCGAGATGGGGAAGCATGACCTGCTCGAAATTGCCATGGCGGACCTGATTTTTCACGGTGGCTCCGTAACGAACGCTGGTCGTGTTACGCGGCAGTGTGATCAGGTAAGGATGCGCGGCAATGGACGGGCAATCCTTTCTTGCTGGAACGTCGGTACCCTCGCAAACCCAACAGAATCAATGACATTTAGAGATACATCCTCCGCGTTGCGCATCGCCCAGAGGCACTTCATCCGGCACACTGGCCGCAGGGCCAGGCTTAGACTACGATTAGCCGACCTACGCAGGTGTGGCCGACCGGGGGCACCAATGAGCTTCGAGCTGCTAGCCAGCTCGCGTCCGCTATGCGACAAGCCAATGACTCACTGGGGCGGCTGCGGTTTGGCGTCTTCGAGGTCGATCTTCGAGCCGGCGAACTGACGAAGCGTGGCCTGCGCATCCGGTTGCAGGAGCAGCCGTTTCAAGTCCTGGCGATGCTGCTGGAGAAACCCGGAGAGCTGGTAACCCGGGAGGAATTGCGCGAGAAGATTTGGGGCCAGACGGTCGTCGACTTCGATCACGGCCTGAACAAAGCCATCAACAAGATTCGTGAGGCGCTGGGCGACTCCGCGGAGAATCCTCGCTTCGTAGAGACAGTTGCCCGTCGCGGCTATCGTTTCCTCGCCGACGCCATCCGCATCGACACAGCCGCTGACAGGGGGCCAGGGCCCGGAATCGAGGATCTCGTTCCGCCTGCAGAATCCCCTCGTGTTGAACTTGCGGACGCGGGCACGCCACCGAACCGACCCCATCGGACTCATGTCTGGATAGGATTCGGCTTTGGTTTGGTCCTGGTGCTCGCGGCCTCGCTGACCTGGATTCTCTACTCCCACAATCAATCCTCGCCAAAGATTCGTTCCCTGGCGGTGTTGCCATTGGAGAGCCTATCGGGTGATGCTTCGCAGGATTACTTCGCCGATGGGATGACCGACGCGTTGATCACCGACTTGGCGCAAATCAGCGCGTTGCGCGTGATCTCCCGCACTTCGGTGATGACCTATAAACGCGCTCGCAAGCCCCTGCCCGAGATCGCCCGCGCGCTGAATGTGGAAGCTGTCGTGGAAGGAACGGTGGCGCGTTCCGGCGAACGCGTAAGGATCACGGCCCAGTTGATCCAAGTGCCTGATGAAAAACACCTCTGGGCGCAGAGCTATGAGGGAGATCTACAGGACACGCTCGCGCTGCAGAACCGCGTAGCTCGCGCGATTGCCGAGCAGATCCAGGTGACTTTGAACCCCCAGGAGGAGGCTGCGCTGAATAAATCGAAGACAGTGAACGCAGACGCATATGAGGCCTACCTCAAGGGACGGTACTTCTGGAACAAAAGAACCCGAGAAGGTCTAGTGAAAGCGACCGATTATTTTCACACTGCGATCGACATCGACCCGACCTACGCGAGGGCATATAGCGGCTTGGCCGATTCCTATGCGCTGTCGGGAGACTGGGAATACGGGATCCTACCGCCACAAGATGCCTTTCCCAAAGCCAAGGCGGCCGTGACCAAGGCGCTGGCCCTGGACGATAGCCTAAGCGAGGCCCACACCTCGCTGGCCTTCATCCAGGATCTCTACGATTGGCATTGGGCATCCGCCGAGAAGGAATACAAGCGCGCGCTCGCGCTCAATCCCGGCTATGCGACGGCTCATCACTGGTACGCCTGGCACCTGATTGTGATGGGACGGAATGCCGAGGGCATTGCTGAATTGAACAAAGCGGAGAGCCTAGATCCCCTCTCCCTCATTATCAGCGCTGACCTGGCGGATGCATTGTGCATCGCTCACCGTTATGAGGAATCCGTACGGCAAAGTCAGAAGACCATCGAGTTGGACCCGCATTTCGCCGTCGCTCATTATCAACTGGGCCAGGCTCTGGAGCAGCTACACAAGCATGATGAAGCCATCGCGGAATTCCGGAGAGCCCTCGAGCTTTCGGGAGGGAATACGACATTCGAATCCAATCTTGCCAATGCATATGCCGTTTCAGGAAGCAAGGAAGAGGCCATGAAGATAGTCAAGGACCTCGAAAACCGGCAGAGTCAAGGCTCTTCGACCGACGCGAGTATTGCCTTGATTCATGTCGGACTCGGCGACAACGACCGGGCGATGGTCTGGCTGAACAAGGCCCTTCAAGCGCGATTCAATCCTTCCATCCTCATGCGACCGGTCTTCGATCCACTCCGGTCTGACCCCCGGTTTCAGGGTCTCCTGCACCGTATCGGCCTCCCAGGTCGCGATGCGGTCGTCCGCTGATGGGACTCAACTAGGTTGATGTAAGTCGGTTTTCCCGCGAAGCCGAGTATGCCGGCGATGAGTACTAGACGCCGCGTTCGTCATATGCCAATGCCTACAGTACGGAAGAACCAGAATGCGGAAGTGATCCACAACCCCATGAGAATCAAGAACAGCACACCTCCCGCGAGTGGCAGCACCCAGCCTCGGAAGCCGCCTGAGCGGACAATGAAGACCTTAGCGAGAACGGCACCATACAGAAATGTTCCTAGCAATGAATGAATGTAGACGCGGGTATTGTCGGTCCCGAAGCCGAGCATGAAGATGCAGTGGTAAGCCACCGGCAGTGTCAGCAGGACGGCTGTGCGCCCAGACCAGCGATGTACCGCATGGTAGAAGCGACCCTTGGGTGGGAGAGGTAGCACTTCATAGATACGCGACGCTGTCAGTAACTGCCCAAAAGCCAGCAGCAACACGGCTGTTATCAACCATGCCTTCATATGTAGTGTGTCGCTGAAGAAGAGATGCGAAAAAGGAGTTTCGTAGGACTGCTTGACGGTATTGCTCGCCACAAAACCGACAATGAGCGGGATGATTGCGAACAGTAGCAGAGCAAGTACAAGGAACACTCGAATAGAAATGGTCCGCCCGGTGGGAGCGGTCTTCTCGCTTATTGAGCTATTCAACATAATCCGCACGTTGTCTAGGAGACTGTCGCCCTTAAGAGTTTGATCGCATCACGGGTCGTTGTACGCATCGAGTCGGCGGTGACCAGCTTCGCGCCTTCCGATCGCGCTCTTGCTGAATTTCTTTGAGTCCTCGGGGCCGGGCGCTCTGTTGGGCGGAACACCCTTCAGCACATCGAAGGTGCGTGCGCCGACCTCGGGGGGCATTGGCGCAAGCCATGGCGACGCGAGAAGCGTCGCTTGCGCGTCGGACAGCCCTTGCGCCGGCGCGTTCTCATCGTGGTTCGGCTGAATTCGTAGTCTTTCGAATGGCCCTGAGCGTCGATCGGCCGGTAAATAGGCTCCACGACATCCACCGTGCAGGACGCGCAGGAACCCTTTGTTCACCCACGATCATCGCCAACGAGCAAGACTTATTGAGGTCATGGACCAACCGTCCAACGCCTGGCGGCGGGGGGCTGGGGCCGGGCGGGCGGAGTCGCATGTACTCATCTAGGGTTCCTTGCAGTGATGGCGGGGGTGCCTGTGCCCGTCTATATCAACAAAGCGAGGGTTTATTCCCGATGCGCAGCTTGGCCCGAGACGGTCGACACCGAGAGGCTGGTCGCCCAGAATGGCAAGTTCTGATGCGCCAGAGAGGTGTCACAGGTTCACGCCGAGGAGTTCTACCATGATCGGCGTCAGGGCAGCTTCAGACCGGTTCCCCGCCGGCACCTCAGGACGCAAGGATTCGGATGGGGAGAAATGATAATGATGATTACATTGAAAGCGTCCGCGATGATCGGGGAATAGATACTCTTGCTTGATTGCCGAGACTGTTGGGATGACCGTGCCCGCGCGGTGATCTATCGCCAGGGCACGGAGAGGCCGGCTCGACGCACGGGTACGTCGGGTCAACTGACCAGTAGAACCGACCACAGTCACCCGCCCACTCCGCTGCTCAACCGAGTCGGGAACCGATCAGGTTGTTGAAATTCGAATTGAGTCGACTGCTCCATAGCAGTGGCACGCGTGCTATTGATGAGCCGTCGCATAGCTGGGATTGAGCGCCCGCGCTTGTATATCTTGCCGGCGGATGCCCGATCCCAATCGCAAAGATCCTAGATGAAGGCCAGCGAGGTGCGGGCCTCGCTTAGGCTATCGTCCTTCGCCAATAATTCGCGTACCGGTGCCTGCCACATTTCCATCGGAGCCGAAGTCGACGTCGAACTCGCTCGGACCAAACGGCAACATCCCGGCCACGCGATAGGTCCAGGTTGGCCCCAGTGCGTTGCGATACCTGACAATGAGTGCCGGGCGGCCGAGGATCTGCTGGACCTCGGGCGCACTCAAGCCGACTGTGATGGCAGCCTCTTGGCGTTCGGTGACCGTTATGCCACTTGCGGCCTGCGCCTCAGCGGTACCGACCTGACACCCTAATTTAGTACGCGATCGGAGTAGAGTCCGCTTCCCGAGAGAGCGGACCATGAAGGCAAAGCGATTTACCGAGGAACAAATCATCGCCGTACTGAAGGAGGCCGACGCAGGTGCCAAGACCAAGGATCTGTGTCGCCGGCACGGGATCTCCGAGCCGACCTTCTACAACTGGAAAGCTAAATACGCCGGGATGACAGTGTCGGAGGCCCGACGGCTCAAGGAGCTCGAGCAGGAGAACGCCAAGCTCAAGCGCCTGCTGGCCGAGGCCGAGCTCGACAAGGCGGCGCTGAAGGACCTGCTGCACCGAAAAATCTAAGCCCGCAGGCCAGGCGCGCGGCGGTCGAGAAGTTAATGACTGAGCGTGGCTTTGGCGTGACGCGTGCCTGCGGGCTAGTGGGCATCTCGCGCTCGTTGTATCGCTACCGCAGTCGGCGTGCGGACAGCGGACCACTGCGCGCGCGAATCGAGGAGATCGCTGCGGTCAAGCGACGCTATGGGTATCGACGCGTGTATGTGCGCCTGCGGCGGGGGGGTGGGCGGTTAACCGCAAGCGTGTCTATCGCCTTTACCGGGAGGCGGCCTTCGCCGTGCGGCGGCGCAAACGCAAGCGGATTGGGCCGTTCGAGCGCAAGCCGTTGCCGAAGCCAACGGCGGCCAACATCAGTTGGTCGATGGACTTCGTGGCTGACGGGCTTATTGGCGGTCGGCGGCTACGCTGCCTGACGATAGTCGACGATTGCACGCGCGAATGTCTCGCGATCGAAGTCGACACTTCCATCACCGGCTTGCGAGTCCAAGCCGTGCTCGATCGACTCGCCGACACGCGCGGCCTGTCGAAATCCATCACCGTCGACAATGGCCCCGAATTCTACGGTCAAGTGCTCGACCAATGGGCTTATCGGACGGGAGTGGAGCTCTCCTTCATCCGACCCGGCAAGCCAAACGAGAACGCCTACATTGAAAGCTTCAACGGCAAGTTCCGCGACGAGTGTCTGAACGAGCATTGGTTTCTGAGCCTCGCGCATGCTCGTTCCGTCATCGAAGCCTGGCGCATCGAGTACAACACCGAACGACCGCACAGCTCGCTCGGCAACCGCACACCGGAGGAGTTCGCCGGCACTCAGCCAACGCAGGACGAAGAACGTGTATCTTTAACCGCGGACTCTACCGCCAGTTCGTACTAAAAGGGGTGTCAGGTCGGCATCGCTACAGCCTCCCCTCGACGTAGGTAAGAAACACGAAGCTTCAAGGCTACGCTGGTGATGACGCTTTTTGAGCAGCTCGGGCTCAACAAGCGCGAAGCCGCTGACATGGTCGACCGCTTCTTCGGAGAAATAGCGACCGCGTTGGAGGCGGGTGACGTCGTGCAGTTGACCGGCTTCGGCGAGTGCGAGACAAACGCCGGCGTCCCGGACGCAATCCGAAAACGGGTGAGCCGATCCCTGTATTGGCGCGGCGCGTAGTAACCTTTAGTGCCAGCTCAAAGCTGCGCGCATTAATTCAGCCGATACGCCGCGAGTAACGCGCTACTTGCCATCGCGGCATGTTCGCCCCGAGCAAGACCGCTCGCGGACCGTTGCAGTCGTTCAGCGTCTCAAGAGCCGACATTGTTCGACGGGCCCGCAGTATGAGTACATCGAGCGCTATCGCATGGTGCAAGCCGCCGACGGCACTCCTTTCCCGGCGCCGTAGGACGGCGCCTACATACTGCAGCAGCGCGTTAGTGCCATAGTGCCAGCGACGTTTGAGCCGGCGAGATCGGCACGCTGGCGACACCGGAGGAGACACCATGAACTCGGCTTTCGCGCGATATTTTCTGCCCGCCATCGCGGCGCTCGCCTGCGGCACCACACTCGCGGACGTGCGCTTGACCAACGACTTCGGTGGCGGTTATGTCAGCACTTATACGATCGCTACCGGCAACCCATATACCGATCCCACGCTCCTTGAGTGCTCGCGCTCGCGTGGCCGGCAGAACGAGCCCGCGGTCGCGGTCGATCCGCGCGACACGCGCGTGCTGATCGGGAGCTCCAACGACTATTGTGGCGTCTACAATGACGGCGAAGATGCGAACGGCGCGCCGATTGCGTCGGGCCCGGTGTGGCTCGGCTACTATCGCTCGGAAAACGGCGGTGCAAGCTTTCGCAGCTCGCTCGTCCCCGGCTATCCGGACGACACCTCGCCGTACGCCGCGCTCGCAAAGGTCCGTACCGCGGGCGCCGGTGATCCGGTCATCGCCTGGGACGGGCATGGCCGCGTGTTCATGGGCTCGGAAAGCTCCGGCGACCCTGCCGGTTCGCCGAAGACCTTTGGCGACGTATGGGTCGCGCGCTTCGATAATCCTGGCGGCGAGAACGGCGACACGCTGAACGACGGGAAGCGATTCCTCGGGTCCGTCGTCGTTGGCAAAGGATCGGCCGCGCCGAACCTGCTTGGCG
>Ga0070670_100003684_pt1 | contig 12766 bp, 6 predicted proteins | sample KBSS63metaG_FD_64665 | JGI IMG/M metagenome (GOLD analysis project Ga0070670, IMG submission 64665) | Switchgrass rhizosphere microbial communities from Kellogg Biological Station, Michigan, USA - KBS S6-3 metaG | ecosystem: Host-associated > Plants > Roots > Rhizosphere > Soil ... | reverse complement strand
TCAGCGCGGCGAAAGCGCTCGGGAATTTCCGCCTCAGGAGCCGGCAGCACCTGGTTATAACCGAAGCCGTTCACATAGCTCATCTGCAGACCATCGATGAGCATCCCGTAAAAGCGGGCGAAATCATTAGTGCCCTGCTTGAACGGCGCGCGGTGGGTCTCTTGGAAATAGTGTGTCAGCGGGCGAGGGAAATGTACGGGGTCCTGCTCCCATGATCCCGGCCCTGGCGGGTCGAAATCGAGTTTGATCGAGGCCTCTGACGCGCTCATGGCAGCCCTCCCGTTGGCACTCCGCGCCTCCCGGGCGCTTCAGCGACCATTACTCCCAGACTCTGTGGATGCGAAGCATTCCGGTGCGCAAAATGATCCGGCCTTCGGTGGTAGAGGTTGCCTTTGCGGCCAGAGGGCCCTCTTCAACACACTCAGTCACCGGCCACGGGCGCAAACTCGCTGCGAGAAATCCAATTGTTGGCAGCGCCGACTGCTGCGCGCGTGCCGCAAGGGGCCATGCGGCTGCGCTCCCAGCAGGGTGATGAACTCGTTTCGCCCTCAATACAGTCCGCCGGTGCCTGTGCGCACTGCGCGGTCGGCGTCGGGCGACACCGGCACCGGAACACCGCTCGCGGCTTCCCCTCCGATCACCGAGTAGTTGCCGGGCGGCGCGGTCCCGGGCTTAAACGGCTCAAGGATCGCGTTCGGGTCGCCCGGGCCAGCGCGCATACCGCTCTTGGCGTCGACCCGGATGAGCTTGATGCCGGGCGGCACACGGAACGGTATCGGCGGCTTGTCGGCAAGCGCGACCTTTAGGAAGTCGCGAACGATCGGCGCCGCGAGGTGGCCGCCCGTGGCGAGGCGGCCGATGTGGCGCGGCTTGTCATAGCCCATGTAGACGCCGCAGACGATTTCGGGCGAATAGCCGATGAACCAGACGTCCTTTTCGTCGTTGGTCGTGCCAGTCTTGCCGGCAATCGGCTTGCCGACCTCGCGAACGGCAGTCGCGGTGCCGCGCTGGACGACGCCCTCCATCATCGAGGTGATCTGGTAGGCGGTCATCGGATCGATCACCTGCTCGCGGCGGTCGACCAGCGATGGCTCGGTCTGGTTGCTCCATTTGTCGGCGTCGCAGCCGCGGCATTCGCGCTCGTCGTGACGGTAGATGGTATGGCCGTAGCGATCCTGGATGCGGTCGACGAGTGTCGGCTTCACCCGCCGGCCGCCGTTGTCGAACATCGAATAGGCGGTGACCATGCGGAGCACCGTGGTCTCGCCGGCGCCGAGCGCGTAGGAAAGGTAGGGCGGCAGATCGTCGTAGACGCCGAAGCGCTTGGCGTATTCGGCGATCAGCGGCATGCCGATATCCTGCGCGAGCCGCACCGTCATGACGTTGCGCGAGTGCTCGAGGCCGAAGCGCAGCGTCGAGGGGCCATAAAACTTCCCGCCGTAGTTCTCCGGCCGCCAGACGGCGCCCCCCGCGCCAGTGTTGACCTCGATCGGGGCGTCAAGGAACACGCTCGACGGCGTGTAGCCGTTGTCGATGGCGGCGGCATAGACGAGCGGCTTGAAGGATGAGCCAGGCTGCCGCAGCGCCTGGGTGGCGCGGTTGAACTGGCTCTGGTCGTAGGAGAACCCGCCCACCATCGCCAAAATGCGGCCGGTCTGCGGGTCCATCACCACCATGGCGCCGGAAATCTCCGGGATCTGCCGCAACCGGTACTCACCCTTCTCTTTCGACACCGGCTCGACATAGACGACATCGCCAGGCGAAAGGACCTGGGTAACGCGCTGGATCGCCTTCGCCGCCCCGCTCGCCGCCTTTGCCCATTTGACCCCCTCGAGCGGCACGATACCGACTTCGCGATCCTTGGCTACGGCGCCGCCAGGATCGCGCGCCGGCTGCAGGCCGACGCGCGCCGATTGATCGTTCACCTCAAGCACCACCGCGAGGCGCCAAGGCTCGATGTCGGAGAGCGACTTCACTTCGGCGAGCTTGGTCCCCCAATCGGCGCCGATCTGGATCTTCGTGACCGCGCCGCGCCAGCCTAACGACTCGTCGAAGTTGACGAGGCCATTGATCATGGTCTTGCGCGCCAGCACCTGCAGCTTGGGGTCCAGCGTGGTTCGCACCGACAGACCACCTTCATATAGCTTTTTGCCGCCGTACTTCTCGGAGATGTAGCGCCGCACCTCCTCGGCAAAGTATTCGGCCTTGAATGTGTGCTCGCCGGCCGGCCGCACCGCGATGTTGAGCGGCTCCTTCTTCGCCTTTTCGCCAGCCTCAGCAGGGACGTAGCCGTCCTCGACCATGCGATCGATGACGTAGTTGCGCCGTGCGATGGCCTCATCGCGGCGCCGGAATGGATTGTAGTTGGTCGGCCCCTTGGGGAGCGCGGCGAGATAGGCTGCTTCGGCCACCGAAAGCTCATGGACGGATTTGTCGTAGTAAAGAAGTGAGGCCGCGGCGACGCCGTAAGCGCCCAGCCCGAGATAGATCTGGTTGAGATAGAGTTCGAGGATCTTGTCCTTCGAATAAGTGCGCTCGATACGGAGTGCGAGCAGCGCCTCCTTGACCTTGCGCGTGACCGAAAGCTCGTTGGTCAACAGAAAGTTTTTTGCCACCTGCTGGGTGATCGTCGAGGCGCCCTGCGGACGCCGGCCGCCTCCGTAGTTCTGGACATAGAGCATTACCGCGCGGGCAATGCCATAGGGGTCGAGACCGCCGTGCTCGTAGAAGTTCTTATCCTCGGCAGAGATAAAGGCATGGATGACGAGCTTTGGTACCGCCTGGATCGGCAGATAGAGGCGCCGTTCGCTGGCGTATTCGGCGAGGAGCGACCCGTCGGCGGCGTGCACGCGGGTCATTACCGGCGGCTCATAATCCTTAAGCTGAGAATAGTCGGGCAAATCCTTGGAGAAATGCCACAACAGGCCTGCAGCCGTAGTGACGGCGACAATGAACACGATGGTTCCTGCCGCAAACAACAAGCCGAGAAACCGCAACAGGATTTTCATTGCGAACGTCTCGCCCCATCCGAGCCGGTACACCCACCGGATCGGCTCAGGCTCGGCAACACGGCAACCGCCCAACGCGCCGGATTTGGACCGAGCCTGCCCAAGTCCCTCTTATACACGTTTTCTCGTCGCTCCGTTTCTTGTTCAAACTGAGGCCGCAGCGATACCCAAGGGCCCTCATTTTGCGCCGGTATGGGCGCCGGCCATACGGGTCGCGAAATAGCCATCGACCGCCTGCGCGATCGAATCGGCGGTCCGGTCGCGCCAATTCGCCGAAAGAAGCGAATGCAGGTCCCCCCGGTTGGACACGTAGCCGAGTTCGACCAGGACCGAAGGGACGTCCGGCGCGCGCAAGACCCGCAGGCCCGCGGACTTCAGCGGCTTCTTGTGGAGCCGCGTCGCCGTCTTCATTTCGCCCACCAGACGGTGGGCGAATTGCACGGAATAGCTCCTGGTCTCGCGCTGGGCGAGATCGATGAGAATGTCGGCCACATCGTCCGGTTCGGCCTTGAGGTCGACGCCGGCGATGACGTCAGCGCGGTTCTCCTTCTCGGCGAGCCGCGCCGCTTCCGAATCCGAGGCGGTGTCCGAAACTGTATAAACGCTCGCTCCCTGCGCATCCCCCTCGCCGTGCGGCAGCGCATCGGCGTGAATGGAGACGAACAGCGCCGCGCCGGCATTGCGCGCTATACGCACGCGCTCGCCGAGCGGCACAAAGGTGTCGTCGGTCCGCGTCATGAGCACGCGGTACTTGCCGAGCTTCTCGATGTGTTCGCGCAGGCGCTGCGTGAAATCGAGGACAATGTCCTTCTCCAATTCCCCGCTCGCGGCCCTGGTGCCGGTGTCGATGCCGCCATGGCCCGGATCGAGGACGACGAGCGGGCGCGGATCACCGCTGGCCGGTTCCGGTACGTTCGTTGCCGGCGGCTCGCTGCGGGCAACCCGGTTATCGAGGGCGATCCGGCGCAAAAAATTCTCGCGATCGGTCGCGGCGAGATCGAGCACCAGGCGGGCCGGGGCACCGTCTGTCGCGTCAACGACGAAAGCCTTCTCGATCCGTACCGGCTTGGCCAGATCAAACACCATGCGCGAGCCGCCCTGCATAACGAGCCCGAAGCGGTACGCCGTGATCATGCCGCGACCGCCCTCGCCGCTCTTGGGCGGCAGGCGGAAGACCACCTGTGGGATGTCGAGGATCACCCGATAGGGGTCGGCCAGCGTAAAGGCGTGCAGGTCTATCTTCCGGCTCAGATCCATGACGAAGCGCGTCTGCGCCTCGTCGCCGCCGAGCCGGGCGTCGGTCGCAACCGGAAGCGAATCGGGAACGACGGGTTGCGCCGGCCGCTCTCCAGCAAATGCCGCCGAAGAAGCGAGGAGGACGCCGAGAAACACGCAGCTCAGCGCCCGCAAAGCCATCGGCTCTCCCCACCCATCGCGCTCCTTCTACTCCATTAGACACACGTGGTTAACCGAAACTTAAATGACTAAATACGGAAGTGGGGAGATTCGGCCCAGGTTGTTCGCAGGTGATCAATTGGGCAAATCCTTGGGCAAATTCGCGGAGCGGCTTGCCAATTCCCCACCGGGGGCCTTAAGAAGGATTTGCTGACAGGTTCCAGTTCTGTCCCGGTCAAGGGCAACGGCACCTCTGCCGCAATGCTCTCTAGCCGATAGGGGACGGCGGACGCCCGTTTGCGGCCACTCCGGCGCTAACAAGGATGCGCCGACGGACGCGGCGCGAGCGACAGGCCGACCCCTCCAAGGAGGTGGCAACAGGAACTTGGCGCGCGGCCGGCGGCAATCCGCTTCCGGAGCGAGCCGACAGCGCAAGCAACCGCGTGATCCCCTAAGGCGGCGCCGAGCCGTCCCACCACGGTTGGAGTTCATGTTCGAGGCGGAAGTCGAGTTTCGGTCGAATCGATGTGGGAGCGTCCACGCGGCGTTCTCCGACTCGCTGATCGATCCCGCTCGCCGCGCTCGGAGTTCTCGATCCGTTTCCTTCACCGACAATTGGGCGGCTCACCGTCCGCCGCCGCCACTGACGGCGCGGGGCGAGCGGCAGCAGGCCGGCCCTCATGAGAATTGCAAATGGCCAACAAGATGCTCATCGACGCGACCCATCCGGAGGAAACCCGGGTGGTCGTCCAGCGCGGCAATCGCGTCGAGGAATTCGACTTTGAATCCGCACACCGCAAGCAGCTGAGGGGCAACATCTATCTGGCGAAGGTGACGCGCGTTGAGCCGTCGCTGCAAGCCGCCTTTGTAGACTACGGCGGCAATCGCCACGGATTTCTCGCCTTCAGCGAAATTCATCCCGACTATTATCAGATCCCGATCGCCGATCGGCAGGCGCTGATCGACGAAGAAGAGCGCGCCCAGCGCGCTGCCGAAGACGAAGCCGACCGGCGTTCCAGCCGGCACCGTCGCGGGCGTGGCCGACACTCGGCCGCAAGGCGCGACGACGAGGTCGTGCGCGGGGAATTCACCGAAGTACAGGCCGGCGACGCACTGGCAGCGGACGAGATGGCCGTGGCAGCCATCGGCGACGAAGACTCCGCAACCGGCCGTGAGGCCGACGTCCCCGCCGAAGTCCATGAAGGACCACGCAGCGACCTGGAGGCCGAAGAGCCCGCGGAGCCCGCCGCGGCGGAAGCCGCTGCCAGCATGGCCGAGCCGGTTGTCGAGGCGTCCACCGCGGACACAGCAGAGACCGCGCCCTCGCTGGCGCACATAAGCGAATCCGGCCGCGTCGAAGAGATTGGCGAAACCGCGGTTGCGGCCGGCGAAGGAGACCACGGGGCGCCCGAGAACGGTGAATCCGTCCAAGCGGCCGAGCGCGACCATGCCGGAGAGGACGGCGAGGAGGACGAGGCGGCGGAAGAAATCGTAGAATCGGTCGGCGGCGCCGACGCGCTCGAGGAGGTGCCCGACCGGGCGCAGCGCTACCGCCGCCAGTACAAGATCCAGGAAGTGATCAAGCGCCGCCAAGTCATGCTGGTGCAGGTGGTCAAGGAGGAGCGTGGCACCAAGGGCGCAGCGCTCACCACTTATCTCTCGCTCGCCGGACGCTATTCGGTGCTGATGCCGAACACCGCCCGCGGCGGCGGCATCAGCCGCAAGATCACCAGTGCGGAAGATCGCTCTCGGCTCAAGGAGATTGCGCAGGAACTCGAAGTTCCCGAAGGCATGGGCGTGATCCTGCGCACCGCCGGAGCGGCGCGCACCAAGACCGAGATCAAGCGCGATTTCGAATACCTGCTGCGGCTGTGGGAGACGGTCCGCGATCTCACGCTGAAATCCACGGCGCCCAAGCTCGTGTACGAGGAAGGATCGCTGGTCAAACGTTCGATCCGCGACCTCTACGGCAAGGACATCGACGAGGTGGTCGTCGCCGGCTCGGACGCTTACCAGGAAGCGAAGGACTTCATGCGCATGCTCATGCCGAGCCATGCGAAGAACGTGAAGCTCTATGCCGACACGCAGCCGCTGTTGTCGCGCTACGGCGTCGAAAGCCAGCTCGACGGCATGTTCTCGCCGGTCGTGCAGCTGCGCTCCGGCGGCTATGTCGTGCTCAATCAGGCCGAGGCGCTGGTCGCAATCGACGTCAATTCCGGACGCGCGACGCGCGAGCATCACATCGAGGACACCGCGCTCAAGACCAACCTCGAAGCGGCGGACGAGATCGCGCGTCAGCTCCGGCTTCGCGATCTCGCCGGCTTGATCGTCATCGACTTCATCGACATGGACGAGAAGCGCAACAATCGCGCGGTCGAGCGGCGGCTGAAGGAGTGCCTGAAGCAGGATCGCGCCCGCATCCAGGTCGGCCGCATTTCGCATTTCGGCCTGTTGGAGATGTCGCGACAGCGCATCCGCACCAGCGTGCTCGAAAGCTCGACGGAGAAGTGCCCGTATTGCGGCGGCAGCGGCCATGTACGCTCGGTCTCTTCGCTGGCACTGCAAGTGCTGCGCGCGCTCGAAGAGCAGCTTATGAAAGGCGCCACGCACAATCTCGTCGCCCGTACGCGCCGGGACGTCGCGCTCTATGTGCTCAATCAGAAGCGCGCGCATCTGCGTTCGCTGGAGGAGCGGTTCGCGATCACCATCACGATTGCCGCCGACGAGACGGTAACCGCGCCACAGGCCTTCGTCATCGACCGCGGCGAGCAGGTCCATTCGCTCGAAGCGGCAAGGACCCGCGCCGAACAAACCGAGGCGCACTCGACCGCGCCGCTCGAACCGGAAGAAGACGAGTCGGAGGAGGCTGGCGCCCTCGAGAGCGAAGACTCCGAGGCGCTGACCGCGGATGGTGGAGCCGAGCAGGGCGAAGCTGGCGGCCGCCGCCGGCGGCGCCGGCGGCGGCGCGGACGCAACGGCGCCGACGCCCCAGTGCATGACCGCCAGGAAAGCACGGCGGAGGAAACTCACGCCGCCCCGATGGAAGCCATCGGCGAACCGGTCGAGGACGGCGAATTCGTGGAGCAAGACGCCGGCGAGTTGGCCGCGGACCAACGCGGCGACTCCCACCGCGAAGGCGACCGACGGCGGCGGCGCCGTGGCCGCCGTGGCGGCCGCCGCAACCGGCTTGAGCGCGGCGAGGGCGAACAGGCTGCGCCGCACGATCACCGCCCGCACGAGCGGGAGCAGCATTATTCGCCTCTGGGTGAATCGCCTCCACCGACTGTTTCCGATACCGACCCCGAAGGGGTTGTTGCTGACTTTGATAGCGAGCCGGCAGAGACCTCGCCGCAGGCGGTTTCAGAACCGGTGGATGCGCACGAACCCGCGGCTTCCGCGCCGGATCAACAGCACGAGCCGCAGCGTCGGCGCTCGACTGTGCGCGAGCCGGCTCCAGGGGCTGGCACGAGCGTCGTGACCCAGCCAGAGCCGACACCGCCCTCCCCGACGCCCGAGGCGCCGGTTGCGGCCGAACCCGCCGAGGCCGAGCAAGTCGACCGTCCGCGCCGGACCGGATGGTGGTCGCGCCGGATCGCCGGTGGTTGATGGGCGGCGCCGACCGTAGTCGCCCGAAGCCTCTGTGAGGCGGTGCGGAGCGCGCGATGAAGAGCGGTTGGGTTGAGCGCGACGCCGCCGCGTTCGTTGCCGAGGGCGCAAAGTCCGGCATCGACCGTGACTTGGCGCTTCGCGTCTATACGACGCGGCTGCTCGGCCGCGACCCCAAGCTGGTGCTTCACGGCGGCGGCAATACCTCGCTCAAGACCCGAATTCCCGACCTCTTCGGCGACGAGGCTGACGTTCTGCACATCAAAGCGTCTGGCGCCGACATGGCGACCGTCGACCCTGCGGGGCTTCCGGCGGTGCGGCTTGCGCCGCTGCGTCGTTTGCGCGCACTCGACGCAATCGCGGACGAGGATCTGGTTGCCGTCGAGCGCGCCAATCTGGTCGAGCCGACGGCGCCTACTCCCTCCGTCGAGATCATGCTGCACGCGTTCCTGCCGCACAAATTCGTCGATCACACGCATGCGACCGCGGTGCTCAGCGTCATCGACCAGCCGAACGGCGAGCAACGATGGGCCGAAGTCTTTGGCGGCCGACTGGCCTTCGTGCCGTATCTCATGCCCGGCTTCGGCCTCGCCAAGAAGGCAATCGAGGTTTTCGAGCACGCGAAACCGAGTGACGGCCTCATTCTCAGCAAGCACGGCATCGTCACGTTCGGCGACAGCGCGCGCGAGGCCTATGAGCGCATGATCGAGATGGTCTCGGCCGCCGAAGATTTTATTGCGCGGCAACGCAAGCGCACCCGCAGTGCCGCGCCCAAGGCCGGCGACATCGCCCTGCTCTCCTCGGTCGCGCCAATCGTGCGCGGCGCGTGCAGCGGGGAGGACGAGATGATCGAGGGCGCCTGGCGACGGCTGGTGCTCGATTTTCGCGGCAGCGAGGCAGTGCTGAATTTTTTGCAGAACAACGACTTAATCCGACTGAGTGAAAGCGGCGTGATAACGCCCGATCATACTATCCGTACCAAAAACTGGCCGCTTGTCCTGCCGACACCAGAGGCCGGCAAGCTCGGCGACTTTGCGCACATCGCGCGTGAAGCAGCCGCGAGTTTTGCGGAGCGCTACCGGCGCTATTTCGAACGTAACAACGCGCGCACCGGCGGCATCAAACTCGAGCTCGATCCCCTGCCCCGCGTTGTGCTGGTGCCGGGGCTCGGCTTTTTCGGCCTCGGCCGTTCGAAGCGCGACGCCGTGATCGCTGCCGACATAGCCGAGGCCTGGGCCGAAGGGGTGGGTGACGCCGAAGCGATCGGCCGTTTCCAGTCGATTTCCGAAGCGGAGATGTTCGATTGCGAATATTGGCCGCTGGAGCAGGCTAAGCTCGGCACACGCAAGGAGCCGCCGCTCGCCGGGCAAATCGCCGCCGTCACCGGCGCGGCCGGCGCGATCGGGGCGGCAACGGCGAAAGCTTTTGCCGCGGCGGGTGCTGAAGTTGCCATGCTCGACGTCGACCTTTCGGCGGCGACCGAGCGCGCGCGCGGCGTGGGCGCAACGGCACTGCCGGTGCGCTGCGACGTTACCGATGCGACGTCCGTAAGGGCAGCCTTCGATCAGGTGGCTGCCGCTTTCGGCGGCGTCGACATTGTGATTTCCAACGCCGGCGCCGCTTGGCAGGGCCGCATTGGCGACGTCGACGAAAGTATTCTGCACAAAAGCTTTGAACTGAACTTCTACGGCCATCAGCGCGTGGCGCAGGCGGCGGTCGGGATCATGTTGGCGCAGGGGACCGGCGGGTGCCTCCTCTTCAACGTCTCGAAGCAGGCGGTGAACCCCGGTCCGAACTTTGGGCCCTACGGCATCCCGAAAGCGGCGGCGCTGGCGCTCATGCGCCAATACGCGCTCGACTACGGGGCCGACGGCATCCGTGCCAACGCCGTCAACGCCGACCGCATCCGCTCCGGCCTGCTGACGCCGGACATGATCGCGTCGCGCGCCAAAGCACGCGGTCTGACCGAGAAGGACTACATGAGCGGCAATCTGCTCGGACGCGAGGTGACCGCGGAGGATGTGGCGCAGGCCTTTTTGCACCACGCGCTGGCGCTCAAGACCACAGCCGACGTCACCACCGTCGATGGCGGCAATATCGCTGCGGCGATGCGGTGAACTTTCAATCGCTCGACAAGATCGCGTTCTTGAGGATCGGATAGATCTGGCTTTCCCAGCGCTTGCCGCTGAACACCCCGTAATGGCCGACGCCGGGCTGCATGTGGTGGCGCTTGAGATAGGGTCGCATCCCCTTGCACAAGTCGTGCGCCGCGACCGTCTGGCCGACGGCGCAAATGTCGTCGCGCTCGCCCTCGACGGTCAGCAACATCGTGCGGCGGATCGCCCCCGGGTCGATGCGCCTGCCGCGATGTTCGAACCTGCGGAGCGCCAGCGCGTGTTCCTGGAAGATCAGCCGCACGGTCTCAAGATAGAATTCTGCAGTGAGGTCGAGCACGGCGAAATATTCGTCGTAGAACGCCTTGGTGATTGCCGCCTTCTCGACCTCGCCGTTGGCAAGGTTCTCGTACAGCTCGCGATGCGCCTTCACGTGCCGGTCGATGTTCATGCTCATGAAAGCGGCGAGCTGCACGAAGCCAGGATACACGCGGCGGAAAGCGCCGGGGTAGCGAAGCGGCACCGACGCCGTGAGCGTGCGCTCGAACCACTCGATTGACCGTTTCTTGGCGAGATCGTTCACCCTGGTCGGGTTGACGCGGGTATCGATCGGTCCGGCCATCAGCGTGAGTGATCGCGGCTGCGCGGCGTTGCCGGCCTCGGCCATGACCGTGGTGGCGGCGAGCGCGGCCACGCAAGGCTGGCAGACCGCGAGCATGTGCGCCCCGGGCCCCATCACCTCGAGGAACTTGATCAGGTGATCGACATATTCGTCGACGCCGAAGCGCCCCGCCGTCAGCGGCACGTCGCGCGCATTGTGCCAGTCGGTGACGAAGACGTCGTGCTCCGGCAGCATGGTGCGCACGGTCGCGCGCAACAGCGTAGCGAAGTGGCCCGACAACGGCGCCACCATGAGGACCCGCGGCTGCGCCACTGCGACGTCCTTCCTGAAGCGGAGCAGTGTGCCAAACGGGGTCGCGAAGGCTGCTTCCTCGCGGACCGCCACCTCGCGGTTGCCGACCACTACCGAATCGATGCCGAACGCCGGACGCGTATGCGTGAGGCCGGCGCGCGCTATCATTTCGTAGGCCGCGCTCAGGTTGCGCACCGCCGAATTATCGGCGAGCAGTGGCTGGCCGCCGGCGGCGAGCGCCATGGTTGCCCAAGCGCGTACCGGAGCCATGATGTCGGATTGCGTCTGATAGGCGAGATACAGCATCCCAAGCGCCCGCAGGCGCGAGCCGCCTTGCACGGCTCGCCCCCAACCCCGGCGATCCGAAGGCTAGTCGGTTTTTTGTTGCGCCGCGACAAAATTGTGAACATCGTAAGGGGCCGGGGTAACGTCTGAGCCTGTGGCCGCGATGGGGCGCAGCGACGTCCGGGGCATTTTCGCATTGCGATTCCGTCCCAGCGTCGCTGTCCGCGACCCGCAAACCATTGGCTTGGCTTGTGATTTAGAGGGGAAGCGGCATGCCCAAGGCCACCCTGGCGATCGCCAGCAAGAACTATGGATCCTGGTCGCTGCGCGGTTGGCTGCTCTGCAAAATGGCCGGCATCGAATTCGAAGAAAAGCCGGTCGGCTCGGACGATCCTTCAACGCGCGCGGAGTTGCTGCTCCTGTCGCCGTCCTTCCTTGTGCCGTGTCTTACCGACAATGGCCTGAAGATCTGGGACACGTTGGCGATCGCCGAATATCTCCACGAGATCAAGCCAAAGGCCGGCCTCTTTCCCGCCGACCGCGAACAGCGCGCGCATTGCCGCTCGATCTGCGGCGAAATGCATTCGGGCTTCACTAATCTGCGCTCAGCGTTGCCGATGAACCTAAAAGTGCACTATCCCGGGTTCAAGGCCTGGGCCGGAGCGCGCGGCGATATCGAGCGCATCACCACCATCTGGCCCGAATGTTTAGAGGGCTACGGCGGACCGTATTTGTTCGGAGCCGATCCCTGCGCCGCGGACGCGATGTACGCGCCGGTGTGTACGCGCTTTCTGACCTATGACGTCGGCGTCGATCCGCTCTCGGCGCAATACTGCCGCACCATCATGGCGCTCGCGCCGGTGCAAGAATGGGTCGCGGCCGCCAAGCTGGAGCCCGACGAACTCGAAGAGCTGGACATGGAGTTCTGATCTACAAGCGCCCCGCGGCAGCGCGATACTCGGCGCTGGTCATCGCGTAGTGCAAATGCGGCTCGCCATGATGAAGCCGGCGGCCGCGAAGAATGAGCCCGATCTTTTCCGCGACCCGGATCGACCGCCTGTTCTCGGGATGGATGTCGGCGACCACTTCGGGAAGCCCGAGGGTGACGAAGGCATGGTCGAGGACGGCGCGGGCGGCCTCAGTTGCGCGCCCGACTCCCCACGCATCACGGCGAAGACGCCAGCCGATCTCGATTTCCGGTCCCATCGCGTCGAGCGGCATCAGGAGCACCCAGCCGAGGAAACGTGTCGGCTCGGATTTTTGCCGTATCGTCCAATAGCCCTGGCCGAGAGGGTACGGACCGCGCGTCCTCGCTTCGATGAAGGCTTTGTGCTCGGCCTCGTCGGCCCACGGTACCGCGATGAAACGAACGACCTCCGCGTCGCTGTCGAGCTCGAAGCAGCTCGCATTGTCGGCCACGGTTCGCGGTTCGAGCAAAAGTCGCC
>Ga0070670_100003680_pt1 | contig 12780 bp, 11 predicted proteins | sample KBSS63metaG_FD_64665 | JGI IMG/M metagenome (GOLD analysis project Ga0070670, IMG submission 64665) | Switchgrass rhizosphere microbial communities from Kellogg Biological Station, Michigan, USA - KBS S6-3 metaG | ecosystem: Host-associated > Plants > Roots > Rhizosphere > Soil ... | reverse complement strand
GCGACCTGATTGGTGATGTCATCCATCGACGCCGGCTGTGAGCCTTTCAGCACGACGCTCTGCTCCTGCGGAATCACCGGCGCGTTTGCCGGACCGGGATCGAGCTCGATGTACTTCTCGCCGAGCAGCCCGAGATTCGCAACGTGCGCGCTCGCGCCGGGATGCAGCACCACGTCCGGATCGATATCGAGCGTGACCTCGGCTTTCCCATCCGGACGCAGCTTGATGTTCGATACCTTCCCCGCGCGCACGCCCGCCACGCGCACGGCAGACTTGTTGTCCAGGCCTGCCACCGAGTCGAAGACGGCCGTCACTTTGCGCGCGCCGGTTCCGTGGCCGATCTGCACGTCTTCGATCTTCAGGATGAAATACCCGAGGATCGCCAGCACGATCAGCATGAAGACGCCTACTTTTGCTGCGGATGACATGTGCGAAAGGGGAGTTGGGGGTAGGGAGTGCGGAGCCGGAGAACCGTGCCGCTATGGTTCCGTGCTCCCACTCCCCACACCCTACTCCCCACTCCCCCTTTTCAGCGGGTCCACTCCTGCCCGCCTCAGCATCTGGAAAAGCAAAGCAAGTGGTAATCCAACTACGTTGGTGTAGCTCCCGTGGATGGAGTCGATGAACATCGCTCCGATGCCCTGCACGGCGTAGGCGCCCGCTTTATCGAGCGGCTCACCGGTCGAGACATACCACGCGATGTCGCGCTCGTCGAGCGGCAGCATGCGCACCTCGGACTCCGCGACTCGCGTATCGCGCCAGCCGCGCGCGGCGTTCTGCAGCGTGACGCCCGAGTAGACGATGTGCGTCTTCCCGGCGATGGTGGCCAGCATGCGCCTGGCGTCGGCATCGTCCGCCGGCTTCTCCAGCAACTCTTCGCCGAGGAGGACGGTGGTGTCGGCGGCGATGATCCAGGAGTCGGGATGTTTCGCTGCAATTGCCGCGGCCTTGTCGCGCGACAACCGCGCCACATACTCCTCGGGCGATTCGCCGGGCTGATGAACCTCGGGGACGTCGCTCGGCATGACGTCGAACTGCAGGCCGATCGACGCCAGCAATTCCCGCCGCCGCGGCGATTGCGAGGCAAGGATGTACCTCATCGCGCCATGACCAATCCGATGTTCAGCACGACGATGAACCGCGCCTCGGCGACGATGCGATAAACGATGCGAATCCCTTCACTCCGGTAGCTCCAATACCCGCGCAACGGCTCGAAGAGCGGCGCGCCGATGATCGGATCCTCATCGATCGTCTCCAGCGCTTTCGTCGCGACCGCGCGCTGCTCGTCATTAAGCGCCTTCCAATCTTTTTCCACGCGCTCGGCAAAACGCAGGCGGTCGTTCCACATGAGAAGGGATTTTATAACTGTCATCCTGAGCCGCCGAAGGACGGTCGAGGTTATCGAGAGTCCCTCGCCCCGCGGGACGCGGGGAGAGGGAGACACGGAGCGAAGCGGAGTGCGGGTGAGGGGCATAGCCGCACCCCCCTCATCCGGCCTTCGGCCACCTTCTCCCCCGCTGGTGCGGGGGCGAAGGCTCTCGATTGAGAGGCGTGTTTTACGCCCCCAGCAGATCCTCGATCGCCAGCATCGCGCCGCGCTCCACTTCCGCCTCCCCCTCGTCGATCGCGGCGCGCAGCGGGGCGTCGTCGGCGATGTCGATGGTTTCGCGCAGCGCGAGGTACTCATCGTGCGAGATGAGGATGGCGATGGGGCGGTCGTTGCGCAGGAATGTCGTCCGATTGCCGGTCAGCTCGCATTCGCCGACCAGGGCACGAATGTCTTCAGGCGCGTCGAGGATGTCGAAGCGTTTGTCCATGCTGTTCGGGTTCGGCTCCGATCAAGGCTTCGAGATGCGCACGGAACTCATCGCCCAGGGCGGGGTGGCGCAGCGCGTAGTCGACGGTGGCCTTGAGGTAGCCGAGCTTCTCGCCTGCGTCATAACGCTTCCCGTCGAAGACGTAGCCGTAGAATTCGCCGGCGCGCACCAGCTCGCGCAACGCGTCGGTGAGCTGGATCTCGCCGCCGGCGCCGCGCTCGGTCTTTTCCAGAACCGGGAAAATGTCCGGCGGCAGGATGTAGCGTCCGATGATGGCGTAGCGCGACGGCGGCTTCACCTTCGGCTTCTCCACCATATCCGTGATGTGAAAGCGCCGCTTGCCGAGCATGTTGCCCGCCACGATTCCGTACCGCGACGTCTCCTCGTCCGACACTTCCATCAGCGCAACCACCGGCCGTCCTGTCTCTTCGAACACATGCCGCATCTGCAGCAAACACGGCTCGTCGGCGAGGATCACGTCGTCCGGCAGCACGACCGCGAAGGCTTCGCGGCCGACGGCATCCTTGGCCTGCAGAACGGCATGACCAAGTCCGAGCGCTTCCTTCTGCCGGACGGAGATGATGTCGGCCATCCGGCTGACGGTTTCCACTTCATCCAGCAGATCGTTCTTCTTCCGCTCCTGCAGCGAGCGCTCGAGCTCCGCGGTGCGATCGAAGTGATCGAGGATGGCGTCCTTCCCCTTGGAAAGGACGACGACCAGCTTGTCCATCCCAGACCCGAGCGCCTCTTCGATGCCGTATTGCACGATCGGCTTGTCGACGAGCGGCAGCATCTCCTTCGGAATGACTTTCGTCGCCGGAAAAAACCGCGTGCCGAAACCGGCACAGGGGAAGACGCAGGTGCGGAGGGTGGTCATGTTCGGCGAAGGATAGCAGTGCGGGGAGTGGGGAGTGGGGTGTAGGGAGTGGGAGAACGATTCGCTCAAGCGTGTCTCTCTCCTCATCTCCCACACCCGACCCCCTACTCCCCACACCCACGGCAGCGATATTGCTTTCGTCGTGGTAAAACTCTCTCCGGACTGGGCGGGCATGCGTAAACTCCTCATCGTTCTAGCGATTCTCTTCACGGCGGTACCTCTTTGCGCGCAGTGGCGGCGCGCCAATCTCTATGGCGCTGACGTTCGCGCGCTGATCATCGATCCTTCAAATCCCGACACTCTCTACCTCGGCACCAGCGGTGGCGAGGTGTACGTTTCCACCGACGGCGCGAAGTCGTGGCAGAACCCGCGCGGCGGCATCCCGTTTCCGGGCTACGTCGTCGACAACCTCGTGCTCGACCGCAAAGGCCGCCTCTGGGCTGCCTGCTGGGGCGCGTGGGGCGGCGGCGTCGTGGCGGTGTCCGAGGATGGCGGGAAGACGTGGGCGCGGCGCGATGCGGGGCTGGAAGACTTCTCCGTCCGCGCCATCGCCATCGATCCGCACGATGCCGACTACGTCCTCATCGGCGGGCTGACCGGCGTCTATCGCTCGACGGACGGCGGCGATTCGTGGGAGCAGATCTCGGATCAGATCAACGTCGAATCGCTCGCCCTCGATCCGCGCTCGCACGACCGCATCTACGTCGGTACGTGGCGGCAGGGAACGCGCTCGGACGACGGCGGCAAGACCTGGAAGCTGATCAACAACGGCATGGTGCTCGACACGGACATGTTCTCGATCACCATCGACCGCTACAACCCCGACAAGGTGTGGGTTTCGACGTGCGGCTGGGTTTACGCCACGCCGAACCGCGGCGAGAACTGGACGCGCTACCGCGACGGATTCAACAACCGCCGCATCCACGACATCGAGCTCGATCCGTGCGATCCCGATTCGATCTTCGCCGGCTCCGTTGCCGGCCTCTATCGCAGCCATGACGGCGGCAAGAGCTGGTATTCGATCGGCGACGAATCGCTCGTGGTCAACACGATCGCGCTCCATCCGCAGCGGCCCGGCCGCGTGATCCTCGGCGTGGAAGGCGACGGTGTCTATGTCTCCCACGACAACGCGAAGACGTTCACGCGCACGTGCGACGGTCTGCGCAATCTGACCATCACCTCGATCGCTGCCGACGCGTCGCAGCCAAAAAACGTCTATGCCGCGGTGGCATTCGGCGGCGCATCGAGCGGCATCTATCGCTCGACGGACGCGGGCGCAACGTGGAAGAAGCTGCCGACGAATGACCTGCCGCAGATCCTTTCGCTCGTGATCACGGAAGACGCCGCGGTGAAGTTCGTGGCCGGAACGGAGAAGGGATTCTTCTGGAGCGCGGACGGCGAGAGTTGGACGCAGGCGCCGCCGGCCGGCTATCCGATCCGTGTGGATAAGGTGCTGCGCTTCAACCGCATCCGCTACTTTGCGGCCACCGCGGAAGGGGTTTTCACCAGCCGCGATGCCGGCAAGAGCTGGTATCGCCTGGCCGGCGCCGAGAACCGCGCCGTCGACATCGCCATCGGCAACCTCGGCGAGAAGCGAGCGCTCTTCGCGCTGACGAATGCCGGCCTCCGCGCGTTCGACGGAATGCAGTGGATGGCGGTCGCCGCCGCGCCGTCAAAGGGCCGAACGCTCGCCGTGCGCGGAAGCGGAGACGATCAACTCGTCTTCATCGCCGGCGCGCAAGGCGTGAAAGCGGGACGCATCGATGCGAATGGGGCGTGGACGGAGATGGAAGCGCCCGATGCGCAGTTCGCCGCCGTCTTCGGCGGATCACGCAGTACCGACAACTTCGTTTTCCTCACCTCGCGCCAGCAGCACGAGATGCTCGTGGCCGAGCCGAAAGCCTCCGACTGGCGATCCTTCCCGCTTCCATCCTGGACCGCCGAGGTGACGTCGGTCGCCCTCGACCCCTTCAACACCGACCGCCTCTACGTCGGCACCCTCGGCGAAGGCGTCTTCATCTACGAAGGAAAGTCGGGCAAGTACGAGGCAAAGAAGAAGGTCGCGGAAGCGGTCGCGGTGACGGGCACGAACTGACGCAGATCTAACATCGAGAGCCCTTCTCCCCCGGCGTCTTCTTGCCGGGGGAGAAGGTGCCGAAGGCGGATGAGGGGGCAGGAGCTTTCGCGGACTGCGGTTTCAGGCACCGCCCCTCACCCGCACTCCGCTTCACTGCGTGTCTCCCTCTCCCCGCTAAAAGACGCGGGGAGAGGGACTCTTGATCGCGCCATTCACTTCACCGGATCGTAGTACCGCACCACCACCATCCCCACACCCTTCTGCGCTTGCTCCGACGTTGGATCGGCAGAGAGGATGGCCATCACGTTGGGCAGCTTGTGGTCGTAGATGAGGATCTTGCTCGTTCCCTGCCGCGGCTTGCCGAGGGATTGGCGGAGGAACGCGCGCTCCTCTTCGAATGCTTTCGGCGCATCCTGCAGGATCGTGAACAGTTCGAAGCGGATCGACGTCAATCGTTCGCCGGCGAACTGCAGCGTGAGCGATTTATCGTCCGCGTAATCGACGGTGAGCTGGCCGGCGGCATCGCCCTTTTTCGTCTTCCAGCCGTTCGACTCCAGCGCCTTGATCGCCGCGGCGCGATTCATCCCGATGACGAGATGGAAGGACTCCGGACGCATCCAGGAAACTTTGCTGTTCGACGGAAATGCGGTCGCGAACAAGAGAGCCAAAACCGCGATCATGCCGCTCCCTGCGTCGTGGCCTCGGCTTTGAGTTGCGGATCCCAGCCGACGACGGCGTTCCCTGTTCCGATCACCGTCCAGTAGCCGTAAACCTCCGCCGGATACGACGGGAAGTCGAGCGCGGAGAGCATCCACGCCAGCGAGCCGGCTTTGACTTCGCTCACCGCCATGTCCATGAACTCCGGCAGCACCGCGATCAGCTCGCGCGTCCGCCCTTTGCGCATCAGGTCGAGCACTTTCATGTCCCACAGATAGCCGCTGTGCTCGTACACGTGCTCGCGCGACATGTCCTCGGGAATGTCCGGCTCCGTCGTGAAGTGGCGGTGCGAAAGCGTGTTCGACGCCAGCAGCACCGCGCGCCGTCCGCTCTTTTCGATCGCACGCTTCGTGGCCTGCCCGAGCTTCAGCATCTGCTGTTGCCCCATCTCGTTCGAAAAGTAGTACGGCGAGTTGTTCGACGAGATGCCGACGATCGGGATGTCCCACTCGGGATTCATCATGTGGCACGAGACGATCGTGCCGTAGTCGACGCGGAAGTTCGGGTTGCGCATCATCTTCGTGATCAACCCGTCGCGCGCCCCTTCCTCGGCGATCAGCTCCGCCAGCTCGACATCGACTTTGATGTCGTAGTTGAAGCGAAAGAGGTTCGGGAAGATCGGATCGACCGACAACCCGTGGAACTCCGGGATGCCGAGGAAGTGATGGCCGATCACGGTCTGCCAGTGAGGGGAGTGGACGAGAAACACATCCGGCTTCTTCTCCAGAAAATGCTTGCGCGCCCGTTCGTAGCCCCAGCGCAGCACCTCCCATCCGCACTCCGACTTCGGTTCGTTGCGCCAGTGGTTCTCGCCGTAAACGATGTGCGGCGGATGAGGAGCGAGGACGCCGCCGATGATGGAGCCGTTGGCCATGACGCGTTAGTTTAACGGTTGAATGGGAACTCGTTGATCCAGTGAAAGCCACGCGTGGTCAGCAGGAACTTCGGCATCGGTTCGAGATGACAGAGAGCATGCACATTCCTGCCGCCGAGGTTGCCGTCGATCATCAGCGTTTGGGGATTGGGGCGTTGATACGTTAGGCGGCCATCCCACTGCGGCTCATTGCGCCGGGAAACAGCCAGCGAGCGATTCTTCTCATCCATCTTCGCGCTTAGCCGTACGCGCACATCGTCCATGAGTTGGACCGACATCATCGGACGCATTTCGAAAATGACGCGCCGCCAGCGCGACGGATCGGCTCCGGCCGGAATGGCCTGTCCGTTGACCGCGAAGTCGTCGACACGCCAGATTCCGTAGAGCGGCGAGCGGTTGGCGGCAGCGTACGTGCTCGTGTTTTCACGGACTTCCTTCACTGACATCACCACGAACGCCACCACCGCGATCGTGCGCAGGACGATGCCGGCGATTTCGAGCGCGCGGCCCTTTGTGAGTCGCGGCAGTGGTGTAGGCGCCGCCGGCCGGTTGCGGACGAAGAAATCGAAAAGCCGCGGAACGTCCGGCAACGCAATGACGAGCGCTTCGAGCAATAGCTGACTCGAGTAAATCTTCACCGGCACGTCGTACGCGAAGTTCAGCATGACGATATTGGCCAGCGCCCCCGCCGATACCAGCGCGCCGAGCAGCGCCGTGCGGCGCATCGTCAGGAGCAGACCGCCCACCATCTCCGCAGCGCCCGAGAAGATGTTGTACGCCACCGACGCGCCCATGAACGTCCAGAGAAGTCCCATCGGCGACGCATCGCCGAAGCGCTGGAGCAGACGATCGAGCGTCGGCGCCGGAAACTGCGACGGGATCACCTTGGCGATGCCGTAGCTGATCATGGCGATGGCCAGCATGAAGCGAAGATAGGTTCGGAAGAGGATCCATCCCTTGTCGTAGCGCAGCCGGCGCCTGTCGAGGATGCTCCACACGACAGTGACGACGATCGCGAGGATGAAGACGCAGAGAAGATTGACGTAGTTCCAGGTCGTGTCGCCGCTGCCGTTCGGGCGGACGTCGACGTTCAAATGCAGAATCGGCGCGGCTAGATGAACCGGCGCGTCGGAGATCTTCTGGAAGACCGGCGCTAACGCGTCAATCGGAATGAAGTCGAACGGGAACGGGAAGTTGATGAGGAGGAAGAACGCCACCGCGAAGCGGAAGAGGATCCGTTTGGCGAGCGGCCACCGCTGCATGGCGCCATTTTGTCATCGCGAGGCCGTGGAGGCGATTTGTCATCCTGAGGCTGCCGGAGCCGGCGAGCCGAAGGCGAGCACGGCGGAGGACGCCGAAGGATCTCAAAATGCGCGGCTTCTGCTGAAACCCCGCGTGAAGAGACGCGGCTCCGGCTCAAGCGGCGTAACTTGAGATCCTTCGGCGTCCTCCGGCAGCCTCAGGATGACAAGGCCAGCAACGCCCGCAGCCTCTCCGCATCCGCCGTCGGCTCCGCGCACATGTATGCCTCGCAGACGTACGCGAGGACGCGATCCGGCGGACGGTTCTGCATCAGCGGGAGATCGGAGGAGCCGTCGCCCGCTACAAGCACGCGATGGGGGAGGTATTCCTCGCCCACAACCTTGCGCAAAGCCCGAAACAGATCGTCCGATCCCGTGATCACGATCTCCTTCGGCTGTCCGGCGCGCCATTCGGCCACGCTGAGCAGCAGTCCGAAGCCGGACGGATATTTTTCGGCCAGCGGGGCGATTGCTGCGATCGTCTTCGTCGCGGCATCGGCGTAACGCTCCTCACCGAAGAGCAGCGCGAGGCGCAGAAGCACGTCGGCGGCGACCGAGTTGCCGGACGGCGTGGCGTTGTCGAACAGATCCTTCGGACGGGTGATCAGCCTCTCGCCATCGACGGGCGTATCGAAGAAGCCGCCGTTTGCGTCGTCGGCAAATCGCTCGATGATCTCGTCGATCAATTGGCGCGACGCGTCGAGATAACGCCACTCGTGCGTCGCCTCGTACGCGAGCGCAAGTCCCCACGCCACGCCGCTGTAGTCCTCGAGCAGTCCGGGAATCTTCGGCGTACGCATCAGCCGGCCGTTGACGATGCGGGTGAGCAGGAAGTCGGCATTGCGACGGACGACGTCGCGATACCCGTCGCGATCGAACGCGACGGCCGCCTCGGCGAACGCGGCCAGCATCCAGCCGTTCCAGCCGGCCAGAATCTTTTCGTCGCGCCCCGGCCAGACTCGCTGCACCCGGACGCCGTACAACTTGCACTTGCCGCGCGACGAAATCTCGCCGAGCTGTTCGATGGTGATGCCGAGGTCCGCGGCGACGGACTCCGGGTCCCGAGGAACGTTGAGGATGTTGTGATCCTCCCAGTTTCCACGCTCGGTGACGTCGTGCAGCGCGCAGAAAATCCGCCCTTCTTCCTCGCCAAGGATCGACATCACCTCGGCGCGCGACCAGACGTAAAACTTCCCCTCCTCGCCTTCGCTGTCCGCATCCTGCGTCGAATAAAAGCCGCCGTCCGGCGAGGTCATCTCCCGCTCGATGTAGCCAAAGATCTCGTGCGCGATGCGAGCAAAGAAAGGATCCTTTTTGTATTGCCACGCCCGCGTGTAAAGCCGCGCCAGCAGCGCGTTGTCGTACAGCATTTTCTCGAAATGCGGCGCCAGCCAGCGCGCGTCGGTCGAATAGCGATGAAAGCCGCCTCCGACCTGGTCGTACATTCCGCCGCGCGCCATTTTGGTCAACGTGTTGACGATGATGTCGTCGAGCGCGCGGTCGTTCGTGCGCCAGGCGACTTGCATCAGGAAGTCGAGCGTCATCGACGGCGGAAACTTCGGCGCGCCGCCAAACCCGCCGTTCACCGCGTCGTACGTCTGCGCAATGCGCGCCGCCGCGCGGTCGAGCGCAGCGTGTTCCAGCGCTCCTCCGCCCTGAAACTTCACCGCGCTGATTCCCCGGACCACCTCGGCGGACGCCGCCTCGACGTCGTTCCGCCGCTCGCGATAGGCATGGGCCACATGCTCGAGCACGCGGCGAAATCCCGGCATCCCATGCCGGTCGTCCGGCGGAAAGTAGGTGCCGGCATAGAACGGCGCGCCGGCCGGCGTGAGGAACATCGACATCGGCCAGCCGCCGTGCCCGGTCATCATCTGGACCGCTTCCATGTAAATCGAATCGACGTCCGGCCGCTCCTCGCGATCGACTTTGATCGAGACGAAGTGCTCGTTCAGTACCGCCGCGATGGCGTCGTTCTCGAATGACTCCCGCTCCATCACGTGGCACCAGTGGCAGGCCGAATAGCCGATCGACAGAAATAGCGGCTTGTCCTCGGCGCGCGCCTTGGCAAACGCCTCATCGCCCCACGGATACCAATCGACCGGGTTGTGCGCGTGCTGGAGAAGATACGGCGAGGTCTCGTTCGCGAGGCGGTTCATGTTTTCAGACTCTATGCCGTCGTTCGGAGCGCGCGGTAGCGCTCCCAATCTTCGGCCACGTCGATGTCCCACCGCTCCGGCAGGACGGCGACGGTGCTTTCCCATCCCGCGATCTTCATCATCGTGGTGGCGAAGACGGACGGCGTGCCCCACGCGATGCCGTCGAAGATTGCCGGATCGAAGGCGGCCGCACGGCAGCCGATCAGGTAATAGCCGCCGTCTTCGGCGGGTCCGCTGATCCATTCGCAGGAGTCGAGCAGGGCGAAGGCGTGGTCGATGAGCGTTCGCGAAAGCGTGGGATCGTCGACGCCGATGGCGATGATCTTTTGCGTGGCGTGAAAGAAAAAACGCTCGGAGAAGGCCATCGAAAGGCGGTCGCCGAGGGTGGCGCCGGTCTGCATGGCGGTGGGTAGATTGCCGAACGCGCGCGCCAGCGACTCGCCATTCGCCGCTTCGGTCGGTGCCCAGAGGATTTCGATCTCCGTACCGGGCGACGGACTGCCGATCGACGCCAGCAGATCGCGCAGCATCGTCTCGTATGCCGCCAGCGCCGAGTCCTCGCCGATCGATTCGGCGAGCCGCGTCTTCACCTGCCCGCGCTCGGGCAGACGCGCGAAGACGAGGAGGCGCTGCGCGGGCGGGGGGATGGTGGGGAACACGCGCCGAGTATATTTGCGGCTTCGCCGCGTTGTCGGTTGTCGGCTTGAGGTTGCTGGTTGCTAGGCTGGGTTATCGCGTGGTCAGATGCCCATCTGTCGCGATAAAGGATGTTCTAACGATCCTGCAGCGGAATGAGACTAAGCCGCAGCACTCAGTAACCGACAACCGACAACGCCGAAGCAATGATCACACTTCTCACCGACTTCGGCACGCGCGATCCGTACGTTGCGGCGATGAAGGGCGTGATCGCTTCGCGCTGCGAGGCTTCCATCGTTGACCTGACGCACGAGATCGCCCCGTACGATGTCTGGGAAGCGGCGTTCTTTCTGCGCGACGTCGTGCGCTATTGGCCCGCGGGAACGATTTTCGTTTGCGTCGTCGATCCAGGCGTGGGAACGGCGCGGCGGATCGTCGCTGTCGAATCGGATGGGAAGATTTTTCTCGCGCCTGACAACGGACTGCTCCACTTCATCGATGGAAAGGCGTACGACGTGACGAACGAGTCGCATTTCCTGCCGGACGGCTCGACCACATTTCATGGACGCGATCGATTCGCGCCGGTCGCCGCCGCGCTGGCGAATGGAACGAAGATCGACGCCCTCGGGCCGCGCATCGACGATCGCGTTCCACTCGACTACACGCCCGGCGCGATCATCCGCATCGACCGCTTCGGCAATTGCGTCACCGATCTCGTTCCGCCCTCGACGCCGTTTGCGATTGTCGCCGGCGGTCGGCGCATCGACGTCCTCCGCACGACGTACGCCGGCGATGGTGTCTTCCTCATCATCGGCTCGACCGGCTGCATCGAGATCTCCGTCGCCAACGGCAGCGCGGCGTCGCTCTTGCAACTTCGGCGCGGCGACCGCGTCGCCATCATTCCGAAATGACCGCCGATTACATGCAGTCTCGCGAAGTGCAACGCCGCGGCGGCGTGCGGCGGTTACTCATCCCGCTGCTCATCGCGTTGCTGGTTCTCGTTGCCGCGCTTTTCGTGATTGCCTGGATTCCGTTGGAGCAGGGGCGCGACGCCTGGAGGCGAGGACGCAATGCCGAGGCGACCGCGACCGGCGAGAAGTGGTCGCGTCTTCATCTCTGGCACTCGCAGTATCACCAGCTTCTCGCCGCGGCCTACCTCACTTCCGGCAAGACCGCGGTTGCGCGCGAGCACCTCGCCGGAATCGGCACGATCCGGTTCTCGATCATTCCGAAAGAAGAGTTGGCGCGTCGGCTCTTCGCGATGCAGCGTTACGCCGACTTTGTGACGTACGACGACGCGTCGCACGACGTGCACGAGAGCGCGGACGTCCCGCTGTATCGCGCCGCGGCGCTGGCCGCGCTGAATGAAGTCCCCGAGGCGCAGAAGGCGTTTGCATTGATCGACAAGGCGCATGTGAACGCAGCGCGTTATGCGTCGCTGCAGCGCAATCTCGCCGCGCGCGCAAACGGCGATGCGCCTTACGTCTTCGATCGCAACGGCGGCGCGATCGCGGTCGTCCGCGCGAACGACGTCGTTGCTACGAACGACGATTTCGCGCCGTTGGTGAACCGCGAGGCCGGGAATCTCACCATCGGCGCGAAGCTGCCTCAGCTCGGCGCGAATGCATCGATCGAGACGACGCTCGATCCGTTCGTGCAACACGCGGCGCTCAAGGCGCTGGCTGGGTTCCGCGGCTCGCTCGTGGCGATCGATCCGCGCACGAACGAGATCCTGGCCATCGCTAGCAGCCGCGGAAAAGGCGCGCTCGCGAACCTCGCGCTCGAACATCAGTACGAGCCTGGATCGGTAGTCAAGGTCTTGACCGGCTTGAACGCCCTCAATGGTTTTCCTGGGACCGCGGGCGTCCCGCCCGCTTTGGGTTCCTCGGTTGCCGCTGATGCGGGCGGGACGCCCGCGGTCCCAGGAAAACCGATCGACGTTGCCGCCCTCTTTCCCTACACCTGCAAAGGATTCCTCGAAATCGACGGCCGCCATTTCGGCGACTGGCTGGCCGGCGGCCACGGGACGTTGAACTCCATCGACGACGCGCTCGCCGTCTCCTGCAACGTTTTCTTCGCCGACGTCGGCCTCCGTCTCGGCGTCGATCGCCTGACGCACTTCATGACCGCCGCCGGGTTCAACGGCCAGGCGAACCTCGGCGTCTTCCCTGTTCCCCTCGGCAAGACTGTCGGTCAGGTTTTCAATCGCTTCGAGACCGCGTTCCTGGCGATCGGCCTGGAACACGAGTCGATGAATGCGCTGCACGTGGCGATGATCGCCTCGATGATGGCCAATCGCGGCGAGCTGACGACGCCGAAGCT
>Ga0070670_100003674_pt1 | contig 12789 bp, 7 predicted proteins | sample KBSS63metaG_FD_64665 | JGI IMG/M metagenome (GOLD analysis project Ga0070670, IMG submission 64665) | Switchgrass rhizosphere microbial communities from Kellogg Biological Station, Michigan, USA - KBS S6-3 metaG | ecosystem: Host-associated > Plants > Roots > Rhizosphere > Soil ... | reverse complement strand
GGCGCCATGCATCTTGGCGTCGTAGAACCGGTTTTTCATGATGCGCCAGCCTTCGTTGAAGACCTGCTGGCGCAGCGCCTTGTGATCGATTTCGATGTTGGCGGTGTAGTTGACCTGTCGTGCCGTCTGGTTGGTCGCAGCCGGCTCCGGAGTGGCCGGCGCCGCTGCACCGCGTCCGCCCCCGCGCCCGGCACCTGCCGCGGCTGCCGCACCACCCGCCGCCTGATTCGGCAGCGTCGCCGCGTAGAGACCGTTGCCGTTGCGGAAGTAGAGCGTGCGGCCGTCGCGCGAGAACAGCATGCTGCCGCCGCCGACAAATCCGCCGCCGCCACCACCGCCGCCACGTCCACGTCCGGCCGCCGCGTTCTGCGGCGGAGCCGGCGGCACGCGCGTCAGCTGACCGCTTTCAACGTTGATCAGATACATACCGGCGGTCGGATCCGTCGCAGCGCCAGCGCCGCGGCCGCCGCCAACTCCTGCGGTCGACAGTGTCAACGCCACTGTGTGTCCGTCAGGCGCCGGCGTGAGTCCGCCAATCGCCGTCCCCGGCACGGTCAACTGGCGAGTGCGGCGCGCCAGGCCGTTCCAGTCGATCTGCACGGTTGGCGGCTGGGTCGCGGCGCCGGCCGCGCCGCCGCGTCCCGCCTGCTGCCGTGCCGCCGCTTCGGCCGCCAGCCCTTCCGCTTCGTTGTCGATGTCGCGGTCCATCGGATCGCGATCGCGTTCGCGCAACGATGTCACCCACAACGCCATCGTTGTCTGGATGCCACCCTGTGTGGCGATGCCATTGCTGAAGCCTTCGGACGACGTAAAGACGATGTACTTGCCATCGGCCGTCCAGACGGCGTTCGTCTCCGAGTACATGATCTTGTCGTCGGACAAGTGGTGCTCCTCGCCGCCAGTGATCGGGATGATGTAGACGTGCGAGCGCAGCGTGCGGTCCTGCCGGCCGAAGGCGACCCACTTGCTGTCGGGCGAGACGGAGACGGATCCGATGCGTGAGAGATCGCTCGAGGCGAGCACCGTGTTCTTTCCGTCGGCGACCGTGTAGCTGTACAGCTTCTTGTCCGCAGCGGTATAGAGCAGGCGGCTGGAATCAGGCGCCCACGCCAGGGCGCCTTTCTCGTTGTCCAGCTCGGTGATGCGCTTGGGCGTCCGCCCTTCCGGATCCGAGATCCAGATCTCATCGCGGCCCGAGCGATCCGAGACGAAAGCGATGTACTTGCCGTCGGGCGACCACTTCGGCGAGTCGCTGCGCGACGCCATCTTGTCGGGAATGATGCGCGTGATGTCGCCGCGATCGGTGGCGATGGTGAGAATCTGACCGCGTGCTGAGATCACCGCCCGTCGTCCGGACGGCGACAGATCGAAGTTGTCGACCTCATTCGAGATCGTCTCGATCTCGTTCTCGTTATCCTTCTCGTCGGTGACGATGTCGAGCTTGATTTCGTTCGTTCGACCGCTGGCGACATCCAGCTTCCAGATGCCGAAGTTCTCTTCATAGACGATCGTCTTGCCGTCGGGTGACATCGAGGGCCAGAACAGGCTGCCGTCGGTGTGTTTGGTCACCTGCGTCGGCTGTGCCGCACCGCCGTTGATCGAGACCTTGTAGATATTGTTGGCGCTCTTGCGTACGTCGGGGCTGCCCGGTTTCACCGACTTGTCGTTGGGCAGCGGATCGCCGACGAAGTAAATGCTGTTGTCCGCTCCCCACATCGGCCAGTAGCGGTTGTAGTGCTCGTCGGGCAGCAGCTTCGTATACGTGTGGTCGCCCAGATTGGCAATCCAGATGTCGGCGGAGTAGCTGCCGCGGTAGTGCTTGCGCGACCAGCTGGACGGGTGGCGATTGAACACCAGCGACTTGCCGTCGGGCGAGTAATTGCCCCAGAACCCCCAGTCCACCGGCAATGGCATCTCGAGTCCGCCGGCGGCGGCCACTTCATAGAGCGTCGCGACGTTGGGGAACGCGCCGTCTCCGCGCGAGGCACGGAAGACGACGTTTTTGCCGTCGCGCGACCATCCGACGACCTCGTCGTTCCCGGTGTGATACGTCAGCCGCTTGGCTGTACCGCCGGCGGCCGGAATCACGAAGACGTCGTAGTTGCCGTAGCGGTTGGAGGCGAACGCGATCCACTTGCCGTCCGGCGAGAACCGCGGATAGACCTCGCGGGCGAGATTATCGGTCAGCCGATGGACGCTGCTGCCGTCCTCGCTGGCCGTCCAGATGTCACCCAGATAACTGAACGTGATTCTGCCGGCGTTGTAATCGGGATGCCGCGCCAGTTTCACCGGCGCTGCGCTCGCGACGGAGCCGGCGATCAACGCGGCGACGAAGGCGCCAGCCACGATGCTCTTTCGCAACATATTTCTCCTCCAGGACTTGCGGGCGGGGTTGCTGGGCGAGTTTATATCAATCCCGGATCCCGAATCCCTGATCGCTGATCCTGAATCCCTCATCCTGAATCCCCGATCCCCAATCCCCGATCCTCGATCCCCGATCCCCGATCCTCGATCCTCGATCAGGGATTCAAGATCGAGGAGCGAGGATTCAGGAACAGCGATTCGGGTCAGGGTTCAGGCATTCGGGATTACGGATGCGGGATTAGGGACTTCTCGACTCGTCTGTCAGGCACTAGCCACATGGCGGCGACCGCAATATAGATGCCCACGGATAGCCGCGGGTCTACGTACGCCAGCGCGATCGCGACGGCGTAGCCGACGACGGAGATCTTGCCCTTGAAATCGGATCCGAAGGCCGCGTGCAGCTTCGAGTGCGGACCCTGGGCGCGCATGATCGTCCGGCTCAGGAGGTAATACGCAACGCCCGCCATCATCTGGAGGAAGCCATACGTGGCCGTGGGCAGCGGAGCGATGTGGGAGTCGCCCATCCACGCGGTGCCGAACGGAAACAACGACAGCCAGAACAGCAGGTGCAGGTTCGCCCACAGCACGGCGCCCGTCACGCGATCCGTCAGATGGAGCATGTGATGGTGGTTATTCCAGTAGACGCCCAGGTAAACGAAGCTCAGGACGTACGGGTAGAACACCGAGCCGAGGCGGACCAGGTCAGACCATTCGTGCCCCTCGGGCGTCTTCAATTCGAGAACCATGATCGTAATCAAGATGGCAATCACGCCGTCGCTGAACGCCTCGAGTCGGCTGGTCTTCATGTTCCGGCGATTCTACGCGACGTGAGACAATCCCCCTCGTGAAGCTCCTGCGCACCGTCCCGCGCCGCGTCACGCGTCCACTATCGCTGCTGGTGCTGCTTGCGTGGGCCGTCACGATGGGCGTGGTCTTCACGCGGACGTATGCGCAGGCGCGCTCGATGAACCTGGCGACCGACCTGGCGCGTTATGGCACCACCGCGCAGTGGCGCGGCGTGTACTACCGCGGCGAGAAGGTCGGCTTCACCGTGAGCCAGACGACTCCCGACGGTGATGGCTTCGTCGTGCAGGAGGACGCGCGGCTGCAGATGTCGCTCCTCGGTGCGACGAGCGTCGCCGCCATCAGGACGAGGGCGCACGTGGATGGCCTCTTCGTCCTCCGCTCGTTCGAGTTCTCGCTCGATCCCGGCACCGGTCCGGTTGAAGTGACCGGCACCGTCAACGGGCGCCACGTCAGCCTCGCCATCCGGACGGCGAGCGGCACACAGAAGGAAGAGCGGGACCTCGATCGGCCGCCGGTTCTCAGCGTGAACCTGCCGCGCATGCTCGCCGCCCGCGGCTTCAAACCGGGCACGGAGGAGCAGGTGTTCGTCTTCGACCCCGCCACGCTGCGCAGTGAGCCGGTCACGCTCACGATCGGCCGCCGCGAGCTCGTCGCGATCAACGCCACCTCAGCGAACCGCCTCGGGCAATCGATTCCCGCTTTTCGCGTCGACGTCGCCATCGCCGGACTGCGCACATCGTCGTGGGTCACCGACACCGGCGACGTGATCCGCGAAGAAAGCCAGATGGGCCTGATGTCCATCCAGGAGACGCCGGAGATGGCGCGGCGCATGGCGATCAGCCGCGGCATCACCGGCGACCTTCTGGAGGCGTCCGCCGTGGTTCCGCGCAACGCCACCCGCGAACGGATCGACGATGCGCGCGACGTGCGCCGAATCCGCTTGAGAGTGGAGGGCGCCGGGTTGTCGAGCCCGGACCTGCAGGGCGCCGGACAGGCCGTGAGCGGCGACGTCATCGACATCAGCGACGCGCGCACGCTGCGGCCGTCCGCGGGCGAAGGGGATTTGACGCAGTACCTCGAACCCGAGCCGCTGATCGAGAGTGACGATCCTCAGATCGCCGCCGAGGCCAGGGCCGCCATCGGCGATATCACCGACCCGCGCGCGCAGGCCGAGCGCCTGACCCGGCGCGTCAATGCCATGCTCGACAAGAAGCCAACGGTCAGCCTGCCGTCCGCGCGCGAGGTCCTGCGCACCAGGATCGGCGACTGCAACGAGCACACAGCCCTCTACGTGGCGATGGCGCGGTCGGTCGGGCTGCCGGCGCGGATTGCTGTCGGGCTCGTCTACACGCGCGGCGCGTTCTTCTATCACGCGTGGCCTGAGGTCTATCTGGCCGACGGCCACGGCCGCGGCCTGTGGCTGCCCGTCGATCCGACGCTCAACGAGTTTCCGGCGGACGCGACGCACGTGCGTCTCGCGCGCGGCGGTCTCGCCAAGCAGGCCGCCATCCTGCCCCTCATCGGCAAAATCAAGATGACGATTGTCGATCTCGAGCTGGCGCCGGAGTCGACGCCCGTGCTCATCGGCCGCGGCTCCACGCCGTCGGCCCCATTCGCCTCGCCGGTGCCCGTGCGAACCGGTCTGACGTGCTGGAGCACTCCCGTCGGCCGATGATCGCGATTCGAGATCTGATCAAGCAATACGGCGCGTTCACGGCGGTCGACGGGGTCAGCCTCGAAGTCAACCCGGGAGAGATTCACGGCTTCCTCGGCCCGAACGGCGCCGGCAAAACGACGACGATCCGGATGATTGCCGGGCTGCTCAAGCCGACGTCGGGCTCCATTCTGGTGAATGGACACGATCTGGCGTCGGATCCGCAAGCGGCGAAGGCGTCACTCGGGTTCATTCCGGATCGCCCCTTCATCTACGAGAAGCTCACCGCTGGCGAGTTCCTGCGCTTCCACGCCGGACTGTATGGCCTGGAGGAGGACGTCGTGGCCGGGCGGGTCGCCGAGATGCTGGAGCTGTTCGAGCTGTCGCGGTGGGAGCACGAATTGGTCGAAAGCTTCTCGCATGGGATGAAGCAGCGCCTCGTCATGGCCGCGGCGTTCATGCACCGGCCCCGCGCCGTGCTCGTGGACGAACCGATGGTCGGCCTCGATCCGCGCGGCGCCCGCCTGATCAAGGGCGTGTTTCGCCGCATGGCCGATCACGGCGTCGCCATCCTGATGAGTACGCACACGCTGGAGGTCGCGCAGGAAATGTGCGATTGCATCAGCATCATTCTGAAAGGCAGGATCATCGCCCGCGGCACGGTGGACGAGCTGCGCGCCTTGGCAGGCGATCCGAATCAACACCTCACCGAGATCTTTCTCCGTCTCACCGGCGGCAGCGGGTTGCAGGAGATAGATGAAGTTCTGTAGTTCTGGAGTTCTGCTGTTCTGAAGTTCGGGGTTCGGGGTTCGGGTTCGGGTTCGGGTTCCGGGTTCTTGATGACGACATTCTGACGATGGTTCAACCGTTTCCGTATCTGCTGCTTCCCTCGTATTGGGCGTCACGCAATCGCGCGCGGCGGCGCGAGCGCGGGGATGGTACGCGTGCGACGTTCTTCGGCGTTGTCGCGCTGGCGGTGGCGGGCGCGATTTTCGGCGCGTCGTTCTGGCTGACGGTGCAACTCGGGGACTTCGCCGATTTCGGGGACTATCTGCTGCGGCTCGGGCTGTCGTGGCTGTTCCTGTCGTTCCTCTCGTTCCTGGCCTTCAGCGCCGTCGTGACGGCGCTGTCGACGTTTTTTCTGTCCGACGACTTACGCCTGCTGCTGGCCGCACCGGTGTCGGCGCGGCGAGTGTTTCATGCGCGCTTCGCGACGACGCTCGGGCTGTCGTCCTGGATGGTGGTCGTCTTCATCGTCCCGGTACTGGCCGGCGTCGGTGTCGGGCATTGTGCGCCGTGGTCCTACTACGGCTTCTCCGTCCTGGCCGTCGTCCCATTCGTCACGATCCCGATCGCGGTTGGAACCGCCATCACGTTCCTGCTCGTCAATGTGTTTCCGGCCCGGCGCGCGCGCGACATCCTGATGCTGATGGGGCTGCTCTTCGCCGGCAGCCTCGTCGTTCTATTACGGATGATCCAGCCGGAGCAGCTGCTCCACGTCGAGTCGCTTCCCGATATCACCGACTTCTTCGCGACGCTGCAGTCGCCGGTCACGCCGCTGCTGCCGTCGTTCTGGGCGGCGGAGGCGGTGTTCGCATCGCTGCAGGGCCGCGTCGACGGCCTGCACCTGGCGGCACTGTGGACGACAGCACTCGCATTTGTCGTGCTCGTGGCGGCGGCCAGCGAGCGATGGCACTTCACCGGATTCAGCAAAGCGCAGGAGGCGCGCAAGGCCCGCTTCACCCGCTTCGAGCTTGTGACGCGCGCAGCGCGGCTGCTTCCGCTCTCGCCCGTGCGGCGGCACCTGCTGATCAAGGACCTGAAGATTTTTCTGCGCGACGTCAGTCAGTGGTCGCAGCTGCTGCTCCTGCTGGCGCTGGTCCTGGTCTACCTTTATAACTTCCGCGTCCTCGAGCTCGATCGCAATCCCTACATGAGCGGCATGATCAAGAACGTCTACGCGTTCGTGAACCTGGCGATGGCCGGCCTGGTCATGGCAACGGTGTGCGCGCGCTTCGTGTTTCCGGCCGTGTCGGCCGAAGGGGCGGCGTTCTGGATCATCCGCACGGCGCCGGTTTCGCTGCGCGCCTTCCTGTGGTCGAAGTTCTGGACCGGCTTCATACCGGTGTTCCTGTTGACGGAGCTGCTGACGGTGGCGGCAAACCATTTTCTCGGTGTCGAGCCATTTCTCCGGATGGTTGCCGCCGCGGCCGTCCTGCTCATGAGCCTGGCGCTCGTCGGGCTGGCGACGGGTCTCGGCGCCCGCTATCCGCGGTTCAACGCCGACAATCCCAGCCAGGTCGCCGGTTCCTACGGCGGCGTGGCGTTCATGATCCTCGCCGTCCTGTTCATGATCCTGCTCATCGTGCTGGTCGGCTGGCCGGCATCGATGTTCATGTGGTACGCGGCCCACCCGCCGCTACCGATACCCGCGGACTCAGCTCTGCTCGGCGTCGCCGGCTTCGGCGGCGCACTCGCACTCAGCGTCACCACCTGGCTCCTTGGCATGCGTTCCGGCATTCGGGCGCTCGAATCGATGGGATGAGAATCAAATGACTATTTCCACTCTCGTATTTCTGCTGCTTCGCGTTGCGCACGTCCTGCTGGCGGCCGTCTGGATTGGCATGACCGCCTTCACCACTCTCCTGCTGATGCCGACGATCAAGGAATCGGGCGTCGGCGGAGCGCCCCTGGCGCAGGCGATGATGCGGCGCGGGCTGCACATCTACATGGCCTCGCTCGGCGGCACGGTCGTGCTGACGGGGTTCTACCTGTATTGGCGCTTCACGGGCGGGTTCGATCCCGCGCTCAGCGCCACGCGCGGCGCGATGATCTTCGGCACCGGCGGCATCGCCGGAACCCTGGCCCTGATTCTGGGAGGCGCCGTGGTGGGTAGGAACGCGAAGAAGATGGCGTCCGCCTCTTCCCCCGCCGAGTTCGCCGCGGCCCGCGACAAATCGGCGACCTTCGGTGTGGTGGTGCTCGTCCTGCAACTCATCGCGATCGCCGCGATGGCTCTAGGCCATTACGTGTAGAGGCCGAGGTCCGAGGTCCGAAGGGTCGGGATAACTACTCCGTCTTCAGCGCGACGAGTGGATCGACGTGCGTTGCGCGGCGCGCCGGGATGTAGCAGCCGGCCAGTGCGACGGCGATCAGGACCGCGGCCATCGACGAAAACGTGAGCGGGTCGACCGGTTTCACGCCATAGAGCAGCGACGACAGGCTGCGCGTCAGGAGCGAGGCGACGAGTACACCGATGGCGGTGCTGATCGCGCACATTCGCAGCCCCTGCAGCAGCACCTCATTGCGCACGCTGACCGCGTCCTGCCCGAGCGCCATGCGGATACCGATCTCGCGCGTGCGCTGGCTGACCGCGTAAGAGAACACGCCGTAGATGCCGACACAGGACAGCAGCAGCGCGGCGATCCCGAAAAACGTCATGACGATCAGGTTGAGGCGCGACTGGCCGAGCGCGTCGGCAACATAGTCGGCCATGGGTCTGATCCGATCCACCGGAATCTCCGGGTCGAGGCCAGCCATCAACGACTCGACTTGTCGTGCGAGGTCCGCGCCGTCTCCTGACGAGCGAACGACCACACCGAAGCGGCTCACCGCGCCGAACACCGAGTAGATCTGCGGTCGAACCGGACGCGAGATGTCGTGTGCGCGGATGTGCTCGACGACGCCGATGACCTCGGCGAAGTTGTTCGGGTTCCCGTTGGGCCCGACCTGCAACCGCTTGCCGACGGCGCTCTCGCCCGGCCACGCTTTCGCCGCGAGCGTCTCGTCGACGATGATGCGCCCCTGCTGCGGCGTGTCGTGAGAGTCGAACACTCGTCCGGCGAGCACGCGCGTCCCCATGGCCCGGAAAAAACCGGGCGAGACGTTGCGGCCGTCTGACGTTTCACTCTCCCAGTTCCGCGCCGTCGTTTCGTTGTAGGCGTAGGGAGACAGCGGCCCGCTGCCCGTCAGCGGAAGCTGCGACGTGAATCCCACTTCGACGACGCCGGGAAGCGCGCGCAGCTGTTCCTCGATTTCTCGCAGCCGGGCAAGCCGCTGTGGCGGCGTCGGATACTTCGCCAGGGGCAGCGCAGCCCGGAACGTCAGGACGCCACCCGGCGTAAAGCCCGGGTGTACCTGCTGCAGGGCATGGAAGCTGCGGACCATCAGGCCCGCGCCGATCAGAAGGACGAGCGCCATCGACATTTCCGCGATCATGAGAAGGCCGCGCGCGCGTACCTGTGCCACCGATGCCGATCCCGCGGTGCGCAGCGCGCGACTCAGGCTCGTACCGGCGGCGCGGATGGCCGGGATGAGGCCAAACATCATCGCCGTCACCGCGCTCGCGACACCGGCGAACAGCAACGCCGACGAATCCATCTGGATGACGTCGAGCTTCGGCAGGTTGGCCGGCCGCATCGCGAGCAATACGTTCGTGCCGATACGCGCGATGGCCAGCCCGGCGACCAGTCCGCCGGCGGCGAGGACAAGACTCTCGGTCACGAGCTGCCGCAGCAGCCGGCTGCGGCTGGCGCCGAGCGCGCCGCGCACAGCCATTTCCCGCTCGCGGGAGCTGGCCCGCGCCAGCAGCAGGTGGGCGACGTTGGCGCAGGCAATCAGCAGGACGAAGCCGACGGCGACGAAGAGCGAGACGATCGCGCGGCGCGCGTGTTTGACGACGTCATCCTCGAGGGGCACCACGCGCACCCGCATGTCGCCGTCCTCAAGGACCGGGTTTTCCTTGCGCAGCTGACCGGCAATCTGCGTCATCTCGGCCTGCGCCTGCGCGTAGGTGACACCCGGCTTCAGGCGTCCCAAGACGGTGAACAGCGTGAAATTGCGCGGCGGCTGGTTCGCATAGTTGAACTGCAGCGGTTTCCAGATCTGCGAGTCGGTGATGAGGAACGCCTCCGACGGCAGCCACAGGTGAAACGTGCGCGGAAGGACACCGACGACGAGCTGGTCCTGGCCATCGAGGCGAATCGTCTTGCCCACCATCGCCGGGTCGCCGCCGTAGCGCCGCTGCCACAGTCCGTAGCTGAGGATCACGACCTTTGGTCCGCCTGACTTCTCCTCCTCGGCGGTGAAATGCCGCCCGTAGAGTGGATCGACACCGAGGAGCGCCAGGAAATTGGCGGTGATCGTCGAGACTTCGACGCGTTCGGCCGGGCCGCTCTCCCCTGTGAGGGCGCCGGTCGCACCAACGATCTGGCCGCCGGATCCCGCGGCCAGTGCGTCGAACGAGGTGGCGCGCTGCTGGTAGTCGCGGAAATCCCCGGGCGACATGGCCGGCAGCGACTGCGCGCCGACGCCGAAGTCCACCCACAGGTTCGCGATGCGGCCGGGATCGCGGTAGCCGGGCAGCGGCCGCAGCAGCACGCCGTTCACCACCGTGAAGATCGTCGTCGTGGCGCCGATGCCGAGGCCAAGCGTGAAGATCGCCACGAGGGCGAAGGCGGGACTGCGGCGCAAGGTGCGCAGGGCGTAACCGATGTCCTGTGCGAGGAGCTCCATGCTCATTTATAGTCGGCGGATGCGCCAGGCTGCCCGCAATGTGACGAACGCCGTGACGGACGCCGCGGGGCATCTCGGCATCGATCTCGCCGACTACGACGCCAAGATCCGCACCTTCATCCCCGGCTACGAGACGATGATCGATACGGCGGCGTTCGCGCTGCAGGTCACGATGCGGCGCCGGCGTCCGGCTGTCGTGGATCTGGGCATCGGTACCGGCGCGCTGGCGCAGAGCTGCCGCAGCCGCATCCCGGGCGCCCGCATCATCGGTGTCGACGGCGACGCCGCCATGCTCGCCGCCGCTCGCACGCGGCTTGGATCGTCGCTCAAGACGATCCACGGAAACTTCGAGGAGGTGGAGCTGCCGCCCTGCGATGCCGTGGTGGCGGCGCTCGCGATCCATCACGTGCCGACGTTCCCGCGGCGCCTGCGGCTGTTTCGGCGCATCCACGCCGCGCTGCAGCCAGGCGGCGTGCTGATCAATGCGGATTGCTTCCCCGAGTCCGACCCGCGCCTCGCCGCCGCGGATCGCGCCTGGTGGTTCCGGCATCTCGAAGAGTCGTACTCGCCGTCCGCTGCCCGCCAGTACATGCGTGCGTGGTCGCGCGAGGACTTCTACGTGCCGCTCGACCAGGAGTTACAGCTCCTGCGCAAAGCCGGTTTCACCGTCGACATCCCGAGCCGCCGCGGCACGTTCGCCGTGATCGTCGCCTCGCGGCGGTGAATGCGTGCAGGACCTCACGAGTCCAGGAGCCCAGGAGGTCAAAAATTCAACTTGCTTCCTGAATCCTGATCTCCTGGCCTCCTATGAGAGACAAGCGAACAATCACCCAGGGGTACTGCAGTAGGATTGGCGGCGGAGGAAATTGAATGCGCCGCGTTGCCGTGATTGTGTCTGCCCTGGCTGTGTTCGTCGTGGCCGGGAATGCCCAGCAGAAGCCCTCGATCGCCGATCTGAAGACCACCGCCGAAGCCTCGGGCTTCAAGTCCACGTCGACGTACGACGACGTGGTGAAGTTCATGAAGGCGGTGGATGAGGCGTCGCCGGTGATCTTCTATTCGACGTACGGCAAGACCTTCGAAGGGCGCGACATGCCCCTCGCGGTGGTGGGCACGGGGCTGAAGGACGCCAGTCCGGCGGCCGTCAGGGCGAGCGGCAAGCTGCGCGTGCACATTCAGGGGAACATTCACGCAGGGGAAGTGGAAGGAAAGGAATCCGCGCAGATCCTGCTGCGCGAGTTCGCGATGGGGCAGCACCAGGACTGGCTCCAGTCGATGGTCTTCCTCATCACCCCGATCTTCAACGCCGACGGCAACGAGAAGTTCGCGCTGAACAATCGCCAGCGGCAGAACGGTCCGATCAACGGCATGGGTACGCGGCCCAACGCGCAGGGGTTGAACATCAATCGCGACTTCATGAAGCTCGACACGCCGGAAGGCAAGTCGTTCGTCAAGCTGTGGGTGGACTACGACCCGCAGGTGGGCTTCGACCTCCACACGTCCGACGGCTCGGCGCATGGCTACTACCTGACCTATTCACCGCCGCTCAACCCCAACACCAGTCCGGGAATCATGAAGATCATGACCGACGAGTGGTTCCCGTATGTCACCAAGGACATGAAGTCGAAGCGCGGCTGGGATTCGTTCTATTACGGCAACGCGGCGTCTCCCGGCGGACGTGGGTTCGGCGGCGGCCGCGGCCGCGGCGCGGCGGACGCGGGAGCGCCGACGGGACAGGCGGCAGCGCCGCCGCCGCAGCCGACGGGTCCGCGCGAGTGGCGGACGTTCGAGCACGTGCCGCGGTTCCACAACAGCTATGTCGGCATGCGCAACCGCTTCGCGCTGTTGAGCGAGGCCTACGCGTATGCGACCTTCGAGGATCGCATCAAGGCCACGAACTATTTCATGGAGGCCGCCCTCGACTTTGCGAACAGGAACGCCGCCAGGCTGAAGAAGGCCGTCGCCGATGCCGATCACGAGAAGATCACCGGTGCGCTGCTCTCGACGAGCGCAAAGTTGAAGCGCGGCGGCATGGTCGAAATTCTGATGGGCGAAGTCGAGGACGAGAAAAATCCTGTCAGCGGCGCGGTCATGAATCGCCGCAAGGACGTGGTGAAGCCCGAGCAGATGGTCGACATGATGTGGTTCGAACCGACCACGACGGAAACGGCGCCCACTGCCTACTACGTCCCGGCAACCGCGACGAAGGCGGTCGACCTCCTCAAATGGCATGGCATCCAGGTGCGGGAAGCAGGTCAGGTACCCGCCACCGCGGAAGCGTTCACGATCAGCGCGAACAACGCCGGGCAGAACTTCGAGGGCCACGCCATGCGTAAGGTCGAAGGGCAGTGGGCTGCGAAGCCGGAGAGCGCGGAGAGCGCGCCAACAGGCGCGTGGTTCGAGGTCCGGATGGATCAACCGCTCGCCCGGCTCGCGTTCTACCTGCTCGA
>Ga0070670_100003667_pt1 | contig 12799 bp, 11 predicted proteins | sample KBSS63metaG_FD_64665 | JGI IMG/M metagenome (GOLD analysis project Ga0070670, IMG submission 64665) | Switchgrass rhizosphere microbial communities from Kellogg Biological Station, Michigan, USA - KBS S6-3 metaG | ecosystem: Host-associated > Plants > Roots > Rhizosphere > Soil ... | reverse complement strand
CGGGTGAGTGACTTGAAGGCAAGGGCCCGGTCGTAGGCGGCTTCGAAGCGCGCCGCGACGCCGTCCCACCCGAAACGTGTCTGCACGAGGGCTCGCCCCGCGGCGCCAAGACGCGCGCGATCGGCCGGGTCGCGCAGCAGCGCCGCAATCGCCGACGCCAGGCCCGCGGCGTCCCGTTCAGGCACGAGTCGGCCGCTCTCGCCATCTCGCAGAACGCTGGCGATGCCGCCCGCCGGCGTCGCCACCACGGCCGTCCCCGACGCGAGCGCCTCCATCACCGTGTTCGGCAAGCCGTCCACGTTGCCGCTGTCGTCGCGCACGGATGGAATGGCGACCACGTCCGCCGCCGCAAACCACGCCGCGACGTCGTCCTGCGTCACGTTACCCAGAAAATGGACACGATCCGACACGCCATTCGACCGCGCGCGCGCCCGCAACTCCGCGTCCAGATCCCCTTCGCCGGCGACAGCGAGCCGGGCGCCTTCGATGTTCCGCATCGCGTCGATGAGGTACTCGAAACCTTTTTTGCGGACCAGACGGCCCGCCGCGACAATGAGCGGATCCGTTCCGCCGATACCCGCGCGGGTTCGAACGCCGATACGCGACGCGGTCGCTGCGGGAGCGAATCGCGCCGTATCAACGCCGTAAGGCACGACCTCCATCCGCGCGCTGTCCGCGCCGATGGCGATCGCGCGCCGCGCCAGATCGTCGCTGCACGCGGTCACGGCGCCGGCGCGGGCGAAGGCCTGTCGTGCGGCTGCCCGCGCCACGCCGGTCCGCTCCGCGACGAAGACGTCGGAGCCATGCAGGCTCACGACCAGCGGCAGCGCCGGCCGCGCCGCCGCCGCAATCACGCCACCCGGGACGACCCAGTGGCCGTGCATGACGGTTGCCCGGCGCTTCTGCGCCACGCGCAGCGCTTTGAACCAGCCCGCCGAGATTGCCAGCGGCGCCGCGATCCACGCGGAGCTCTTGAGTTTCACGTCCGCATGCAAGCCCGCGGCGTAGCCGAACACGTTGAGTGCCGGAACGGGCGCGTAGTGGAAGAAATGAAAGAAGACGCCGTCTTCGCTCTTGCCACGCGTGATGCGCGGATGCCAGGGCGCAACGATGTGCACTTCGTGGCCGCGCGCGGCCACTCCCTTGGCAATCGGCTCCATGAACGTGCCGACGGAATCCCCGGGGAAGCGGGGATACGACGTCGTCACCATCACGACGACGTGTCGCATCGTCAGCGGCGCGAGCGGAGCACGAGCCGCCACGGCATGATCAGCGACTCGATGAGGACGTTGCCCGACAGCTTCGATTGTCCCTGGCGGCGCTCGATGAAGATGATCGGCACTTCGCCGACCCGCAGTCCGCGCCGGCGTGCCTCGTACAGCATTTCGACGAGGAACGAGTAGCCGTCCGAGACCATGTCGGCGATCGGCATGCGCGCCAGCGCCTCGCGGCGCCAGCAGCGATAGCCGCTGGTGCAATCGCTGGCAGACAGGGAAGTGATGAAGCGGATATAGCGATTGCCGAAGGCGCTGAGAAAGATGCGATGCAGCGGCCAGTTCACCACGCTCACGCCGTGGAGGTAGCGGGAGCCGATGACGAGGTCGTTCGTCGCCGCCGCCTTGACGAGTTCCGGGAGGTACTCCGGATTGTGGGAGAGGTCGGCGTCCATCTGACAGATGAAATCGGCGCGTCCTTCTTGAATGGCGTGCAGCAGGCCGTCCACGTAGGAGCGGCCGAGGCCGCGCGGTCCCGTCCGGTGCATCACTTCCACGCGTCCCGGGTGCTGCGCGGCCAGTTGGTCGGCGATTTGTCCCGTGCCGTCCGGCGAGCCGTCGTCGACGACGAGCATACGCGCGCCGTCGTGCTTCAGGACGCCGGCGGCGAGCACCGGCAGATTCTCGCGCTCGTTATAGGTGGGCGTGACGATCAGTACGTTCATGGTTGCGTAGGCCAGCGCCGAGCGCGGCCGTCACGATCAATGCCGGATCGATTACCGGGATCCGGAAGCGTTCCTGTGGAAAAAACACCAGCCCGGCGGCGATGGTGCCGGCGGCCATGAGCCAGAGCGGGGCGGGACTGCCGCCGATGCGCCTGGTGTGCCGCCAGCTCAGCGCGCCGGCAATCGCAGCCGGCAGCACGAGCAGATACGGCACGACGGACGCCGCGACGTACTTCCCGGAGTGTAGCGCATAGGACGGTCCGAGCGGCACAACCGTATAGAACGCTTTGCGCGCCATCAGCGCGAGCCACGCCGCCGGTTCGCGCCGGATCCAGTCGACGGCGTCGCGATAGTAGAGCGGCTCGAGCTGTTCGGGCGTGAGTCCGGGATGGGCAGCGCGGAAGGCGAGCTCCGCCCGCTTGATGGCCGGGTTCGCCGCGAGATCGCCGTCACCGACGGCGAGGGGGTGATTGCCCGTCCAGAACGTGACGCCGCCTTCGGACGCGACCGCGACCCAGCGTCCGTACACGCGGTGGTTGCGGATTGTCCATGGGACGACGCACAGAGTCGCGGCGACGAGAAAAGCGGTCGCCGCGAAGTACGCGCGTTTTCGTACCATCCACAGGGTCAGGAATGGCAGAAAGAACAACGTCGCAGGCCTGGTGAGGATCGCGATCCCCGTCAGCAGGCCGGCAAACACTGCAACACGTCCATCGACGATCCAAAAGGGGTCTGACCCCGGTCTGACCCCAGTCTGACCCCGGTCTGACCCCGGTCTGACCCCGGTTTGACCCCGGTCTGACCCCAGGACCAGCGCGATTGCGAGAGCCAGGGTCGAGTAGAGGGTTTCGCTCAGGACATACGCCGGCATGAACACCAGCGGCGGGTAGACGGCGGCGACGGCGGCCGCGACGATCGCGGCGCGATCGCCGGCCGCGCGGCGCGCGATCGACGCCATCAGCCAGATGCCGAGCGCCCCCACGCACGCCTGCGCGATCCGGACGCGGCGCGGCGGATGGTCCGACGGCGCACTGACGCCGAGCGCCGCGAGAAAGAGCGGGTAACCCGGGGCACGGCCGAACTGCTGGCCGGTCCCCGGCGACGGCTCGTCGGCGGGATACGTGAAGCCGTCACCCCGCGCCACGCTGCGCGCGAGCGCCAGATACTCGCGCTCGTCATGCGTGAGCGGCTGGCCGACCCAGTAGACCAGCGCAAACGCGAGTCTCAGAACCAGACCGGCGATTACACACAGGAGAATAATCCGCGTAGTCCGCGCAGTTCGCGGCTGATCTTCCTTCCGCGCAGTCCGCGGCTGATCGTTCCGCCCATTCGGCGGCTCGCCGTTCGCCGCGCCGTCCGCGGCTCTCACCGCCGGCCTTCGAAGCGCAGCGCCGAAATCTGCTCGGACACGAGCCCGACGAGGAACACGACCACGGCGAAGAGGATCAGCAGCACCGAGCCATTCGGAATGCGCGCGTGCACGACGACATTCCAGATGCCGTAGCCGACCCCCAGCACGAACGCCGCCGCGCTGATCGGCAGGAAGATTCGGAACGGACTGAAGATGGTGATGATCTTGAAAATGATCATCAGGAACTTCGCGCCATCGCGCGCCAGCCGGATCTTCGACTGCCCGGTCCGCTGCCGCGCATGGATTGGCTCGAACGTGACGCTGTAGCCCCCCTTCATGAACGCCAGCGTCGTCGTCGTCGGCGTGGAGAAGCCGTTGGGCAGCAGGTGGAGGTACTCGCGCAGGCCTGACGTGCGCGCACCGCGGAAACCTGATGTCAGGTCGGGAATGTCACGGCCCGTCAGGTAGCTCGCCAGGCCGTTCAAGGCGCCGTTGCCGGCGCGGCGCGCGTGTGTCGCCTGCGTCTCGCCCGAGCGCGCCCCGATCACCAGATCGTACTCGCCGAGACGGGCCGCGAGCCGCAGCGCGTCCTCGGGCGGATGCTGTCCGTCGGCGTCGATGATCAGGACGAACTCCCCGCTGGCGCGGCGGATGCCGTTCTTGACCGCGGCGCCGTTCCCCATGTTGTAGGGCAGGCGCACGACGCTCGCGCCGGCTTCTTCGGCGCGCTGCGCGGTGGCGTCGCTCGATCCGTCGTCGACGACAATGATCTCGCGCCAGCCGGCCGCCCCGCGCAGGACGTGGACGACGTCGGCAATCGCCTCCGCTTCGTTATACGCCGGGATGACGATCGAAATGACGGCCGGGTCGGCCATCAGTGTTCCCACCGATCGGGCCGCTCGGTCGTGTGCGACAGCGGACGAGGGGCCTGGTCGCGCGACGGTTCCGGCAGTTCGAGCGAGCGCACGCGGTAGACGAGATCCTCCAGCAGCTTGCGGTTGCCTGAAATGACGTCGGCGAGCAGGCCAATAACCAGTACGAGTGAACCGATGATCAGCAGCACCGCCGCCATGATCATCGAGCCGAGATGTTTGCCCGCCTCGTACTGGAAGTAGTAGTAGACGAAGCGCCCGGCGAGGACGCAGCCGGCGGCGAAGATGGTCAACCCGAGGTAGGTGAAGACCTTCAGCGGCTCGTACATCGCGTAGATGCGGACGATGGTCGCGCCGGATCGCTTGATGTAGGAGAAGATGCTGTCGAACAGGCGCGACTCGCGCGTGCGGGGGTTGACCGTGACCGGCACGTGCGCGATGGCCATCCGCTTCTTGCCGGCCTGAATGATCGACTCGAGCGTGTACGAGAACTCCGAGATGATGGTCATGCGCAGCGCCGCTTCGCGGGTGTAAGCGCGGAAGCCGCTGGTCGTATCGGGTACCGTCGTGTTGGAGACCTGACGCACCACCCAGCTGCCGAGCGCCTGCAGCTGCCGCTTGCGCCACGACATGTGGCGAAGCTCGGCGATGTTGCGATCGCCGATGCAGATGTCCGCCTCGCCGCGAAGCAGCGGCGCCACCAGTTTCGGAATCTCGTGACCGGCGTACTGGTTGTCGGCGTCGGTGTTGACGATGTAGTCGGCCCCGGCCTTGAGGCACGCGTCGATGCCGGCGGCGAACGCGGCGGCCAGACCTTTGTTGCGGCGCAGCCGGACGACGTGATCGACACCGCAGGCGCGCGCGATGTCCGACGTCCCGTCGCGCGATCCGTCATCGATGACGAGCACCTCGATGACGTCCACGCCGGGGATGCTCTTGGGCAGGTCCGCGAGCGTCGATGGCAGCGTCTGCGCCTCGTTGAGGCACGGAATCTGGATGATGAGCTTTTTCATGGCCCGTCTGCCTGCACGAGCTTTTCGATCACGCCGTCCCACGTGACGAGCGTGGCGCGATCGTATCCTGCGTCGCCAAAGGACGCCGCCAGCTTCGGATCGCAAACGAAACGGTTGATCGCGTCGGCGAAGGCGCCAGCCTCCGGCTCGCGCACGAAGCCGTTCACGCCGTCGACGACGAACTCGTTCGGGCCACCCGAATCGGTCGCGGTGATCACCGGCTTGCGCGACAGGAATGCCTCGAGCGTCACGTAGCCGAAGTCCTCGTCATAGGGCGGATACAAGACGGCGAGCGCGTCGCGATACAGTCCGACGAGCTGCTCGTCCTGCACCGCGCCCAGGAACGTGATGCGATCGGCGACGCCCGCTTCGGTCGCCATCCGCTCGACGTTCGCGCGCTGCGTGCCGTCGCCGGCCACAATCAGCCTGATCGGCTTATCGACCCGAGCCATGGCGGAGACCAGCAGGTCGACGCGCTTGACCGACTCGATGCGTCCCACCGACAGGACGTAGTCGCCATAGGACGGTCGGGCCTCGGCGAGCCGCGCCGCCAAACGGGGTGGATGATAAAGCGCTTCGGCCTGTAGGCCGTTGTATTTCCTGACGCGGTTGGCCGTGTTCTGCGCGTTGGCGTAGATGCGGCGGCACTCTCCCAGCATCTCGGTGTCGAGGCGGATGAGCGTATCGCGGAGGCCGAGGTCCCGCTCGTTGTGGCCGAAATCGCTGTATGGCGTGCCCGCCAGCTCGTAGGCCGCGCGGTACTGGTGAATGAGCCACGCCACCTTGTTGGGATGCCTCGCAAAGTAGGTCGGAAACTTCGTCCCGATCACGAGGTCCACCGGGCGTCCATTGCTCTCGCTCAGGTCCAGCAGGCGCCACGCCGCCGCGTGCGGCAGGATCTCGTCCTTGGGATACCACTTGAACGGTACGCTGACCAGCTCTGCCGCGTAGCCTCTCGTCTGCAGCTCACGCAGCAATTCGCGGACGTGGATCTCGGCGCCGCCGTGCACGAAGGGCACCTGCGCCTCGAGGACGAGAATCGTCTTCGCCTCCGTCATGTCGCGTGACGGAAGTTGATGACGTCGCCGTCGAGAACGATGTAGTCCTTGCCTTCGAGCCGCAGCTCGCCATGATCGCGGCAGGCCGCAATCGAGCCGCGCGCCAGCAGGTGCTCGTAGCGCACCACTTCGGCACGGATGAACCCGCGCTGGATGTCGGTGTGAATTTCCCCGCCGGCCGCCTGGGCGTGGGTCCCGCGCGGAATCGACCACGCGCGATTCTCGTCCTCGCCGACGGTGAAGAACGAGATATAGCCGAGCAGCTCGTAGCTGGCGCGGATGACGCGATCAAGTCCGGACTCGTGCAGGCCGAGGTCGGTCATGAACGCGGCCGCGTCGGCAGCATCGAGCTGCGCGATCTCGAGCTCGATCTTCGCGCAGATGGGTACCGCGCGGGTATGGCGTCCCTGCACGAACTCCTCGACGCCGGCGAGCGCGACGGCCCGATCCGCCTCGGCGAGATCCCCTTCGTCGAGATTCAGCACGATCAGCAACGGCTTCGACGACAGGAACTGGAAGCCGCGCAGACGTCGCGCATCTTCCGGCTGCAGCTCCATCGTCCGCAAGGCCTTGCCCTCTTCGAGCAGCGCGCGCGAAGCGATCAGCAGTTCCTGCTCCTTGCGCAGTTCCGCGTTGCCGGACGCCTTCTTGAGATCCCGCTCCAGCCGTTCCAGCCGTCGCTCGACGACGCCGAGGTCCGCGAGGATCAGTTCCTCTTCCATCGTCCGCACGTCGCGCGCCGGATCGACGGATCCGGCCGCGTGCGGCACCGAGGGGTCCCGGAACATCCGCACGACGTGCAGTAACGCGTCGGCATTGCGAAACGGCGCGACGTCCAGGAGGGCCGCGGCGCCCGTCTTCGACCCGGCCGTCCCCCCCATGTCCGCGAATTCGACGGTTGCCGGGGTGTGCTTTTTCGGCTTGAAGAGCTCGGTGAGCCGGTCGAGGCGCTCGTCGGGCACGCGGGAGACACCCACGTTGGCGTCCTGCCGGCCGGCAGGCCTGGGAGCCTCACGCGCGCTGGTCATCAACTGGAACAGGGCGGTCTTCCCGGAAGAGGGGAAGCCGATGAGGCCAGCTCTCAGCATGTCAGATCTGCACATGCTAGCACGCGAAGAGGGGCGAAAATTAAGCGTAAGTCCAAGAGGCTCTACATTTTGCCGTTGACAGGACGGCACCCGCCTTCTAGTATCGCGGTGGATTTTTGTGGAGTGAAGTGGAGTAAAAAGACGTGCTCCGGGGCAACTACGCCGCCAAAATTGATGAGAAGGCGCGGCTCAAGATTCCGAACGCTTTCAGGGCCCTCGTCGAGAAGACGCACGGGGCCGAGCTGTTCGTGACGAGCCTGACGGGGGAGTCTGTCCGCATTTACCCGATGCCCGTCTGGCTGGCCCTCGAAGAGCGCCTCGCGCGCGCGCCATCCACGCTTCCCGCCCGTAACCGCTTCCTCGACCGCGTGAACTATTTCGGCCAGGCCGCCGAAATCGACACCCAGGGACGCGTGGTGATTCATCAGCGCCTCCGTGAATCCGCTGGCATGGCCGGTGAAGTCGACGTCCTTGGCTCGGTCGATCGCCTCGATGTCTGGAACCACGATCGCCTCGTCGCCAAGATGCTGAGCGATCCCTACACAGACGACGACGCCAGGGCGCTGTCGGAGTTCGGGATTTGATGATGGCGGCCGCCCACGATCCCGTCCTCCTCCCCGAAACGATCGACCTGCTCGCACCGGCGCGCGGTGGTGTGTTCGTGGATTGCACCGTCGGCCTCGGCGGGCACAGCCGCGCGCTGCTCGAGTCAGGCGCCACGAAGCTCATCGGCCTCGACCGCGACGGCTCCGCGCTGGCGCTCGCCCGCGAGACCTTGAGCGCCTTCGCCGATCGCGTCGAGCTGGTGCACGCCGACTACCGCGAACTCGGGCGCGTGCTCGACGAGCGCGGCCTCGCCGGCGTGTCCGGAGCGCTCGCCGATCTCGGCGTCTCGTCGATGCAGCTCGACGATGAGCGGCGCGGCTTCAGCTTTCGCCGCGACGAGCCGCTCGACATGCGCATGGATCAATCGCACGGTCCGAGCGCGGCGGAACTGCTGCAAACGGTCGATGAGAGCGAGCTCGCGGACGTGATCTTTCAGTTCGGCGAGGAGCGGCACTCGCGGCGTGTCGCGCGCGCCATCGTCGCGGCGCGGCGGGAAGCGCCGATCGACACCACCGGCCGTCTGGCGGCGGTTGTGCGGCGCGCCGTACCGCATCACGGCTACCAGCGCATCGATCCGGCGACGCGGACCTTCCAGGCGCTGCGCATTTGGGTGAACCGCGAGCTCGACGGGCTCGACGCGTTCCTGGCCGAGGCGGCCCGCCGGCTGCTCGCCGGCGCCCGGCTGGCCGTGATCACGTTCCACTCGCTGGAAGACCGCATCGTCAAGCACACGTTCCGCGCCCTCGAGAAGACGGGCGAGGGACTCAGGATTCTCACGAAGCGGCCGGTAAGGCCTGCCGACGATGAAGTGGCGCGTAACCCGCGCGCGCGCAGCGCCAAGCTGCGGGCGATAGAGAGGTTCGCATGAACGCGATGGACTTCGAATACGCGATCAAGAAGGACATTCGCAACAACCCCATCGTCCGCGAAGTGGACGAGGCGCGGCAGCGCCAGCTGTGGCGGTCGGTCGGCATCGGGTTGTTCCTGGTGATCGTCCTGCTGTTCTCGGCGTGGCAGCACTTCGAGCTGCTGCGGCACGGCTACCAGATCGAGCGCATGCAGCAGGAGCGGGCGGCGGAGGAAGAGATCAACCGTCACCTGCGGCTCGAGGTCGAGACGCTGCGGGCGCCGCGGCGCATCGAGAAGATTGCTACAGAGCAACTGCACCTGGTCGCCCCGTCGCGCGGTCAGGCCATCGTCATCGAGCGCGTGACGCCGTCCGCGCCGCCCGACACGTCCGTCGTCGCCGCTCGGTAACGGGACGTTCCGGCGATGTTCATCAAGGCCAACAGGGAGGCGAAGCCGGCCGACTGGCGCACCACGGTACGCTCACGTGTGCTGGTCTGCGCGACGCTGCTGGGCCTGTGGACGGCGGCCATCGAAGCGCGCCTGATGTATCTGCAGGTCTTCGAGCATGCCGATCTGGCGGCGCGCGCTGAGCGCCAGCAGAACCGGACCGTGTCGCCGGCGGCCAAGCGCGGCGATATCGTCGATCGCAAGGGACGGCTGCTGGCCTACAGCGTGGATGCGGACACGGTCGCGGCGGTCCCGTCGGATATCGACGACCCCAATGACGTCGCGGCGCAGATCTGTCACGCGCTGGACGAGTGCAACGCGGAGCGACGGCAGGCGTTCGTCAAGAAGCTCAGCGGCCGCGGGTCTTTTGCCTATGTCATCCGCCAGATTTCTCCGGAAGAAGCGCGCCGCGTGCGCGCCCTCGCTCTGCCGGGGATCACGCTGCTCAAGGAGAGCCGCCGCTACTACCCGAACAGCGAGCTGGCAGCGCACGTGGTCGGATACGTGGGGCTCGACAACGTCGGTCTTGGGGGCATCGAGTCCGCGTATGACGCGCAGATTCGCGGCAGTGCCGGCAAGCTTCTCATTCAGACCGACAACCACAATCGCGCGGTGTTCAGCCGTGTCGAGCGGCCGGCGACCGCCGGTGCCGGGATCGAGCTGACCATCGATCAGTACCTGCAGTTCGTCGCGGAACGGGAGCTGCGCACGGGCGTCGAGGCCAATCATGCCGTCGGCGGCAGCGCCATCATCATGGATCCGCTCACCGGCGAGATCCTGGCGCTCGCCAACTGGCCCACGTTCAATCCGAATGCCTTCGGCCGCGTCGAAGACGACCTGCGGCGCAACCGCGCCATCCAGACCCTCTACGAACCCGGGTCCACGTTCAAGATCGTCACGGCGTCCGCGGCCATCGAGCAGAAAGTGATCACGCCGGAGACGATGATCGACACCAATCCGGGTTCGATCACGTTCCCCGGCCGCAAGCCGATCTACGACACGCACAAGTACGGCGTCATCAACTTCACCGACGTGATCGTGAAGTCGAGCAACGTCGGCGCCATCAAGGTCGGCCTGCGGATCGGTCCGGAACGGCTGACCCAGTACGTCAGCAAGTTCGGCTTCGGCCAGACCCTCGCGCCTGACTTCAAGGGAGAAACCGCGGGCATCGTGTGGAGCGCGGACAAGCTCAACGACAGCGCGCTGGCGTCGGTGTCCATGGGCTACCAGGTCGGTGTCACAGCATTACAGATGGCCACCGCGGTCAGCTCGATTGCCAATGGCGGACACCTGCTGCAGCCCCGCGTCGTCCGCGCCTTCATCAAGGACGGGCGCCGCATGGAAGTGGCGCACAAGGAAATGCGGCGCACGATCGAGCCCGACACCGCCGCGACACTGACGACGATCATGGAGCAGGTCGTCGAGCGCGGCACTGCCCGCGCCGCGCAGATCGAGGGCTACACCATTGCCGGCAAGACCGGGACGGCGGCCAAGCTCGTGAACGGCCACTACCAGAAGTCCGACTACAACGCGTCGTTCGTCGGTTTCGTGCCGTCACGGAATCCCGCGTTGACGATCCTCGTCGTCATCGACTCGCCGCACGGCAATGGCTACACGGGCGGCGCTGTATCCGCGCCGGTGTTCAAGCGCATCGCGGAAGCCGCCTTGACCTACATGGGCGTCGGCCCGAATCTCAACCCGCCGCCGCCAGTCATGGTCGCCCGGCACGACCCGTCGGTCGAGCAGCCGATCACGCCGACGCCGGCCAAGGCGGCGAGCCTGTTCGCGTCGATGCTCGAACCGGCCCGTGACGGCCTGATGCCGGATTTGCGCGGACTCAGCGCGCGCGACGCGCTGCGGCTGCTGTCGCGGATCGGTATGTCCGCGCGCCTGTCCGGCAGCGGCTTCGTCGTGGACCAGCGGCCGCAGGCGGGCTCGCCGCTGGTGCGAGGCGTGGCCTGCGTGCTGACGCTCGATCGGCGCGGCTCGACACCCGCGCTGGGAGGGCCGCAGTGAGCCTGCAGGACCTCGCGACGCGACCCGGTGTGACGGGGATCGCCTACGACTCGCGGCAGGTGAAGCCAGGCGCGGTGTTCGTGGCCCTGCGCGGCGTCAACACCGACGGCACGCGCTTCGCGGCGCAAGCCATCGCGAATGGCGCGACCGCCGTCGTCGCTGAAACGGCCGCTCCTGCCGGTGTCTCCGTGGAATGGATCAAGGTCCAGAACGCGCGCGCCGCGCTGGCCGAGCTCGCCGCGGCGTTCTACAGGCATCCGAGCGACGATCTCGCGCTCGTCGGCATCACCGGCACGAACGGCAAGACGACCACGTCCTACGTGCTCGCGTCCATCTTCGAGGCGGCCGGCATGAAGTGCGGTCGCATCGGCACCATCGGCTACCGCACGGGCGTCAGCGAAGTGGACGCGTCGCGCACGACGCCTGAAGCGCCGGAGCTGCAGCGGATGCTGCGGGAGATGCGCACCCAGGGTTGTGCCGCGTGCGTGATGGAAGTGTCGTCGCACGCGTTGGCGCTGCGCCGCGCCGACAATCTGCGTTTTGCCGCCGGCGTATTCACCAATCTCACGCGCGACCATCTTGACTTCCACGGCGACATGGAGGGGTACTTCAACGCCAAGCGCCGTCTGTTCGAGATCCTGCCCGACGGCGCCGTCGGCATCATCAACGTTGACGATCGCCGCGGCCAGGACATGGTGGCGGCCGCGCGCCGGCCGGTCACGTATGCGATCGACGCCGCCGCCGACGTCCGTCCCGGGCCGCTGACCTTCACCCTCGACGGTCTGTCGTTCGACGTGCGCACGCCGCGCGGTTCTCTGCACGTGCGCTCGCCGCTGGTCGGCCGTCCGAACGCCTACAACATCATCGCGGCTGCCGCCACGGCCATGGCGCTGGACCTGCCGTTCTCGGCGATCGAAACCGGTGTATCACGCCTCGACAGCGTGCCGGGCCGTTTTCAGGTCGTCTCCGATCCGGCCGACGACGTCCGCGTCATCGTCGATTACGCGCACACGGACGACGCGCTGAAGAACCTGCTCGAGACGGCGCGCCCGCTGGCGAGCGGACGGGTCATCACCGTGTTCGGCTGCGGCGGCGATCGCGATCGCACCAAGCGGCCGCTGATGGGCGCGGTCGCGGCGCGGCTCAGCGATCTCGTCATCGTCACGTCCGACAACCCGCGCAGCGAGGATCCCGAACGGATCATCGACGAGATCCGCCGCGGCATCGTCATGCCCGCGGATCGCATTGCGCCGAAAGGCGCGCAGCGCGGCACGCCGTCGCTGGCCATCATCGATCGCCGCGAGGCCATCGAGAAGGCGGTCAAGGACGCGCGGCCCGGCGATCTGCTGCTGATCGCGGGTAAAGGACACGAGAAGTACCAGGTCATCGGCGACAAGACCCTGCCGTTTGACGACGTGGAAGTTGCGCGGGCAGCGCTGGCGCGCCGCCGCAGCGGATCGCGGGTCACGTAGCGGGTGGCTACGGTTTCGTTGAGCGCCGCCGAGATCGCCGATGCGACCGGCGGGCGGGTGGTTTCGGGAAACGCGGCGCAGCGCATCG
>Ga0070670_100003666_pt1 | contig 12801 bp, 18 predicted proteins | sample KBSS63metaG_FD_64665 | JGI IMG/M metagenome (GOLD analysis project Ga0070670, IMG submission 64665) | Switchgrass rhizosphere microbial communities from Kellogg Biological Station, Michigan, USA - KBS S6-3 metaG | ecosystem: Host-associated > Plants > Roots > Rhizosphere > Soil ... | reverse complement strand
TGCAGGAGTGGGAGCTTTAGGATCACCCACAAAATTTGGGGAATTCAATAACCCATCAACAATATCCCAATTACCATTCAGCTTCGCGCCCCACGCATCGCGAGAAGCGCCAACTTCTGGCTTCGTAAGTCCTAGATTAGGAGTTATAGTGTCGACCATGGCTTATTTGGCCTCATATCCGGTCCAATTGGTTGCCAATTTCCAACGCCCCCAGTTATAGGAACCCAACCTTCCCAAAACACATCGAAATTCTCGATGGAACGAACGTCAAATTGGATCGAAACCGCAGATTCGAAGCTATCAGAAACGCTAAGGGAGCTATCAGCGTCCAATGAAATACTAACAGTTGCTTCAAATCCCCCAAAAGCAGACACAGCAAGATCAGAATCAGCGTCAACAAGAATGGAAACAGCAGACTCAAATAACCAAATTGGGCTAAGAGAGTAGTACCCATCGCCATAATCGCCCAACCCATAATCAGACTCGCTTAAGTCAGCCATTATGGAATCAACTCATCCGTTCCGATCCTTAGCTTTCCTGCTTCCCATCGTGCTGAATCATCCGGCCCAATCGTTTTTGACGTTGTAACCGGCCAACCTCCTAAAAAAGATCCGCCGGAAGCTGCGGACCATAATCCGAAAGATGTAATGGTGCCCCAACTAACAGTTGCAACCGGGAACTGAATGATTGCGGTATTTGCTGCGATGGTCGGGTTTGCCCCTGTCTTAGTAAACGCAACAGGTTGCCGAGCATAACCGCCCCCACTTACTTCGTTTGACCCTGCATTGCCTGGGTCAGACGTATGCAGTGAAATAAACCGTGCCGCCAACAACGCATCTAACACCATATTCTCGCCGATAGAAGAAAGGCCACTCATCCGAATGATCTCCGCTTGCTGATAAGCGCTGAACCAGCGGCCTTCCCAACTTGGTGCCGAGTATTCATATCTGACACAAAGTCTTTGGTAGCCGCGCCCCAACTTTCCCCGCGATCATCTTCAATAGCATACATCGAAGCATGCCAAAGCGTACAAACTACATAAAGGCGACTATAATACTGCAATAACCAATTTGGACCTTCTTCCAGCGGAGGGATGCTCTGATAATACGAAATCTCAACAGGCGTTCCGTTCACCTCATCAACGCCATCCAGCACAAGATAATTACCTATAATAGTATATCTATCAGTATTAGAATAATCTTTAGCGTAAAAATAACCGCGAGGCTTATAAATAAGAGGCTTGCTGCCAGCAAAGCGAATAGAGTCCAGTTCTTGTAAATCAGAAGGTAATAGAACACGATTATCAATAATCGATGAGGAGTCAATTTGCAACATATGCTTAACACGCAGATTCTCCGAAAGGTACTCCTCAGCCATTCGGACCCACGATGTAACCAGCGGGTCTGCGTAAACTTCCGGGCCTAAATTAAGCCATGATCTGATGGTATTGCAGAAGTCGCTGATTGCACTCATCTACCCACTCTGCCAGGCCAAACACGAAAGATTGCGTTAGCGGGATCATCGAGCCATTTAGCCCAATCTCGTTCATCCCATTGCTCTCGTATCGCCTGTTCAGCGACTGTGAGTGGCACCCCTCTGGCCAAGAGCTTATTGGCACTCCGTCTAGGGTGCAATTCGCGCAATTCTTGATTATTCTCAGAAATGCGGCCCAGATCCATTTCAGTATGAACGACGAGCCTATCTGGGCGGTCGTCATCCCATATTGAAGTCCTACGAACTCCTCCACTGTTGCGGTATACGAACTTTGACTCAGCCATAGTAGCACACCCCGTAGTGCCTGTCAAGTAGTAAGCGGAACACTAGCTGCGTTCAGAGCGGCTAGGAACAAATCGTGGTACCCGGCAATAAGTTCATCCTTGTCATTGCCGTTAATGATCTGGCGAGCATTGATCGGGTCATCAGTATCCTCATCGAAATACTGACCTAATTTGCGGCCTGTAAACCATCCTTCAGCCATGCCTCGGAACATTATACGTGCAGCAATAAGACTGTCCAGAGCAATATCAGGATGATTGACAAGATCGCGGTCATCAATGAGTCCAAGCGCCGCCGACGCGTTTCGGTAATTTTCTTCCCACGTAAGCTGAACATAGCCCCGACCGTAATAGGTGGTTCCATACTTCATCCCAGCGCCCTGCCCATATTCACGAATGGGCCACATTCTAGTAGCCGTTTCATGAAAAGTCGTAGCCAACATATAGGCAAGCCACCGAATATCCTTCATGGGAGTTCCGGTAGCCTGATATTCCCACAGCGCGAGGATGACGCTCTGACCGTCAACCTGTTGCTGTGTCATCGCGCCCTCAAACAATGAGGAACGTACTTCATCAAAGTAGAGGTCGCGATCAATCATGATTTATTTTTCCTTAACCGGAGTCACCACGTTCGGCGGACGACCGCTTCCAGTCGGCGGCTCATAACCGGTCGGAACCAAAATTGCCTGACTGGTAACAATCGTCGTCCCGGCCGGAATCTTGAACGGATTCTCCGGGTCTGCCGGATTGGGGATTTCGATGTCCGCCGTCGAAATCAACGTGGTGCCTGCCGGAATGATCGCGACTGAACCACCTTCGGGCGGCCAACCAGGAGTATCCGGCGGAATCGGCATCACGATGGGAGGCGAAGGCCACGGGCCGGGAGGTCCCCAGATGCCGGGAGGCTGTGGGAACGTCCCAGTGCCGGGGTTCCATCCGGCAATCGGATTTGTCGGGCGCGGATCGTTCGGCCCCCAAATACCGAGCGGCGGCATTCCACCACCGGGCGGAAACGTGCCGGTACCGGGATTCCAACCAGCGATCGGATTAGTCGGTCGAGGATCATTCGGACCCCAAATGCCGAGAGGCGGTTGCGGCTGTCCACCCGGATCACCGGCTGGAATTCCCTGAACTAAGAACCATGCCATATTATTTCTCCTTTTCTAGTTACGGGACTTTGAAAGAATACCGGCACCCGGTGAGTGCTTCTTTTTCTTTTTGTGATAAGGCAGCTTGCCCCCCTCATCATGCTCAGTAAATTTCTTCGCAACCCCTTTGGATATTCCGGTACGTTTCCGAACCTCAGGATCATTTTCGGCGGCGTAGAACAAATTTCGCTGCGCTTGCGACTTAAACGGCATGTCTACCTCCGAAAAGGGGTGGTGGAACTGGGAAATTCCACCACCCAATTGCCGTACGGCGAGGAGTTCTTACGTAATGACGGCGCCCTGCTTGATGCCGTTGAACAGGATGTGGCCGAGCGGGTTCCGCATCTCCACTCCCCATTCAGCGAGGATCATTCGGGTTTCTGCATCACCGATCTTCGCGATCTGGTACGTCCGGAAGTTTCGGAAATATCCCAGAGCGACGAAATCAGGATCAAGGAGGAGCCCAACATCAGTCGGAATCCACAAGGACGGCATTACCTTCACGCGACCGAAATCGGTGGCGATAATGTCGACCGTCTCGACCACTTCCGTCTTCCCAACGAGAACCTGCGTGGTTGCGCGGCCCTTGAAGGTAGAGACAGTACGCTTGATAGCGGGCGGAACCACCCACGTATCTGGTCGAGCACCGTTGCCATAGGCGCGTTCCATCGCATCACCAAGCATAATTTCGGTGAGAGCAACTTGAGAAGCACCAGCGACAGCGGCAAACGCGCCGGTTGCGGTAACCGGAAGGCCAGCCGTCACACCAATAACGGCATCACCTGCGACTGCGTTACGGTCAACTGCACGAGCGATCCAATGGGAGATCGCTTCAGTCTTGCGAGGAGTAGTATCATCACCATCGACGCGAGCCTGTCTGCTCGACATGATGGTTTCGATATCCGACTTGAGCACCTTCGACTTCATAGCCATCTGGTGACCCATTTCGGAGCCCTTACCAGCTGCATCCGAGGCTTCTTGAGAACCAGAAACGGTCGCATCGCGCGACGAAATCTGGCAGACGTTCGTCAGTCGGACAGTTGCCTGTCCACCGGCTCTGGTCAGCTCAAAACCTTCGAGCTGGGCATTGTTGGGATCGACGTTCGGCAGATTTTCGGTCTGCCAGTCGAATGTACGAGCCTTCACGTTACGACGACGAGCCAAGGACATGATCGGCGTATCGAACGGATCGATGTTGTAGATCGCATTCGACAAGTCTTCACGATTGCCCTGAGCGTTGTAGGTCGTGAAAGCGCCTGCTACTTTGTTAGGCATTTTCTCTACCTTTGGCGCAAGATTTGATCAAAGACTGGAGCAGCATCTTCTACCGTTCCAGTCCGGGCGAGTTTCTTCATCGCGTCAGCTATGCCTTTGCGACCAGTCCCGTTCACTGAACGTTTTCCCGGTCCGGGTGGTACTGACTTGGTAGCCGCCTGTTTAGGTTTCGGCTTTGTCGCAATAATGCGATCGTACTTAGAGGCTTTCAGAAGGACCTGAAGCATGCGACTATCAAAGACGCCGTTCAACTCCTCCTCTGTAAAGCCCTCGGTTAGCGCCGTACGGCGCATTGCTTGGAGGTCTTTCGCCTTTCTAGACGGATCGACACCCCAATTCTTTGCGTTTAGACGATTGAAACGAATTTCCTCCGTCTCCGCATAAGCCTTCAGCTGTTCAGCGTTGTGCGCCTCTTGCTTCTGGTTAATCTCGTCGCGCTGCTTCTGCAGCTTCCCCTTGAAATCGGCAACCTGCTGGTAGTATTTCTGCAAGTGCCGAGCTTTCTGCGGGTCCTTGGCGAATTCCTCATCCCAATTCGGCTCAGGAGGAACGAGTTCCTTCAACTGGCCTTCCATGGTTTCGATTAGCTGCTGGGAATACCGGAAATTTTGAACGACATCGGCGGCGGCAGCTTGAACGACTTTCCGTCCTTCCTCGATCTCCCCAAGGCGACGGTGGAAGGTTTCAGTACGAATGTAGCCTTCGAGAGCCTCTTTGAGCGGAACGGTGGCTTCCTCACCATCGACCATCACCTTTACTTTAGTGGATAGGTCAAGCTCGCCTGCGTCAACCCCTCCGTCATCTTCTTCTTGCTCGTCGTCTTCCTCATCTTCTTCCACGAGGGCTTCTGGGTCCCCTTCTTCGGACTCGTTGTCTTCCGCCTCTGTCTCATTTTCTTTCTTAGCCTCCTTTCCGCGATTCTGCTTGGCGTAAATAGTTGCCTCAGGGTCGGCTTCATCATCGCCGCCACCCTTCTCCGGGGATTCGTCGTCTACCTCGGTCTTCCCCAGATTGCCGAACATCCGCTCAGTGGGTTTCTGCTTCGAAGTATCCTCCGGAGGCGCAGGCGGATTGCCGCGCTGTTCGGCAGTTATAGCTGCATCGAAAGCCTGAGCGGCCGATTCCATATCATCATCCGGTGCCATGTTGCGCCTTCCTGTAGTACTGATCCATCTTCTGGTCCGTCATGATGCTCTGAAAGTTGACTTCGAACTCACTGACCACTTTGAGCATTGCGTGGGCTTCTTTAGCCTCATCCGAACCTACGACTGCTTGCATTAGACGAGCGATATGATGCTCCCTCATCTTCCTGATCGCCTCCTGGAACAGGGGACTATTCAGGATATTTTTTGCCTCAGCGGCACGTTCATCAAGCTGGAACTGATCCTTCATCTTCCTGTGCCAATTCGTTAGCTTGATTTTCCTGCAAAATTCTCTGCTCGTTTACGTCTACCGCGAATTGCGCCTCGATCTTGGCGGCGTCGAGCATGCTCGTAACCATCAACTGGTCGCGCTTGAAATCATCGTCGATCTTGAGCTTCCGCTGGTCCGCCACCTGCTTCGCCTGCTCCTTGATCATCTCAACGCGGCGCTTCTCCATCTCGGCCTGTGCAAGCACCAAAGCCGGATCGGGATCCTTCGGCGCATTCATGATCTGTTCCATCACCTCAGGCGGGATATCCTTGAAGTAACGTTGCGTGTTCTTGACGTTCGCGATCGCCATCATGTCGGTTACGGTGTTGATAAACTCCTGCGGCCCGACTACCGGATTGCTGACCCCGAACTTCTCGATGACTAGCAACTGGGTCTGTTTGACCTCCTGCAGAGCCATCAGCCGCGCAACGTCCGAACCCTTACCGAGCGTGGGGTTCACCGAAATGCGCATGTTAGGATCGTAAGTGCTCGGCTGAACATCTGTCCACTTGCCGCGGAGCTGAATGGTTCGCTGCTGGTTCGGGTGGTTCGTTATTTCTCGGAGGAGTCCTCTAAAGATGGGTTTGAGCCAGGTTTCAGCCATAAGTCGAGCGATAAGTTCGATTCGCTCCTGGGCTCCAGAGATAATGGCCTCGACGCCGGTAATCGCCGTGCTCTGGAGTGCTTTAGGATCGATGCCTTTAGACGCGTCCGATATGCCGGTACGAACTTGCCGGAGCCTCTCCATAGTGTCGAACATCTGAAAGACCGGCTGGCCCACAAACTGGTGGGCGATGGACATAAGGGTCTCTTGCGGTGCGCCTCTTGTACGAATTGCAGCCCCGATCTCTTCGTTAAGAACATCATCCACGTTCACCAACAGCTCATTGAAAACTGTTCGCGGCCAGATTGATTGCGCAAGCGAGTCGAGCGACCCGCGCAGCATATTCGTCTTAATCCGCTGAATATCAGTAACCAAATCGGCGGGGCAATCCCCGATCAACGTGTGCGGCTTCGGATCGGGGCAACCGACAGAAAAGTTCGCCCACTGAACGGGTTCGTCCGCGATGATCGTATTATTACTGCCAACTGTGCAAATTTTCCGGAGTTCTTCGATGCCGTCCCCATCTTTATCGACACGAACGTAATACTCTCCGTAGTCGATCTCGAATGCTTCGAGAGGGCTGTTCTCATCCAGTCCGACATTTCGGAATATCCGGTCTGCAGAATATGGCTGAGTCGCCCCGGTGAACTGGCTAAGTATGGTTTCATCATAACCAGCCGCCACCAGTTCGCCAATTCGTTTGATGGTCTGGAACCCAATCAATGACGCATCGTCCACGCTGCGCGCCTTCCGATCCACCCGGAACTCGTCGAGCGGAATGCCCACGATCTTTAAAGTAGGCTTGCTCACTTCCCAGCGCAGCGAAACAGTCTCGAGCATATCTGGCTGCGTCGAGCTAGCATTCGCCTCGAGCACTTCGATCGTCTCGTTCTCCGAAATGAGGAACTGGAGCTGCTCCTGAGTAATGTTCTCGAATTCTTGCGTCACCACTTCGGTTTCATTATCGGTGTACCAATGCGTTACGCAGGTCTTCGTCGTAAGCGCATCCTTAAACGCGTCGTGGAGCAACAGGAAGCCAGGATTGTCCTCCCAGAACACATACTCTATATATTCCGTAGCCTGCTTGGCCATCTCCTCTTGACCATTATGGTTCGGCATGCATGAAACAATGTGCTCTGGCGCGCAGAAAATGCGGATGAGTGACGGCATGATCGCCATGACGGTATCACGAACATCCGTCGATACAACTGTCGAGGTGGTAGGGTTTCCCTCGTCATCTACTGAATCCGCTGCCGGAATGTCCCCATAGAAATACTGCAGCAGAGTGTCGCGTTCCGGCTGCAGAGTGCTTTCCTCGAAGCTCTGCGCATCTTTGATCATATTCCGGATTAGGTTCTCATACTCCTCTGGATTATCCAACCGAGCCATCGGCTCGCCCATGGATGTGTTGTTATTATCGAATACCCGCTCAAGCGCCATCGGGTCTTCGAGAGGCTTGTTGAACACTACATTCATGCCCGAAGCCTCCTAATGCGTCTACGAAGCGGTCCAGCGAACGGTAAGACGTTCCGCCCGCTCCCCGAAAGGGAACCTATGGTCATGTTGAGCGCTACGGAACCCGTCCGGAATGCATCAGCGGGGTGCGAAGCCCAGTTGTGAACCGGTCGGCCCGTCTTTCCCTTCTGGTAGTTCATCAGCGCCTGTATTCCAGCCTGGCAACGGGGTTCGTCGAACCAGCACATGCGTAGAACGGATCGCGCGGCGTTTATCCCATCCTCCACGGATAGCATCGGACAAATTATGACGTTATCGAGAAATTGTGTGAGTGTATCGTACCTGCTCTTGCCCGTCCCCATTTCGCGTGCTTTAATATCGTGTGGCAAAACGTGTCCGCCGTAAACGTATCCGCGCTGTTTCAATTGATTCGCGTAGTATTCGAGGCTCTGACCGGTGTTCGCGATAGTATCAATAATATGAAGTGACTGACCGACGCGCTGAACACACCATATGAATGTCTCGTCGTCGATGCCCAAATCCCACCAAGTGAATACCTGGGCGTCACTCTGGTACGGAACCTGCGTCATTCGGCCTTGGAGCCGCAGTTCGTTGACTATTTCGGCGTAGTAAGACCCTTCGATCGGCGCGTTGAAATCGCAGAGCATTTCACGGGCATACTCGGCGGCGGTCATGTCCGACGTCATTTCTACGACCTCTTCCGGGTCGAGTGCGTCGGTTTCCGTGACGGGTATTATATAAATGTCCCACTTCTCAGGATCGCGTTCGGCGCGTTTCTTGAGCGCGTGGAAGTGATCGTCGCCATTCGAAGTGCCGCTTACGATAGCCCAACCACGGTAATCGGCCAAACAAGGGCGTACAACGCTGCTCCATGCAGCTGGGTTGAGCATAGGAAATTCGTCGAGAGCAGCACCATCGAAATAGAGACCCCGCATTCTTTCATAAGCACCGGCTCCTCCATATAGCGATATCTTCGCGTTGTTAGGAAGCACGCAGAACAGGTCCCCCTCCGAAAACTTGACATCCGGAATAGTGCTCGTGTAATGTTTCAGATACCCCCAAACAAGATCCTTGGCCTGTGCGAATGATGGGCCAATATATGCGTAACGCGGCGGAGGGGTCAGACGGGTATTCTCCATCGCCTTTCGAATGATGTGATTAATGATTCCGACCGTCTTGCCCGCGCGGCGATGCATCGTAACGAACTTGAACCGCTTGGGAGAGTTGTGAATAGGTAGGAGGTGGTTTCGCGGACGATAAGGTACAATTACCTGCTGCGGCTCAACAGGATCGCCACGATCTACGTCGAGGGCTGGACTATCCAGCATCCCTCTTATATTCCCCCTCAATTACGGTTTCGTTTTCTTGCTTTGGCTCAAACTTAGTTCCGTCGGCCCAACCGACGACTAAAGTGCCTGAACCCTGGTTCTTGATGGATACGGAGGGGTTCGATCCAGAACCCCACCCACGTCTTTTGGCCATCGACGAACTCAAAACAAACTTGGCCATCTGGTCCTGACGGGATTTGTCCTCTTCATCGTCTAGTGCTTCTGCGACGATAGTTTCTGCGCGGTCGACCAGCTGTTCCGCAGCTTCTTCCACCTCTCTAGTGAGGTATTGAGATTTCCCAACGAAACTGCGCAGCCTTCCCGACGAAATTTTGAGTATAGCTGCGGCTTGGGTGATGTTCCCACGCGAATACCAAATAGCGGTTCGACATTCCTCCACGTCGAGGGGAAGTTCGATCGGCCGCTGAATATAAGGCATCGTGGGCAGTGGCTGCAAGTCCAGCGGTATTCGCGGATCAAGGCGGGCTACCTCATTCATGAGTCATTATTCTATGCCGAATGCATCCTTCATTTCGCCGAGAGTGACCTTCACGCCAGCGTAACCGAAAAGGACGAACTCAGCCGGAGCATCGCGCGGATAGCCGCGAAGTAGTTTGGTAATCTTCTGCTTGGCTGCCGCCGCGGCAGTCTCGCGCATTTCAGCGAGTGCGTCGAGGCGTTCCATTTCGGTCTGGGCTGGCTGTGCCATATTTGGCTCCTATTGTGGTGAGGGCGAAAGGGGGCGGGGAGTTGGATGGGGTCCGCCCCCCTTCTACAATAGCAACGGGGTGTCTCATAGGGACGTTTGTCGGGGGGGATACCCGTTGCCACTGATCCTATGCTGCCGGTTTTCTGGCCGCAGTGTCGCCAGGCATGACCAGCTTGTCACGTTCCGCGACCAGTTCCGCCATTTTAGTGTAGTCGCGGTTGTACGCGGGGGAACTATACTTATACAGCTGCGGGCTCGGCTGCATGTTTTTGTCGGTGAGGAACGCGCCGCCGGGGGTCGCGAGAACTCTCGGCTGACTTTCGACCACTCCTACAACCGGAGCTGCGGGTTTGTTCACTGGCGGAACGTTTGTTGCTTCGCCGACCGGGGTTCCCTTTTCGTCCAGCTCGATCCATCCGGCGTCACCGGGATCGAGTTCGCCCGCCTTTGCTGTCTGCTCTTCGGTGTTCAGAATGTGAGGTTTGCCGAGCCCGACGCGGGGGTCGTTCGCATCCATCTTCGGGAGGCGTTTCAGATCGCGGTCGATAGCGTCGCCATCGAGGAACATCTGTTCCATCTGGTCCGCAACGCGCGAACCGAAAGGGGCTATAGTCTGTTGATCTTCGTCTTTACGGGCTTTTGCCCCGCCGGTCGAAGTGCTAGCCAAAGCGTCCGGCTTCGAGGCGGGCTTAGATGTTTCGGTAGGCATGTTCACTCTCCTGTGGGGGTTAGGAATCCTCGCCGAAAGGAGGCAGCCTTGGCGATTCAGCATTCATAGAGCCAGTAGTCGCCACCGCTTTTCCAAGCCACATCATGGCGAGTTCCAAAGACGTGAGGAAGCTGGACTTATACCGAGAATCCGGAAGGGATTCGGCTCGCGAGGAGAGCTGTTCGGCGTCCAGTGAAGCGAGCTTCCACAAACGCTCTTGATCGTCGGTCTCGAAGGCGGGGGGAGCGTTGGCTACGTTCGAAACGGGCAAAACGCGGTTCCTGGGGTTTACGGTGGCGACTATTGAGGAGCATAGCACAGGCCGGGCGGGCTGTCAAGTACTGGTATGTGACGTATGTGGGTTCGGAATGGGCCGAAAAGGGGATACCACATACGCAAACTGGAATGCAGGGAGCAGCGAACGGGTCCCCTCAACTTCCGGTTGTACAACGCGCGATTGCACGCGGGGGAGTTGTGAGAAACGTGCGGGTACGAACAACTTATGATTGTTGCAACTACGAATTGCTTGCCAAGTGGCAAATCAGTTGTACAACTATGAATTGACTCACGCCGTGTTACAGTCTGTAACAAAACGTGATCAAAGTACAACTGTGAGTTGATTGCGCTGGGCTTTGTATTGTGGTACAATGCAGACAGATCGGGCGGCCGCCCGGTCGCGAAGCGGGGCGCTCTCCCCGCACTAGGAGACCCGAAATGGGACGCAAGACCAAAACCGAGCGGCAGGCCGCTCTGCAGATCCCCGCACTCGAAATCGCAGAGGTCCCTGCAACCGAGCCGCGCATCCTGCCCGATCTCACAACCGATCGCGCCGAGCAGCTCGCCGTGGCCGAAATCGACATGCAGATCGCCCTGCCAAAGTCCAAGGTGCCGGTCCACTACAAGCTGCTCTACAAGCACCGCGCGCAAGCGGCGGGCATCAAGGGCAAGGCGGCGAAGCGGTCCACGTGGGACTGGCTGGCTCGCCAGATGAAGGAGCTGGTCCTCACGGAGAAGGACAAGCTGCGCGTCGAGGAATTCTACGCGCTGCTCGACGCGAATGGGATCGACCACAGCAAGTGGACGAGCAGGACGCCGGGCTGGGAGGGTAGGCTTCGGATGACGGGTGGCATCGCCCTTCGTCGCAGGCTGGCGGACAGCGGCGTGCTGAAACTGGCGGACGGCACGGAGCGCCAGATGCCCGAAGCGGACCTGCAGATTCTGGTCCACAAGTTCAGCCTCTAACAGGAACGGGCGGCGCGAATGCCGCCCTCCTCCCACAGGAGAAATAGCATGAAATACAACGTCTATACGAAACACGGCGCGCTAGTAGAAGCGAACGTAGATTCAGAACGCGCCGCATTCCTTCTGGACATTCAGGTCCAAGACCTTCTGTGGGCCATAGAGGAATTCGGCCTAGCTTCTACGCACGACGCGTTCGCAGTCAAAATCTAGCATTCAGAAGCCCCGTTCGGCGCGAGCTGTTCGGGGCTTTTCTGTGTTCGGAACACGGCGAAGACGTTCACTGAACCACGAAGGCATTCAGAACATAGCGAAGGCGTTCATGAAGACGTTCTGCATTCTGCAACGCATTCGGAACCCTGCAAGACGTTCGCGGAACCCCGCAAGACATTCTGCAAGCAGCGAGGCATTTCGCAGCGAACACCGAAAGGAGGCCCTGCAAGAAGGCATACGACAAACATGTATACCCGCCGCGTACCCTGTCTTTGCGCAGCAGCCGCCGCTACACCACCCCCGGCGTAGCCCCTTACAACATCACAATGAAGTATTGCCACTGTGGGCTGCTGCCGCGCGTATAGTCCCCTCCTAATGAAGAGTAGGGTAGGGAGCGGGTATACATGTCGTAAGGTATATAACAGGTTCACGGAACCCCTCTTCGGCGATCCATTCCTCAACGCATTCCGTGCGTATGTTGAAAGCCTGGGCACGCAGCGGGTTGAGCGTATAGAACCTACGCGTACAGAGAAATATACCTTGCGGGCCGCACTCCGCTGTGGTAGGATACGGATGGGCAACCGCGCCCAAGGAGAACATAGTATGAAACCCAACGAGGAACTAGCAGGAATAGCGCGTAAATACGCGGACGCCTGCGAATGGCTAGAAGCCTGCCCTTTCGATGATGGGCAGCCGTTCTACGAGACCGCGAACGCCAAATTAGAAGAGTGGCTCGGAACTATGAACCAGCTTGCCCATGACATGAAGGACGAGGCGCTAGTAGAATCCATCAGCGCAGCGACAATCGACGGAGAATACGGCGATGGATTCGAGCACAACGAGCCCGCATTCTGGCGCTACATTGCAAGGTGGGCGGAGGATCTGAAATGAGCCCCCGCACCGGAAACTGTA
>Ga0070670_100003665_pt1 | contig 12801 bp, 6 predicted proteins | sample KBSS63metaG_FD_64665 | JGI IMG/M metagenome (GOLD analysis project Ga0070670, IMG submission 64665) | Switchgrass rhizosphere microbial communities from Kellogg Biological Station, Michigan, USA - KBS S6-3 metaG | ecosystem: Host-associated > Plants > Roots > Rhizosphere > Soil ... | reverse complement strand
CGCCTATACCGACGCCGACGTGCGGGTCGATCGCGACTGGCTCACCTATCTCGTCCAACCGTTCCTGACGTCGGATGTCGTCGGTTCCGGCGGTCCCAACATCGTGCCTCCTGACGATCCTTTCGTGGCGCAGTGCGTGGCGCGCGCTCCGGGCGGACCGACGCACGTGCTGCTCGACGATCGCATCGCCGAGCACGTGCCTGGTTGCAACATGGCTTTCCGGCGGGAAGCACTTCTCGCCATCGACGGGTTCAACCCGGTCTACCTGCGCGCCGGTGACGACGTCGACATCTGCTGGCGGTTGCAGGCGAAGAAGCAGCGGATCGGCTTCGCACCGTCGGCACTCGTGTGGCACCATCATCGGCCGTCGATCAAGGCGTACTGGCGCCAGCAGGTCGGGTACGGCGAGGGCGAGGCGTGGCTCGAGGCCCACCACCCCGAGAAGTTCGTACACGGCATCATGCTGTGGCACGGACGGATCTACAGCCCCCTGCCGTTCATCCGCTCGCTGTCGCAGCGCCGTGTCAACAGCGGCGTCTGGGGAACGGCGCCATTTCCATCCGTCTACTCGACGAGCGTGCCCCCAGCGCAACTGCTGCCGCATTCGCCCGCGTGGCAAGTGCTCTCGACGCTCGCTCTCATCGCGGGCGCAGCGGCCTTTGCCAACGGCTACACCGGCTTGACCGTGACGCTGCTTCTGGCAGGCGTCCTCGGCTGGCTCGCGACCGTGGCGCGCTGCCTGAGGTTTGGCTGGCGCTCGGATCTCGAGAGCGTTGCGAGCGTGCGCGGCGTCTCGAGCCGCGTCGGTCATCGAGTGCTCATCGCGTGGCTGCACTTCCTTCAGCCGCTGGCGCGTTTTACGGGACGCATCCGCGGGAAGTGGTCGCCCCCGCAAACGATTGACCCGGCACGCGCGATGCGTCTGACGTGGAAGGCTCCGATCGCGAGTCTGTCCGACATCCTTGCATCGACGCGTCTCCTGATCGGCGGCGCGCCTCAGGAGCACTTCTGGAGCGAGACGTGGATCTCGTCGGATGCTCTGCTCACCGAACTGACCGGGTTGCTGCGCGCGTCGCGCCCGGCGCGCGCCGTCCAGGTAGACGACGGGCTCCATCCGGATCGCGACTTGAGCGTCAGCGTGGGCAAATGGGGCTGGCTGGATGTGCGTTCGTTGCTCGAAGAGCACGGCGGCGCACGATGCCTCTTGCGCGTTGCGCTTCGCCTGCGGACGACGATGCTGGGAGTTGCGCTGGCGCTGAGCCTGATGCTCGCCCTGCTAGTCGCGCGCAGTATTGCCCTCGAATGGGGAGGCATCGGTGTCGCGCTCGCTGTCGCCCTCGTGATCGGCCGTGCCGCGTGGCAAACGAGCTCGGCGGTCTCAGCAGCGAAGGCGGCCATCGAGCGGGCGGCGTTCACAGTCGGGATGACGCCGGTTCGACTGCGTACGCGTCCGCGTTCGCGTCGGGCTTTCAGTCCGCGCGGCGCGTCGTTCGCACAACCTGTACTGGCAATGGCGCTGGCGCTGCTCGTCGCGGACGTGGTGGACAACGGCGTGTCCCTCTTGCGGGACACCGGACCACTCCCGGTCGCGTCGCCGATCGCGGCCGTCGCTGCTGCGGGTGTGAGTCCTCTCTTCACGAGGATGCCGCAGATCGCGGGCGACATCGCGGTCGCCAGCAACGGCGATTTGCTGTTCGCCGATGCGCGCCGCGGAGTGATTCACCACTTCGCCATGACAGCGTTGAACGAGCCGGCTCGTGTGACAGCCACTGTCAGCGATTCCGACGATCAACAGGTCTTGTCCTCGGATTGGCGCGTCAATTCACCAACGGCGGTCGCCGTCGGACCCGACGGCGATCTGTACGTCGCCGACGCCCGGAGCCACCGGGTCAGCCGGATCAATGGCGACTCTGGTGAGATTGAAACGCTCGCGGGGTTGGACGCGGCCGCATTCGACGGTGACTTGAAGCCGGCGGTGAACGCGGCTCTCAACACGCCGAATGGTATTGCCGTGGCTGCGAACGGGGATATCTACATTGCCGACTCCGGCAACAATCGCATCCGCATGATCTCCGCGGCGACCGGCCTGATTCACACGATCGCGGGAACGGGCGACACCGGTCCGCCTGATGCCGATGACACCGCGCTCGGCGACGGCGGCCCGGCAAAAAATGCACGTCTCGACGCCCCGATGGATGTCGTGGTCGCGCCCGGAGGTGACGTCTACATCGCCGACATGGGGCATCATCGTGTTCGCGTGGTGGACGGGACGACAGGGATCATCACGACGATCGCCGGCGATGGCGTTCCCCGCTCGGCAGGAGATGGCGGCCCGGCCCGTGGTGCGAGCCTCGCGCGCCCTGTCGGCCTGGCGCTCTCGTGGTCGAAGCAGCAGGTCACCGTCTATGTGGCTGAATATGGTGGCGCCATTCGCGCGATCACGCGCGGCGGGAGTATCTCCACCGTGCGTGCAACTGTTCGGTTCGGGACCGCAACGCGCCTCGAGTATCTGCGCGGAGGATGGCTCTACGTCGTGGACGATAAAGGGGCGGTGACCGTCGTCAACACCTCTCGCGGCCATGCCATCCAGGTTGCGGCTGTGCGCGGCCCACGCCACGAGTTGGTCCCGCCGCTCGCGGGTCAGCCTATCCAGTCGGGTCAGCCTATCCAGTAATGTCACTTGCCGCCTGGACCTGGTCATGTCTGCGGCCGTATCGCGGCCGCGTCGCGATTCTCACCACGATTGCCGCGACGAACGTCGCGCTCGGCGTTCTCGCGCCGTGGCCGTTGAAACTCGTCGTGGACAACGTCCTCGAGGGGCGACCGTTGCCCGGTGCCCTCGATCGCATTGGCGTCGCGCTGGCCGGGGACAACCGCGCGGCGCTCCTCGTGCTGGTCGTGTGCGGGGGACTGCTGCTGCAGGTCCTGACGCAGACGCTCTCGATGATCAACGTGCAGGTGCAGGTCGACACCGGACAGCGGCTCGTCTACGCACTGCGCGGCCAGTTGCTGGCGCATCTGCAGGCCCTGGCGCTCCGACACCACGTCGTCACCCGTACCGCCGATTCGGTCTATCGCCTGGAAGCCGATGCCTACTGCGTGCACGACCTGGTCATGAGCGGGTTGCTCAACCTGTTCGTGTCAGTGCTGACGCTGGTGGCGATGTTCGTTGTCCTGCTGAACCTGGATGCCTCGCTCGCGCTGCTGTCGCTGGCAGTGGTCCCGTTGCTGTATGTCTGTCTGCGTTACTACTCGACCAGAATGGTGGACCGTGCGCAGCAGGTGAAGGAGCTCGAGTCGAGGCTTGTTGACCGGCTCTATCAGATTCTGTCCGGCATCAAGGTGGTCAAGAGCTTTGCCCGCGAGCCGCACGAGCTCGAGCGGTTCGCTGACACCGGCCGCGAGACCATGTCGGCGCGGTTGCGCTACACCTGGCAGGAGTCGCTGTTCACATGGATCGTGGCTGCGATCACGCTGAGTGGCACCGCCGTCGTGCTCGCGGTGGGCGGCCTGCACGTCCTTCAAGGTGACCTCACCGTCGGTGGGTTGCTGGTCGTGATTGCCTATCTGGCCTCGGTGTACGGCCCGCTCTCGTCGATCGCGTATACGACGGGAAAGCTGCAGAGTGCAATCGCGAGCTCGCGTCGCGTGCGAGAAGTGTTTGCCCTCGTGCCGGAAACGCTCGATCGGCCAGACGCGATCGACGCCTCTACGATTGCCGGAGAGATCCGATTCGAGCATGTGAGCTTCGCCTACGACGAGGGGCGGCCGGTTCTTCACGACGTCAGCTTCATCGCGCGGCCAGGCGAGATGGTGGCGCTCGTCGGCCTGACCGGCGCCGGGAAGTCCACGCTGGCCAGCCTGGTACCGCGATTCTACGAGCCTCATCAGGGCCGCGTGCTCATCGACGGTATCGACGCGTCGCAGTACCAGCTGAGGGGATTGCGCCAGCGCATCGCGATCGTGCTGCAGGACGCGATGCTGTTTGGCGGCACCGTCGCCGAGAATCTGCGGTATGGCCGGCTGGACGCCACTATCGAGGACGTGCAGGAGGCAGCCCGTGCCGCGCATGCGCACGATTTCATCATGCGGCTTCCGCGCGGCTACGACACGCCACTCGCGGAAGCGGGCGGCAGCTTGTCTGGCGGCGAACGCCAGCGTCTCAGTATCGCGCGCGCCCTGCTGAAAGACGCGCCGATCCTGATCCTCGACGAGCCGACATCGTCACTCGACGCGATTTCCGAGGCGGCGGTCTTCGATGCGTTCCGTCGACTGCGCCAGGACCGGACCACTCTCGTCATCGCCCATCGCCTCTCGACCATCCGCGACGCCGATCGCATTCTCGTCCTGCACGAGGGACGGATTGCGGCGCAGGGCACTCACACGGAGCTGCTGTCGTCGAATCAGCTGTACCGGCGGATGTGCGCGCGTCTCAGCATCGGCCGGTCCCTCGACGACAAAGACGAGGACGATGTGCTGGAGCCGGCGATCTGATCGAGCCGCCACATGAAAGTCCTTCTTGCCGGCATCATCGCCCGTTATCCCTACGGCGGCGTGACATGGTGTTCTCTCATGTACCTGCTGGGGCTGCGAGCCCTCGGCCACGAGGTGCTGTACATCGAGGACACCGGTGAGTGCATCTACGATCCCGAACGAAACACGCTGAGCGAAGACCCTTCGTACGGTACGCGGTACATCAACGACGCTCTCGAGCCGTTCGGGTTGGGCGATCGCTGGTCGTTCGTCAACTTCAACGGCGAATACCACGGTGTCTCGCGCGAAGGCGTGCGGGCGTTTTGCGCCGACGCCGATCTGTTCGTGAATCTCTCCGGCGGTTCGTGGTTCTGGCGTGACGAGTACGTGAACATTCCGCACCGGGTCTTCGTGGACTCGGATCCGGTCTTCACGCAGCTCGCGATCGCCAAGGCCGAAGGGTGGTACGTCGATTTTTTCAAGGGCTTCGACCACCTCTTCACGTTCGGCGCCAACGTCGGAACGTCTGGCAACACGATCCCGACCAGCGGGCTCACGTGGCACAGGACCTGGCAGCCGGTCATGACCGATCTCTGGCAGAGCGATGCGAAGCCCGCGGGCGATCGCTTCACAACGGTGATGACGTGGAAGATTGAAAGCTTCAGCGACGTTGACGGCAACAAGGACATCGAGTTCCGGAAATTCATCGACCTGCCGCAGCGGACGTCCCACCGCTTCGAGCTGGCGGTCAACGGCCCACACGGTCTGCTGCGCGAGCACGGCTGGGACACCGTGAACGCGATGGACGTGTCGAGATCGTTGTGGGATTACCGCGCGTTCATCCAGGGGTCGCGCGCCGAGTTCGGTGTGGCCAAGCACGCCTACGTCAGCTACTGTTCCGGCTGGTTCAGCGATCGGACGGAGTGCTATCTCGCCGCGGGGCGGCCGGCCCTGGTGCAGGACACGGGCTGGAGCACCCATCTGCCAACGGGCGCCGGACTATTGCGGTTCTCCAACTGCGAGGAGGCGATCGAGGGCCTCGATCGGATCGTCGCCGACTGGGCGCTACACTCGAAACGGGCCACGGAGATCGCCCGTGAGCACTTCGACGCACGCGCCGTGCTGCCTCGATTCCTGGAGATCGCATGCGCATGACGCACCCGCTGCGCATCGCGCTGGTTGGCCCGGTTGCGACCTCGATCCCACCGTCAGGCTCGAGTTCCGTCGAGCTGTTCACGTCGTTGCTGACAGAGGGACTGGTGGCGCGCGGACACCGCGTGACGTTGTTCGCCACCGGCACCTCGCGCACGTCTGCCGACCTCCATGCCACGCTCGCGCGGGGCTACGGCGAGGATCTCTCGGCATGGCCGTGGGAACTCTGTGAGCTGCTCAACCTCTCCGCCGCGCTCGAGCGAGCGTCGGAATTCGACGTCATCCACTACCAGGCGATGTCGTGGCCGATGTCGCTGCCGCTGACGCGCCTCGTGTCCGTGCCGCTCGTGCAGACCGTGCATCACGCTCCGAGCCGCGAGGAGATCTCGCTCTGGTCGCACTACCCTGAAGCGCCCTTCGTGGCCATCTCGCACGCCCAGGCGTCGTTGCTCGCCGGACTCAACGTCATCGCAACCATCCATCACGGCATAGACCCGGACGCGTTCACGTTCTCCCCCACGCCACGCGACTACCTGCTGTATCTCGGGCGGTTTACCGAAGGCAAGGGCGTCCTGAAAGCGATCGAGGTCGCGCGTAGGACAGGCTCACGGCTCATCCTCGCCGCAGCGGAGAACGATTACTTCCGGACGGACGTGGCGTCACACGTGGACGGAACTCGGGTCGTGTATGCGGGCGAGGTCGGGCATGCCGAAAAAGTCGCGTTACTCGGTGGCGCCCGCGCGCTCCTCTATCCCGTGCAGACGGGCGAGCCGTTCGGACTGGTCCTCACCGAGGCCATGGCCTGTGGAACGCCGGTTGCCGCACTCGATCGCGGTGCCGTGCGCGAGATCGTCGAGGACGGCATCACGGGCGGAGTGTTTTCGTCGCTCGACCAGATGGTGGATGGCCTGGCGGCTGTCGTCGCTCTCGACCGCGCCTCGGTCCGCGCCCGCACGGTCGCGCGCTTCGGCGTGGAGACGATGATCGACGCCTACGAAGAGATGTACGCGCGGCTCGCAACCGGGAAGGGCGGAGCCGACGTCCGCAGATCGGATCCTCAGCGGATCGATGCAGCGCTCGCGCCGGGCACCGGGTCGTAGGGAACCAGCGTCGAGAGCGCGCGGCCGACCCATTCCTGGATGACAACCTGCGGGCCCTCCTGCTGAATGACCTGCGGGTCCATGTTGTTTTGCCACAGATAGACTACGCGGCTGAAGTCCTCGGATAGGAACGGCACGAGCCCCGGGCCGAACGAATCCATGAACACGACGGCGCGCGGTCCACGGTTCGGCGCCTCGGTGACGATGCGCGCGTGCGCCAGCCGGCGGTTGGGATGCTCGGGCTCGAGGATGCGGGCTGTGGCAGGGCGCCTGGGGACCAGCACGAGGTCCTCCTCCTTGAGTACGTCCGTAAGACCCAGCATCCCGGCCAGATCGAGACCTGGCGATCGCACGACGCGCGGCTCGAACGCGTTGCGCGCGGGAGGCCGCAGTGCGGGGATCTCCTCTGTCAGAGCATCGATGATGCTCTGGTAGCCGACGAATGCACCGCGGTCGTTCCAATGAGTGTCAGTGCGATGGTAGAGGCGCTCGCGGGGTTTGGCCGCCAGGAGCGCCGGCCGCAGATCGAGTACACGAACGGTGGAATGCTCGCGCAGGTACGAGACCAGTTCGTCGATCCGCGAAATGGATGTGCGACGGATCGTCTCCGGCATGTACTCGTGGTAGATGACGTGCTTGTCCGGAGCGATGACGAACACATAGGTGATCCCCTGGGCACGCAGCCAGTCGCTGGTGTCCTGCAGCGTGTGCCGCCACCGTTCAAGCTCGGCGCCGGTGAATGGCGGCGCTGCCGCATAATCGGCCATCGCGCCGTCGTCGGCGTAGAACAGCCAGCCGTCGCGCCCTTTGATCACCGCCTTGGATGGTGACACGCCCAGCACGCGCAGCCGGACGACCGCTTGCCATCGCACCAGCCGCTGACGGAAAGCGAAGTGGTCCTCGAAATAGCGGGTCAACTGCTCCGGCAACGCGCGCAGCGACGCCTCGTCCCATCGCAGTTGTGGCCACACGGCAAGCGTCCGATTCTCGGCCGACGGCCCGTCGCGATCGAGGTTCAGCACCATCCCTGTGATCGGCAGCCAGAGCGTCGCGATGAAGATGACGATGAGAGTCCGGTCGACGAGGGCATGGAGGCGGATCATCGCTTCAGAACCGGAAATAGATGAACGGGTTGTAGCTGCGCGCGGCCGACAGCATCACCGAGACTGCGAGCAGTGTCGTGAGTGCGAGCAGCGCGGCTATCGATCCCTGCAAGCGCAGTGTGAGTGCGCGACTGCCCTCGGCGGGAGAAGCCAGTCGCTGCGCGAGTGCCTGAATCACCGGCGTTGATCCCACGGCGCCTGCGGCAATGGCAAGAAGCACATCGGTGGTCCAGAACCACGCTGGTGCGTAGACGGTGGGTGACGCGCCGCCGGCGCCCACCATGGCCGCGAGCATCGCCACGGCGCTCCCCAGCGTGTCGGCACGGAAGAAGGCCCAGCCGACCATTACCACCAGTACTGCATACGCGTGGCGCAATGGTTTCGGCAGCACGCCGACGCGATCGGCCAGCCCTACGCGTTCGGCCACGAGGAAGATCCCGTGATACAGCCCCCACACGACGAACGTCCAGCTGGCGCCGTGCCAGAGGCCACACAGGAAGAACACGAGCACGAGGTTGAAGTACATGCGGCCCGTCGATGTGCGGTTGCCGCCGAGCGGGATGTACACGTAATCGCGGAACCACGCGGAGAGCGACATGTGCCAGCGCCGCCAGAACTCCTGGATAGAGGTGGCGGTGTACGGGTAGTTGAAGTTCTCGGGGAACCGGAAGCCGAACATGCGGCCGAGACCGATGGCCATGTCGGAGTACCCCGAGAAGTCGAAATAGATCTGCAGCGTGTAGCACACCACGCCGGTCCACGCGTGTAGCGCGGTCAGCTCCGGGCCGGGCATCGCGAAGATCTGATCGGCGGGGCCGGCCAGTGTGTTGGCGATGAGCATCTTCTTCGATAGACCGATGATGAACCGCCGCACACCGTAGGCGAAGTCATCCAGCGACGTGACGCGCGATGACAATTGCTCCGCGATCTGCCGGTAGCGAACGATCGGCCCCGCGACCAGCTGCGGAAACACGAGCAGGTAGAGCGCGGCTTTGACCGGCCGCTTCTGCGCGGAGGCATCCTGCCGGTAGACGTCGACGACGTACGAGATCGCGTGAAAGGTGAAGAACGAGATCCCGATAGGAAGCAGGATGCCGGGCAGCGCAAACGGCTGAACGCCGACGAGCGCCAACGCAGCGTTGAGATTGCCCACCGCGAAATCCGCGTACTTGAACACTGCCAGCACCAGCAGGTCGATCGTTATGGCGCCGGCCAGGAGCCTCCGGCCGAGCACCGTGGCACGGTGGCGGTCGATGAGACGAGCGGCAACGTAGTTGAAGACGATCATCGCGAGGACGAGCCAGGTGAAATTGCCGGCGCCGCGCGCGTAGAAAATGATGCTTGCCGCGAGCAGTAGCCAGTTGCGGTAGTCCACCCCCGGCAATTGGTACAGCACCAGAAGTATTGGCAGGAACACGAACAGGAACGTCGGCTCAGTAAACAGCACGTGATCAGCTCATTTTCCCTGGTCCTTCGAGCGGGGAATGTTTGACTAGTGCGGCACCTGTCGCTTGAGAACAAACAGACGATCCGGTCCCGGCCAGGGCGCGTCATCGGTCCAGGCCACCTCGCGCACGACGTCGTACCCGGCGAGTGCGGTCGTGGAAAGAATGTAGGTAGATCGCCGTTCCGTCGTGATCCATGGCACGTCCTGGGCGGTCAGTCCCTTGGCGAGGTTCTCGGGGTGAGCGTAGAGCCACCATCCATTCCACGCGTACCCGGCGTCGATGTCCGACGGTCGCACGCCACTGTCCACGAGCGCCTGCCAGCTGTCACGCAGGCTCTGGTTGAAACGCAGGGCGTCCCGAGTTCCGACAACAGCCACCGTCGCAAAGATGGCCACCGCGATCCACGCCAGGCGTGGCACTTCGGCACCGTGCTGGCGTCCGCCGAGGGCCAGAGCGACGACGACAGGCAGCAACACGATCAGATATCGATCGTTGTACATCCACAGCACGTTCGCGATGAGGAGGTAGGCGATCAGGTAGATGACGAGCGGCATGCGCGGTGACATCGAGAGCGTGTTCGCCGCATCCAGTAGCCGACGAAAGACCGGTCGCCACGCGGACGCCGTTCGAGCACGCGCCGATTGCCCCTCTGGCCACGTCAGCGACATCAGTACCAGTCCGAACGCGAACAGGCCCGCTCCGCGCAACACCATCTCAATCGTCGTCCGCTCCGATGGGGGCAGTTGCCCGTTGACCAGCCCGCGACTGCCACCGACTCCGGCGAGCGTCCACGTGTTTCCAGACCGGAGCGGGACCGGGATCTCGCCAGCGAATAGCAGCATGATCGCCGCGAGGGAAAGGGTGACGACGAACAGAGCCTGCCTGCGCCACAGACGACGGACGGTGGCCATCGCGAGCAACGCCGGAAGCGCATAAAAGGCCATCGTGCTCAGGACGTAGAGGTTAGTGATCAGATAACTGGCCACCGAAATCGTGAGCACGTACTGCAAACGATCAACCAATTTCAGCATCTCGCCCGTCGGTCTCACGAGATACATCATTCCGAGCGAGCAGACGAGCATCGCGCCCCAGGTGGCTCCGAGCGCCAACAACACGGCCGATCGTTTCGGTTCCCCGCGGGGACGCGGCATGAGCAGCGGCAGCGCCGCCAGCGGCGTCACGATGGCGAGTTGTCGATCGAGAAGCGCCACGCACGCCCAGGCTCCTCCCCACCAGATCAGATGAATCTGGCCCCGGCGCATCGCTCGCGTGTAACAGAGCAAGGCCATCAGTGTCGCGGCGACAAAGGGCACGTCGGTCATGAACGAGGACGACAACAACAGAAAGACCGGATTCGCCGCGACGGTCAGGGCCCCGAGCAGTGCGACGCGCGGTCGCGCGTCGAGTTCACGGAGGATCAGGTAAAGGGCACAGCTCGCGAGCAGTGACAAAAACAGCGTGGAGAGGCGCAGTGTCACGAACGAGAAACCGAAGACCAGCGACCAGGCGGCGCCCCACAGTGAGTGGGCGAGCGGATACACGGCGCTCCAATCGAGGACCTCGACCCGGCCATCGGCGAGCAGGCGCTCGACGCTCCACGCATAGGTCCAGTCGTCGATGACCGGGATGTCCCAGCGCACCCCGACCACCATCGCAACCGCGACAAACCACAGCGCCAGAATCAGCACGACGCGCCACTCGGTGCGAATGGACACGTCGGCGATCGGAGCAGCTGATTCCAGCGACACGTGAGACATCGAGCAACAATGACCCGCGTGGCATGCCGGGATCAAGTGAGCAATGTAGGCCGCAATGCCCTGAACTCAGGCGAGTGATGGCTGCGCGGCTAACCGATTATGTTCGCAATATTAGATCCGGACCGTGATCTCCGCACGAGTTCAACCGCAGCTCATTGCGTGCAGCTACGACGCAAGGTTCCATGTCGATCGGTCGCGATGAGTCGCACCGCGCGACGATAGTGGCGGGCTTCGTTCAGCCTTCGGTGGAACGTCTGCGTGGCGAATCGCCGAAGGTTGGAATATTGGCGGAGCACAGATGCAAGTACAACTCCAGCACCAATAGCCTCTTCGCGAACTGTGCTTTGATCGGCGTTCCGGCCGCTCGCCGGAGCGGCCGGAAACGTTCCGTTCGCGAGCGACCGGTTATCGCGGCCGATGCGTGCCCTTGGCGCGCGCGACGGGCTGCCGCGGCGGCAGCGGTACCTTGGGCATGCCGTCGATGCGCAGCGCTGCAGCCGGCCGGGCCGTCTTTGCCGGCTGACGTTCCGTCCGCACCGGCGCGGCCACGCCGACAGCCACCGACGTCAACTCGAGGCGCCAGCTTTTGAGCACGCCGACGTCCTGCGCCGCCCGATCGATGACCGTCAGCACCCAGTCGCCATGCATCGGCTGCCCGACCATCGTCGCGAGCTCGCCCGGAGTGGATGAGTCGTAGGTCATTACCAGGTCGTCGTCGGACCCGCCGAGCTGCGCGTGCAGGATGGCGCGGCGGCCGAGCGGCGACTGCAACACCACCGAGAGATCACCGATGTAGGTGTGCGTGATGTTCACCCCGACGCGGATCCGTGACACCGTGCCTGATTCGGCGACCGTGACCGCGTGCGAAATGCCGACCGGATCCGCGTCCGGAATGTTCAGCATCGGATTCGCGTTCACGACCGCCGTCTGCACGGGCGCGGTGACACCGGCGCCAAACGTGATCGTTTCGCCCGGGACACCAATGTCGGCGAGAACCAGCCCGGAGTCTCGTCCGTCCCATTCGCGCGAATTGGTCGCCGACTCCGCCGAAAGCGCGATGCCGCCGACCATGCCAAAGAGATCGGCGCCGTCGCCCTGGTTGGCGTTCATTTCCAGATCGCGCCGCCCGTCGGCCTGCAACAGCGCGCACTGGTAGTGCTTTGCCGCCGATCCCTCCTGCAGCTCGTTCGACCCGAGAATGTCGCAGTGGTAGATAGCAAGACCGCTCGACGGCAAAGCGCGATCGAGGTCCATCTTCGACCGGTTCTCGATCACGAAATACTCGTTCGGCTTGCTCGTCCGATATTTGATGACTGTGTTGTAGTCGCCGTGCTTCGCCTCGAACTCGCCGGCCGTGTTCACGTCGATCTCGTTGTCGCACCAGCCGGCCAGGTCGCGGAGGTAGGAGCATACCGGCGATGGGCTGCGGCCGGAGTCGAGGTGATTGCCGGCCCCCATCAGGCAATACATGCCGATGCCGGCACTCGGGATGTTGTCGCCATCACGCTGTCCGTAGTCGTACATGTCCGGGAAGCGACACAGCAGGTGGCCGTTCTCGTGGCAGAAAGTGCCGATGCTCAGGTCGTTCGCCGAGCGGCCGAGGCTGGTGAGCAGATACAAGTCGGTCTTGATGCCGCCAAACTGCAGATCGATGTGGTAATTGTGCGGCCAGAGCTCGCCGTTGTACTGCGTCTGGCCGGCATACAGCACGTTCAACGCGTCGATGACGTTCTCGTGCTGCGAGTCGAACTGCGTCAGGTCGAGTCCG
>Ga0070670_100003664_pt1 | contig 12802 bp, 9 predicted proteins | sample KBSS63metaG_FD_64665 | JGI IMG/M metagenome (GOLD analysis project Ga0070670, IMG submission 64665) | Switchgrass rhizosphere microbial communities from Kellogg Biological Station, Michigan, USA - KBS S6-3 metaG | ecosystem: Host-associated > Plants > Roots > Rhizosphere > Soil ... | reverse complement strand
ATCCGGGCCTGCCACCGATCCCGGTACACTGCTGCATTAGCCTTTTTTCGAGGAGAGACCCCATGATGAACCGCCATTCGGCCCCATTTCGCCGGCGCGCCGCCTGTATTGCCACCGTCGCCGCGGTCGCCGCCTTTTCGTTTGTCGCCGCCGGTGCGCAGGCCAAGACCCTCGTGTTCTGTTCCGAGGGGAGCCCGGAAAACTTCTACCCGGGCGTGAATACCACTGGTACGTCGTTCGACGCCAACAGCCAGATCTACAGCCGCATCGTCGACTTCGACCGCGGGACGACGAAAGTCGTGCCGGGCCTGGCCGAGAAGTGGGATATCTCGCCGGACGGCCTTACGTACACGTTCACGCTGCGCAAAGGCGTGAAGTGGCACAACCACCGCGCGTGGAAGCCTTCGCGCGACATGAATGCGGACGACATCATCTTCATGCTCGAACGCCAGGGCAAGGAAGACAACCCGTACTTCAAGGTGACGAGTTCCAACCATTCGTACTACAACGACATGGGCATGGCGAAGCTCATCAAGTCGATCCAGAAGGTAGACGACTACACCGTGCGCATCACGCTCAACAAGCCCGAGGCGCCGTTCCTGTCGAATCTCGCGATGGAATATGCCGGCGTGCAGTCCAAGGAGTACGCGGACGCAATGTTGAAGGCGGGCACGCCGGAAAAGATCGACCAGGAGCCGATCGGCACCGGACCGTTCTATCTGGTGCAGTACCAAAAGGACGCGGTGATCCGCTACAAGGCATTCCCGCAGTTCTGGGGCGGCAAGGCGAAGATCGACGACCTCGTATTCTCGATCACGCCGGACGCGTCGGTGCGCTGGGCCAAGCTGCAGAAGAACGAATGCCAGGTCATGCCGTATCCGAACCCCGCGGATCTCGACGCTATCCGCAAGGATCCCAACGTAACCGTGCTGGAGCAGCCGGGATTGAACATCGGCTTCCTCGCATACAACACGACCAAGAAGCCGTTTGATGATGTGCGCGTGCGCAAGGCCATCAACATGGCCATCGACAAGAAGGCGATCATCGATGGCGTGTACCTGACCACCGGCGTGGCGGCAAAGAACCCGATCCCTCCGACACAGTGGTCCTACAACGACGCGATCAAGGACGACCCGTTCGATCCCGCTGCAGCGAAGAAGCTCCTCGCCGAAGCGGGCTATCCCAATGGCTTCGAAACCGATCTGTGGGCGATGCCGGTGCAGCGTCCGTACAACCCGAACGCAAAGCGCATCGCCGAGTTGATGCAGGCGGACCTTGCCAAGATCGGCGTGAAAGCCGAGATCAAGAGCTACGAGTGGGGGGAATATCGCAAGCGCATGCAGGCCGGCGAGCACCAGGCCGGGATGCTCGGGTGGACCGGGGACAATGGCGACCCGGACAACTTCCTGGCCTCGCTGCTGGGCTGCGAATCCGCCAAGAGCAATGGCAGCAACGTTGCCAAGTTCTGCTATCAGCCCTATGAGGATTTGATCCAGAAAGCGAAGGTCGTGAGCAACCAGGCCGAGCGTCAGAAGCTCTATGAACAGGCGCAGGTGATTTTCAAGCAGCAGGCACCGTGGTTCACGATCGCGCACGCAGTGCAGTTGAAGCCGGTGCGCAAGGAGGTGGTCGACTTCAAGCTGTCGCCATTCGGCCGCCACACGTTCTACGGCGTCGACATCAAGGAGTGACGAAGGTGCGGGGCTGGCGCGCCGTGCGCTGCCCCGCGTTGACGCGACGGGACCGCCCAGGGCTTGATCGGCCCTGAAGATCCTTCCGCCGTTCCCGCCGCAGTCTCTTAAGCCGACGTGCTCGCTTTCATATTACGCCGCGTCCTCCAATCCGCCGCCGTCATGGCCGTGGTGGCGCTGATCGCGTTCAGCCTGTTCAATTTCGTCGGCGATCCGGTCGTGTCCATGGTCGGGCAGGACGCGACGATGGAGGAGAAAGATCGGCTGCGCAGCGAACTCGGCCTCGACCAGCCCGTCGTCGTGCAGTTCTTCCGCTTCGTCGGCAACGCGGTGCAAGGCGACTTCGGCCGCTCGCTGCGGCAGGGACGCAGCGTGGCCACGCTCATCAAGGAGCGCCTGCCGGCGACGCTGGAACTGTCTCTTGGCGCGGCGCTGCTGGCGCTGCTCGTAGGCATCCCGGCCGGCGTCTATGCCGCCCTGCGCCGCGGCAGCTGGGGTGCGCAGCTGCTGCTCACCACGTCGCTGGTCGGCGTCAGCTTGCCATCGTTCCTGATCGGCATCCTGCTGATCCTGGTCTTCGCGGTACAGCTGGGTTGGCTGCCGTCATTCGGCCGCGGTGACACCGTGGCGCTGGGATGGTGGACGACCGGACTTCTGACCAAGTCCGGTTTGAAAGCGCTGATTCTTCCGGTGATCACGCTGTCGCTGTTCCAGATGACGCTGATCATGCGCCTGGTGCGCGCGGAAATGCTCGAAGTCCTGCGCACCGATTACATCAAGTTCGCACGCGCGCGCGGCCTGTCCGATCGCGCCATCCATTTCGGGCACGCGCTGAAAAACACGCTGGTTCCCGTGATTACGATCACCGGACTGCAATTAGGCGGCATCATCGCCTTCGCAATCGTGACCGAAACGGTGTTCCAATGGCCGGGGCTGGGCCTGCTGTTCATCCAGTCGGTGTTCTTTTCCGACATACCCGTGATGGCGGCCTACCTCTGCTTCATCGCGCTCGTGTTCGTCATGCTTAACCTGATCGTCGACCTCATGTACTACGCGGTCGATCCCCGCCTGCGCATTGAAAGGACGGCTGCCGCCTGATGAAACCCGACGAACACATACGCCGCTGGCACGACGAGTTCACCGCCATCCGCCGCGACCTGCACGCGCATCCGGAGCTGGGCTTCGAAGAACACCGGACTGCGCGGGTCGTCCAGGAGACGCTGGCGCGGCTGGGCATCGAACATCACAGCGGCATCGGCAGGACCGGAATCGTCGCGGTGATCCACGGCCTACACAATACCAGCGGACGCAGCATTGGCTTGCGCGCGGACATGGACGCGCTACCCTTGGTGGAAGAAAACGAATTTGCGCACAAGTCGCGCTACGAGGGCCGCATGCACGGCTGCGGCCATGACGGGCACACCACGATGCTTCTGGCGGCGGCCCGGTATTTGCAGGAGACGCGCAATTTCGACGGCACCGCCTACCTGATCTTCCAGCCCGGCGAGGAAGGCTACGCCGGCGCCAAGGCGATGATCGAGGACGGCCTGTTCGAGCGCTTTCCCGCCGAGCAGGTGTTCGCACTGCACAACTGGCCAGGATTGCCGCCTGGCCGCATCGGCATCACGCCCGGCTATGCAATGGCTGCGGCGGACCGCATCGAGATCACCATCGACGGCCGCGGCGGTCACGGCGCGCACCCGCACACGGTCATCGATCCGGTGCTCGTCGCCGGACATATCATCACTGCGACCCAATCGATCGTGAGCCGCAACGTGAGCCCGATAGACACCGCCGTGGTCAGCCTGTGCGCGATGCACGCCGGGCATCCTGGCGCGATGAGCGTGGTTCCCGCGCACGCCAAGCTGGTGGGCACGGTGCGCACATTCAAACCGGCAACGCAGGACATGATTGAAAAGCGGCTTACCGAACTCGTGCGCTCGATCGGCGCCGCATTCGGCGCGGTGGCTACACTGAAGTACGAACGCGTCTATCCGGCGACGCTCAATCACGACGCCCAGGCGATGTTCGCCGCGGATGTCGCCGCAAGACTGGTGGGCGCGGACAATGTGGTGCGTAACCTCGATCCATCGATGGGTTCCGAGGATTTCTCGTTCATGTTGCAGGCCAAGCCCGGCGCGTTCGCGCGGCTGGGTCAGGGCGGCGCGGAAGGCGGCTGCTTCCTGCACAACAGCAAGTACGATTTCAACGACGCCGTCATTCCGCTCGGCGCTGGCTACCTGGCGGCACTGGCCGAGAGCGCCATGCCGCTGGCGAAATAGCCGTGGATCCGGTTCGCCACTTTGCAGGCACGTATGGGGAGGCGCGCGACAAGTTTTTCGCGGTGACGAAGGCGCTTGGTCTGACCGTGTCGCGCAACATCCATCCGTTCGCGCGAGGATCGGCGGGTGAGGAGCTTTCGCTTGATGTCGCGGTCCTGGGCGAGGCGTCGGCTTCGGCGATGCTCGTGCTCGTCTCGGGGACTCACGGCGTCGAGGGATTCTGCGGTTCCGGCTGCCAGGTCGGTCTGCTGCACGACGCCGAATTCCTCGCCGCGGCGCGGGCCTCGGGAGTCGCCGTCGTATTCGTGCATGCACTGAACCCGTTCGGGTTCTCCCATCTGCATCGGACGAACGAAGACAACGTCGACATGAATCGCAATTTCCGCGATTTTTCCGTGCCTCCTCCCGTCAATAAGGCGTATGCCGAAGTACACGATTTCGTGGTCCCGGCTACGTGGCCGCCGTCCCCGGAGAATGAAGCAAAGATTGGTGCGTACGTGGCGCAGCACGGCGCCAAGGCGTTGCAGCAGGCGGTGTCGGGCGGCCAATGCGAGTTTCCGCATGGGCTCTTCTATGGCGGCGTACGCGCGAGCTGGAGCAACAGGACGCTGCGTGCGCTGCTGCGCAAGCATGGCGCCGGCCGCCTTCGCATCGGCTGGATCGATTTTCACACCGGCCTCGGTCCGCGCGGCCATGCGGAGAAAATCTATTCGGGACGGGACGTTCCCGGCGACCTGCAACGCAGCAAGCGGTGGTGGGGCGACGACGTCACCTCCTTTCTGGACGGATCGTCGACGTCGGCCACGCTGAGCGGCGTGAACTACAACGCGGTCTATGACGAATGTCCCGGCGTTACCTATGCAGGGGTGGCGCTCGAGTACGGAACTCTCCCTTACGCCGAAACGCTGCAAGCGCTGCGCGCGGACCAGTGGCTGATCAATCATCCGGATGCTGACGCTGCGTTGCGGACGAGGATCAAGCGGCAGATACGCGACGCGTTCTATTGCGATGCCGACGACTGGAAGTCCGCGGTCTATGCGCAGGCTCGTGTGGGGTGCCTCGCCGCGTTGGCCCACCTTGGCGCGGCGAATGACTGACCCGCTGCGACCCGCCATGCCGGGCAGCCCACCGATTGTCCTCGCCCGGCCCGCGCTGCGCACGCGCATGGCGAGCGCGTGGGAAAGCGACGTGATGTGGAGCTTCCGGCATTCTCCGGTGGCCATTGGCGCGTTCATCGTGCTGTTCCTGTGCCTCGCGGCCGCGTTCGCTGCGCCGGTGTTCGCGCCCCACAATCCGTTCGACCTCAAGACTCTCAACCTGTCGGACGCGCTGTCGCCGCCGCGCTGGATGGATGCAGGACATGCCGGTTTCCTTCTCGGCACCGATGACCAGGGGCGCGACCTCTTGTCCGCCATCATGTACGGCGCGCGCGTGTCGCTGATCGTGGGCATTGCCTCCGTCGCGCTGGCGATGGTGCTGGGAGTTTCGCTCGGACTGCTTGCAGGCTATGCCGGCGGCCGCCTCGACGCGTTCATCATGCGCGTGGCCGACGTTCAACTGTCGTTCCCGGCGATCCTGATCGCGCTGCTCATCGACGGCGTGGCCCGCGCGGTCCTGCCCCGCGACGCACACTCCGACGTGGTGCTGCCGGTGCTGATCCTCTCGATCGGCCTGTCCAACTGGGTTCAGTACGCGCGCACGGTTCGCGGATCCACGATGGTGGAGAAGGGCAAGGAGTACGTGCAGGCAGCACGCGTGATCGGCAGGTCGCCGCTGGAGATCATGGCCAAGCACCTGCTGCCCAACGTGCTGGGGCCGGTGCTGGTGATCGCCACGATCAACATTGCCTCCGCGATCCTGACGGAGGCCGCGCTGTCCTTTCTCGGCGTCGGGATGCCAGTGACCGAGCCCTCGCTCGGGACACTGATCCGAGTCGGCAACGATTTTTTGTTTTCCGGCGAGTGGTGGATTACCATCTTTCCGGGGGCCGCGCTGGTGGTGATCGTACTGGCAATCAATTTGCTGGGCGACTGGCTGCGTGACGCGCTCAACCCCCGGCTGCGCTAGGACTGGCCGCCGCATGATCACGGTGCGTTCCACGGGGAAGTCGGCTGGCGTTGGGTGCCGTATTCCCGAAAGGTACGTGACCATGCGCAAACTAATCTGGGCAACCGCCACCGCACTGATACTCTCGAGCTGCCAGACGTGGGGACCCTCCTGGAGTGAAGTCACCGGGGAACGCTGGACGGTGCCCTCGGCCGAGTTCAACACCGCGCCCACCGCGGTGAACCTGATCGACGGCGTGGGTTCGTTCCAGAAGGTCCCCGGTTATGGGGGCATCAAGGTCGAACCGGGTTCGCGCGTGCTGGTCCTCGCGGCCGCCCCGGTGTCCGCCGGATGGACCGGAGGCACCGACCTCGAGACGTTCAAGCTCGACTTTGCACCCTGCAAGCGTTATTACATCAACGCCCGCTACGACACCCGCTTGAGCACGTCATGGAAGCCGTTCGTGGATTACGTCGAGCCGATCGCCGGATGTACCGCAAGTGCCGCCAGGTAATCGCGCAAACATGATCCGCGCGCCGGCGACGGTGCCGGCCGGCTCGCCGCCTGGAAGCGTGCCGGCCGCTGGCGCGCCGTTGTTGTCGGTCACGAATCTGCGTATCGAATTTCCGACCCGCCGTGGAACGCTGGTGGCGGTGCACGATGTCTCCTTCGACATCGCACCGGGCGAAGTCCTCGGCGTGGTCGGCGAGTCCGGCGCGGGCAAGTCGCTGACCGGTGCCGCGATCATCGGACTCATCGATCCGCCGGGCCGCATTGCCTCGGGCGAAATCCGGCTGTCCGGCAAGCGCATCGATCATCTGTCATCGAGCGCGATGCGCACCATTCGCGGCCGCGAAATCGGCGCTGTGTTCCAGGATCCGCTGACCTCGCTCAATCCGCTGTACACGGTGGGCAGGCAGCTGGTCGAGACGATTCGTGCCCATCTCGACCTGAACGAAGCGGAGGCGCTGCGGCGGGCCATCGGCCTGCTCGACGAAGTCGGCATTCCCGCGGCGGCGCGCCGCGTCGATCAGTATCCGCATCACTTTTCCGGCGGCATGCGGCAGCGGGTGGTGATCGCACTTGCGCTGGCGGCCAAACCCAAGCTCATCGTGGCCGACGAGCCGACCACGGCACTCGATGTCTCGGTCCAGGCGCAGATCATCCAATTGCTGAAGGGCCTGTGCCGGGAACACGGGACGGCGGTGATGCTCATCACCCACGACATGGGCGTGATCGCGGAAACGGCCGACCGTGTCGCCGTGATGTATGCCGGCCGCATCGTGGAAATTGGCCCGGTCGCCGAAGTCATCCACCGTCCGCAGCATCCGTATTCCGTAGGACTGATGGGGTCCATCCCCTCGATCATCGACGAGCGCGAGCGCCTGACGCAAATCGAAGGCGCCATGCCGCGTCTGACGGCGATCCCGGCGGGATGCGCGTTCCATCCCCGCTGCCCGCAGGTGTTCGCGCGATGCCGGCACGAGCGCCCGGAACTGTTCGCCGCCGGGGCGACGCGCGCCGCCTGCTGGCTCCGCGCGAGCGACGCGCCAGGGGGCGCGCATGACTGAGACTCTGCTCGAAATGCGCGGCGTCGTGCGCCATTTCGACGTTTCTCCGCCGTGGCTCAACCGCGTGCTCGAACGGCGGCGGCGCGCGGTGGTCAAGGCGGTGGATGGTGTCGACCTGACCATCGCCAAAGGCGAGACGCTCGGGTTGGTCGGAGAGTCCGGTTGCGGCAAGTCGACGGTGGCGCGCCTTATCGTTGGTCTGTACGAGCCTAACCGCGGAACGATCACCTACGATGGCGTGGCCATCGCCGGCGAGGGCGCCAGCCGTGGAGCGCTGCAGCGGCGCGCCCGGCAGGGAATGCAGATGATCTTTCAGGATCCTTTCGCGAGCCTCAATCCGCGTTGGCGAGTGGCGGACATCGTCGCCGAGCCGATGCGTGCGCTGCGGCCCGGGACGGGCCCGGCCGAAATGGCCGGCCAGGTGGCGGCGCTGCTCGACCAGGTGGGACTTGCCGCAGCCGACGGCATCAAGTTCCCGCACCAGTTCTCGGGCGGGCAGCGGCAGCGAATCTCCATCGCGCGCGCGCTGTCGACCAACCCGGCGTTTCTCGTCTGCGACGAGCCGACATCCGCACTCGACGTGTCGGTGCAGGCACAGGTGCTGAACCTGATGCGCGACCTGCAGCGGCGACTCGGGCTCACCTATTTGTTCATCTCTCACAACCTGGCCGTCGTGCACCATATCGCCGACCGTGTGGGCGTCATGTACCTGGGTCGCATTGTCGAAATGGCACCGACCCGCGTGCTCTTCCACGCGCCGCTGCACCCTTACACGCGGATGCTGCTGGACGCCGTGCCGGATCTGGAGATGACCGGCAAGTCGAGGATTGCCGTCGCGGGCGAGGTGCCCAACCCGCTTGAGCCGCCTTCCGGATGCACGTTCCATCCACGCTGCCCGCTGGCCAACGATCGCTGCCGTCGCGAAACGCCGGTGTTGCAGCGCGCGGCGGGTGCGGAAGTCGGCTTAGTCGCCTGCCACGCCGTCGAGGAAGGCCGGCTGCCGCCGCGCCGGGAGACGGCCACGCCGGCATTGAGTGCATGACCGGCCGTTGAGGGCGGACAGCTTCCCCTTTCCGCTATAATTCGACGTTTGGGCGCGCCGTCCGAGGCGCATTTCCACACGTTCGCGGCAGGCACCTTGCGGCACGCACATTACAAAAGTTTCCCTTGCGCCTAACGCAGATCAAGCTCTCCGGGTTCAAGTCGTTCGTCGACCCGACCACCATATCGACCCCCGGCCAGCTGGTCGGTATCGTCGGTCCCAACGGCTGCGGCAAATCGAACGTCATCGACGCCGTGCGCTGGGTGCTCGGCGAGTCGAAGGCGTCCGCGCTTCGCGGCGAGTCGATGCAGGACGTCATCTTCAACGGTGCGGGCGAACGCAAGCCCGTCGGGCGCGCGTCCGTCGAACTGCACTTCGACAATAGTCAGGGCCGCATCGGCGGCCAATGGGGCCAGTATGCGGAAATCTCGATCAAGCGCGTCCTTACCCGCGACGGCGATTCGACGTACTACATCAATAATATTCCGGTGCGTCGCCGTGACATCCACGACCTGTTCCTTGGCACGGGCTTAGGTCCGCGCGCCTACGCCATCATCGAGCAGGGAATGATTTCCCGCATCATCGAGGCGAAACCCGAGGAACTGCGCATCTTTCTCGAGGAAGCCGCGGGCGTGTCCAAGTACAAGGAACGCCGCAAGGAAACGGAAGGGCGCCTGTCCGATGCCCGCGAGAACCTGGCGCGCGTCGAGGACATCCGCCTGGAATTAGGCAATCAATTGCTGCGCCTGGAAACCCAGGCGCGCGTCGCGACGGAATACCGCGAACTCGAAAGCCGGCTCAAGCAGTCGCAGCACCTACTGTGGTTCGCCAAACAGCAGGACGCCGTCCGCGTGCGCGAAAAGTGCACGACCGAGATGGCCACGCTGACGGTGGCGCTGGAATCGCTGCAGGCAGAACTGCGCGCGACCGAGAGCAAGCTGGAAGCGTTGCGCGCCAGCCACTACACGGCCGGCGATACATTGCACGAGAAACAGGGTGCGTTTTACGCCGCCAACGCGGAAGTCACCCGGCTCGAGCAGCAGCTGACCTTCGTGCGCGAGTCGGAGTCGCGGCTCACGCAGCAGGTCGCGCAATTGACGGAAGCGCTAGGCGCGATCGCGGGGCAGGAAGCAGCCTTGGCCGCGGACCGCGGCACTGCCGAGCGCGAACTGGAGGCTGCCCTGACCGCACGTGAGTCCGCTGCGGACGGGGAGCGTTCCGCGCAGGCGTTGCTGCCCGCGCTGGAACAGGCGGTTGCGGACACGTCGCGGACGCTCGCGGAGCTTGCGGACAAGATTGCGCTGACCGAACAGGGTGTGCGCGTGGCGGAGACGCGGCGCGACAGTGTCGGAACTACGCTTAAGCAGTTGGCGGCGCGCCAGGAGCGCTTGCAACAGGAACTGGCGGGGATTCGCGCGCCGACGACGGATCCGCTGCGCGAAGTCGAGGAGCAGCTCGCCGTGGAAACGCGCGACCTCAGCGGCAAGCAAACAGCGCTGACCGCGCTGCAGCAGGCCGTCGAGGCGCTACAACTGCGCCAGCGGGAAACTGCCGACGCCTGGCAACGCGACAGCAAAGCGCTCGGCGACCTCGAAGCGCGGTCGCAGGCGCTGTCGGCGCTGCAGGCGAAGATCGGGCATGGACAGGATATCGACGGCTGGCTGGCGGACCACGGCCTCGCCAAGGCGCGGCGACTGTGGCAGTCGCTGGACATCGAGCGGGGATGGGAAGACGCGCTGGAGGCCGTGCTGCGCGAACGCCTCGACGCGCTCGAGCTGCCGCGCCTGGACGATGTCGGCAGCTGGGTGGACGGTGGCACGTCGCCACCGCGGCGAGTTTCGGCCTATGCGGCGACCGCGCCCGCGCGTGATGCGCCGCGGCACGGGCAAGATTCGCTGCTGGCCAAGGTACGGCTCAAGCAACAGCAGGCCGGGCGCTTGCTCGCCGACGGCTTGCACGGCATTCGCTGTCGCCCGGATCTGGGGTCGGCGCTGGCTGATCGCGAGGCGCTTGGCGAAGGCGAGGCGTTCGTCACGCCGGCCGGCCACCTGGTCACCGCGCAGGGGGTCACGTTGTTCGCCCCCGATGGCGAATTGCACGGCGTCATTGCGCGTCAGCGCGAACTCGATGAGCTGGCGACGCTGATCGAGACGGCGACGGCCGTTGCTGCCGCGGCCCGGCAGGCACGCGATACCGTCGATGCGGACTTGAAGGCGAGGCAGCAGACTTGGCATGCCGAAGGCCTGGCGGTCAGTTCGCAGCAGCGTCGTGTGCACGATCTCGAACTGGAGCTCGTGACACTGAAGCAGGCGGCCGAGGCGGCGGAGCGCCGGCGCGCGCAAATCGCGCAGGAAACGGAGGATGTGGCAACGCAGGAAGCCGCCGAGATGGCGCAGCGCGATGCGATCAGCGCGGAAATCGCCGACCTTCAGTCGCGGATGCACGAGGAGATCGCCGCGCGCGAAACCGCTCGCCACGCACGCAACGAGGCCGAAGTCGAACTGGCCCGTGGGCGCGAGCGGGTGCGCGCCGCCGAGCGCGCGGCGCAAGAGGCCGGATTCGCGGAGAGGAGCTGTCGCGATCGGCTTGCCGAGCTCGAACGCCGCCGCGAATCGCTGACGGCGCAGGCAGCACAGCAGAACGCGCTACTCGCGCAGTTCACCTCGGAGCAGGCGGCCATCGACTGGACGCCGGTCGAGGAGGCGCTGCAACGGCAGCTGGCGCTGCGCGGCGAAGCCGAGCAGGCGCTTGCCGCGGCGCGCGACAAAGTCGAGAGTCTGACGGCAGAACTGCGCGCTGGCGACGAGGCCCGGCTGGTTGCCGAGCAAAAGCTCGAGCCGGCGCGCGGCAAGATCCAGGACATGCAGCTGAAGGAACAGGCGGCGCTGCTCGCCGAGCAGCAATTCTCCGAGCAACTGGCGGAAGCGCAGGCGGACGCGTCCGTATTGCCGGACGCGCTGAAGGCGTGGGGCAGCTGGCGCACGCTTCCGGCGGAAATCGAACGGCTCGGCGTGGCAATCGCCGAACTGGGTGCCGTGAACCTGGCAGCGCTGGACGAGTTGGCGCAGACCACCGAGCGCAAGGACTACCTGGACCGCCAGGCAGCGGACCTGACCGAAGCGATGACCACGCTGGAGTCCGCGATCCGCCAGATCGACCGCGAATCGCGCGACCTTCTGCAGCAGACGTTCGACGCAGTCAACGCCAATTTCGCCAAGCTGTTCCCGACGCTGTTCGGCGGCGGGCAGGCCCGGCTCGTGCTCACGGGCGAGGAAATCCTCGACTCCGGGGTGCAGGTGATCGCGCAGCCGCCGGGCAAGCGCAACACATCCATCCACCTGCTCTCGGGCGGCGAGAAGGCGCTCACGGCAATTTCGCTGGTGTTCGCGTTGTTTCAGCTGAACCCGGCACCGTTCTGCCTGCTGGATGAAGTCGATGCGCCTCTGGACGATCCGAACACCGATCGTTTTTGCGCGATGGTCCGCGAGATGGCAGGCGTTACGCAGTTCCTGTTCATTTCCCACAACAAGATCACGATGGAGATGGCGAACCAGCTGGTGGGCATCACGATGCCGGATCCGGGCGTGTCGCGCGTCGTCGCCGTCGATATCAGCGAAGCGCTTTCGCTGGCCGAGAGCACGGCCTGAAGCGGCTTCCATGGCGCTTCTGACCGGCCACCGCGCTATACTTGGTCTCTATCAAACAACCGCGATTTTTACGGTAATGCCTGACGCGTGATGAATCGCCCATGCGCATGAGTTCGCTCCAGTTGGGCCTGATCCTCGCCGGCGTCCTTCTGGTAGTCGGCGTCATCGTCTATAACGCCTGGCAAGAGCGGCGCATCCGGCGCCGGATAGCGTCGGCTTTCCGCACATCCGACGATGTGCTGCTACAGCCCGCGCCGGGCCGCCGGGTCGAGCCGACGCTGCGCACCGCTGCGGGCGATGCCGACGCCGACGCGGGTGTCGCCACCACGTACTCGGACAACCCGGCGGCGATGCCCGGGAGCGAATCGGAAGACGCATCGTCGTGGTCACCTCCGGTCGACTACGTCGAGCAGGAAACGGCGGATGCCGAGGCGCCCCCGGTGGTGGCGACGTATGCGTCGGCGCTGCCTGACTCCGCAGGACCGCAGCCGGATCGCGACATCGAATGCATGGTGATCCTGCA
>Ga0070670_100003663_pt1 | contig 12806 bp, 7 predicted proteins | sample KBSS63metaG_FD_64665 | JGI IMG/M metagenome (GOLD analysis project Ga0070670, IMG submission 64665) | Switchgrass rhizosphere microbial communities from Kellogg Biological Station, Michigan, USA - KBS S6-3 metaG | ecosystem: Host-associated > Plants > Roots > Rhizosphere > Soil ... | reverse complement strand
GTCGACTCGTTGTACGCCTCGGTCACATTCGCCAGCGACACCGACTTGCTGCCGTAGCGCTCGCGGATCTGCTCGTCGTTCGGCAGGTTGATGCCAATCGGCGTGACCGGCCCGGAATCGCCCGTTTCGATGATCACGTCGATGGCGTTGGCGACGATGCCGGTGACGCTCGGTTTGCGGAAGCGCGCGTCGAAGGGCATGTGATCCTCGAACCACTGCGCCTGCGCTCCCAGCGCTTTGATGCGCTCCGCCTTCTCGGGGTTGATGTAGAAGACGAGTGATTCCCAGGAGCCCTTGATGCCACGCGGGTCCATGTAGACCTCGATGAACCCGTTGATGGTGTCCACCGGTGACGACTTGTCGGCCACCCAGGCGATGTCGTACTTCACGCGGTCCGCGGTTTCACCGGTCCGGTAGAACTGGACCAGCGCCCGGAGAGCATTGGCCATCGAATCGGTGGCGAATGGGATGGCCGCCTCCAGGTGACGGACGATCTCGGTAATCTCCTTCGAGTAGCGGCCGCCCACCTTATAGACCTCTTCGACCAGCTTTCCGTCGCGCTTCACGAGGCGCGAGTTGAGCCCGTACTTCTCCTTGAAACCTTTGAGGTCAGCTTCCGTGACGCCACCGGCGTAGAGGTTGTTGGCGCTCGAACTCAGGATGTCCTTGCCGGGTCCCGGAGTCTTGTTCGTCACGATGGCATCGACGTTCGGATCGAAGAACATCGGTTGCAGACGTGACAGCATCGCGTCCACCGTTTCGCCGGGCGCCGTCCGAATCGTGGCGCCGTTGCTGACGGCCTTCTTGACCGCGGCGGCAAACGCGTCGGGCGAGAGGTTCAGGACGAACTTGCGCGCCGTGAGGTTGTTGTAGGGACCGGTGTTCACCCAGAACAGCTTCGTGTAGCGGCGGATCTCGTCGAGAGCCTCGCCATCGATGCCCTGCGGATGTGAGACGACGGCTTCGACGATGTCGCGCATCTCGAGAGCGTTGCGATGACGCTGGTCGTAGTAGATGTCGCGGCCGGCGATTGCCGCCTGATAGAGATGCCAGATGAGCGTCTTCTCGCGGAGCGGCAGCTTCTCGAATCCATCCGCGTACACCTGCACCACCGCCGCATCGCCGACGTTCTCGAGGAGATACTTGCGCGTCGGAGTGGTCGGCGTCGGAGTTGTTGCAGTGTCCGACGGTGTAGGGGTGGATTTCGAGCAGTTGGTCGATATCATCGTGAGCACGCAGAGTAGAAGGACATAGCGCATGACAAGTACAGTCTAGGTGAAACCGCCGATCCCGGATCCCGGATCCCGGATCCCCGATCCGGATCCCAAGCTCAGGAACGATGCATTACTTGCTTCTCTACGATCTCGTCGAAGACTACATTGAGCGTCGCGCGCCCTTGCGCGCACAGCACCTCGCACTGGCGCGTGCGGCTGAAGCGCGGGGGGAATTGATCCTCGGTGGCGCGCTCGCCAATCCGGCAGATGGCGCAGTCCTGCTCTTTCGCGGTGATTCGCCAACCGCCGCCGAAGTGTTTGCGGCCGCCGATCCCTATGTGACGAACGGTCTCGTCAGGCGCTGGCGCGTCCGTGAATGGACCACGGTGATCGGCCGTGACGCCGCTGTGCCGCTCCCGTAAACTCCCCCAGGATTCCGCCGAGTGGCGTTCAAGTTTTCCACGTCCCATGGCGCGCATCGCGTCATCTTCATCGACCTGGTGCGCGCGCTGGCGGTGGCGTTCATGCTGTACGGCCACACTGCAAGCGCGCTGCTGGCGCCGCAATATCAGGTCGGACGCTGGTTCGACATCTGGCAGTTTCAACGCGGCCTGACATCGAGCCTGTTTCTCCTGCTCGGCGGGTTCGCCTTCAGCCTTGCCACCAGCCGGCGCTGGTCCTCGCACGTGCGGTGGTCGGCCGCCCTGGTGAAGCGGATCCGTCGCTTCGGACTGTTCGTGATCCTCGGCTACGCGTTGCACCTGCCGGCGGATCGGCTCGTTGATCTCCGGTCGGTCGACGCCGAACGCTGGCGCGCGTTCCTGGCTGTCGACGTCCTGCAGGCGATCGGGGTCACGTTCATCATCATTCAGCTGCTCGTCCTCGTCGCCCGGTCACGCCGCGCGTTCATGTTCGCAACGATGGCACTCGCCGCGGGCACCGTTCTGGCAACGCCGCTCGTCTGGTCAATGGACTGGTCGCGAGTGCTCCCGCGGTTCGCGGCCGCATACTTCTCTCAGGCAAGCGGTTCCCAGTTCCCGCTGTTTCCGTGGATGGCGTTTATCCTGCTCGGCGCGGGGCTCGGGCAGCTCTATGCGCGATGGGGAGCCGCGGACCTGTCGGCGTTCGCGCAGCGGGCCCTGATCGCCCCCGGTGTCCTCCTGGTCATCCTGGCGTCGTTCATCCGCCCGCGCGCTGAGGTGCTGTTCGGTCACGGGCCGGGGAACTTCGTGCCGGCAGAGATGATGATGCGCATCGGCGCGTGTCTGATCATCCTGGCGGCATTCGCCCACCTCAGCCGACGATTAAACCGCCTGCCTCACGTCTTCGGCGCCGTCGCGCAGGAGTCGCTTCTTATCTATTTCGTCCACCTTTGCATCGTCTACGGGTCCGTCTGGAACACCGGCCTCGTCCAGCTCTACGGCGCCTCGCGAACGCCTCTGCAGACCGTATTCTTCGTAATGCTGGTCGTGAGTTCCATGGCCGCCCTGGCGTATTACTGGAACGGGTTCAAGCATGTCCATCCAAGAGCCGCTCGCGTGACGTCTTATGCGGTAGGGGTGCTGTTGCTGATCCGGCTTCTGTAGAGGAAACGGACGGGACGGGCTCTCTTAACGCCGGCTTAATGAAGCGCGTCACGCTTTTGACATAGATTCGTTGATCTCCGGCGGGTGCATGTACAATCGGCGCCTTTAAGGGCACGACTGGCCTGGATTTGGACGTGTTACGGTCATGTTTGACAAGGTTTTTCAGGCGCTTTTCTCATACAGCCCGTTCGTATTCAGGCAGGGTGAGTTCCGGTTCGACCTGACGCCGGCGTCGCTTGCGGCGGCGCTGCTCGTCGGCGTCGTTGCTGCGGGTGCCGTCCTCACCTACAAGCGGGTCCGTGTAAACGAAGGTCGGATCCGCGATCGCGTCGTTCTGACGACGCTGCGCCTCCTGGCCCTGGCGGTCGTCCTCTTCTGCCTGTTCCGGCCGACCCTCGTCGTCCGGGCCGCTGTCGATCAGCAGAACGTCGTGGCCGTGCTGCTGGACGATTCGCGCAGCATGCAGATTCCCGATCAGGGCACTCAGGCGCGTGGCCAGTTCGTCCGCAGCCAGTTCGCCCCCGACGGCGCGCTGATGAAGTCGCTCTCGGACAAGTTCCTGGTACGAGTATTCCGGTTTTCCTCGACCGCTGGTCGACTCGTTGGGTCGGCCGGGGAGATGAAGTTCGACGGCGTGCAAACCAAGCTGGGACCGGCGCTCAGCAGCGCGCGAGAGGAACTGGCCGGCCTTCCGGTGGCGGGGGTCGTGCTCGTGTCGGACGGTGCCGACACCACGGACGCCTCCATCGAGGACGCGCTGCTTGGCCTGAAGGCGGAGAAGCTACCCGTATTTACTGTCGGCGTCGGCAGCGAAAAGCTGCCGCGCGACATTCAGATAGACCGGGTCAGCACGCCGCGGACGGTGCTGAAGAACGCATCGCTGCTGCTCGACGTGATCGTCCGCCAGACGGGCTACGCGGGGAAGACGGTCACGGTAGACGTCGAAGACGAGGGACAGATCGTCGGCTCCGAGAAGGTGGAGCTGCCGTCGGACGGTTCGCCGGCGACGGTCCGCATTCGCGCGAAGGCCTCTCAGCCAGGTGCGCGCCTCTTCAAGTTCCGGGTCGCGCCGCAGGACGGCGAGGTCGTCACGCAGAACAACAGTCGCGAAGCGATCATCGGCGTGCGCGACGAGACGGAGCGCATTCTCTACTTCGAAGGCGAGCCGCGCTGGGAATTCAAGTTCATCAATCGCGCAGTGTCAGACGACAAAAACCTGCTGAGCGTCTCGCTGCAGCGCACCGCTGACAACAAGTACATGCGGCTGCGCGGCGATTCCGACGAGATCGTCGGTGGCTTCCCGAAGACACGCGAAGAGCTCTTCAAATACCGCGGTCTGATCCTCGGCAGCGTCGAAGCCGGGCTCTTCAGTGGCGATCAGTTGCAGATGATCGCGGACTTCGTTGATCGCCGCGGCGGTGGCCTGCTCGTGCTCGGCGGTCCGCGCTCGCTCGGCGAGGGCGGTTACGGCGGGACTCCGGTTGCCGACGCACTGCCATTGCTGATTGATCCACGGACGCGCGCCTCCGATCCCGCGCCGCTCGCCCGGCTCAAGGTGTCGCCAACACACCAGGGGCAAACGCACGCGGCGACGCAGCTGGCGGCCACCGGGGCCGCTTCCATCGCCCGGTGGAACGAGTTGCCGCAGGTGACCAGCGTGAACAAGGCACTGCCGCCCAAGCCGGGCGCAACCGTGCTGCTCACGGGTGTGGATCAGTCTGGCGGTTCCCGAATCGTGCTCGCATCGCAGCCGTATGGCCGCGGCAAGGCGATCGTGTTGACTGCCCAGGACACCTGGAACTGGCAGATGGACGCGTCGATCCCGGTCGAGGATCAGACGCACGAAAACTTCTGGCGGCAGATGTTGCGGTGGCTTGTTGACGGCGTGCCCGACGTCGTTGACGTCCACACGAGTACGGAGCGGGTCGACCCGGGCGAGCCAGTGACGGTCGACGCCACCGTCGTAGATAAGCAGTGGGTGGAACTGAACGACGCAACGGTGATCGCACATATCTCGCGCCCGGACGGAACGTCCGAAAACGTGCCGTTGCAGTGGACCGGTGAGCGTGACGGCCACTACCGTGGCACGTTCGTCAGTAACAAGGCGGGCGCATACCAGGTGACGGTCGATGCGACCCGCGCGGGCGGGCAGTCGGTTGGCAGCAACACGGTGTATGTGCGTGCGGTGCCGAGTGAAGCGGAATTCTTCGATCCGACGATGCATGCCCAGCCGATGAAGCGAATCGCTGAAGAAACCGGCGGCCGGTTCTATCCGGCTGACGCGGCGCAATCGCTGGCGGACGACGTCCGCTACGCCGGCCGCGGCGTCACCGCAGTGGAAGAGCGTGAGCTGTGGAACATGCCCATCGTGCTCATCGCGCTGCTCGGTCTCGTCTGCGCCGAATGGGGTTATCGCCGAGTCGTTGGGCTGGCCTGAATGCTCAAAGCCTTCCTCCTCATCGTCGTCGGCCTCGCCGGGGATCCCGAACACGCCAAGACGTTCCAGAAGTGGGGCGCCAATATGGCCGAGGCCTCGGGCCGTCTGGGGGTGCCGCCGGAGCGGCTGGTGTATCTCGCCGATGAACCGGGCGAGGGAGCCAAGAACGTCTCCGGCCCGGCAACTCGCGACGAGGTCGGCAAGGCGTTTGAGAAGTTCGGGAAGCAGGCTGGTGCAGACGATCTGATCTTCGTCATGCTCATCGGCCACGGCAGCTTTGCCAACGGCAGCGCCAAGTTCAACCTGTCGGGGCCAGACATGAGTGCCGCGGACTTCAACGCACTGCTGACGAAGCTGCCGACCAAACAGGTCGTGTTCGTCGATACGTCGAGTTCGAGCGGCCCATTCGTCCAGGAGCTGTCCGCGCAGGGGCGAACCATCGTGACCGCCACCCGCAACGGCGCCGAGCAGTATGCGCCGGTCTTCGGCGGATTTTTCATCGACGCGTTGACGTCCGAAGCCGCGGATGCGGACAAGAACAAGCGTGTCAGCGTGCTCGAGGCGTTCAACTACGCCAAAGGTGAAGTGGCGCGCGCGTACGAGAAGCAGGGACTGCTGTCCACTGAACACGCGCTCCTCGACGACAACGGCGACAAGGAAGGAAGCCAGACGCCTGGAGTGGCGGGCAAGGACGGCAAGATCAGTCCGGATGGCAAGGTCGCGGGCATTCTGTCGTTCAGCGCGGCCGGCGCCGGTCTGCCAAACGATCCGAAGCTGCGTGCACTCTATCTGGAGCGGCAGGATCTCGAGCGGCAGATGGAAAACCTCCGGCTGATGAAGGAAGGCATGGCAGCGGAAAAGTATCAGGCGGAATTAGAGCGGCTGGCGACTGCGCTGGCGCTCAAAGCGCGCGAAATCAGGACCGCGGAAGGCAACAAGTAACCAACCAGCGAAGGGAATCACATGGAGAGGACCTTGAACCCTATGGTGTCCGACGTCGTTGATCTGGAATCGCCCGACGATATCGCGCTTGCGGATCGAATGAAGGCGGGTCGGCAGGCGATCGTCAGCGAGCTGAAGAAGATCATCGTCGGGCAGGACGAGGTGGTGAACCAGGTCCTCATGACGCTGTTCGTCGGCGGCAACAGCCTGATCGTCGGCGCGCCAGGACTGGCGAAGACGCTGCTCATTCACACGATGGCGCGGGTGCTCGAGCTCAAGTTCTCGCGTATTCAGTTCACGCCCGACCTGATGCCGTCCGACATCACCGGCACAGACCTGGTGCAGGAAGACCCGGCGACCGGCCGGCGGCAAATGGTCTTCGTCCCGGGCCCGATCTTCGCGAACATCGTGCTCGCGGACGAAATCAATCGCACGCCGCCGAAGACGCAGTCGGCGCTGCTCGAAGCGATGCAGGAGCATCGCGTGACCGTGATGGGCAAGACCTACAACCTGCACGAGCCGTTCTACGTGTTCGCGACGCAGAACCCGATCGAGCTCGAAGGCACGTACCCGCTGCCCGAAGCGCAGCTCGACCGCTTCATGTTCCACATCATCATCGAGCACCCGCCGTACGACGAAGAGCTCGAGGTCGCGCGCACGACGACGGCGATTCAGAATCCGCAGCTGCAGCGACCGATCACCGGCGAGGATCTGATCGCGTTCCAGCGGCTCGTGCGCAAGGTGCCGGTCTCAGAGCCCGTGTTGCGACATGCGCTGGACATCGTTCGCGCCACGCGCTCGCTGAAGAATCCCGATGCGAAGGACTTCGTCAAGAAGTGGGTCGCGTTTGGCGCCAGCGTCCGCGCCGCGCAGTACCTGATCCTTGGCGGCAAGGCGCGCGCGCTGACGAGCGGCCGGTATCACGTCAGCTTCGAGGACATCCGCGCGCTGGCGCATCCCGTGCTGCGCCATCGCATCATCACCAACTTCCACGCGCAGTCGGAAGGTGTGACGACGGATCAGATCGTCGATCGGCTGCTGGAAGTGGTTCCACTGCCGCGGTCGGGGATGTGAGAACCGGGAGTATTAACCACGAAGCTCGCGACGATCGCGAAGCACGCGAAGGACAGTCGGCCAGAAGTTTTCTTGGCGTTCTTCGTGCGCTTCGCGGCCTTCGCGGTTCAAGGAAACAGTGGCTGTAGAGATTCACGCGATACCCGGCGCCCGCTTCATGGATCCCAGTGTGCTCGCGCGCATTGGAAACCTGGAGCTCGTCTCGCGCGCGGTCGTCGACGGCTTCATCAACGGGCTGCACAAGACGCCGTACTTCGGTGCGTCCGTCGACTTCGCGGAGCATCGCGGCTACGTGCCCGGCGATGACATCCGGCGGTTGGACTGGAAGCTGTGGGCGCGGACGGATCGCTACTACATCAAGGAGTACGAAGCCGAGTCGAACATGAACTTCTCGGTGCTGCTGGACGCCTCGAAGTCGATGGACTACGGCAGCAAGGGGATCACGAAGTTCGACTATGCCCGCATCCTCACCGCCTGCCTGACCAACCTGGTGCACCATCAGCGCGATCGCGTCGGCTTCGTCGCCTTCGACACCGAGATCCTCGAGCACGTGCCGCCATCCGCGAAGCACATGGAGACGGTGCTGCACGTGCTGGACCGGCTGAAGCCAGGCCGTCCTGGCCAGCTGAGCGAGCCGCTGCACAAGCTGGCGGAGCATTTCGGGCGTCGTGGCGTGATTGTCCTCATCTCGGACCTCTACGAGGACCCCGAAGCGATTGTCGACGCCGTCTCGCCGCTGCGGTTCCGCGGCAACGATCTGATCGTCTTCCACGTCCTTGATCCGACCGAGCTGGAGTTTGGCTTCTCGGATGCCCAACCGTTCGAGGACCTGGAGAGCGGGGAGCAGATGCCGGTCGTGCCGGAGGCGTTCCGCGAGGAATACCGGTCACTGGTGCGGGCGCACATCGACGCGCTGACGCAGGCGTTTTCCTCGGTGCGTGTCGATTACGAGCTGCTCGACACGTCCAAACCACTCGATTACGCGCTGTTCCGGTACCTCAGCGTGCGATCAAAGATGATGAAGACAAGGTTCTAGGTCGTGCAATTCATCGCCCCCCTGTTTTTCGCTGCCCTGGCCGGACTGGCCATTCCGGTGCTGCTGCACCTCACGCAGCGCGAGAAGAAGCAGATCATCCGTTTCCCGTCGCTGATGTTCGTGCGTCGGATTCCGTATCAGTCCGTGCGGCGCCGGAAGATCCAGCACTGGCTGCTGCTGCTCGTTCGCGTGTCGGCATTGGCGCTGATCATCTTTGCGTTCGCGCGGCCGTTCATCCGGCAGTCGAACATGCCGATCGTTCCCGGCACCGGCGCCCGTGAGCTGGTGGTGTTGCTCGACACCAGCTACAGCATGGGCTTTGCTGACCGCTGGGATCGGGCCCGCGCGGCGGCGCAGGCACAGATCGCCAAAATGTCCGGCTCCGACCGCGGCTCCATCGTCCTCTTTTCATCGGGAGCGGACATCGCCGTGCGTGCGTCGATGGACCACTCGCCGCTGTCGGCAGCGATTGCGGCGGCCAAGCCAGGAGCTGGCGCGACGCGCTACGCGCCGGCGCTGAAGGTTGCGGGCGGCATCCTCGCGGAAACCACGCTGCCGCGCCGCGAGGTCGTGCTCATCAGCGACTTCCAGCGGGGCGGATGGCGTGGTGAAGAAGGCATCCGCCTGCCGCAGGGGACAACGGTCACGCCGATTGCGATCGGTGGCTCCGAGGATCAGGTGAACGTTGGCGTCACCGCGGTGTCGCTGGCGCGCTCGACCTTCTCTGATCAGGAGCGCGTGACCGTCACCGCGGGCCTGACGAACCACTCGATCAAGCCGGTCAGCAGCGGCACACTGACGCTGGATGTCAACGGCATCAAGCACGGGACCAAGCCGGTACAGCTCGAAGCTGGCGGTACTGCGCAAGTCGAATTCGAACCAGTCCTGGTCGGCAACCGCAATACGAAGGCGACGGTGACCCTGTCGCCAGATGCACTGGCCGCGGACAACACCTTCAACTTCGTCATCTCGCCAACCGAACCGGTGCGCGTGACGGTCATCGATCGCGGCGCCGGTGACGCGGGTCTGTATCTGGCACGCGCGCTGGCTGTGGGCGAAGCACCGCGCTTTGAAGTGGTGACCCGCCTGGCGGACAACCTGCCCGAGGACGATCTCCGGCGCAGCGCTGCCGTCGTCCTGAATGATGTTGTCGTCTCATCGCCCCTGGCAAGGCGGCTCTCTCGATACGTCGAGCAGGGCGGTGGCCTGTTCGTGGCCACGGGGCAGCGGGCGAACTGGCCGGCTGACGTCGACCTGCTCCCGGGCGTCGTGGGGGATCCGGTCGATCGCACGCGTGGCGATGCTGCCCGCGTCGGAGCCCTCGAGTTCGCGCACCCCGTGTTCGAACCGTTTCGCGCGCCGCGCAGCGGCAACTTCGCGACGGTGCCGATCTACCAGTACCGAAAAGTCACTCCGGCGAAGGATGGGCAGGTGCTGGCGAAGTTCGACGGGACGGCGCCTGCGGTAATCGAGCGGCGAGTTGGCAATGGGCGCGTGCTGCTGTGGGCGTCGGCGCTCGACACGTCCTGGAGCGAACTGCCAACGCGCGGGGTGTTCGTCCCCTTCATCCACCAGTCCATGCGCTACCTGGCGCAATATTCCGAACCGCGGCCGTGGCTGAACGTCGGTCAGGTGCTCGATGCATCGACGGCGGCGCTCAAGAAGGACGCCGCACAGCGCATCGTGCTCACTCCGTCCGGCAAGCGCGTGCCGCTCCAGGACGAAGGCTCGGAAGTAATGGAGCTCACCGAGGCGGGCTTCTACGAGCTGCGCCGCGCCAGCGACAAAGACGTGGTTGTGGTGGCCGCCAACGTGGATCCGGCTGAGGGCGACCTGACGACCATCGATCCCAAGCTGATCGCTGCTGCGGCTATCGGTGGCACGGGCGGCGATGCCACCGCCAGCAAGGGGCCAGAAATTCCGCTGACACCTGAGGCTCAGGAGCGGAGCCAGCGGCTGTGGTGGTATCTGCTGGTGGGCGGGTTATTGCTCCTTGGCGCCGACACGCTTATGTCAAATCGGCTGGCTAAAACCTAGTATTCTCTTTGTGTTGCCGCCTGTGCTCGTTCCGAGCGCGGGCGGGCCAAGGCACTAGCCAATACGTCTAATGGCTAGATAGCGAGGGCTTCAATGCTCGACGACCTCCGACGCTCCACTCCTCCACGGGATCTATTCGGCATCATCGCGCACGTGCGGAACCGCTGGCGCATGAAGCTGGCGCTCCGTGGCGCCGTCCGGCTGCTGGCCGTCGCCTTCGGCCTGTTCGTGCTCGCAGCGTACGGGCTGGAGACGGTGCGATTCACCGCCACCTCCATCATCGTCGCGCGCATTGGTCTCGCCGCCGGGCTCATTGCCGCCCTGTTGTGGTTCGTCGTCCGGCCGCTGCGCCGGAAGGTGAGTGATGAGCAGGTGGCGCTCTACCTCGAAGAGCATGAGCCAGCGCTGCAGGCGACGCTCCTCAGCGCGGTGGAGTCGAGCCGCAACGGCAGCATCACGGCCGAGTCGGAAGCGCTCGTCCGCAAAGTCATCGAACAAGCGATCGACGCATGCGTCCGGATGGATGCCGCGCGCCGCGCCGATCAGGCGCCGCTGAAGAAGTGGGCGGCCAGCTTTGCTGGCGTCGCAGTGGCGGCGGTCCTCATCGTGATGGTTGGCCCGGCGTTCCTGCGCACTGCGGCTTCAGCGCTCCTCCTTGTGTCTCGCGACGTCCAGGCGGCCGTGCCGTATCGCATGGACGTCAAACCAGGAAGCATCTCTCTGCCCAAGGGGGCCGACCAGGCCGTGAAGGTGAAGCTGTTTGGCTTTACCAGCGAAGACGTCGTGGTGAAGGCTCAGCGCAACACGACTTCCGCGACCGCACCGTTGGAAGAGATCCCACTGGTTCGTAATGACGACGGCAGTTGGGACGGAACGCTCTTCGACGTCATGGCACCACTCAAATACCGGGTTTACGCCAATGGCGTGAAGTCTGATGAGTTCCTGCTCACGGTGGTTGATGTTCCCTACGTCCAGAAACTCGACCTTGAATACCAGTACCCGTCTTACACCGGACTCGAGGTCGAGAAGATTGAGGATGGGGGCGACGTAGCGGTGCTGAAGGGCACCGAAGTGCGCGTGCGCATCACGCCGACGATGAAGACACCCGGTGGGCAGCTCAAGCTGAACGACAAGCAGACGGTGCCGCTGACCCTTCAGAAGGACGGCACCCTGACCGCCGCGTTCAAGGCTGAAGACGATGGCTTCTATCGCGTCGAACTTCAGACACCGAGCAAGGACTACGTTGCAGCGTCGCCGCAGTACACGATCGACACGCTGCAGGACCGCGCGCCCACCGTCGGGTTCCGGAAGCCGGGACGTGACACGTCGGCGTCGTCCATCGAGGAAGTGTTTGCCGAGGCGAACGCTGAGGACGACTACGGTATTCGTGACCTCGAGCTGGTCTTCTCCGTGAACGGCGGCGCTGAAAAGGTCGTGAAGCTGTTCAAAGGGGAAAAGCGGCTGTCCGAAGTCACGGCCGGCCACACGTTCTATCTGGAAGAGCTGAAGCTGAACGTGGGCGATTCCGTCTCCTACTACGCGCGCGCCACCGACAACGACGCGGTGAGCGGCGGGAAGCAGACGACGAGCGACGTTTACTTCCTGCGTATCCGTCCGTTGACGAAGAACTTCCGTCAGGCCCCTTCGCAGGGCGGGGGCGGCGGTGGCGGCGGTGGTGGCGGCCAGAATCAGCAAGTCGAGGCGCTCTCGGAACAGCAGCGGCAGATCATCTCGGCCACGCACAACGTGAACCGCGACAAGAAGGCGCAGCCGCAGAAGCTGGCCCAGAATTCGAAGGTCGTCGAGCTGGCGCAGGGCAAGCTGCGGGACCAGGTTGAAGGTCTGCTCACGCGCATGAACAGCGAGCTCGTACAGCGCGATCCGGCGTTCGCAAAGATCGGCGAGATGCTGCCGCAGGCCGTGGCGGCAATGAAGGAAGCAGAAGGCAAGCTGGCCGCGGCGAAGCCGGATGCCGCGCTGACGCCGGAGAACAAGGCGCTGCAGATCCTGCAGAAGGCCGAAGAAGAGTACGAGACGCAGATCAGCGTTCAGCAGCAGCAGGGTGGCGGCGGCGGTGGTGGCGGCGGCGGGGCGGTGCAGCAGGAGCTCCAGGCCCTGTTCGAGCAGGAGCTCGATCAGATGGCGAGCCGCTATGAAAATGCGTCACAGGCGTCCGAGCAGCAGAACGATCGGCAGGTGGACGAGCTGCTCGAAAAGCTGAAGGAACTAGCCCGCAAGCAGGAACAGCAGGCGGAGAGCGAGGCGCGGCGCCGCGCCATCTCTGGCCAGCAGGGCGGCGGCAACGGCGCGCAGCAGCGTGCGTTGGCCGACGAGATCGAGGAGATCGCACGTCGTCTCGAGCGTTTGTCGCGCGAAGAGCAGCGCCCCGAGACGGCTGAAGCCGCGCGGGCGGCACGGGAAGCCGCGGACGCAATGCGTCGCGCCGCTGCCGGTGACGCGAAGGCACAGGCACAGGCGCA
>Ga0070670_100003659_pt1 | contig 12811 bp, 9 predicted proteins | sample KBSS63metaG_FD_64665 | JGI IMG/M metagenome (GOLD analysis project Ga0070670, IMG submission 64665) | Switchgrass rhizosphere microbial communities from Kellogg Biological Station, Michigan, USA - KBS S6-3 metaG | ecosystem: Host-associated > Plants > Roots > Rhizosphere > Soil ... | reverse complement strand
TTACATCTCTGCGCTCGTCGCGATCGGTCTCTCGCCCGTCGTGACCCGACTGGAGCGGCGCCGCATCAGGGGCACACGGCCGCTGCCTCGATGGGTCGCCATCCTCGAGGTGTACCTGCTACTGGTTGTCGTGATCGTGACCGTCGTTGTGCTCGTGATGCCTCCCCTGATCGAACAGGCGCGCGCGTTCTGGACGGCCATCCCCGACCTCCTCGACCGCGGCCAGATGTGGCTGGTGGACCGTGGGATCCTCAATCACAAGCTGTCGTTTGGCGAGGCCGTGCAACAGGCGGCTGGTGGTGACAACTCCGACGCCGTGTCAGCCGTTGTCGGTGCACTGTCCGGGTTCGTCGGCGGCGTGTTCGGGCTGCTCACAATTCTGATCCTGGCGTTCTATCTCCTGCTCGACAGCCGGCAGATGTTCCGAAACTTCATCTCGCTGTTTCCCAGGACCGAACGCGGACGCGTCGAAGATGTCAGCAGGCGAATCACATCGAAAGTCAGCGCCTGGCTGGCTGGTCAGCTGCTGCTCGGCGCAATCATCGGAACAAGTGCGGCGTTCGGCTTGTGGCTGCTTCACGTACCGTACTTCTTCGTTCTGGCGCTGATCGCGGGCCTCGGGGAGATGATTCCAGTGGTTGGGCCGATTCTGTCAGCGATCCCAGCCATTGCCGTGGCGTTGACCGTGTCGCCGGTCACGGCACTTTTCGTCGGCATCTTCTTCCTTGTGCAGCAGCAGGTGGAGAATCACCTGCTGGTGCCGAAGATCATGGAACGTCAGGTGGGGGTCAACGCCGGCGTGGTCATCATGGCCCTGCTCATCGGCGGTTCATTGCTCGGGATCGTCGGGGCAATCCTGGCGGTTCCCACTGCCGCCATTCTGCAGGTCATTTTCCAAGAAGCAATGGCGCAACGAGCGGCAGAGCAGGCGGCGGAAGAATAGTCTCCGTTTGCAACGGCGCCCCGACGGTCACGACCGATCGGGTGGCTGTGAAACAGCTAGAATCGCCGGATGCGCGCCGACCCCCTCGCGTATCTGTCGGCCGAGCTCGCATCTCTCCACGAGCAGGGCTTGTATCGGCGCCTGCGCGTGCTGGACACCGAGCAGCGGGCACGTACCTCCATCGATCACCGATCGGTGATCAATCTCTCGTCGAACAACTATCTCGGCCTGACGACACATCCGCGACTGCGTGAGCGTGCCGTCGCCGCACTGGAGCAGCTCGGCGTTGGAACCGGCTCCGTCCGCCCGATCGCCGGCACGATGGCGATCCACATGGAACTCGAGCAGCGGCTGGCAGCATTCAAGAAGACCGAAGCGGCCGTGGTGTTCCAGAGTGGATTCGCGGCAAACGCCGGGACAGTGTCGGCGATCCTCACGAAGGACGACGCGATCGTCTCCGATGAGCTCAACCACGCCAGCATCATCGACGGCGCGCGATTGAGCCGCGCGACCATCAAGGTGTTCGCGCACCGGGACGTGAATGCAGCGCGGGCGATCGTGGAGCAGCTGCCGCGGCAGCAGCGCAAACTCCTGATCACCGACGGCGTGTTCAGCATGGATGGTGACCTTGGCGCACTGCCGGGGCTGTGCGATCTCGCCGACGAATTCGGCTGCGTGATGATGGTCGACGACGCCCATGCCAGCGGGGTATTCGGACGCGAGGGCCGCGGCACGGTGGATCACTTTGGGCTCCACGGTCGTGTCGACGTTCAGGTCGGCACGCTGTCCAAAGCCATCGGCGCACTGGGGGGCTACGTGGCCGGCTCACGCGAGCTGATTGAGTTTCTCTACCATCGTGCGCGTCCATTCCTATTCTCGACGTCGCATCCACCGTCTGTCGCTGCAACCTGCATTGCCGCGCTCGACGTCCTCGAAAGCGAGCCCCAGTGGATCGAGCGCCTGTGGGAGAACGCGCGTTTCTTCAAAGCAGGACTGCAGACGCTGGGGTTCAACACGGGGGCCAGCGAGAGCCCGATTACGCCGGTGATCGTGGGCGAGGCTGCGCTGGCCATGAAGCTGTCAGACCGGCTGTTCGAAGAGGGCGTCTTCGCTCAGGGAATCGGATTTCCGACCGTCGCACGTGGGAAGGCACGCGTCCGAACGATCGTCACAGCGACACATACACAGGGTGAGCTGCAGTTCGCGCTGGACTGTTTCAAGCGCGTCGGCGCGGAGCTCGGGATTCTTCCGTGAGCGGCCCCGCTGTTCCTCCGCTGCCACGAACGCCTGGCGGACCGCACCGCTTTTTCAAGGCGTACACACAGGGGCTGACGACCATCGAGCTCGAGCGGTTGTTCACGCGTGAAACGCCCGAGGCGTATCGCTTCTTTTCCCGCACGATCGATCACGCGGAACTGCTGAAACTTCCATGGCATCGTCGCGTCCTCGCCTACGCCCGTGTCTTCTTCCTGGCGTTCACGATGAAGCTGACGCCAGCTCGCAGGGCGATCTACGCGGCGGCGCTCATCTCAATCGTGATTGGCCTTGCTGAGCTGTTCCAGGAAGTGCACCTGCTGGTCGTGCCGCATCCCACGTTCGCACCTGGCACGCTCTGGCTGCTCGCCGGATTCCTGCTGGTGAACTTTCTGGTGTTCGTCGAGGTGGCTGATCGGCTGACTCTGAAGAACGATCTGGAGATCGCACGTGGCATCCAGCAGGCCATGCTGCCGCGCGCCGCCTTCCATGCGTCCGGCGTCGAGGCGTTCGGAATGACGCGTCCGGCCAACACGGTCGGCGGAGACTTCTATGACATTCTTCCCCTGCCGGACGGTCGTGTGTTGTTTGCGCTCGGCGATGTTGCCGGCAAAGGCAGTCCAGCGTCGCTGCTGATGGCGCTGCTGCTGGCGATGATGCGGACACTCGTGGACGAGGGGTTCGAGGGCGCAGCGCTGGCTGCCAGGCTCAACGCGCAAATCGTCAAGCATGCGCCCGCGTCCCGCTTCGTGACGCTCTTTTTCGGCGTCCTCGACACCTCGACGGGAGAATTCGGCTACGTGAATGCCGGCCAGAACCCGCCGTTGGTCCGGCGTGCGACCGGTGCCTACGACCGCCTGAAGACGGGTGGTATTGCGCTGGGTATGTTTGAGTTCGCCACCTACGAATTTGCCTCGACGCGACTGAACGTTGGTGATGTGATCGTGATGTACAGCGACGGCGTCACTGAGGCTGAAAACGAGGCCGGCGTGCCGTTCGAAGAACCGGGCCTGCAGGCGGTGATCGACGGTGCGGGTTGGGCCTCGGCCAAAGAGCTCGCCTGGGCGACCTTCGCCGCGGTCGACCAGTACAGCGAACAGCGCCGGTTGTTCGATGACCTGACGATCCTGGTGGTCCGCCGTCTGCCACCGCTGCCGGTGTAAAAGCGTCATGCGCAATGCGCTGATCGTTCTGGCGTGCGTGCTCGGCTGCGCGGTGCCCGCGCGCGCACAGTCACGATCTGCCGGCGATCCGGTTGAGGCGGTGATTCGCCATCTCGAGCGCGTGCTGACCACTGGCGACAAAGCCGCGTTCCCCACCCTGTTCGATACATCGCTCTCGGACGACATGGTCACGCAGTACTCGTACGACATGTTCTTTCCCGGCGCCGTACGCATCGCGCTGTTCGAGCGAAGCCGCAGTCCGCTCGAGGGCGTTCCAGCCGGCGATGGATTCCGGGTCGTCGTCGAATTCTTCATGGAGACAAAAGGTCACGCGCGCATTGTCACGGCCGGCCTTGACATCAAGCGTCCGCGGGGCGGCGATGCGGAGTCCTGGCGCGTCTCGTTGATCGATGAGATATCCGCCATCGATGGCCTCTATAAACTGCGCCTCAATACCGCCACGCCGCGGGCCGTTCGTAACCTCGAACTGCGGGCCGAGGATGTGATCATCGCGCTGCAAGAAGGGCTGCTGTTTCCTGTGGAATGCGACCAGGGCGTCACCGGAATGGTGCTTGTGGGCCGCGGCGAACTCCGGTACTCGCCAGCGTCGACAACCGAGCGCGGGCAGTTGCGCATCTTCTCCGGCACCGACTCATTGAACGCCGCATTTGAGACGGCATACATCCGTTTCAATCCTCACGAGTACAACCAGCAGATCGCGACCGCCACACTGACGGATACGACAGGTGACGCGGGCAGCGCGCGGAAGGCGCAGGACGTGTTCCGAAAGGCGTCGCCCCTGTCGTTTGGGGTGGACGTCAGCGACATGAGCAAGGACGTCTGGCATTTACTGCCAGCGGGCGACGATTTCCTGGCGGAGGTGGATACACGCCGGTTCGACACGCTGACGTACCTACGCTCCGGTCAACAGGCTGAAGATGTGTCGCTGTTCCGGCGCTCGGACCGCAAGACGATCACGTTGTATCCCTCGGTGGCCAAGCTCGCGGCGCGCGGACGCTTTTACAGCGATGACGGCTCGCCTGATTACGATGTGCTCGACTACGCGGTTGCGGCGGCGATCGACCCGCAGCGCCAGTTCATTCGTGGCCGGGCACGACTCTCGATCCGGGTGCGGTCCACCGCGCTGCCAACCGTCATGCTGCGGCTCGCAGACTCGCTCGCCGTCTCGTCCGTGTCCAGTGTTGAATACGGCCGTCTGCTCTATCTTCGACTCGACGGGCAGAACATGATCGCCGTCAACATGCCGCACACGCTGCTTCAGGATTCCGACCTCACGTTGATCGTCGAGTACGCGGGACGCATGGAGTCGCAGAATCTGGACATTGATACCGTGCGCGCCGACTCGCCGCCCGAATCGATCGTCACGCCTGAATCGAAGTACCTGTTGAGTAACCGTTCGTACTGGTATCCGCAGAATCCCGTCGGTGACTATGCGTCGGCGTCGCTTCGCCTGACGGTGCCGAACGACTACCGTGTCGTCGCGACCGGCGAACCTGTGGCCGACAGCGCGGTTGTGCCCGCAGCCGACACGACCTCCGGCCAGAGTGGCCAGACGTTTACCTTCCGCGCCAACCAGCCGCTCCGGTATCTCGCGTTTGTCGCCAGCAGGATGGTCAAGGTAGGGGAACGCCGGATTGAGCTGCGTGACGAGCTTTCTGGTGGCAGCGAGACGGTCACGACCACGGTCGAAGCCAATTCGCGTCTGCAAGCACGCGGACGGAACTACCTGCAGACGACCGAAGACATCTTGAGGTTCTACGCGTCGCTGGTCGGGGATGCGCCGTATCCCTCGACCATCGTCGCGCTCACCGAAAGCACGCTACCCGGAGGACACAGTCCTGCGTACTTCTCGCTCATGAATGAGCTCCCGCAACCAGGTATCTCAACGTGGCGCAACGATCCAGCAGCATTCGACGGTTTTCCGGAGTTCTTCCTCGCGCACGAGCTCGCACATCAGTGGTGGGGGCAGGCCGTCGGCTGGAAGAACTATCACGAGCAGTGGCTGTCAGAAGGATTCGCGCAATACTTCGCGGCTCTGTACGCGCAGAAGACGCGCGGCGAGCGCGTATTCACCGACATGCTTCGACAATTCCGCCGCTGGGGCCTCGAGCAGTCAGCGCAGGGGCCGGTGTACCTCGGGTATCGACTCGGTCATCTGAAGTCGGATCTGAAGGTGTACAGGGCGCTGGTCTACAACAAGGGTGCTGCCGTCCTCCACATGCTTCGCCGACTGCTCGGCGACGAGACGTTCTTTCGCGGACTGCGATTGTTCTATGAAGACCGGCGATTCCAGAAAGCGGGAACCGACGATCTCGAACGAGCCATGGAGACCGCCTCCGGCAGGGTGCTCGATCGGTTCTTCGATCGCTGGATCTACAACGCCGAAGTGCCTCGCATCTCCGTACATTCGACGATTGCCGAAGGGCGCGTGACGGTAGAGTTCGAACAAATGGGCACCGCGATCTTCGATGTCCCCGTCACGGTCCGGCTGGTGCTGGCCAATGGCCAGATGCGGGACGTCGTGGTGCCGGTGACCGACCGTCAGGTCGTACGTGCGATTCCAACCGACACGCCCGTCCGCGAGGTGCAGATCAACCGCGACTTCGCCGCGCTCGCGGAATTCGACGAGCGCTGACCGACGCGACCGAGCTCAGCGAACGAAGATTGCGGACACACGCGGGTACTGCTCGCGGCCCCGCGCGTCGAACACGAGAATGAACTGCACCCCGGCGTCGGAATAGAAGCGCATCACGCGGCGCCCGCTACTGACCTCTTCGCGCGACTCTGATTCCAACTGGGCGGTCGGACCCAGTCGCTCGACCACGTCGTCCAATCGATCGCCAAGATGAATCTCGCGCGTGTTCGCCAGAAGCAAGAGCGGGACACGCGCGACGCCGGGCGGAATTCCATAAATCGCGGGCGGGTCTGGCGCTTCTTCGGCAATGACCGGAACGACTGCCGGGACGCTGCGGACGTTCTCGATTGCGAGCGATGCCAGCAAAACCCCGCCGACGGCACACACGGCGGCGCAACACCATTCGAGAAGCGAGCCAAACCGTCTGCGGGTTACGTCCATCACGACCTCCTGGGCGGAGCGGGGTGACCGGGTGGAGTGAGGCGTGCCTGCCTGGCGAACTGTAGGATCGTCGCGACCGATCAATCAAGCACAACCACTAACCGGCGGCGGCAACCGGCTGATATGATCGGCCGGATATGGAAACGGTCACGCTGACCATCGACGGACAGCAGGTTACTGTCGCAAAGGGAAAGACGGTCCTGCAGGCCGCCATCGAGGCGGGCATTTCGGTTCCCTACTACTGCTATCACCCCGGCCTCGGCGTGGACGGTTCCTGTCGCGTCTGCATCGTCAAGATCGAAAAAATGCCGAAGCTGCAGACATCCTGCTCGATGGCCTGCACCGAGGGGATGGTCGTCAGCACCCGTGATCCTGAGACGACCGCCGCGCGAGCGGGCGTGCTCGAGTTCCTGCTCGTGAATCATCCGCTCGATTGCCCGGTCTGCGATAAGGGCGGTGAGTGCCCGCTCCAGGATTTTTCGTACACCTTCGGTCCCGCCGAGAGCCGTATGGACTTTCCGCGCCGGGTGTTCGACGGCGAAGGCGTCAAGGGCGACGTCGACTTTGGACCGACGCTGATGCTGAATCGCCAGCGGTGCATTCTCTGCACGCGCTGCGTCCGCTTCATGCGCGAAATCGATTCCGACGCACAGATCGGGATCGTGGACAGAGGCAACGGCAGCGAAATCGCCACCTTCCGCGAAGAAGGCGTGAACTCGCTGCTCTCGGGCAATCTGATGGATGTCTGTCCGGTCGGGGCGATTACCACCAGACAGTACCGGTTCAAGAGCCGTCCCTGGGACAACCCAGGCGTGGTGGATACCGTGTGCACCCTCTGCGCAAAGGGCTGCAACACCAGCGCCTGGTTGAAGGCCAAGCCTGAATGGGCGCGAGGTTCCCGGCTCATCCGGATGACGCCGCGGATGAACCCGGAGATCAACAGCTACTGGATGTGCGACATCGGCCGCTTCGACTATCAATGGGTCGACAGCGAGCACCGTCTCCGTCGTCCGATGATGCGCCGCGGGAGTCAGCTTGAAGCGGCTGCGTGGCACGACGTCGGCCCGCGCCTGCGTGATCGCATACAACAAGCTGGCTCCGCCGATCCCACATCGGTCCGGTTCCACGTCTCAGCGCATGCCTCGATGGAAGAGCTCTTCGTGCTGCGCCAGCTGGTCGAAGGGCTACTCGGAAGCGACGGCTTGAAGGCTGTGAGTGTGTCGTGGACCCGAAGCGACAAACCGCAGCCCGCGACGGCCAAGTTCAAGATTCCGCCCACCGATGCGCCGAACGTGAACGGCGCGAAGGCACTGGGCTATGAGGTCGGCGTCGGAAACGATGGCCTGCCCGACCTGACGCGCCTGCGGACGGCCGTCGAGGGTGGTCGCGTCAAGGCGCTCTACGTCATCGATCCCGGTCCGGACGGCTCGCTTGGCGACGTCTCGTGGATTGTCGCGGCGCGGCAGACCGGAGTGTTGCCGCTTCTGATCGTCCAGGGGGTTCTGCTCACACCGCTGGCCGAAGCTGCAGACTTCGTCCTGCCAGGGGCGGCATACGTTGAGAAGGACGCGGTCTATACCAACCAGACCGGACATGTGCAGGCCGCATCGCGCGTCACGGCACCTCCGGGGGAAGCGCTCGACGACTGGCAGATTCTGGTCAACGTCGGTCGAGCCCTCGGTCTCACCCTGCCGTACGACAGTTCGGATGATGTACGACGTGCCATTGCCGCTGCTGGACCGGGAACTCCCTATGCGAACGCCGATCAACTGGTGTTCAACCGGGCGGTCCCGGCTCGAAACTGGCTGCAGGCCTCGAATCCTTCAGAGCGATGGAAGTGGGACTTCATGTATCAGGACCTCCCGCCGGTAAAAGGACACAACGTCCAGATGGAAGGCGCCTCGCCACAGTCGGCATTCATTCCGCTGAGGCCGGTGGAATAAGCGCCCGGGTGGACGTGTTCTAGCCCCCAATGGAAGAAAACGTCACGCTGCTGGCGGCGTTCGGCGCGGGGCTCCTGTCGTTCATCTCCCCATGTGTCCTCCCGTTGATACCGGGATACCTCTCGTACATCTCCGGGCTATCCCTCGACGAAATGCGCGGCACGCCCGTCGCGGGCGGTTCAGCGGTCGCTGTCGCACGCCCCGCCGGTACGACGCGTCAGGTGGTGCTCTCGTCGCTCGCATTCATCGTCGGGTTCTCGCTCGTCTTCATTTCTCTCGGCGCCGCGGCCAGCGCGATCGGCCAGTTCCTGACGCAGCAGCAGGCGCTCTTCAATCGCATCGCTGGCGCCGTCATCGTCATCTTCGGCCTGCACACGATGGGTGTGCTGCGCATCGAGTGGCTGTATCAGGAGAAACGCGTTCACACGTCGAAAAAGCCGGCCGGATTTCTCGGTGCCGCGCTCGTTGGCGTCGCCTTCGCATTTGGCTGGACCCCGTGCATCGGACCGATTCTCGCTGGAATCCTGGCGCTTGCCGGCTCGCAGGAGACTGTCGGCAAGGGCGTGCGCCTGCTCGCGGTGTACTCGCTGGGCCTGGGCGTGCCGTTTCTGGCAACCGCGCTGATGATCGATCGGTTTTTTTCCGCGATGGGACGGATACGACGCTATTACCACACGATCGAGATCGTGTCCGGTGCGCTCCTGATTGTGATCGGCCTGCTGATCTTCACCAACAAGTTCACCGTCATCGCGAAGTGGCTGACGCCCTACTTGCCCGTCTACTAATCTGACGCGTACCCATCCGTCGATTCACAGCTATCATGTGACACAGCATGCAGCACCGCGGTAGGCGGCTCGCTACCCTGTGTTCGATTCTCCTCGTCGGTATCCTGTCTGGGTTTTTCATCTGGTCGAACGAGCGTGTCCGTCGCCAGCTCGATGAACAGCGCGAATCGAAAGAAGACACCGTCGATCGACTGCTTGCGTCGATCTCGACCATTGCCAGTGCGCAACGGGCCTACGCGGAAAACCGCAGCCGGGATGTCGCTTCCTTCACACAAGTCTCAGTTCTGATCGACCGGATCACGACTGACGCCGCAGGATTGCGTGCGGCGGCGGACTCGGGCGCCAGCAAAGAGCGGCTGGAAGAATTCTGGACAGCGCTCTCTGCCCTCATGGGCGCAGGCAGCCGCGCCCGTGACCAGTTCGCGCACGGCGACGAGAACGCCGCCTCGGAGACGGTCCTCGCGTCCGCGCGTGACCAGGTGACCCAGCTGAACGCCAGTCTTCGTGCGTTCCGCAACGCGGAAGTCGCGAGCTACCGCAACGCCCGGGCGACCACGTCGTTCCGGTCGGCGGCCGCGCTCGGGGCGGCTGGCGTAATTTGGGCTGCTGCTCTGGTGCTATTTGCGGTCGTTCCATGGCGTGTGACCGGCAGGCAAACGGAGATCGCAGTGTCCTCGCCGCCGCAGCGACAAGCTGAACCACCCACCGTCGCGACTGGGACGACCGTGCCATCCATCGACCTCGCTGCAGCGGCCGCACTCTCCACCGAGCTCGGGACCCTTTCGGATCAGGAGCAACTTCAACGTTTGCTGGGCCGCGCCGCTGAAATCCTCGATGCGCGAGGCCTGGTTATCTGGATGGGTGCAGGCGACGAGCTCTTTGCGGCTGCCGCCCACGGTTATGATTCGGCGGTCCTTCAGCGAATCAGGCCCATCCCACGGAGCGGGGAAAACGTCACTGCCGCAGCCTGGCGTAGCGGTCAGCTGCGGACGGTCAGCGCAGACGCGAGCGGCTATGGCGCTATTGTTGCGCCGCTGCTGAGCCCGACAGGCTGTGTGGGCGTACTGGCGGCCGAGACTCGAAGCGGCCGGGACGGAGACGATACGACGCGAGCGGTGGTGACAATCATCGCCTCACAGCTCGCCAGCGTGCTTGCGGCGTGGCCGTCCGCAAGCACGGCTGCTGTGGAAACGCTAGACCGGAAGGCCGCCGCGTCCTGACGGACGAGTGCGTGCCGGGAGCGTCGCCTTGAGCGATAGCGACTTCTTCTCGCGTGTGACCGAAATATCAACCGACTCCGCTCGGCTATCACGCAGCGCACGTGAAAGGTCAGCGCTGCTCGAAACCGGCTGGCCGTTGATGGCCGTGATCACATCGCCAGCCCGGACGCCGGCAGCCGCCGCAGGCGAGTTGCCCGTGACCCCGCTCACCAGCACTCCTTCCTTTACCCCGAAGTAGCTGGCGAGCTGATCCGACAACGGCGACACGGTGACGCCAAGGGTAGCCCCGTTTGCCGGGAATACCCGTCGAAGCGCATCGTTGTCGAAGTTGAGGTTGCCGCGCGGATTGAGGTTGAGATCCGGCAGTTGACGTTGGGCGCGCACTCTCGCGTTGCCCGACAAGAAATTGAACGCACTCGCTGCCTCGGGAGCGATTTTGAGCGTCTGCTTCGACGTGCCGCGCACGACGACTGCGCTCAGTTCTCGATTCGGCACGCTCTCCTGAACCAAGCGGGTGAAATGACTGGCGCTGCGGACTCGTTCGCCATCGAAGTCAACAACGATGTCACCGGACTGCATTCCTGCTTTGGCGGCGGGACTCCCCTCCCGCACGGATTCGACATAGGCGCCTGAGGGCTGACCCAACTTCGCTTTCGTCGCGTCGTCGCTCGTGACGTCGCGAATGCCGACGCCAATCGAGGCCGATCCCGAGAAGGGCCCGACGATGACCCGCGGATCCTGAGCGCTGGCGGGCTGCACTGCGAGCATCAGCGCGGCCGTAACCGCCGCGGCAATGACGGCGAGCGCGACGCGTCGCCCGGCGCCTCCGATGAAACTCCTCATGACTCCTCCCTGTGTTCGCCTGAAGCGGACAATGTGACCACCCTCTGAGACGAAACGGACCGGGCAAGAGTTGGCGCTGCCCCCTCACGAGGACGCGGCGGCGGCTCCGGACCAGCGTTTTCAGCAGTTTGCCGCGTTCGGCGCCCGGGCATGGGAATTGATAAACCTGTGTCCAGCCGCGGCGGATCACCGGGGTGCGTAACTTCAGGCAGGCGCTGGCATCGCCGCATCCCGGCTGGCAGCATTCACGATCCGCCGTGGCGCTTTTTCGTAGACGGTTTTCGAGGAGCCGAGCCGATGACCAAGCTATTCCGTGTCTGCTCCGTTGTGATTCTGAGCTCCGTGATGGCCGCGGGCTGCGCAGCACACGGTGTGCGGATTGCCGAGTTGAAAGATCGCCCGGACAAGTACGACCGGAAGACCGTGAGTATCGAAGGCGTCGTAACGGGTAGTTATGGTGCCGGCTTCCTGGGGCGCCTCGCGCCCATTCAGGGATACAGGATCGATGACGGGTCTGGCGAAATCACTGTGATCTCGAGATCGAGCCGGGTGATACCCCAGACGGGAGCCAGGGTCAGGGTCAAAGGGAAGGTGAATGAGCTCGGGTCGTTCGGCGGGCGGTCGATCGGCCTGCATCTGCAGGAAGACAACCGCAAGATCAAGAGCTAGGGCTCAGGCTTTCTTGATTTCGCCCTTGCTGACGATCTTGACGGCCACGGCCGTCATGTCGTCGTGAGGTGGTGTGCCGCGCTGGAACGCGGCCACCGCATCGTAGATCGCGTCGACAATGGCTCTCGCCGTCTGCTGGCGGTATTCGCGCACGACATCGCAGAGACGCCGTGGGCCAAATTCCTCGTCCTCTTCATTCATTGCTTCGAGAATTCCATCGCTGCAGAAGACAAACAGATCGCCCTTGTGTAAGGGTAGCGTCACCTCGTCGTAGGTTACACCCGGAAACGAACCGAGCGGCACACCGGGCAGTTCAATCTGCATGCATTCATCGTGTGTGCAGTGGATCGGGTACGGCAGCCCCGAATTCGAGAGTGTCGCGGTGTGCGCCTTGAAATCGAAGAAGGCGTAACACAACGTACAGAAGTACTCCTCGAGCTGGCGCTCATGGAGAATCGTGTTCATTGCCTGCAGCACACCGGAGACGCTAAATCGGTCGGGCGCAAAGCGACGCCTCATCGTCCGCGAACGTACGAGCTCGGCCGCAAATGCTCCGTAGAGCGCGGCGGGTGCTCCCTTTCCGGAAACGTCACCGACCGCCACCACGAGCGTGTTGTTGTCTGGCGCCAGGTAGTCGTGGATATCGCCACCGAGCTCGGTCGCCGGTTCAAACCGGCCGGCAACATCGACGCCGCGCAGCCCCTTCGGCAATTCGGTGGGAAGGAGCGCCATCTGCACGCGTTTCGCGAAGCGCAGTTCTTTTTCGATCCGCTCTTCGTTCTGCCTGACTTCTTCATACAGGCGGGCGTTGTCGATCGCAATCGCGGCCTGACTGGCGAGCAGTGTCAGCAGCTCTTTGTGTTCTTTCGTGAACGCGTTCAGCTCCGGACTCTC
>Ga0070670_100003657_pt1 | contig 12813 bp, 9 predicted proteins | sample KBSS63metaG_FD_64665 | JGI IMG/M metagenome (GOLD analysis project Ga0070670, IMG submission 64665) | Switchgrass rhizosphere microbial communities from Kellogg Biological Station, Michigan, USA - KBS S6-3 metaG | ecosystem: Host-associated > Plants > Roots > Rhizosphere > Soil ... | reverse complement strand
CCAACCTCGACGCCAAGCTGCGCGTGCAGATGCGCGTCGAGCTCAAGAAGCTGCATGCCCGGCTCAGCACCACCGCGATCTACGTCACCCACGATCAGGTGGAGGCGATGACGCTCGGCGATCGCGTGGTGGTGATGAAGGATGGGCTGGTGCAACAGGTCGGCGAGCCACTCGAACTCTATCACACGCCGGCGAACCGCTTCGTCGCCGGCTTCCTCGGCTCGCCGGCGATGAATTTCGCCGCGGTGCGCGTGCACGAGGCGGACGGCGCGCTGCATGCCGGCAGCGAGGGCTTCCGCATCGACATTCCGGCGGAGATCGGCCCGCGGCTGCGCAGCTATGCCGGCCGCGATGTCACCTTGGGGATCCGGCCAGAGGACCTGCAGCTCGCCAACGGCAGCCATCCGCCGGGACTATGCTTCGAGGCCGTGGTTGAACTGGTGGAGCGGCTGGGCGCCGAGTCGCTGCTCGACCTGCAGGTAGGCCGGCAGACCATGGTGGCGTCGGTGGAGCCGACCGTGCGTGCCCAGCGCGGCGAAAAGCTCCGCTTCGCGATGCGTCCCGAGCGCGTGCACTTCTTCGACGCCGCGTCGGAAAAGGCGATCTGAGGAAATAGGCGAACTGAGTAATAGTGTCGCAATGGTGACGACGCCATTGCGCCTGCAACGACTCGTGCGTCGCCACCGGCATAGCCGGCCCGCCATGCACATGCTAAAGTTCCGTCATCCGAACGACATTGCCGGCTGCCAGTCTGCACAGACCCACCTGCATTCCGCGAACCGGGATCTGCCGGATTCATCCTGCGAAGTAAGCGTTCGGTAAGTCCGGGAAATCCGATCCAGCGCGGTCGGGTTCATAAGCAACTTAGGGAGACGACAATGCACAGACGCGCATTCTTGACTGCAACTGCGGCGGCTGCCTCGACGGTCACGCTCGGGGCGGCTTACGCAGCGACGGTAATCCCGTTCGGCGCAACCGGCGTTCCGGGGCGGTCGGGCGAGCCGCTGCCCTTGGGGCCGCTGTCCGGTGCGGTCTATCCGGATCCGCACGTCGAATCTTTGAAGAAACCAAAGGGTGCGTTCGGTGCCAGCGGGTTCCCGGCCTTCGCCGGCACCATGGCGGTCGAGCGCGTCGCGACCGGATTCCGGTGGGCCGAAGGCCCGGTCTACTTCCCCGCCGGCCGCTACGTGCTGTTCAGCGACATCCCCAACAATCGCATCATGCGCTACACCGAGGACGACGGCCACACCAGCGTGTTCCGGCAGCCGTCGATGAACTCGAACGGCAACACCATCGATCGTGAAGGACGCCTGATCACCTGCGAGCATGGCGGCCGGCGCGTGACGCGCACCGAACTCGATGGCTCGATCACGGTCATTGCCGACAAGTACAACGGCAAGCGGTTGAACTCGCCGAACGACTGCGTCGTCGCCTCCGACGGCGCGATCTGGTTCACCGATCCGGCCTACGGCATTGGCGGCAACTATGAGGGCATCAAATCCGCGCCCGAGCAGGAAAAGCACAACGTCTACCGCTGCGATCCAAAATCCGGCGAGGTCAAGGTGGTCGTCGACGACTTCGTCGAGCCGAACGGTCTCGCCTTCTCGCCCGACGAGAAGAAGCTGTACGTGATCGACACCGGCTTCACCGACGGACCGGACAACCCGTCGCATCTCCGCGTGTTCGACGTTGATCATTCGGCCGGCAAGCTGTCGAACGGCAAGGTCTTCGCCGACATGCCCAAGCCGAGCATCAGCGACGGCGTGCGCACTGATACAGACGGAAACGTCTGGTGCTCGGTGGGCTGGGGCGACGCCAACGAGAACGGCGTTCGCGGCTACAACGCCGCCGGCGAACTGCTCGGCAAGATCCACATCCCGGAAACGGTCGCCAATCTGTGCTTCGGCGGCCAGTTCAGAAACCGGCTGTACATCTGCGGCTCGACGTCGCTCTATGCGGTCTACACCAGCGCGACCGGCGCGATGAAGCCATAAGCCGGCTGCTAATCCGGCACTGAACTTCAGAGCACTGCGGAGGCCGGCACATTGCCGGCCTCTTTTTTCTTTCACGTCGAGCGCAGGAAAACTATCAGCTTCGCGACGCGGTCGAGCGCGGGTTGCCACCGTCTTCGCTGGCAGTGCGGCGCTCCGAGCGCACCAGACGCGGCCACCGCCCTTCGCGATCCTCGAGTGCGGCCCCGGCTTCGACCACGCGATCGCGCCCGCTGCTCTTCGCCTCGTACAGCGCGGTGTCGGCACGCCGCAGAAGCTGATCGATACTCTCGTCCGCTTGTCGCTCGGCAACGCCGAAGCTGCAGGTGACGGGCGCCTTCTCATTCGCGGCGTCGAACGCCAGCGCCGCGATCCGAGTGCGAATGGCTTCGGCATGCGCGAGGGCGGCTTCGCGGCCGGCGCCTTCGATCAGGATCGCGAATTCCTCTCCACCCATGCGGCCGACGATGGCATCTTCCGTCTGCACCTCGCGGCCGATGGCGGCAAGAACCTGATCGCCGACATCGTGCCCGTAGGTATCGTTGATACGCTTGAAATGATCGGCGTCGAGCATGATCGCGGCGAGCGGCGCTTCTCCGCGGCAGAGTTGCTGCGCCTTCTCGAAAAACGCGCGGCGGTTGAAAACGCGGGTCAAGGGATCGATGTTGGCGAGCTCGATGAGTTCGTTCTGCAGTCGCAGCAGCCGCTCGGCCGAACGCAGACGCGCATAGAGCTCCTCGCCGACCGGCGGCTTTCTGATGAATTCGTCGGCGCCGCTGTCGAGCGCCCTGATGAGGTGCTCCTGGTCGGAGTTGGACGACATCAAAATGATGTAGATCGTGCGCTCCCGGCCGCATAGCAGCCGGGTCTCCCAGCACAGTTCGAGGCCGGACATCGAATTCAATTGGGCGCTAGCGAGCAGCGCGCTGACCTCGCGGTCCGATTTGATGTAGTCGAGTGCTTCCGTGGCGTCGACGAACGCCGCCACGCTATGGCCGGCGTTCTCGAGGAGTCGCGTTACGGCCTTAAGGACGGTGCGGCTCGGATCGACCACAACGACGCGCACGGAAACTCCGCGATTTAAGTCGGGACAGCAGCGTGACTGTTGACTGATAATTAGTCGTTACCCACGTTGCGCGTATTGTGTTCTGAGTTGACAAACCGTGAAGCATCACTGCCGTGCGACGGAAAAGGCCGTTAGGTATCGGCAATAACCGTCAGATATCAGTTCAAGATCAGTTCAATTTTAGATAAACCTGGCGCGATCGCTGCCGGGCGCGACGCATGGAACGAGCGGGCGAAATAGCAGGCCGCCGCGCGATTACCCGCCGGGCAATCCTGCCTTTGCAAGCCCTTCGCGCACGTGGTCGCTGTCGGCGGGGTGCTGATAGTGAAGCGTCCCGAGAAACTCCTCGACGGTGAAGGTCGGTTGCCGCTGCAGCACTTCGCGCGCATGGGCGGCGGCGGCGGTGCCGTTTCCCAATTGCGCCGAGGAGGCGGCGAGAAAAGCATGGTGACCTTGGTCGGGCGCCGTGATCTTGCTGAAGGACTCGATCGCATCGGCGTAGAGGCGGGCGGTGTACTGCGCTCGTCCCAGATGACTCCAGAAGCGCTGCGGATGATAGGGGTTGAGCTGCATCGCGCGGCGCACCCACTCGATCCCCTCGACCGGGCGGCCGAGCCAGGTGAGCAACTCGCCCTGCTGGACGACGATGAGGTCGCTGTTCGGATTGAGGCTCAGCGCGCGGTCCTGGTGATAGACCGCCTTGTCGTGCTGGTTGAAGTTGAGATTGACGGCGGCGAGGATCCGGTGCACGTCCGGATCGTTGTCGTCGAGCGAAAGTGCGGTTCGCAGCTGGCCGGTAATCATCTCGAACGTGGCGTCGCGGTCCTCGCACCAGCCGTGCGTCCACGCCTGGCCGGTCACGCACGCCTTCCAGGCATGAGCGTGCGCGTAGTTCGGATCGAGCTCGATGGCGCGGTTCAGCATCAGGATCGCCTGGGCGTTGGCTTCGCGATTGGACCAATGGTGCAGGACCTTGCCGGTCAAGAGATACTCGTACGCCGCCATGTTGTCGGTGCGCTTGCGCTGCACCCGGTCGTGACGCGCCGCCTCGACCCGGCCGAACAGCGTCGCGGCGATCGAGGAGGTGACTTCGTCCTGGATGGCGAAGATGTCCACCAGCTTACGATCGTAACGCTCGGCCCAGACGTGGGTCTCCGTTTCGCCGTCGATGAGCTGAACGGTCACCCTGACGCGATCCGCGGCTTTGCGCACGCTGCCTTCCACCACATAGTCGACGCCGAACTCGCGCGCGATCTCCTGCGCCTTTATCGGCTTGCCCTTGTGCACGAATACCGCGTTGCGCGAGATGACGAGCAGTTCGCGGAAACGCGACAGCTCGGTGATGATGTCCTCTGTGAGCCCGTCGGCAAAGAACTCCTGCTCGGCGTCGCCGCTCATGTTGACGAATGGCAGGACGGCAATCGACGGCTTGCGCGGGCTCGCGGCGGGCGCCGCGCGCTCATCGCCGGCGGCAGCGGGAGCTGCGGTCGCAGCCTGGCCGTCGAGCAGCACCTTGAAGACGTGGATCGGCCGGCTGATGTTCTTGACCTGCCGTTCGCCGAGATCCTCGTACCCGACCTCGAGCCGGTCGGCGACTTGATCGCGCACCGCCGCGGAAATACAGATACCGCCGGGCTCGGCTATCGATTCGAGCCGGGCGGCGACGTTGACCCCGTCACCAAAGATATCGTCTCCCTCCGCAATCACGTCACCGAGGTTGAGGCCGATGCGGTAGAGCAGAGTCCGCGAGCCTGGCATCTCGTGATTGCGCTGCGCCATGCGCTGCTGAAAGTCTATCGCGCAGCGTAGCGCTTCGGTGACGCTCTGGAATTCCACCAGCATTCCGTCGCCTGTGGTCTTGATGATGCGGCCCTTGCATTTGCTGATCGCCGGGTCGATCAGCTCCAGGCGTATCGTCTTCAATCGTGCAAGAGTGCCCGCCTCATCGACCTCCATGAGACGGCTGTAGCCGACGACATCTGCCGCCAGGATGGCGGCAAGCCGGCGCTCTACATTCGTCATTTCCATTTGGCTTCGGGTCCGGTTTGAAATGGTCTCGGCTGACGCCCTCAGTTCCTATGGCGATGCCTGCATCGAGGCGACACATTGAAGAGCCGACTACGCCGAGAACATGAAAACGCTCGCCTTTTGGCTGGATTGTGATTCGGGGCCGAAATTCACAATTTGCCACACTACCACATTACTTAGTACCCGGACGGGCTGGCCGCCACAGCAAGCCGGACGGCTCACGCGAGGTTGACGCAAGGGAGCGGCGCGGTGCCGTATCGGAGCTACGCGCCCGGCGGCCAGCCGACCCCGCTCGCCTGATGAATGAGCCGGGCTACGCTCAGGATGAGGGGCTCCGCGAAGCGGGGCGCCACGATCTGCATGCCGACCGGCAGCCCTTCCCGCGTCAAGCCGGCGGGCGCAGTGGCGGCCGGCAGGCTCACCAGCGTGATCAGGTAAGCGGGCGCGATCCAGTCGATGTAGTTCTGAAGAGCACGGCCGTTGATGCGGTCGGGGAAATCCATTTCCACCGGAAACGGCATGACCGGAGTCGCCGGCGTCAGCAGCACGTCGAAGCGTTCGAACAAGTTGCGAAAGCGATGGAAAATCTCTCGCCGTTTCTGCTCGGCGGCGGCGAGGTCGAGCGCAGTCAATTTCAGCCCGGCTTCGACGTTGCCCTTGAGGTTGCGGCCGAACTCCTCGATCCGGGCAAGCCGCTCGTATTGCTGGCCGACCATCCAGAAGCCGCGCCACGTCTGATACGAGGCGCGCCCGTCGCCGGCGTCGAATTCGATCTCCTCAACTTGCGCGCCGACGACGCGCAAGGCCAGCGCCGCGTCACGGCAGATCGCGGCGATCTCCGCTTCGATGCCGATCCCGGCGATCTCGGAGGCGTAAGCGACGCGCAGCCCCTTGGCGTCGCCGCGCCGCTCGAGTTCCGCGAGCGCGCTCGGCCACGGCGGCGCGCTCGAGATCGGCGACAGCGGGCTTGGGCCGATCATCGCGTCAAGCATGAGGGCGGCATCTTCGGCGTCGCGCGCCAGGGGACCGTGAACCTGCCCCGGATCCCAGGCGAGCGGCATCGGATGGTTCGGCGTCAGGCCGGGTGTCGGCCGGATGCCGACGATCCCGCAAAACGCGCCTGGTACGCGCACCGAGCCGCCGAAATCGGTGCCCTGCGCAATCGGCACCATGCCGGTTGCGACCGCGACCGCCGCGCCGCCGGACGAACCGGCCGGACTCAAATCCGGATTCCACGGATTGCGCGTCGGCCCGAATAGCGCGTTGTTGGTGTAGGCGCCGCAAGCGAATTCGGGCGTGTTGGTTTTGGCGAGCACAATGGCGCCGGCGGCTTTGAGGCGGCGCACCACCTCGGCGTCCTCGGTGGGCACGAGATCCTTGTAGAGCGGCGAGGCGAAGGTGGTGCGGATGCCGGCGGTCGGCGTCACGTCCTTGATCGCGACTGGCAGGCCATGCAGCGGCCCGAGCGGGTCCCCCTTCATGACCGCGTCTTCGGCGCTCCGCGCGGCGTCTCGCGCCGCGTCGGCGGCGAGCGTGACGATGGCGTTGAGCTTGGGATTGACCCGAGCGATCACGTCGAGATGCGCGTCGAGCACCTCGACCGGGCTGACGGCGCGGGTGCGAATGAGCCGTGCCAGCTCCCGCGCCGGCTGGCGCGCGAGCGAGTGATCCGCCACGGACTGCGGTACCGTCGCCGGTTGTTTGCTACTCCCCGGCATCGATGATGGCGATGCAGGGTCCGCCGCCTTGCGGCCCCTGGTGCATGGCATCGACTGACACGAACACCGCGGGATCGCCGATCGCGGCCGCCGCGACGCCGCCGACCGCGCCCTTAGAGTGGCGATGCCAGGGCACGTCGGAATCGTCCAGCATGATCTGACGCCGGCCGCGCAACGTGCCGCGGCGGTCGGCCTCGCACTTCATGAAGCAATTGACCACCCGGCCCTTTAGGTCTTCGGCGCGCGGCCGCTCCGGCAGCTCGAGGCCGGCGCTGCGGATCGAGTCGTAGATGCCGTCGATGTCGATGGCGTCCTTCATCACCGCATGGCCGATGCGATAGCGGCCGCCGGCGCCGTTCTTGTTGCCGAGGAGCACGATCTGCGCCTGCGTCAGCTCCACGCCGGAGGAACAGGACGCGACGGAAGAATAGAGGTCGAGGTCGCGGCAGATTTCTTCTGCCTTCGGCATCTTGATCTCGCCGAGCGCGACGGCGATGCCAAGAGCGGTCGTGCCGTTGGACACGCCCATCGATTCGTGCACCTCGCAGGCGACGTCGTGGTGGCGGGAGTGCGCATCGCGGACCGTGTCGATGGTGAGAAGCGGCGTCTTGGTCTGCACGTAGTGCACGTCGGCCGGGTCGGCGATCCCGGCGTTGCGCATGGCCGCGCGTACGCCTTCTGCGACCTTCTCCACCATCGCCAGGCGGCCGATGTCTTCGGGCAGAAGCTCGGCGCTGAGCGCTGTGCCGATGGCGAGGCGCGATTTGCTTGCCGGCCCGGTCTTGTCGTTGCGCGCAAACACCGTCGCATGCGGTGTGATTACGCCGTCGCAACCGCCCGACCAGACCATCGGGATTTCGGCGATCGCCTGTTCGGAGCGGCTTCCGAGCTTGCGCAGTGCCGCGCGAAAGGCATGATCGGCAAGGATGCGGGTGAAGTCGTTGACGCCGCCGTTGCCCTCGGTCTTGCCGATCACCGCGATCACCTCGTCGGCACGGAACTGGCCTTTTTTGATCGCCGCCTCCATGCCGGAAGCATCCTGCACGTTCTTCAATTCGACCTTGGCGACTTCAATGGCCATTTGCGTTCGTCCTCAATCGTTGTCGGTACTATCCGAGCAGCGGCTTGATTGGTGCCAGCGGTTCGGGCGCGGCCTCTGTGACCGTCGTCCAGAGAATGTCGTAGTCGATGTCTGAATAGGCGTGCACCAGACGATGCCGCATGCCGATGATGGTTGCCCACGGGATTTCAGGGTGCTGGTCGCGAAATTCAATACTCACCTTGCTTACAGCTTCTCCAACAATTTGGTCCGCATAGACCAGGGCGAATGTCAACATTTCGTCTTATCTAGATCTTCGCGTCGTCGCCCTTCCGTGAATGGATTGTCGCTTCGAGGTCGGAGAATAGTAAATGGCTCATTGCTCACTCTTCAGCATGCGGCCCTTGCGACAAAGGACGAGCATTTCAAACCGTCCGCACCCACGGTTTGACTTCGCCGAGAAGCATCTGTTCGAAGCCGGAGCCGCGGTCGATCATTGACGGGCCGCTCTTGCGCTCCCTCTTGAGCTTGGCGCGCTGTTCGGCGCTGGCCTTCGCGTCGACGGCAAACGAGTCGCCCCCGCTTGCCACCAGGACGACTCCATAATCTTCCCGCGCGCCGTGGAGCGAAACCTTGCCCTCGATCACGTCGCGCTGCACCAACTCCACCTCGCGTTGGAGCGGATCGCCCCAGCCGCCGCCGCCGGTGGTGACGACGCGCACGACCTGGCCGGCCAGCACCGGCTCGCCGTCGACGAGCCCGCCGAGGTCGCGCGGCGCGCCTTCGGCGTCGATGGTGACGCAGAACGGCTTCCCGGCCTTGCCGCCGTTGACGCCGTAGCAGCCGAGCCGCACGCGGTCGGCGGTGACAATGGTGCGGCAGTCGACCAGCGCGCGATAGTGCTTCTCGTAGCCGAGCCCGCCGCGGCGCTTCCCGGCGCCGCCGGAATCGGCACGCAGCGCCAGCTTTTCCACCAGCACCGGAAAGCGCGTCTCGGTGAATTCGGCCGGCTGATTGCGGGAGTCGGGCACGATATGGATGGCGTCATTGCCGTCGGCGTAGTAGCGGCCGCCGGAGCCGCCGCCGAGGACCTCGCGGGAGAGGAACGGCTTGCCGTTGCGGTCGGTGCCGTAAAACCCGGTATAGCGGATCGTTTCCTGGTCGGCCGGCATCCGCCCCGCTGCGGCCTGCGCCACGACGCCGGCCAGGAGGCCGAGACAGCGCAGCAGTACGAACGAGCGCGCGTTGGTCGCTGCCGGCCATTGCGGCGTGATCAGCGTGCCCTTCGGCGGGAAGACGATATCGAAGACTTCGCAGACGCCTTCGTTGACGTGAATCTCCGCGGCGCGCTCGGGCGTATCGGCAAGATTGCGCAGGATCGGCGCGATCCATTTGATCAGGAAAGCGCCGCCAGCGTAGTCGGCCGGCCAGTTGATCGGGCCGGTCGATTGCGGGTCGGTGCCGTTGAAATCAAGGGTGATGCGGTCGCCCTTCTTGATCAGCGTCAGGGCGAGCTTGTGCAGCTTCGGATCGGTGACGCCGTCATGCTCGACGTAGTCTTCCCAGCGGTATTCGCCGTCGGCGATTTTCGGCAGCAGTTCGCGGCGGAAGATGTCGCGGCAGGTGTCGAGGATCGCCTGGAAGCAGGCTTCCACGGTTTCGCGGCCGAAGCGCTCGAACAGCTCGGCCATGCGCCGCGCGCCCATCAGGCAGGCCTGCACCTCGCTGTCGAGATCGGCGGCGAGCATGTCGGGGACGCGGGTGTTGCGCCGAATGATGGTGAACACCGCCTCGTTGCGTACGCCGGCGTCGTAGAACTTGACCGGCGGAACGGCGAGCCCTTCCTCGAACACCGTGGTCGCAGTGCCGGGCATCGAGCCGGGCACCCGCCCGCCGATGTCGTCATGGTGGCCGAACGCCTGGATGTAGGCGACGACCTCGCCGTCGTGGAAGACCGGCACCGTGCTGCACAGGTCGGGGAGATGCCCGATCGAGCCCTCGGTGAGGTAGGTGTCGTTCATCAGGAATACGTCGCCGGGCTGCATGGTGTGCGGCGGAAAATCGCGCACCACGGCATTCGGCATCGCCGAGTAGGAACGGCCGGTGAGCTTGCGGCAGTATCGGTCGAACAGGCCGACGCGGTAGTCGTGCGCCTCGCGGATCATCGGCGAGCGCGCAGTGCGCTCGATGGCGTATTCGATCTCCGCCTCGATGGAATTGAGCGTGCCCTCGACGATCTGCAGGACGATGGGATCGACCTCGCGCCGCGGCAGGTCCGGCGCCGTCGGCCACGGCCATTCCTTGGCATGCACGTTCATCATGGCGCCGTCTCCGGGGGCTTCGCTTTATGGCGTCAATCCTGCATAATTTCCAGCGAATGCCGATCGCGAGTGATCGCAAGACAGGAGATTGACCATGGCGTTGCCGGATTCAACGACGGAGCGGGCGCGACAGGGCGCCGAGGTCCGCCGCAAAGTGCTCGGGGCGGCCTTCGTCGACGCCGGCAAGAAAGAGGCGAACCCGTTCACGCAGCATTTCATCGAGTTCACGCAGTCGCAGTGCTGGGGCTATGCGTGGCTGCGCGACGGCCTCTCACACAAGACGCGCAGCATGCTCAATGTCTGCCTGCTCGCCGGCCTGGGGCGCTGGCCGGAATTCGAAGTGCACATCCGCGGCGCCCTCAACAACGGCGTCACCCCTGACGAGATCGCCGAGATTCTCCTGCACACTGCCGTCTATGCCGGCATCCCTGTGGCGGCCGATGGCTTCCGCCGCGCCGACAAGATCATCAGCGAATTTGCTGCCGGGAAGAAGGCTTAGGGCCGGGCCAGCACGAAGGCGGGGCAGAACGCACCCGCGATGACGCTGCGGGGGCGGGGTACGAGGGCTCGCGATTGCGACCGGCGCCTTGCCTCTGCGGTCGCCTATTTGCCCGTGTCCAATTTCCTGGCGTCGCGCGCCATTTCCAGGCAACTGACCAGGTCGGTGTAGCTCGGCAATGGGCCCGATTTCTCCTCGCCAACGCAGTTGGCCTTGTCGCTTGGCGCAAACGTCGACCATTCCTTGACCAGCCGTTCGCGCATCGCCTGCTCGCTCTTGATGCATTGAGACAGGCCAAGGTCCGGCCCACCCCTTTCGCCCGCGCCCGCGGCCTGCTGGGCGATGCCGCGGCACACCGGCTCGATATCGAGGGCCGGCACATCCTGGGCATGCGCCGGCGCCACTGCGATGGCAGTCAGCAGCAGCGCTAACGCAGTGCCTATCATCGACGCTCGACGCACCGCGGTTCTCCCTCAAGAAAATCATTCGCCTCGTCGGGCGACGACGGCGGCAGCTATCACGCTGCTGCCGTCGCAGGTGCACCTGCGGTTATTGCCCTTCGTGGCTCTTCATCATTTGCTCAACCTTCTTCTTCACTTCTTCCAGGTTGAAGGAGGCGGCCTGCTGCATCGGCGGAAATTCCACGAACGACTGTGCCGCCGCGGCGACCGTCTGCTGCACCTGGACGAAACGCCAGAACTCGCGAGCGTAAAAGTCGTTCATGTAGCCGCCGCCCAAATCATTGAGTGTCTGGCCGCGGATCGCCGGTGTTCGCTCGAACGGGTCTTGGCGCAGGTTGACGATCGTCGGCATGTCGGTCGTCACCTTCTCGCCGGGCCATCCGAAGGGTTGCTGGTAGAACTGGAATTTGAAGTCGTCGATGCGGATGGCGCCGAGTTGCGACTCGCCGAAATAGAAGACTTCGTGCCGCGCCGACTGTCCTCTTCCCGTCAGCAGGTCCATCTGGTTGTACCCATCCAGATGGTTCTTGTAGGTCTTGTCGCCGATCTGCAGCCCCTGCAGGAGCTGCTGGGTGATGTTCGGATTGCCCGCCGCAGCGACCAGCGTCGGCAGCCAATCGAGTCCAGAGAAGATGCCGTTTTGCACCGTACCCGGCTTGATCTTGCCCGGCCAGCGGGCGATGCACGGGACGCGGAAGCCGCCTTCGAACACGGTGCCTTTGGTGGCGCGGAACGGCGTCATGCCGCCGTCGGGCCAGGTAAAGACTTCGGCGCCGTTGTCGGTGGTGAAGATGACGATGGTGTTGTCGGCGACGCCGATGTCGTCGAGGTGCTTGAGCAGATCGCCGATGTCGTCATCCATCTGCGCCATGCCGGCTTCTTCCAGGCCGAAGTTGCTCTGGTAGTTCATCTTCGCCTGATACTTCTGCGACAGGTAGGTGAAGACGTGCATGCGCGTCGTGTTGTGCCAGATGAAGAACGGCTTGCCGGCCGCTTTCGCCTGATCCATGAAAGCCTTGCTGTGATCGACCAGAACTTCGTCGAAGGTCTCCATGTCGTATTTGGCGTCGCGGCCTTTCTGCCACATCTGATGATCCGCGCTCATGTCCTTGAATGGCTTGAGCGGGCCTTCATCGACGATGCGCTGCTTGCCGACCTTGCCCCAGCGCGGCATCACCGTCGCGTCGTCGGTGTCTGTGGCGTAAGAATGCACCAGGTTGCGGGGACCGTATTTGTCGATCCAATCCTGCGGATAGTCGAACCAATAGGGATCGGACATCGCGTCGAGATGGTAGAGGTAACCGAAGAACTCATCGAAGCCGTGCAGCGTCGGCAGGTATTTGTTGAGGTCGCCGAGGTGGTTCTTGCCGAACTGCCCGGTTGCGTATCCCATCGACTTGAGAATGAGCGCGGTGGTCACCGACTGTTCAGGCATGCCGACGTCGGCGCCGGCCTGGCCGACGGTCGTCAAGCCAGTGCGGAGCGGTATTTGCCCAGTGATGAAGTTTGCCCTGCCGGCGGTGCAACTCGCTTCCGCGTAATAGTCGGTGAAGCGCATGCCGTCGGCGGCAAGCTTGTCGAGATTCGGCGTCTTGCCGGACATGATGCCTTGGGGATAGGCGCCGACGTTGAACCAGCCGATGTCGTCGCCCATGATGACGAGGATATTGGGCTTGCCCGATTGCTGCGC
>Ga0070670_100003654_pt1 | contig 12816 bp, 11 predicted proteins | sample KBSS63metaG_FD_64665 | JGI IMG/M metagenome (GOLD analysis project Ga0070670, IMG submission 64665) | Switchgrass rhizosphere microbial communities from Kellogg Biological Station, Michigan, USA - KBS S6-3 metaG | ecosystem: Host-associated > Plants > Roots > Rhizosphere > Soil ... | reverse complement strand
CGGCTACAAAACGCCCGCAGAGGTCTTTCGCCAGAAAGTTCTCGCCCAGATCAGGCGAGCGGGATAGCATTGGGAATGCCGCAAGTCGCGGTTCACCGTGAACTCACACTCGTTTACTCGATTGGCTTCCTGCTGAAGTGTCTAGTTTACACCCGGTGCGGTTTGACGCACACCGCGGCCTCAACCCGAGCCATATGTTCGCCTGATTGTCGAGAGATTGTCGCCGGGCATGCAATTCGTCCTATTCTGGAGCTAATTTGACAACCGAACCGAAACCCGCCCAGCCCGTAGACATCGAGGTCGGCGCGCGAATCCGGCTGCGACGCAGACTCATTGGAATGAGCCAGGATACCTTGGCCAAAAACATTGGCGTGAGCTTCCAACAAGTCCAGAAATACGAGAAAGGCACTAACCGCATAGGATCGAGCCGGATCCACCAGATCGCGGGAACCCTCAACACATCCGTCTCGTCGCTGTTTGGAACCGAGGAAATCCTAGATGCCGCTGGCAACATTGCCTCTGAGACAGAAGCGTACGCCATGTCGAAGGACGGAATGGAGTTGAACAGGGCCTATCTCAGGGTTATGGATGAGGGTAAGAGGGCCGCGATCCGGTCGCTGATCGAGGCGCTTTCGGACCAATAGCTTCCAAGCGTGCTGCTGCCCACTAAGCGAACCTTCAACCTTGGAATACGGTCGCACCATGCGATTACTTGCCAACGACCGACCATATTGCCGAGCGATCTGTATTTTGCTCTCCCCGGTCGTGGCGTCGGTGCTGCCGTGGACCGTGGTCGCTCAGTCACTAGCCGCTGGTAAGGTCTGCACCTACTCGCTTCCATCCGCAAACGGTAAAGACGAGCCCCTTTGTATCCGCGAAGGCAACTATGACCGGGACCTCTGCAGCGCTGTCGAGCAGTTCGCCGTCGCAAGCAGCCTGCCTCCAGATTTCTTCGCCCGACTCATCTGGCGCGAGAGCCGGTTTCAGCCGGATGCGATAAGTCCCAAAGGGGCCATTGGCATCGCCCAATTTATGCCTGGAACGGCAGCACTTCGAGGGCTCGACGATAGCCGTCATGCTCTGAAGGCCCTTCGAGCGTCCGCTCAATATCTCGGTGAACTTCGCACTCGCTTTGGAAATCTTGGTCTGGCCGCAGCAGCCTACAATGCCGGTGAGCAGCGGGTGTCGACCTTCATAAGAGGCGGGGGACTGCCGTTCGAAACTCAGAACTACCTGTTTGGGATCACCGCGCACACCGCTGAGGAATGGAAATCAACGACCACGGAGTTTGAGATTCCCCCTCTCGACGACCAGCGCAGCTTCATCGAAGCCTGTGTCGCCCTGGCCGAAAGCCGGAAACTCGTTGAACTGGCAGACAAGTCTGAAGGGGTGTGGCAACCCTGGGGCGCTCAGATTTCAGCCGCCCCTAGCAGCGCCGTTGCTAGGGCACTTTTTCAGCGAGCTGCACGTCGCCTTACCGCACCGCTCAGTGGCGAGCAGCCCCTCATCTTAAGGAAACGAGACCGGGACTTTGGATATCGTCCGCGATATTCGGCTAGGATCGGCCGTGCAGAGCGCGCTGATGCGGATAAAGTCTGCACAAGCGTGCAAAGGGCTGGCTTGCCTTGCATAGTGTTCAAAAATTTCTAAGAGGCCCGCCTAACGCACCCACGTAGAAATATATCCGCACAGGTCTCTGCCCGCCGTCGTATTTCTGCAGCCGTTGGAGGCTTCCGTTGATTGAGCATTACGCCTCGTTGCGGCTCGAATATCATCATTCCGCGGAGCATGCCGCTGGCTGTCGCGATATCGTCGACCGCAATTTCTCCACTTCGGCGTCGGGCCTCGATCCAGCCTTCGATGACCCGCGCCGTACCTAGGATCGCACGCTTATAGAAGGCTGCCGCGACTTCCGGAAACTGGTCGGCTTCCGTCACTACAAGCTTGTAGATGGCGATCGTGTCCAGATCGAGGGTAAGCTGGCCCAAGGCTTCCAGCATGTGGACTAGGCTTTCTCGGGTGTCAGCGAGCGCCACATGATGAGTGTCGGCTTCCGACGAGAAACGCTCGATGCGCTCTGCGCAAACGCTCTCAAAGATGTCAGATTTCGCGGGAAAAAGCCTGTATAGCGTCTTGGTGGATATCCCCGCAGCTTTAGCGATGCCAGCGACGCACGCCGAGGCATAGCCTATGTCATGAAACATGCGGCTTGCCGCCTCGGTCACCATTGACCTGGTCTCGTCGTCCGAACGGATCTGCGGTCGTCCGCGTGACCTCTTCTCCTCGACAATTTCTACCATGGCAGTTTTCCAAATTCTTGTTGACATCCGCAACATGCATCCTATTTTGGAAAACATCAAGTTTCCAATTAGATTATTGGCCGCAGCCTTTCCATAGACGGCGACCTCAACGAGGAAAGCACAGATGGATAAGACGCTGTATGTGGTCGGAAACGACCGCCCTGCTCAAGTTGAAACCGCGTCTGAAGCAAAGACGAGCGAGCCAACGCCCAAAGAGACCGCGCCGGCGGCACCGATCGTGGCCTCAAGCAGTCCGACGCCGACCAAGCGCAAGCGCGGCCGCCTCGTCCTGCTGGCAGGTGGCGGTATCGTTCTCTTAGCTGCTGCCGCATACTACGGCGACAACTACTGGCGGAACGGGCGATTTCAGATCGCGACCGACGATGCCTACGTCCAGGCGGATAACAGCGCGATCGCGCCCAAGGTCTCTGGTTATCTTTCGCAGGTACTGGTCGGCGACAATGAGCCGGTGAAGGCCGGGCAACCGCTCGCCAAGATCGATGACCGCGACTTCGCTTCAGCCCTGGATCAGGCGATTGCGGACGTGACGGCGGCACGGGCGACGGTAGAATCGGCGCATGCGTCCGTCGATATCCAGCAATCGACCATTGCCGCGGCCGAGGCGACCGTCCAGGTCGACAACGCAAATGTTACCTTCGCTCAGCAGAACAACAAGAGATACGAAAGCCTTGCCACGAACGGGTATGCTGCCGTGCAGACGGCCCAGCAGGCAGCCGCCCAAATTGCCGTCACGCAGGCGACGGTCGTTCGTGACACTGCAATGCTTGACCAGGCGACGAAGCAGATCGCGCTTTTGAACGCCCAAGTCGCCCAGGCCGAAGCGGCGCTGGAGCATGATCTCGCCGTCCAGCATCAGGCCGAACTCAATCTGTCCTATGCGACTGTCATCGCACCGGTAGACGGGGTTGTCGGCAATCGCACGCTCCGAGTTGGCCAGTACGTCCAAGCAGGCACGCAGCTTATGTCAGTCGTCCCGACAACAGCGGCATATGTGATCGCCAACTACAAGGAAACCCAGCTCACCGACGTTCGCCGGGGCCAAGCCGTCACGGTCGAAGTCGACATGTTCCCCGGCCGGATCTACCACGGTCATGTCGACAGTCTGGCCCCGGCAAGTGGCCAGGAGTTCGCACTTCTTCCGCCCGACAACGCGACGGGAAACTTCACCAAGGTCGTGCAACGGATTCCAGTGAAGATCACGCTCGATCCAGAGAGTAAGGAGACCGGCGATCTGCGGCCCGGCATGTCCGTGGAACCCAGCATCGACACCAAGGCCCAATCCCAGAGTAACGACTGACCACCGGAGGGCATGTCATGTCCGTAAGCAGCACTGCGGGATCGACACCGGTCCCGGCTTCGAGCGATCGCGCCAGCACGCGCGACTGGGTTGCCGTTCTCGCAGCCATGATCGGCGCGTTCATGGCGATCCTCAACATCCAGATCACCAACGCCTCGCTCCTCGACATCGAGGGCGGCATTGGGACTGGCGTCGACAACGGGGCGTGGATCTCGACGTCCTATCTGATCGGCGAGATTGTCGTCATTCCGCTCACCGCGTTCTTCAGCAACGTCTTCTCGTTCCGACGCTACATCCTGGTCAACGCTATATTGTTTCCCTTTTTCTCGCTTTGCTGCGCCTTCGCGCACGATCTCGGGACGATGATCGTACTGCGTGGCCTTCAGGGCTTCGCAGGCGGCGTGCTCATCCCTATGGCGTTCACAATGGTCCTGACCAAGCTGCCTAAACCGCAGCAGCCGCTGGGCCTTGCGATCTTCGCGCTTTCCGTGACGTTTGCTCCCGCGATCGGGCCGACGATCGGCGGCTATCTGACAGAAAATTACGGCTGGCGAACCATTTTCTATCTCAATGCGCTACCGAGCGCGATCATGGCGGTGGCCCTGGCTCTCTCACTCGAGAAACAGCCGATGAGGCTCGGCCTTCTGGGAGAGGGTGACTGGTTTGGAATTTTCACAATGGCAATCGGCCTGTCTGCCTTTCAGACCGTCCTCGAGGAAGGCAATAAGGAAGACTGGTTTTCCTCTCCATTCATCGTCAAGCTAAGCATCATTGCGGTGGTCTTCTTGACCGTATTCGTTGCCATCGAACTGACCGTGGAGAAGCCCCTGGTCAAGCTGCGACTGCTAAAACAGCGGAATTTCGGACTAGGCGTGCTGGCCAATATCCTGGTCGGGGTCGCGCTGTTCGGAACGGTCTATATTCTGCCGCAGTACCTCGGGCAGGTTCAGCACTATAATGCGGAGCAGATTGGCAACGTTCTTGCGTGGACCGGACTGCCGCAGCTTCTCCTCATCCCGCTCGTTCCGGCATTGATGAAGCGTATCGACGTACGTCTTCTTGCTTTCATCGGGATCGCTGTGTTCGCCATTAGTTGCTTCATGAACGTGGCGCTGTCGGCTGACAATGCCGGAGACCAGTTCTTCCTCCCAAACATCGTTCGGGCGATCGGCCAGTCTCTGGTCATCACGCCGGTGACGGCAATCACGACTGCGCTGATCGCGCCCGCAGATGCTGCGGCCGCCTCCGGACTAACCAACATGCTTCGCAACCTCGGCGGCGCTGTTGGCACCGCATCCCTGGGCACCATCCTGACGAAGCGTGAGCAGTTTCACTCGAACATCATCGGGCAGTCCGTCACCCTCGGCCGCGGCGAGGTCCGCCAGCGGATCGACCAGATGACCGGATACTTCATGTCCCATGGGGTCTCTGACCGAGCATTGGCACAGAAGGATGCAGTATTGGCAATTGGTCAGACTGTTAAGAAGCAAGCGTTGATCATGGGCTTCGGGGACACGTTCGCCGTGATCGGAGTCGTGCTGTCGATCGCGGCGATATCGGTGCTCTTCACGAAAAAAGCGCTTCGCGGCGGCGGTGCTGGGGCGCACTAGTGCTGACTCCCGGTTCGCCTCGGGTTAGGCGGCTTCAGGCCTCAAGCCCGGTCGTACTCGAGTTCGTGCACTGACTTGCCGGCGGAGTCTGATCTTTTCGATGCCTTACCGCCGCGTCGCATGGCGCAGGTTTTCCCGACAAAAAAGTCGTCCGCGATTGTCTCCTCGACTCGCCTTTCTCACCGCGATCTCGTTGGCCCGACGTTCGTCCTTGGCAGTCGCTTCGAGCAAGACCGGCTCTCTGGATCGAAGCGGCACGGGTTTGGCAACAGGCTGTCGGCGTATCGAGTAGGCTACAGATGATTGAGCAGGCTCTATGACCTAAACGCGATCTATGCTTCCTGCCGAATGTACCGACACCCCCTCGAAAGCTATGAAAGAACCCAAAGTTGTGAAATCTGAAAGCAGAACGGAATCGAAGGCGGACTCGCCCCAAAAGCCCCGCATCGACCTTCGTCAACGACTGACCAATCTTCGACTTCTTGCGCGCCTCATTGCGCAAATATGGCGCACCAGCCCATGGCTCACGCTCTCGAGCATCGGGTTGCGGCTGACACGCGCCATCCAGCCCGTTCTCGCGCTCTTCGTTGGAAAGCTCATTATCGACGAGGTCGTCAGGCTGGCGGCCGCGCACGGCGGCGGATCGACCATTGCCGACGCCTGGATGAGTGGCCGCCTCAATGTCGTTCTGTCCCTGCTTGTTGTGGAGTTCCTGCTCGTTCTGGCGCTGGACCTTCTCACACGAGCAACGACGCTCGTTGATTCAATCCTTGGGGAGCTTCATTCGAACACAGTCAGCATTGAACTCATGCAGCACGCGGCCAAGCTTGACCTACGACATTTTGAGAGTCCCGAATACCAGGATCGGCTCGAGCGGGCGCGCAGGCAGGCCGCAGGCCGCAATGCCCTGTTGCCCCAGATGTTCGGGCAGGCTCAGGACATGATAACTGTGGCGACGTTAGCAGCCGGACTGCTGGCATACGCCCCGTGGCTGATCGCACTGCTTGCTCTTTCGTTCGCGCCAGCAGTCTGGGGTGAGGCCCGCTTCAACACAATGTCATATGTTCTCACGCGAGGGCGGACGCCGGAGCGCCGGCAGCTCGAATATATCCGTTTCATCGGTGCGAGTGTCGATACCGCCAAAGAGATGAAGCTGTTCGGTCTTGGTCCTTACCTTGTGGATCGCTTCAGTTCTCTTTCGCAGACGATCTTCGCCGAGACCCGCAAGCTGTCGATCGACAGGGCGATCTGGGGCTCTTTACTCGCCGCGATCAGCACGCTGACTTACTACGGTGCCTATGCATATATCGTGTGGGAAACGATCGCCGGGATCTTCACGATCGGCGATCTGGCCTTCCTCGCTGGCGCATTCCTCAGACTGAACGGGCTTTTCCAGAAGATACTGCTTGGCTTTACTCAAATCGCCGGCCAGTCGCTCTATCTTGACGACCTCTTCTCGTTCTTCGAAATCGAGCCGACGATCTTGTCCCCGGTGGATGCAAAGCCGTTTCCTCAGCCGATCCGCGAAGGAATCAGTTTCAACGATGTCGGTTTCCGATATCCGGACACCGACATCTGGGCCATCCGCGGGCTGAGCTTCACGTTGAAGGCTGGGGAAACTTTGGCGTTGGTCGGGGAAAATGGCGCAGGCAAGACCACGATCGTCAAGCTTCTGACCCGACTTTATGATCCGGACGAAGGCAGCATCGCTGTTGACGGCATCGATCTGCGGGACATGCAGATCGGCGATATCCATGCCCATGTAGGCGTCATATTCCAGGATTTCACACGCTATAGCTTCACGGCTGCTGACAACATCGGCGTTGGTCGCGTCGATTATAGGTCTGACAGGGGCCGTATCGAAGGTGCAGCGGAGCGAAGCCTTGCCGACGCCGTCATCAGCCGGCTCCCTTTGCAATATGATCAGCCTCTCGGAAGGCTGTTCAACAAGGGGCGCGATCTGTCCGGCGGCGAATGGCAGAAGCTGGCGATAGCCCGAGCCTATATGCGGGATGCGGAGTTGGTGATCCTCGACGAGCCTACTGCTGCGCTCGATGCGAAGTCGGAAGCCGAGGTGTTCGCCCGGTTCAAGCAACTGAGCGATAACAAGACGGCAGTGCTGATCTCACACCGCTTCTCGACGGTGAGGATGGCGGACAGGATTCTCGTGCTGGAAAATGGAGGAATCCTGGAAAGCGGGAGCCATGAGGATCTGATTGCCCGAGGTGGCAGATACTCCGAATTGTTCGAGCTTCAGGCGGCCGGATATCGGTGAGCAGCGTCCCGGCGCGGACGCCGGCTCGATAGCTGCCCCACTCCAGTCAATGCCGACGAACCGATCGAGCAGCATAACCGGTGTGCCGTTTGCACCCCCACGCGAGCGGGACAGTCAGTCTGCCGTTATGAAGCGGCCGCTTTATTCGGCTGACGGAATGTTATCGTGACCGTCAAGCCTGCTTTATAGTCACATCGCCATGACTTGATCTAACCACCCACGACGCAGGAGCCGCACCGCTCTTGGGTGATGCTCGATATTGGTCGGTAGCATTGAGACTACGTTTTCCACGTTGTCACCTAGGTTCGTAATGCGCGGGTCAAGGCTGGCACTGCTCCCGGCGGCATCCTCCGCACCCGCTTTAAACGCTGGTGGCATTTGCCGCCTACTTCCGCGGAAGTGCCATGCCTCCGCGGCGTTGCTGACCCAGAACCCGAGTTTGCCAAGAAAGCTATTTTGCTTATCACGGAACGGTGAGAGTCCCCCGACGTTGTAGTGTGCAATCAAAACAAGGAGGACATTCGATGAGCATTTTCGACCGTATCAAAAGCGCCATCTTCGGAGCAGCCCATGCAGCCGATACAAATTCTGCGACGGCACCAACAGCTGCCGCAACACCGGCTCAGGCCGAGCCGGTGAGCCCCGCCGCTGCCGCCTCTGCGCCCACACCATCCATGGCTCAGGCTCCTGCTCCATCGACACCGTCGGCAGGAGGCCAGCCGGCCGTTGGGAGCTCCACTCAGCCCGTCGATGTTGCGCCTATTCTGGATGCAGCCGTCAAGAAATCGGGCCAAAAGCTCGACTGGAAACACTCGATCGTCGACCTTATGAAGGCCCTCGGAATGGATGCCACTCTAGAGGAGCGTAAGGAACTGGCAGCAGAACTTGATTATCAGGGCGACATCCATGACAGCTCGAAGATGAATACGTTCCTTCACAAGGCGTTGCTTCAGAAGCTGTCGGAGAATGGCGGAAAGGTCCCGGCGGAACTTTTGGATTGACGGAAACGCTGATCGGAAATCAAAACGCGCCCTCCGGTTGCGGAGGGCGTCAACGCCCTGGAACGTGATAGGAGCGTTGTTGCACACGATCATATATTGTTAGCTGGACGAACGATGGCACATCTCACCGGACGACCAAGCTATCTCGCCGCTCCTGGAAGGTTATCACGGCTATTGAAAGTCCCGCGCTTTAATTTTCAGCGAGTTGATATGCAAATCCCTGACCAGGATTCGGCCGCTCTCTAAGTCATCACCTCCCCGCGACCCATGAGCGAACTCGTCACCCCGGCGACGAGACTCCTGGAGCCATGTCCTCAGAAACGAGCTTGGTCACGAACTCTGTCCCGCGCGAATGACGTTGGAAATGTACCGTCCCGAAATCATTACTATCTTAGTAAGGGGCCAACGGTTGTTCACCACCTGGGCATGTTCCAGCCCGTCCATGGGTCTGCCATTCCGCTGCTTTTTGTATCTAGCGAGCAAAATGCATTGCTACTCGTTTCCTTCCCTAGAGCGTTGCCATTTTTCGAGTATCCAGATGAAATTGACACTTTTCATCGTGCGCAGCGTCACGCGGATGAAGCCTTGGACCAACGAACGCTGACGATCGTCCCGCCACCTTTGGGCGTCAAGTGTACGACGTCTGCGTAAATGTTCGCTGCCATGGCCTTGATTAGTTTTGAACCGAGCCCGGTGCCACGTGGTTTGGAGGCGGGATCGTGACCGACACCGTTGTCCCTGACGACAAGTACGAGGCTCTCCAACTCGTCACAGAGTTCCACGCGTATCTCGCCCCCATTTTCCGGGTAGGCATATTTGAGCGCGTTAGTAAGAACTTCTGTGAGAATCACGCCGAGTGCCACGGCCTTGTCGGCAGAAACTAGCACTCGATCCAAGGCGTGGGTGATTGTGATCGGCTCCTGCGACCGCAGAGCGCCGCTCTCGATGCTCACGATCAAGGATCCGAGGTAGTTGTTAAGGTCGACTTCGGCGACTTCGTTCGACGTGTAAAGGCTCCGATGGACTTCGGCCACCGCAGAGATGCGGCTTTGTGTCTCGGCCAAAGCTTCCCTCGTCTTCTCGTCCTGCACCGCCTGGACCTGCATCCGGATCATGGCGGAAACCAAAGACAGGCTGTTGGCGATGCGATGGTTCATTTCTGCAAGCATTAGCTCGGCACGCTCCTTGGCGTCGACCAGAAGCCGGTCCGATTTTTCCTTGTCCCTCCTTAGCCGCGAGGTTTTGAGCACTTTTTCCAAGGCGGCTATCAACAACGGGAAGAATTCCTCACCGACTGTCTTCACGACATAATCGGCCGCCCCTCCGGTCAGCGCCTCGATGGCGACCTTCGCCTCATCCGATGCGGTCACGTAGACGATAGGAACCTGCTCTGCGCAGGATCCCACATCGTGCAGGAAATCCATTCCGACGCCGTCAGGCAGGTAATGGTCAAGTACGACGGCGTCGATAACCTCATTTCGGAAGCGGGCCAGACCGCTTGCCACCGTATCGGCTGGGACAACTTCGAAGCCTTGACGCGACAAGGTTCGCCGCGCCAGAACCGCTAACGCTTCGTCGTCTTCGATATAAAGAAGTCGCGGTCTGGCCTCCGGGTCTATCATGGAACCTGGATGACCGAAAAAAAGAGGCCGAGGTTGCGAATCGCTGTCGCGAAGCCTTCGTAGTCGACTGGCTTGGTTATGTAGACGTTAGCTCCAAGGTCATAGCAACGCTGGATCTCGCCTTCGTCATCGGTTGTAGTCAGGACGACTACTGGAAGACGCTTTGTATGCTCGTTGCTCTTGATCTCGGCCAAGATGTCGATCCCGGACATATCCGGCAGATTGAGATCGAGAAGGATCAACAGAAACCGATCCTTGCTCACCATGCCGTCACGACTTTCGCCGAGTATGTAGTCCAGCGCTTTCTTGCCGAGCGTGAATGGTACGATCTCGTTGTTGACGCCCGCGCGGCGGACATTTTTCTCGATAAGGCGGGCATGCCCCTCGTCATCCTCAATCATGACGATAGTGACTTCGCGGCCAGTCGCTTTCATAGCTCGATACTCCGTATGATTTTCGTAAGATCGACCGGTAGGTCGATCGTGAACGTGCTGCCGACGCCAAGTTCGGATTTGACGGTGATGTCCCCGCCCAGATTTCTAACAACCGATCGAACATGTGCAAGCCCGATCCCCTCGCCTTGCTGGTCCTGCTCGCCCGCCCGACGAAAAAGCTCGAAAACCCGCTCCTGATCCTTCTCGGCGATCCCTCGCCCGTTGTCCTTCACGTCGATCCGGATGCGGCCCTTACCAAATGGGTACGCTGTCAGAGTAAGTGACAAAGGTCGGCCAGGCATATGGTACTTCACCGCGTTGTCGAGCAGATTGCCAAGGATCTGGTCGAGGGAGAATTTATCGGTGACGATGTCTCCAACCTTGACCGTCGTCTCGATTTTCCCTTCTGACGCCACGATCTGGTGCTGGACGCTACCAACGGTAGCGTCGATGGCTGGTTTCAGAGCAACCCGCTCCGGCTGGATCTTTCTGCGACCCTCCCGCGAAATCTTCAAGATGGCGTTGATCAGGGCATCCATCTTGCGCGTCGACGAGCGAATGAAATTCATGGCCTCGGGAAGATCTTCCGTCACTGCGAGACGAGCGTCGCGTACTTCGTTCTCGCTCAGGGGCTTTCCTTCCGACAGAACATAACTGCTGACGGCCTTCAGGGACGTGTCGAACTCCGCAAGGAACCCCATGATGTTCACAAGCGGCGCGCGCAGGTCGTGGGTGACGATGTAGGCGAACTTCTGGATCTCCTGGTTAGCCCGAATGAGATCGTGAGTCCTTTCGTTTACGCGCTCTTCGAGGCCAGCGTTGAGCTCCAGGACCTCTTCTCGGGCATGAGACAGTTCGGCGACATGCTGGAAGATCACCAGAAGCGCTCCACCGATGACGAAAAAAATAAGGACCGCACCGCCGACGGTAACCCACTGCAGCAGATTTGCCGCAGACAACTGCCGGGCCACCAAGACGCGCAGGCGTTCATCGGTGGCTGTGAGGTATTCGTTGAGGATCGTCCGGATCCGAACCATCAGGTCACGGCCGTCATTACTCTTCATCCGCGATCGGGCGGCACTGAGGTCGTCGCCCTTGGTGAGCGCGATCGTTTCCGCAAGCTCGGCCATCTTCGCATCTATCGCCAGATCGAGACCGGAAAGAGCGACCGCGTAATCCGGCCTGGCCGAGACATTGTCAGCAAGCTTCTTGGTTTTCGCGGGAAGCTCGGAGACTGCCTTATCGTACGGGGCGAGATAGGACGGATCTTGTGTCAACAGGTATCCGCGCTGCCCCGTTTCCGCATCCTGGACGGAGGTCAGCACATCGACGATGGAGCTGCGGACCCTTCGGAGCGCAGCGGTCTCGTCAGAGACATTGCTGTTCAGACTGGCCAGCCAGAGAGAGAACCCGACAATACCGATAAGGACGGCGACGCCCAGCCCGAGCATGATCAATGTGGAACGCACGAATGAGGCAGTCGATTTCATAGGAATTCCAAGTTGAGCGTGGCGCTTTCCCGCTCATAGCCAAATGCATGTCTCTTGCAAAGCACGCTCGCCAATTTCTTGAACATCAGGTCGTCGACGGGCCTTGCCCAGGCGTCTGGTCTATCCGTGGGAATATTTCGGGGCGACCTGCGGTTTCAAACCTGACTGGCAAACAGAGGACAAAAGAAGCCATGTCCGACCTGACGCTCATGGACCTTTCAAAAGAAAATGGCGAAGATGGACTTCGCTATGATGAGTACCGCCTCGATCGCAGGAGGAATGACTTCCTCCCCTATGAGCAACATAGGCGATGTCTAATACGATGGAGACAGCTATCTGTTCGCCTACGAGCAGTGCCGGAAGATTAAGAAAATCCGCGCTAGCGCCGAACTCAGTTTGACGCACTTACGCCGGGCAGTAGGTATGCTCGGAGGCTCTCCTTTTTCATCGGAAGCGAAGGATCCGCGTCTCCGATAGATAACAAGGCCTGTTGCGGGAGCGACACTGCCGGGTGCCGGAAACCGCGCATTCTTGGTTATGAAGTGGCGTGTCAGGCCGAGCCGCGGCTCAGTCGATTATCTGGATGACCCCGCAGGTCTTAGGCTGAATAATGATGCGCTGATGGTTGACGATGGCATAGGCGTATGTCGGATCCTCTGGGATCGGCTTGACCATCACGGTCTGCGGGAGCGGTTCTCCGACAACCACGTGTTCCAGCACGACAACCTCGTCGGTCGGAGCCGGCTGCTCTTGCACGTACGTAACG
>Ga0070670_100003652_pt1 | contig 12817 bp, 11 predicted proteins | sample KBSS63metaG_FD_64665 | JGI IMG/M metagenome (GOLD analysis project Ga0070670, IMG submission 64665) | Switchgrass rhizosphere microbial communities from Kellogg Biological Station, Michigan, USA - KBS S6-3 metaG | ecosystem: Host-associated > Plants > Roots > Rhizosphere > Soil ... | reverse complement strand
CGGCCGATCGGATACGCGTACATGCAGGACGATCGGCTCGAGGCCGCGGTGACGCTGCGCGGAAGACGGCGGACGCGGCTCGCGTCGTGCGCGGAGTGCCCGCACGAGCGGACCGTCGAGGCGTTCGCACACCGGCGGTCGCGCGACGAGCACTGGCCGATCGCGTACTGCGTCGACTGCTTCGGGATCCTCGCCGGGCTCGACCCACTCGTGCACGCTCGGCGACCGCGCTGGAAGCATGACGAGCTGAACCTGATCATCAGCAAGTGGACGCGTGAGTGGCCGAAGCGCGGTCGCCCGCGATACGACGCGCCGCCCGCCGAGACCGCCTGGCCGGACGCCGCCTAGCGCGTCAGGCGAGAAGCTCGCGGTGAGTCGCGAGCGCGGTGAGGAGCCGGTCGACATCCTGGTCGACGTTGTAGAGGTGGAGCGAGATCCTCAGGCTCGAGTCGCGCGTCGACGTGACGATGTGTTCACGGGCGAGTGCGGCGACGAGGGCGTCCGGATCCGTCGACACGACGCAGATCAGAGGGCCGTACTCGTTCGCGACGCGTGACGTCGCGACGGTCGCGCCGAGCTCGTCGAGGCCGGCGAGCAGCCGGTCGATGAGCCCGCGCACGTGCGCCTCGATCGCCGGGACTCCGACCTCGGCGATCAGCTCCATTCCGGCGACACCTGGGTAGAGCGACGGGACGGGCGGCGTGCCGCTGTCGAAGCGACGCGCAGTCGCGTGCGGCGAATAGTCGGCGATGGACATCGCGAAGATGTCCTCGTCGGCGAACCAGCCCGTCTGGGTCGGCATGAGCTGCGTTCGGAGCGAGTCTCGAATCCACATGAAGCCGAGCCCGGCGGTGCCGAGGAGGTACTTGACGGTCCCGCCGGTGACGACATCCGCGCCGAGCGTTCGCGTGTCCAGCTCGAGCGCTCCGATCGCCTGATAGCTGTCGGCGAGGACGATCGCGCCACTCGCATGGCCGAGCTCGGCGATCGCCGGCACGTCGTTGCGATGACCCGAGCGGAACGACAGCGCCGTGCAGCAGACGAGCGCCGTCCGCTCGTCGATCGCCTCCGCGAAGCGCTCCACGGGGATCCGGCCGTCGGCCTCGGGGGTGACGTGCACGACCTCCGCGCCCCGCAGCTCCTGCGCGTGCGCGATCTGACCGACGGTCGGGAACTCGTACTCGCTGATGACGATCCGGTTCCGCTCGCCCGAGAGGTCGAGGGCCGAGACGAGCGCGCTGACGCCCTGCGAGACCGAGGTCGTCACGGCGACGTCGTCGGACTCGGCGTGAAGCAGCCGCGCGAACGCGGCACGGGCCGCCTCGTTCCGCTCGACCCAGTACTCCCACTCCGCGCCGTTCTCGTCCCAGCCGGCGAGCCACTCCTCGGCCGCCGCACGGACGCGGTTGGCGAGCGCGCCCTGCGAGCACGAGTTCGCGTAGATCGCGTGCTCGAAGATCGGGAACTCGGCCCGGACAGAGCTGCCCGGCGTCAGCTGAGTCGACACGGCTCTAGCGGCCAAGGTACGCCTTGCGCAGCTCGTCGTGCTGGAGGAGCTCGGACGCCTTCCCTTCGAGGACGACGCGTCCCGTCGACAGCACGTAGCCGCGGTCGGCGATCGAGAGCGAGATGTTGGCGTTCTGCTCGACGATAAGCATCGCCACACCTGCGTCGTGCACCTGCTTGATGATCTCGAAGCTCCGCTCGACGAGGATCGGCGCGAGCCCCATCGAGGGCTCGTCCATCAGCATGAGCTTCGGTCTCGCCATCAGCGCCCGGCCCATCGCGACCATCTGCTGCTCCCCGCCCGACAGCGTCCCCGCGAGCTGGGAGCGGCGCTCGTACAGCAAGGGAAAGAGGGTGTACACCCGGTCGTAGTCCTCGGGGTCGCCGCCGCCGTGGAGGTACGCGCCCATCTGCAGGTTCTCGAGGACGGACATCGGGCCGAAGAGGCGTCGGTTCTCGGGGACGATCGCCATGCCCTTCCCGATGCGGTAGCTCGTGGGGCGTTCGGTGACGTCCTCGCCGTCGAAGGTGACGGTGCCCGTCCGCGGGCGCACGATCCCGAGGACGGTCTTGAGCGTCGTCGACTTGCCAGAGGCGTTGCCGCCGAGAAGGCAGACGAGCTCGCCGACGCCGACCCGCAGCTCGGCGTCCTGGAGGATGTGCATCTGTCCGTAGTAGGTGTTGATGCCGTCGAGACGCAGGAGGGAGCCGTTCGGCGTGCTCACTTCCGCTCCGCTCCGGTCGTGCCGAGATAGGCCTCGACGACACGTGGATTCGTCGCGACCTGCTCGAAGGTCCCCTCGGCGATCTTCTCGCCGTGGTCGAGCGCGACCACACGGTCGGAGATCCCCTCGACGACGTGCATGTCGTGCTCGATCACGAGAATCGTGTAGCCGCCCTCCTTGCGGAGCTGTCCGATCAGCTCCGTGATCTCGTGCGTCTCGACGGGGTTCATGCCAGCGGCCGGCTCGTCGAGCAGGAGGATGCGCGGCTCGGTCGCAGTCGCGCGCGCGATCTCGAGCCGACGCCGGTTCGCGTACGAGAGGCTGTACGCCGGCTGGTTCCAGCGATAGCCCATGAGCCGCTGCCCGAAGAACGAGAGCTTCTCCTCGGCGACGGCGTTCGACTCGCGCTCCTCACGCCGGGCGCGCGGCAGGCGCAGGATCGACTCGACGAGAGAGGCATGTGTCCCGCCGTACGTCGCGGCCATGACGTTGTCCTTGACGCTCATGTTCAGGAAGAGGCGCAGCGTCTGGAACGTCCGCGCGATGCCTCGGTTCGTGATCTTGTGCGGCGAGAGCCCGACGATGCTCTCGCCGTCGAGCCTGATGTCCCCGTCGTCAGGCCTGTAGATGCCGGTCACCAGGTTGAAGAGCGTCGTCTTGCCGGCGCCGTTCGGACCGATGACGCTGACGATCTCCCCCTCGCGAACCTCGAGGTCGAGCCGGTCGATGCACACGAGGCCGCCGAACGCCTTGCTGACCTGGTCGAGTTCGAGGAGCGGCTGAACCATCAGACGATCTCCACGCGCGGTCGGCCGAGGAGCCCCTGCGGCCGTGCGATCATCAGCCCGACGAGGAGCGCGCCGAGCAGGAGGAGGCGCGTCGGCCCCGACGTCTCCTCGGCGAGCCTCGTCTCCCAGACGAACCCTGCGAGCCAGACGGTCGGGACGATGAGCGCGTCGCGCTTCCATCCCTTCACGAGCGTGAGGCAGAGGACGAGTCCGATGAGGCTCACGAGCGCGAAGTTGAACCAGTTGCGCGAGCCCGCCTCGTAGGTCCCCGCGGGTAGCGCCAGCCAGTGCCGGATGAGCCAGCCCAGCGGGCCGCCGTCCGTGTACGTGTCCGGCCCGGTGTTGAGGAGGCCGTCGGTGCCGCGGTCCGTGGTCGCGGCCACGATCGCGTGCACCACGACCCCGAACGCGACGATCCCACCGAGGATCGCGGCGAGGCGCCGCCACGGCCGAATCGCGGCGACGAGGACGACGATGATCGCGCCGTAGAACACCCAGCGCCCGTTCCCCGTGAAGTCGCCGATCGGCGTCTGGGGACGTAGTCCCTCGAGCATCAGGACGGACACGACGAACGCGCCGAGGACGGCGCCCGCGAGACTTCCCGCGCCGCCCAGGATCACCATCGCGTAGATGATGATCAGGACCTGCGTGTTGTAGTCGTCGGGGAAGGCGCCCTGCAGGAGCGCGGCGTTGATCGTTCCCGCAAGCGCGGCGACAGCCGCGCCGAGACCGACCGCGAGGAGCTTGAGCCAGTTGACCGGCATGCTCATCGCCTGGGCCGCGAGCGTGTCGTCGTTGAGCGCGCGCCACGCACGTCCCGTTCGCGAGCGATTGGCGAGCGTGAGCGCCGCGAACACGACGACCACCGCAATGAGGGTGATGTAGAAGTACGCGCGCTCGCTCGATGCCTTGAGCCCGAAGACGCCGAGCCGATCGACGTTGGCGATCCCGTTCGGGCCACCGGTGAGGTCCCAGTTGGCCCGGTCGAGGCCGAGGTCCTTGTTGAGGCCGAGGAACGAGATCCGGTACCCCTGGGTCGCGACGATGTAGAAGATCTGCCCGAAGAAGAGGGTCACGATCGCGAGGTAGTCGCCGACGAGACGCCGCGACGGGAGCGCGAGCAGCAGCCCCAGCAGGGCGGAGACGGCCACCACCAGCGGCAGCACGAGCCACGCCTGCCAGTGGATCCCGAACTTGTCGGACGACAGGAACGCGTACCCGTAGGCGCCGATTCCGTAGTACGCGATGTACCCGAGGTCGAGCAGCCCGGCGAAGCCGACCGCGACGTTCAGGCCGAGCGCGAGCAGTGCGAAGACGAGAGCCACGGTTCCGACGCGCAGGAAGTAGATGTCGTTGTCCGTCTGCGACGTGAGGAGGGGGACGAGCGCGGCGCAAACGACGACGAAGGCGAACACGGCCGATTTCGGGATGCGCTCGTAGAGCTCCTGGACGCGGCCGACGAGCCCGCGCGGGCGCTCTGCCCGCTCGCCCGAGCGTGCGACCCACTCGTCCGCGCCGATCGCGGGTCCCGAGCGCTCCGGCTGCGGGGGCTCGCTCATGTCAGACCTTCTGCGGGGCCGGCGTGCCGAAGAGCCCCGACGGTCGCAGGAGCAGGAACGCGATCAGGATCGCGAAGACGATCACGTCCTGGTACGAGGAGGACACGTAGCCGATCGAGAAGGCGCGGCCGATCCCGATCGCGAGCCCGCCGATCATGGCGCCGGGAATGCTCCCGATTCCGCCCACGACGGCCGCGGTGAACGCGACGAGGCCGACCTGGAACCCGACGTACGGATCGACGTTCTGGAAGATCAGACCGTTCATGACGCCGGCCGCGCCCGCGAGCACGGATCCGATGAAGAACGTGACGACGATGACGCGGTCGACGTTGATCCCCATCATGGATGCGGCTTCCAGGTCGAACGAGGTCGCCCGCATCGCCCTGCCGACTTGCGTCCGCGCGATGAACACGGCGAGCGCGGCCATGAGACAGACCGTGGTGACGATCACGAACAGCTGCATGTACTGGATCGTGAACGGGCCGATCGTGACGTTCGTGAACAGCGAGCCGTTGTCGAACGCGAACGCGTTGTACTGCTTCGGCGCCGATCCGAAGAGGATCACCGCCAGCTGCTGGAGGAAGAACGAGACACCGAGCGCGCTGATCAACGGCGCGATTCGGGAGGCGCGCTTCTCGCGCAGCGGCCGGTACGCGAAACGCTCGATGATCATCCCGAGAGCTCCCGCTCCGAGCATCGCCGCCAGGAACATCAGCGCAATCGTCGCCGCAACCGGGATCTTCGGATCCGCCGCACCCCCGAGCCAGGTCAGCACGAAGTAGCCGATGTACGAGCCGATCATGAAGACCTCACCGTGGGCGAAGTTCAAGAGCTTCAGGATCCCGTAGACCATCGAGTAACCGATGGCGATGAGCCCGTACAGGCTCCCGAGCGTCAGGCCGGCGACGAGCTGGTCGAAGAAGTAGCTCCAGGTGAGCTGGAAGTCCTGGAAGTACGCGAGCACGGGAGGAACCTACTGCGACATGCGGCCCGCCGAAAAGACGGGCCGCATGTCGGTCATACGAAGGCGCTCAGCCCTTCTGGACGATGTTGTACGAGCCGTCGTTCCCGATCTTGAAGATCGAGAAGCCGACACCTCCGGCGACGTCACCCGCCTTGTCGAACGCCACGGGAGCCCCGAGGATCGTGTTCGACATCTTGACCTTGCCGATCTCGCGGCGGACCTCCGCGCGGCTGACCTTGCCGTTCGCGCACGCGGCCGAGATGCCCATCGCCATCGCCTGGACGGCCACGAACGAGGGGGCACCGAACGAGATCGTCTCTCCGTACTTCTTCTCGAACGCCGCGACGTACGGCTTGGCGACCGGCACGTCGTGGATGTCGAGGCTGAACGACGAGATGTACGCACCCGGGAACTTGAAGTTCGTCGAGTCGAACGTCCCGTCCGTCCCCATGAACTCGCCGTTGTAGCCCCTCGCCTTGAGCTGCTGTGCGAAGAGCTGCGCATTCGACGCGACCTGCGTCGCGAACAGCACGACCTTCACCTTCTGCGCAACCGCGCGGTTGGCGAGTGCCGTGAAGTCCGTCTGCGTCGCAGGCTGCGACTGCCGGTCGACGTTGACGTTCGCCGCCCGGAGCAGGCTCGAGGCAAGCGTGATGAGCGGCACCGAGTACGCCTCGGCGGAGTCGACCGTCATGACGCTGTCGCCCGAGCCGACGCCCAGCTTCTGGCGCATGTACGTGACGTCGGTGCGTGCCTGGAAGTTGTCGTTCGGAACGACACGGCGGAAGAAGCCGTTCCTCAGCACGCCGCCGTCCGCGGTCGACGGATCCGTCAGGCTCGCGCGGGTCGCGGAACCGGAGACGAACGAGAGTCCGCCACGACGGAGGATCGGCCCCCCGGCGACGTTCTCCTGGCTACCGGAGAAGCCGTTCACGGCGATGACGTCTTTGTTCGAGCGAAGCTGGACCGCGACTGTCGCCGCGACCTGCGGATTCAGCTGCGTATCGGACTCGATCGCCTTGAGCTTCGTCCGCTTGAGCGTCCGCGGCACGCCGGGGATCGCCTTGCCCGAGTTCCAGAACGACAGGAACGTCCGACCCCAGTTGCGCTGGTCGAGACCGGCGCTCCCGGCCGGACCGGTGTACGGGCCGGTCAGCGCGATGGTTGCAAGCTTGCAGTTCGGAGCCGCAGGGCTCGCGACGCGCGCGGTGTCGGCCGACGCGACCGTGGCCGCAATGGCTGCGACGGCGGTCACGGCCGAAACCGCAACGACGATGGCCTTCCTCATAAACATGCCCTCCTTCGATTCCCCCGCATCGGGTAACTCCTGGTTTGACGTCGAAACCGACCCGGAGTTGCCGGAGCCGAGTCGACGACGAGTGCCTGCCCGCGCTCGCCGGACGACTGTGACACCCACCCCGTGACATGTCAACAGCGTCCCGGGCATTTCTGGGCGCATGATCGCAATCGACGACGGAAGGCTGCGACCGGCCGCGAAGCGGCCGGCTTTAGGGATCTCGAGCGCCTAGAAGTACAGCTGCTTCCAGGCCGCCCACCACGTGTCGGCGCGGGAGACGATGGTGCGGTCGTCGATCCGCTCGACCCCGGCGCGATGGCGGAGGCGGTCGGGCTCGTCGGTGTTCTTGAACTCGGCCTTGACCTCGCACGGACGACCGGGGTCGTACGGCGCAACCGCTGCGAGGTCGCCGAGCGCTGTGCGGGACGCTTCCTCGATCAATTCGCGAGCACGCGCCGGCGTGAGCGACCGTGCGGACTCGGCGCCCACGCCCCACTTCACGACGGCCGTGGTCAGGCCGTCTCCGAGCAGCGCGGTGGCCTCGCGGCAGGACGCGTCGTCGCCGGTCACGAGCAGCACCGGGCAGCCCCACGTGCCGCAGAGCGCGGCATTGATCCCGGTCTCTCCGACGAGCGTGTCGTTGAACCAGAGGTTCTGGTAGTCGCGACCCGAGATCGTGTGATTCATGACGCCGTCGCGTGTTCCGGCGCGGGCGTGCATCCCGACGAACAGCGCGGCGTCGCAGCCCCCCTCGAGGAACTCCGTGTACTCCGTCCACTCGTTCTGGACGACGAACTGGCAGTCGGGATCGAGATCCTCGGGCAGCAGGGAGTTGAACGTCCACCCTTTCCCCGCGCCGTGGCAGTCCATGACGACGATCTCGGTGGCCCCGGCGGCCTTCGCACCCCGCACGGCTGCGTTGATCTCCTGGGTGTAGAGCTTGCGCCCCTCCTCGTACAGCGACTCGCCGCCCGACGTCTGCTGCCACTTCACGATGCCGGCGACGCCCTCCATGTCGGAGATGACGTGGACGCGCACGGAAGTAGCCTATTCCGATCGAGACGGGGCTTCACGGGAAGGGCGTGCTCGTCACCGGAGCCTCCGGCGGGATCGGCGCCGCGTGTGCGCGGGCGTTCGCCGCGGAGGGAGCACGCGTGCTCGTCCACTATCACCGCGGACGAGAGCGCGCAGACGCTGTCGCGGAGGAGCTCGGCGGGATGCCTGTCGCTCAGGCAGACCTCACGGTCGAGGCGGACGTCGATCGCCTCTTCACCGAGGCGCGCGACGCCCTCGGCGCGGTCGACGTCTGCGCGGCGGTGGCCGGTGTCTATCCAGCCGAGGACGTTCCTGTCTGGGAGCTCTCCCTCGACCGTTGGGAAGAGACGATCCGAGCCAATCTCACGGCGACCTTCCTCACCGCGCGTGCGTTCCTCCGCGAGGTCGAGCGCACGGGCGTCGGCTCGCTCGTCCTCGTCGGATCGACGGCAGGGGTCTTCGGCGAGCAGGGTCACGCCGACTACGCGGCGGCGAAGTCGGGCATCCTCGGCGGCCTCCTGCTCTCGCTCAAGAACGAGGTCGCCCGGATCTCGACCACAGCCCGTGTGAACGCGGTCGCGCCGGGCTGGACCGTCTCCCCCATGACCCGCGGCCTCCTCGACGACGCGCAGGTCGAGCGGATCACGAAGACGATGCCGCTCCGCAAGGTCGCGATGCCCGAGGACATCGCGGCGCACGTCGTCATCCTTGCCTCCGAAGCGCTCTCCGGTCACGTCACCGGTCAGGTAGTGGTCGTCGCGGGGGGCATGGAGGGCCGTCTCGTCCACGCCGACTGAGGGAGGAGCAATGACCGACCTGCCGGGCCGCAAGGCCGTGAACGCCCATACGACGCCGTTCCTCCCGTACGACATGGAGGGACCCGTCCAGCCAGAGATGAGCTGGCTCCCAGTCTCGTACGACGAGTCGACCGGGCAGGGCACATATCTCATGCGCATGGACCCGGGCGCGGTGACGATCGCGCACGACCACGCGGGAGTGGAGGAGTTCCTGATCATCGCCGGCGACCTCGTCGACTCGGACGGGACGACGTTCGGGCCGGGCGACTTCGTCAGCTACGAGGCGGACACGCACCACCACTCGTGGACCGAGAACGGCTGCCTCATCGCCGTGTTCGAATGGCAACGATCGACATGAAGGTCGTCCCTGGCTTCGGCCGCGCAAGTTCGGACCTGGCACGGCTTCGGCCACGAGCAATTCGACCTGCCCCGCGAACGTCTCGAAGGTCTCGCGCGCAATGAGAAGGGCCGCGTCGTCCGCGGCCCCTTCTCGCCGCTCCAGGCCTGGCTGATTGCCGTCAGTCCCCAGCCGGGAGTCGCTGTCGCTATCGGCAGGAGCCAACCGGGCCTTGAGCACCTACGATCGAAATCGGCCGCTCACGCCGGTCGCAGCTCGCGAGCGTCTCGAAGGTTCACGCGCCAGAGGACTGAGCATGGGTAGCCGCCAAGCCCCTGCTCTACCGTCCCCGGCAAGCTCCTCGGGAGAGGAACTGCTCTTCACCCCTCGTGTCTCGAGACGTGCCGCCGCCGCATCGCCGCACGTCTTGAGTGATCGCACTGTGGTCGATTCACCCGCGGCGGGCGACACCCGAGCGTGCTTGATCGCTCCCTCGTACGGTGTTGACTGCTCTGCTTGACTCCTCGGCACATGATCGGACCTCGCGTGTGCGAGTTGCGATCGCGCGAACCTTTCGAGACGCTCGCGCACAAGGTCACTCGCCTCGGGCGTGCGTCGCTCACGGGGCAGCAGCGGAGCAAACTGCTGGAATGCGGCCGTGAGCAGGTTCCTCGAGCGCCTCGCAGACGATCCTCCCTTCGTCGGCGACGGCGGCATGGGGACGCTCGTCTCGAGCGCAGTGCCGCGGCTGCGCTGCCCCGAGGAGGCGAACCTGCGCGCGCCCGAGAGCGTCCTCTCGCTCCACCTCGGCTTCATCCGCGCGGGCGCGGACATCATCGAGACGAACACGTTCGGCGCGAATCGCCGCAGGCTCGCCGAGCACTACCTCGAGGAGGACGTCGCCGGGATCAACGAGGCGGCGGTGAAGATCGCACGAGACGCGCGCGAGGTGTCCGGCGCGGACGTGTTCATCGCCGGGTCGATCGGCCCACTCGGCGGGCCGGTGAAGGACCGCGACGCCGTCTTCGCTGAGCAGGCTGAGCTCCTCGAGGGCCGCGGCGTCGATCTCTTCATGATCGAGACCTTCTACGAGCTCGACGAGCTGCTTGCCGCGATCGCCGCTGTCCGTGGCGTCTCGACGCTGCCGATCGTTGCGCTGCTGACGTTCGACGAGGACGCGCAGACGCTGGGCGGCGTGTCTGCCGAGGAGGCAGCCGCAGCGCTCGCCGACCAGGACGTCGCCGCCGTCGGCGCGAACCACGGCCTCGGTCTCCAGGCGGCTCTCCGCGCGCTCGAGCGCATGGGCGGCAGCGGCAAGCCGCTCGCGGCGCTCCCGAACGTCGGCCTCGCGAGCCTTGCGGGCGAGCGGGTGATCTTCCCGCACGCGACGCCCGAGTACTTCGCCGAGTTCGCGGCGCACGCGCGCGAGCTCGGGGCCAGGATCATCGGAGGCTGCTGCGGGACGACCCCCGTGGAGATCGCCGCGATCCGCAACGCCGTGGACGAGGACCGCAGCCCACGGACGCCGCTCGTCGTCCGTACCCGCGAGATCGTGATCTCGACGAGCGAGCCCGAGCGCGAGACGGTTCTGCAGCGCAAGCTTCGCGAAGGCGAGTTCGTCGTCTCCGTCGAGATCGACCCTCCGCGCGGCGGCAATGCGCACTCGATGCTCGAGCTCGCTCGCTCGCTGCAGGCGTCGGGACACGTCGACGTGGTCGACGTGAACGACAACCCGCGCGCGCGAGCACGCATGAACGGGCTCATCGCCTCGGCCACAATCGAGCGCGTCGTCGGCCTCGAGACGATCCCGCACCTCACGCCGCGCGACGCGTCGATCGCGGGACTCGAGTCGATGCTCCTCGGCGCGCACGCAGAGGGAATTCGCAACATCCTCGCAGTCACCGGAGATCCGCCCGAGGGCGGCGACTACCCGGGAGCGCAGGGCGTCTACGAGGTCGACTCCATCGGCCTGTCGCAGGTCATCAGCCGCATGAACGCAGGCGAGGACTACAACGGCCGCGAGATCGACGCGCCGACGTCGTTCTATCTCGGGGTCGCGGTGAACCCCGCGGCCGACGACCTCGACTACGAGCTCGAGCGCTTCGAGCGGAAGCTCGAGGCCGGAGCGCAGTTCGCGATGACGCAGGTCCTCTTCGACCTCTCGTACCTCGAGACGTTCCTCGAGCGGCTCGGGGGAACGTGCCCCATTCCGCTGCTCGTCGGGATCTTCTACGTCCGCAGCTACCAGCTCGCGCTGCGGCTGCACAACGAGGTCCCCGGAATCGTCGTGCCGGAGCACGTCCAGGAGCGGCTCCGCGACGCGGGGCCCGACGCGGCAGAAACGGGCCTCGCGATCGCCCGCGAGCTCCTCGAGGCCTCACGGGAACGCGCGGCAGGCGTGTATGTCATCCCGCCGTTCCGGCAGCCGCACGCTGCGCTCGATCTCTTCTGAGCGCAAGACCGGAATCTCGCTCGCGCGAGGATTCCGGTCGCGCAAACCCCTAAAGGCGTCCGCTTCGCAGTCGCTGTCGGTTCGAGGGACTAGTCGGTGCAGCTCGTCGCGGCAACGGGCTTCCCGGCCTGCGCGAGAACCTTCCGCACGAGGTCGGCGGGGATCCCGTAGCCGCCCGTCTCGCGCGGCCGGCGCGCGAAGACGGTCGTCCGAACGTGTCCCTGGGCGTCCACTCCAGGACCGCCCGAGCTGCCCGGCTGGACGGCGCCGCGGATCGTCGTCATCTGTCGCGTCACCGGCCCGCGGCCGTAGGCGTCGCGACTGAGGACGCCGGCGGTCCCTCCGAGTCGTCCCGGAGTTCGGGTGAGCGGGCCGTTCTGCGGATAGCCGACGAGGGCAACCGCCGTGCTCCTCTCGGGCGGCGCCAGCACGAGCGGAGGCGCGCCGAGTCCGGGGACGCTGAGCACCGCGAGATCGTTGGTCGCGTCGAATGCGACGACGGTCGAGACGAATGCCCGCCCGGTGTCGGTGTCGATACGCGGCTTCGAGATCCCGGCGACGACGTGCGCGTTCGTGACGACGAGACCGCGCTCCGCCACCCAGCCCGACCCCTCGACTCCGAGCCCGCACGCGATCCCCGTCACCCGCACGACGCTCTTCGAGGCGCGGATGACGTCCGGATCCGTCGCGAGCCCCTTGTCGGGCGGTGCGACGATCGCCGGCGGCCCGAGGAAGACGCCGATCGGATCGACGCGCTCGAGCTCCTCGAGCAGGCGCTCGGGCGGAACGACCTCGTTGATCTCGCCGAGGATCGTCGACTCTTGCACCGAGCGGCGGAGCTCGGTCTCGCCCGGCAGGTACAGAAGCACGGCGCCGATCGCCCAGCACAGGAAGACGCCTGCAACGAGCCCGAGCACGAGCCCTGCGAAGCGATCCAGGAGCCGCATGCCCGGGATGACGCCGATGCTCGTCCGCAAAGCACCGGCGAGCAGCGCGGCCAGGCCGCGCATGAGCATCCCGCAGAGCACGGCGCTCGCTAGCGAGACGACCGGGACGTACGGCGATCCGTCGCTCAGGATCAGCGGTGCGAGCCGGGCGCCGACGTATGCGCCGAACGCGAATCCCGCGAGGGAGAACGCCCCGCGCAGGAAGCCCGTCGAGATCCCGTAGATCCCGGCGAGGGCGACGACGGCAATGACGACCCAGTCCGCGGTGGACACGTTGAGTCAGCTACGTCCCGCAGCCTCCGATCCCTGCAGCCCGGCTACAATCCCCCGGCCCTCGGGGGCGTAGTTCAGTTGGTTAGAACGCCGGCCTGTCACGCCGGAGGTCGCGGGTTCGAGTCCCGTCGCTCCCG
>Ga0070670_100003651_pt1 | contig 12820 bp, 12 predicted proteins | sample KBSS63metaG_FD_64665 | JGI IMG/M metagenome (GOLD analysis project Ga0070670, IMG submission 64665) | Switchgrass rhizosphere microbial communities from Kellogg Biological Station, Michigan, USA - KBS S6-3 metaG | ecosystem: Host-associated > Plants > Roots > Rhizosphere > Soil ... | reverse complement strand
TGCCGCCCAGGACGGCGTCATGACGAGCAATGAAGTGCTGGCCTGGCTGGAGCGGCGCGGCAGCAAACGAAACCGCGACGGCATGGCGCGCTACGCCATCGTGGCGCCGAAGGCGTTCGGGGTCTCGGTGGCGACGCTGCGGCAGCTGTCGAAGAAGATTGGGACTGACCCCGAGCTGGCCGCCGACCTCTGGAAGAGCGGCTGGTACGAAGCCCGGATGCTGGTGCCGTTCATCGACGATCCTGCCGCAATCACCGCGGCGGAGATGGATCGCCGCGCCAGGGACTTCGACAACTGGGCGGTCTGTGATGCGTCGTGTTTTCATCTCTTCGACAAGTCGCCGCACGCCTGGAAGAGAATCGAGCAATGGAGCCGGCGGCGCGAAGAGTTCGTCAAACGCGCGGCATTCGCCCTGTTAGCGAGCGTGGCGCAGCACGACAGAATCGCCGCTGACGCGCCGTTCAGGAAGTCCCTGCCGTGGATCGAGCGTGCGGCCGACGACGACCGCAACTTCGTCAAGAAGGGCGTGAACTGGGCGCTGCGGGCAATCGGCGAGCGTAATCAGGCGTTACACGCCGCCGCCGTGAAGACGGCGCAGCGGCTTGCGGCGTCACTGCATCCGTCCGCGCGGTGGATCGGCAAAGATGCGCTGAGGCAATGGGCGACCCCGGCTGCCCAGGCGCGGCTGGCGCGGCGATGACCGTCCGCAACGGCCCGGCTACGGACGAGCGGCTCGCAGCACTCGACATTCTCCGCGGCCTGGCACTCTTCGGCATGATCCTGGTGCACTTTCACCAGCGTGTCCGCGCCGACGCGGCCGGCGTCGAGGATCTGATCGGCTGGGGCGTCTACATCTTCGTCGAACAGAAGTCGTGGGGCACGTTTGCGTTCCTCTTCGGCGCCGGCTTCGCCATCTTGCTGCAGCGGCTCGAAGCCCGCGGCGTGCCGGTCGTGCCGACGTACCTGCGGCGACTGGGGATGCTCGCCGTCTTCGGCGTCATCTCCGACGTCTTCTTCGGGTTCCACATTCTGTTCAGCTATGCGGTATGGGGGCTCGTGCTGCTGCCGCTGCGGCACTGGTCATCGCGGGCGCTGCTCGGGACTGCGGCGCTCGTCGCCGCGGCGCGTCCGATCGCATCGCTCATCCAGCCGCCGTCAACGTTCGCTTCAGCGCCGTTCCGGATGGCCGCGGCGGCCGCGGCGGAACAGGGCAGTTATGCCGCCCTGCTCGCCACCAGATGGGGACTGTTCGTCGGGACATTCCCACACAGCTGGCGCGACGCGCTCCCCGACGTCAACCTCGCGCTGTTCATCGTCGGGCTGCTGGCGATCCGCCACGGGGTCCTCGCCGATCCCCGGGCGCACGTTCGCACCATCCGGGGGTGGATGCTGTTCGGCGCCACCGCCTGGGCGGTTTCGTGGACGATCGGCGACGTGATTGGGATCCTGCAGGATCAGTGGCTGTGCTTCACGTACATCGGGGCAGTCGTGCTTCTGCTGGCCTTCCGACCTGAATGGACGCGACGTCTGGAAATCTTCGCCGTGGCCGGACGCATGGCGCTGACCAATTACATGATCCAGGCCGCCGCGCTCGACCTTCTCTCTTCGGCGTACGGCGCGAACGTGAAGCTGCGCCCGTTCGTGTATCCATTCGCCGCCGTCGTGCTGTTCGCCGTTGAAGCGGCGTTCAGCCGCATCTGGCTGGCGCGCTACCGCTTTGGTCCTCTTGAATGGCTCTGGCGGATGGCAACCTACGGCCGCCTTCAGACAACGGCCTCAGCGACGATGGCAAACTGACGATGACCGTCACGCCTCGTCAAGGCACGGATCCGGCACGCGTTCGAAGGTTGCGACGACCTTGAACGGACCCCTGACGCCCATGCCTTCGGTGGTTACGGTCATACTCTTGCCGTCCGGCGAGACCTGGTAGATCCCGCGGCCGAGCGACTTGCCGTCCGCCTCAGCCCCGGCCTCCAGCGTGCGTGCGTCAGCACGGCGGCCAAAGCTCACGGCACCCGGAGGCACGCCCGCAATCGGGCGTCCGTTCAGGTCGACGATCGGCCGGCGGCGTCCGTCGGCCACGATCGTCGTCGGCCGCTCGGCTACCGCCTTGCCGTCCTTGATGCCATAGGCCACGAGCAGGAAGCCATCCTCGGTCGCCTCAAACCGGAGGCACGCCTGTTCCGGCGTGTACTTGGGGTCCCATAGGGACTTGTCGTTGATCGCCCGCCAGGTGCCTTCAAACGGATCGCCGGTCATCATGAGCGCCTCCATTCTGTCGAAGCAGGTCTTCACGTATTCGATGGGCAGCTGGACGATGAGATCGCCGAACAGCCGCGCCAGGCCGAAGGCACCCTGTTCCCGCCAGACGAGTGGCACGACGTCGTCACCCAGTTGTTCGAGTCCGTCGCCGCAGGTGATGCGGAAGTCTTGCGGATAGGCGTGCGCGACCGCGCGATAGAGGCGGCCGCAGCCGGCGAGCCAGCGAATCACGACCGCGCCTCCTGCCGACGTTTCGCGGTGAGGATGCGGACGAGATCCTTCAGGCGCTGGCTCTCGAGATCCAGGACCTCCTGTCCGAGCGAGGTCAGCTTGTAGTAGCGGCGGCGGGCGTCGTCGAACTGGGGCGCCGGACGGTCCCCTGATTCGATGATCAGGCCCTCCTGAATCAGCCGTTTGAGCGAACCGTAGAGCGTGGCCGGCCACAGTCGCACCGTACCTTCGCTGCGCTCGAGGACATCCTGCATGATGCCGTAGCCGTGCTGCTCGCCGCCCACGAGCGACAGCAGGATGTGGAACCAGTTGCTCCTCAGCGGCAGGAACGCTTCCGGCTTGTTTCGCGGCATGGGGGCATATATATATCAAACGATATATATATGTGTCAAGACTGAAGCTACTTCACGATAGTCGCATCGTTGTTAATCCGGCCGGGAGACGTGCTCAGATACTTTGCGGGGCTGATGACGATCTGATCGATGAAGATCCCATCCTCCCGCTGCTGGATGCGCAGCGTGTGCTGCCCCGACAGCGTGAACGTGTATGGCGTTCCGAGCGCCGCCCAGCCGTTGTCGTTCCAGCCCCAGCCGGCGATGGGCGCGCCGCTGAAATCCTGGAGCACGACCGCATCGCCCTGTGTCGTGCCGATTCGTGCCACCGGATTGCCGCTGCCGTCCACCGCATCGCTCAACTGCACATAAACCGAGTCGTTGGCGTAGCCGTCTCCCAGCGCGCGCATGCGCAGCCAGACAGCGTACGGAACTCCGGCCTCCGCCGTGAAGGGAACGTCGACGTACGACGCAGGGGATGACGCCGCTGACGACACTTTCGCCGCGCCCTGTTCGGGATTCGACAGCGTGATCCCGTCGGCGGCCGTCGCATCAGCGATCAGGATCCAGGTACCGTGCAGGGCCGTCGGCGGGAGTGCCGCGGCATGGATCACGATGTCCGCGGGCGTGGCGGGCGGCGGCGCGGGTGCGGGTGCCGGTGCTGGAGCCGGCGCCGGCTCGGGCGCCGGCTCCGTGCTCCCGACAATGACGGTGTCGTTCTTCAAGGCTCCGGGGGGAGCCGAGAAGAACTGGCGCGCCGACAGGACGATCTGATCGATCGAGAATCCGTCCTCGCGCGTCTGCACGCGGAGGGTATGCACTCCCGACGTCGCAAAACTGATGGTGGGGCCGAATACCCCTGTGCCCCACCCGTTGTCCTGCCATCCCCAGCCACTGAGTCCCGCGCTGCTGCCGTCTTCGAGATTCACCGTCGTCGCCGATGCCGTACCTGGGCGATACAGCGGCTGGCCGTTCACGTCCACGGCGTCGGAGAACTGGACGAATACCGAGTCGTTGCTCCACGAATCGGCTTCCGCCATGCCACGCAGCCAGAGGCGGTATGCCTTGCCTGCGTCGGCAGCGAAGGTCAGCTCGAAGTAATTGTCCGGTGTGGCGAGCGGGCTGGCGAGTTTCGCGGCCCCCTGGTCGGGGTGATACACGCGCGCACCGCCGGCGGCCGTCGCATCCGCCACAACCCGCCACGCGCCCGACAGCCGCGCCGAGGAGGCGAGCAGCACGACTTCGTCGATGCCCTGTGGAACGGGCACGCTGACCGCCGGCGATTCAGCCGCACCGATCTCGTAGCCGGCACCGGCAAACAGCGGCGTACCGTAGAAGTCCGTCGCCCCGGCGTTGATGCCATAGCGCCCCGCGAGGTCCAACCCGGTGTCGATCATCGGCGATCCACTCGCCAGGCGATACGCGTCGAGCGACGTCAATGCGTCGGCATCACCGAGGGTCGGGCCGGCCCCCGCGGCAACGAGACGCGGGTCCACGGACAAGCCGATTGCCGTCCCGCCGAGCGTCTCCTGCCCGGTGGCGCGCCACGCCGCCAGGCCCGAGTACTGCGCACCGCCCCAGATCGCGAGAGGCGCGCCGCCAAAGTAGTCGTTGTTCTCGAACCGCAGATCCGTGGCGCCCGCCAGCGCCGCTGCGGTCGCCTCGACGACGGGAACGCCGGTCGCCAGCAGGATGTTATTGCGCAGATGCACGGCCGACACGTAGCGATCGGTCACGCCCGCATTCCAGATTCTCACGGCCCGCGGCGATCCCGACAGCGCAGGCGTGACGAAGATCGTGTTGTTGTAGATCTCGGCGTCCATGACGCGGCCCCAGATCTCGATCGCGCCGTACGAATTCGCCCGGGCGTCGTTCTGCGAGATGTTGTAGCGGACGACGTTGCCGCGGTGTGCGTCGGTCAGCAGCGACTGCGCGAGCATGTATCCGGCGCCGTCGTTGTCATGTGAGTAGTTGAACTGGACGATCGCGTCAGACACGTTCTGATCGAGGTCGAAGCCGCCGCCATCCCAGCTCGCCCCGGTGCGGTTCCCGAACGACTCGTTGTACTGAATGACGACCCGCGTGGAATCGTAGGTCCAGATGCCAACGGGTCCGCCCGTGGACACGCACAGGCGTCCGTTGTTGTAGGCCACCGAGCGCTCGATCGTGCCGCCGTCCACCGAGGCGAGAATGATGCCGCTGCCGCTGTTTGATGACGAGGATGGGATGCCGGGATTGTCGAAGGCGCGGACGTGGCCGACGTAGACCTCCTGGTGCACGTTGGGAACCTGCGCGTACGTGAACAGGCCGGCGTGCGCGTTGCCGTGCACCGACGCGTTGGTCACGCGCACATCGCTGTAGCCGGTGCGCCTGTTCCAGCTGCCGATTTCGATGCCGTCACGACCGAAGCCGCTGACATCGACGCCGTCGATGCGGACGAACGCCAGGCGCACATCCCCGGCGAGATCGCTGTAAAACGTGATGCCACTGGCTGGGCCACCGCCGCCCGTCACGTTGAGATTGCTGATAGAGATACCCGCGGTGTTATAGACGAAAATTCCGCCGCCGCTTCCACCGGCGATCGTGGCGCGCCCGCTGCCGTAGGACGTGAGGGTCACCGGCGCCGCCGGTGTTCCCGCATCGCCGCCGTCCAGCGACAGCGTTCCCGAAAAGGTGTCGCCGCCGCGCAACAGTACGCGGTCGCCCGGCCTCAGCGCGACGCTGTTCACCCGCGACAGTGTCCGCCATGCCGCGGTTGCGGACGTGCCCGCGCTGCTATCGGCACCCGCAGCGCTCACGTAGTAGTCGCCAGCGGATGCGGCGAGAGGAAAACCGGCAAGGGAGCACACGACGATTAGAAGCAGGCGCATGAATACCTCATGCGTGCCGGTGCGCCGGCCACCGGAGCACGCGTGTCAGATGGGCTGCGGGAGCGCGGCGATTGTATGGCGGGGCTACGACAAAAATCGAGCTCAGCAGGAGAGCTGGGCTGTGGGATTATGAAGCATGCTTGCCGGCAAGTCCTGGGATCACTGGATCGCGCAGTACGCGCGCAGTCATCAACACCCCATCAATCGGCTCTGTCACACGTTGGGTATTCCGCTCATCGCGCTGTCGGTTCCGCTGTTCGTCGTCGCGATGTTCGTGCGCGGCTTCTGGCCGGTGCCGACAGTGTTGTTCGCCGTCGGCTGGATCTTCCAGTTCGTCGGTCACGCGGTTGAGGGCAAGCCGCCAGAATTCTTTCATGACTGGCGGTTCCTCTTCGTAGGCCTGCGGTGGTGGCTGGCCAAGATGCGTGGAAAGGCGATCATCGCCTTGATCGTTCTGGGGAGCAGCGCCGGCGCATGCAGCCGGCAGCAGGCCGTTCCCGCGCAGTCGGTTCAGAACCCGCCGCCCGCCTCAGAGGCTGCCGCGCCGGCCGGACAGCCGGGCACCGAAGCGGTCGCCGGGACGGTGCGCGAAACGCTGGACGCCGCCACGTACACCTACGTTCGTGTCGGCACCGACAAGGGGGACATCTGGGCCGCGGCGCCGCAGTTTGCCGTCAAGGTCGGCGAGCGGGTGATCGTGCCGCTCGAGATGCCGATGCAGAACTTTCACAGCCAGAGCCTCAATCGCGACTTTCCGCTGATCTATTTCGTCTCGAAGATCCGGCGCGAGGGCGAGGCCGCCGCCGGCGGGACCGGCTCTACCCCGGCATTGATGGCCGGCCACGGCACGAGCACACCGGAGCCGGCGGAACATATCGACACGATGGCGGCACCGAGTGGCGGCATGACCATCGCCGATCTCTGGTCCAGACGGCAATCGCTGGCGGGGAAGAGCGTCACCGTGCACGGCAGAGTGGTGAAGTTCAACGCCGGCATCCTCGGCCGGAACTGGATCCACCTGCAGGACGGAACAGGAAAACCCGCGGACAACTCGAACGATATTACGGTGACCACGCCGGAGGGTGTCGTGGTGAAGGTCGGTGACACGATCACGGCGACCGGTACCGTGACCATCGACAAAGACTTCGGCGCCGGGTATGCCTACGGAGCCTTACTCGAGAACGCGCGCGTGGCGCCCAAGTAGAAGACGATGCTCACACTGATCCTCACCTGGCTCCTGGTCGGCACCGGCGACATCACTTACGCAATCTGCTATTCCTACTGGCGGAGCGGTACATCGCCGCAGCGGCTGCTGCAAAGCGTGGCGGCGGGCGCCGTCGGCCGCGACGCGGCGTTCGCCGGCGGGACGTCCACCGCGCTGATGGGACTCGGCTTCCACTACTTCATCGCGCTGACGATCACGGTGATCTTCTTCCTGGCCTCAAAACAGATGCGATCGCTGGTACGGCATCCCGTCCTGACCGGCTCGCTTTACGGCATCGGCGTCTATCTGGTCATGAACTTCATCGTCATTCCGCTCTCCAAGATCGGGCCGCGCCCCTTACCGGCGACGCTGACCATCGTCACGGGCGTCGTGGTCCACATGTTCGTCATCGGAACACCCATTGCCATCGGCGCCCGACGGTCGTTCCGGCGATGAGCCCCGCCTCACGGGCGCTGCTGCAGCACTTCCTGGCCGCCCTCGCCTACCGGACGCAGAAAGCACTGAGGGGCGCGCCGGATCACTACGCGGAATTCCGCGCTGCACCCAACGTGCGCACGCCGCACGAGCTGGTCTGGCACATGACCGGCGTCATCGGTTATGCCAGGACCATGATGCACGGCGGCGCGTTCATGCCGCCGCGGCTCGATACGTTCGATGCGGAAGTGCAGCGGTTTCACGACACGCTGCAGGCGCTGAGCGATGACTTCGCGGACCCGCGACTGGAGGCCCGGATCAGCGACGAGCAGTTTCTGCAGGGGCCGCTGTCGGACGCGATGACGCACGCTGGACAACTGGCCATCCTGCGCCGTCTGGCCGGCTCGCCGGTGCCCTCCGAGAACTTCATCTTCGCGGGCATCCGGCGTGAGAACGTGAGCGCGGAGCAGCCCGCTCCGGCGGCGCCGGACGAGTGGTGGCGTCCCGATCAGCCGCCGCAGCCGCCCGGCGCGAAGCCGAGGCATTGACTGGAGGAAGCGATGACAGGATTGTCCACGTTGTGGGTTCCCATCGTGGTTTCCGCGGTGTTCGTCTTCATCACCAGCTCGGTTCTCCACATGATGCTGCCGTGGCACAAGAGCGACTATGGGTCGCTGCCCGACGAAGATCGGATGCTGGAGGCCTTCCGATCATTCCGCGTCGCACCCGGCGACTACATGGCGCCGCGTCCCTCGAGCCGCGAAGACATGCGTTCGCCCGCTTTCGTCGAGAAAATGAAGAAGGGACCGGTGCTGGTGCTGACCGTGATTCCCGGCGGCGGATCGTTTGCCACCAACCTCGTACTCTGGTTCGTCTATGCGATCGTGATCAGCATCTTCGCCGCCTACATCGCGAGCCGGGCGCTGCCGGTTGGGGCGCACTACCTGCAGGTCTTCCGCTTCGCCGGCGCCACCGCCTTCATCGGCTACAGCGCCGCCCTGTGGCAGTTTTCGATCTGGTATCGCCGTTCGTGGATCACGACGATGAAGTCAACCATCGATGGGCTCCTCTACGCGCTGCTGACCGCCGGTACCTTCGGCTGGCTCTGGCCGCGATAGCGCCGCGGGTCAATCAGGTGCATGGCGGTGTCACAGTGTGACGACGGCGCCGGTCCGTACGGACTGGTCCGCCGCCAGCACGATGGCCAGGCTTTTCACCGCGTCGTTCATGTGATCGGTGAGATCCTGGTCCCAGTCGATCGCCTTCAGCAGGAATCGCTGTTCCCGTTCGCACAGATCGTCGTGCGTCGGCTCGTCCGCCGTCGACACGCGCTCGTCCTTCCGCGCGAACGATCCGTCCTCCGCCAGGGTGGAGTGGTGCACCAGGATCTGATTGGTCTGGGTGTGGGCGTTGATGTCGTCGGACCGAACCGCGGACACGCCGGTGGCGAGAACGATCGACGCGGATCCGCGAGGCCCAATCACGTCCTTCACGAAGAACGCCGTTTCACTCATCATCGGTCCCCACCCGGCTTCGTACCAGCCGACCGAGCCATCGGCGAATGTCACGTGGAGGTGGCCGTAGTTGTACATGCCGGACGGCAGATCGTCGGTGAGCCTGGCGCCGACGGCATGCACCGCGACGGGCTTCGCCGCCGTGATCTGGCACCACACGTCCACGTAGTGAACACCGCAATCGACGATGGGCGACACGCTGTCCATCAGCCGCTTGTGCGTTTCCCACTGCGAGCCGCTCGACTGCTGGTTCAGGTTCATGCGGAACACCAGCGGTTTCCCCAGCGTCTGCGCGATTTCGATGAACCGCATCCACGACGGGTGGTGGCGGAGAATATACCCGATCACCAGCTTGCGCCTGGTCTTGACCGCCGTATCGACCACACGCTGCGCCTCGTCGACCGTTTCGGCCAGCGGCTTCTCGACGAACACGTGCGCGCCGGCTTCCATCGCGCGAATGGCGAACGCGGCATGCGTGTCGGGGAACGTGTTGATCGACACGACGTCAGGCTTGCTGTCGCGCAGCGCTTCGTCGAACGACGCGTAGCGCGCGGCCCACTCGAGCGCCGGCGGCAGCTCCACCCGCGCCACGTTGCGCGAGCAGACGCCAACGACCGTGAAGCCCTCGATGCGCGTGTAGGCGAGCGCATGGCTGAGACCCATGTGACCGAGTCCGACGACGAGCACGCGCCTGGCGTTGGCCATAAGTTCCCCTACGGTACCCCATGCTATGGTGTCTCCGGAGAGTGGACCAGATGAAACACCTTCGACGATGTTTCACGGCCCTGCTGTTGTTCGCGAGCGCCGCGGCGGCGCAGCCGCAGGCGCCGCTGCCGATCAAGGACGGCGAGGTGCTGACGCTGTGGCCGGGCGGCGCGCCGGGCGCGCAGGGCACTGCCGACGCCGACGTCCCGGCGATCACCGTGTTCCTGCCGCGGACGATGACGGCGAACACGCCGGCGATGATCGTCTGTCCTGGCGGCGGCTACAGCAATCTCGCCTCCAACCATGAAGGGCGCCAGGTCGCGAACTATCTGAATTCGCTCGGCATGGCGGCGTTCGTGCTGCGCTATCGCCTCGGTCCCCGCTATCACCATCCGATCGAACTGGGTGACGCGCAGCGCGCGATTCGAACCGTGCGCTCGCACGCGGCCGACTGGCGGATCGATCCCTCGCGGATCGGCATCATGGGATTTTCCGCCGGCGGCCATCTCGCGATGAGCGCGAGCACCTGGCCGGAGGCGGTCAACGCCACGGCGAATGACGCCATCGACCGGGTCGCGAGCCGGCCCGATTTCGCGGTGCTTGGATATCCAGTGATCTCGATGACCGCGGCGTGGACCCATAAAGGGTCGAAGCGCAGCCTGCTCGGAGACGAACCGGACGAGGCCCTGGCCAAGAAGTTGTCGGGAGAGCTCGCGGTGACGAAGGACACGCCGCCGACGTTCATCTTCCAGACCAACGAGGACACCGCCGTCCCGGCGGAAAATGCCGTGCAGTATTACCTGGCCCTGCGCCAGGCCGGCGTGCCCGCCGAGATGCACGTGTTCGAGAAGGGGCCGCACGGCGTCGGGCTGGCCAACAACGATCCGGCGCTGTCGGCGTGGTCCGGACTGCTGGCCAACTGGTTGCGCGTGCGCGGAGTGATCAAGTAGCGCCCCGAGAGACGATCGGCTCCCGAGCGCCGGCGCCCCAGGTAAAACGATAGGTCGCGTCGCGCCGCACGTTCATCACCAGTGCCGGCCGGAAACAGGCCACGCAGGTGCCGCGATGGCGCACGCTCGGATACACCACGCCGAGGGAGCCGCCGTCCAGCAGCCGTTCGGCGAGCGCCTGCGACTCGACGTAGCTGTCCGGATCGAGGCAGGCGCGATACGCCGGCGCACGGCGCAGATCGTGGAACTCCGCGCTGAAATCGGCCAGGTAGTCGTCGTAGGTGACCGACTCTTCGCCTGGCCAGTTCGTTTCCGTGAGCTGCACGCTCTTGTGAAACGCGACCTCGGCCTGCGCCGTTTCGAGCGCGAAGGCGGCGTACCACGCTCCGCGGTCCGGTCCGCTGAAGCGCGCGCCGAGCGGATGCGGGTGGCAGAAGGCGGCGTTGATCACGTGCGAGTGCGGCACGCCCGAGACCAGCTCCTCGACACCAATGCCGGGGAAGCGCTGGTGGGCCGCCAGCAGGCGATCGTTGGTCGCGGCGTCCAGCTCGAAAATCGCCTGCAGGTGCTCGTCGTCGTCCGCGATGCGCGTCAGGACGCTGTCGCCCGTGCGCGTGTGGCGCGAGGGCACGAGGCGGTGCGTGTCGTAGCGGCGGACCAGGGTGACGGGAACACGTTTCATCATCCCGCCCGGCGCGCGTCGAGCAGCCGGCGCACGTTCTGCATGGCCGGCAGACCGCCGCGGATCATGTACTCGAGCGGCGTAAGGCCGCCGAACAGGGGATTGCTGTTCGGACGCTGCACCCAGGCGTCGGCCAGCGCCTCGGCATGCAGCACGCCAAGCGCCTTGAAGATGCCGATGAGATACGAAATGCGCGTGAGGCGATCGGCGTCGAGCGTCCGATCAGGGTTGCGCTTCATCTCATAGAACGGACCGTTCGACACTCCGCCGAGCAGCCCCCGCGCATGTTCGTCGCGCACCTTCCAGCGGGCCATCGCATTGAAAAAGGCCTTCAGCGCGGCGGGGCTGAGGCGCTCGCGCGCTTCCCGGGACCCGAGATCGGCGACCGGGGGCGGCTGATAGCGGGTGGCGGGATATTGGCGGGCCTGGCGGACCATGGGCAACTCCTGATTAGGAGATTATTCAATCATTATCAGGATGTCAAGGCAGCCGCCGTATACTCTCGCCATCCAGGGGAGAGTGCATGAGGGAATGGTCACGCCGCGCCGCCGTTGCGGCGATCGCCGTGTTTGTGTGGGTGGCGGCAGGGCCGCTGGCGGCCGAGCAGGAGCAGAAGCCGGCTGCCCAGGCGCCGCCTGCGAAGAAGAATCCGCTGCTGAAGCTGGTCGAACCGTGGCCGGCGCCGGAAAAGATGCAGGAGCGGAAAGCCAACGCGGAGGCACTGGCCCTGTTCGCGTCCCTCGATCCGCTCGAGGTCACGCTGACTGGCGACTTCAAGGCGATCAATCGCGATCACAATCCCGAGAGCAAACAGCGCTATCCGGGGACGGTGAAGACCGGCACTGAGGAGATCGCCGTGCAGTTCGGCGCTCGAGGGCACGTGCGCCGCATGGCCCGCACCTGCGATTACGTTCCCCTCAGAGTCGAGTTCACCGACAAGCCCGCGGCCACCTCGGTGTTCGCCCGGCAGGAAAAGCTCAAGCTGGTGGTCCAGTGCGCCGGCGGCGGCGAGTACGAGCAATACATCTACAAGGAATACCTGGCCTACCGGATTTACAACACGCTGATGCCGCACCAGTCGTTCCGCGCGCGGCTGGCGCGTGTGAGCTACGTCGATCGGGCGGGCAAACCCGCCGGCAGCCGCATGGGCATGTTCCTCGAGGACGAGGGCGACGTCGCCAAGCGGATGGAGGGACGCGTCGTCGAGCTCCAGCGGCTGCTGTTCGAGAACCTCGATAGCGACGCCCTGATGCCGATGATGATCTTCGAATACATGATCGGCAACACCGATTTTTCGATCTACGCGCTGCACAACGTCCGCATCGTGCAGCGTCCCGACAAGTCGCTGCACCCCGTGCCGTACGATTTCGACTTCTCGGGCCTCGTGAACACGCCGTACGCGTTGCCCGCGCGGGGCCTGCTCCTCAAGACGGTCCAGGATCGAATGTACCGCGGCCCGTGCCGTCGTCAGGAGCAGGTCGACCCGTACGTGGCGAACTTCGTCGCCAAGCGCGATCAGATACGCGCGCTTCCGGAGAGCATTCCCGGTATCGATCGCCGCACCCGTGACGAGGCGCGCAGCTACATCGACGGTTTCTACTCGTCCATCCGATCGACGAAGGACGTACGCGGTCT